>ERZ777003.452-NODE-452-length-80295-cov-31.411777_pt1 | contig 80295 bp, 64 predicted proteins | sample MGYA00374956_ERZ777003 | MGnify/ENA primary metagenome ERZ777003 (study PRJEB29302, sample SAMN06268252) | bioreactor metagenome | isolation source: Joint BioEnergy Institute, California, USA | place: USA:Joint BioEnergy Institute, California, USA | collected...
CCTAGCCGAACCTTGTATCAGCTACACCCGCTCGTTGCCCCGCACGTCTCGCACTTCTCGCAGGTGCCGTTGCGCACCATGGTGAAGTTCTGACACTCCATGCACATGGAGCCGGTGTAGCCCTGCATGATCGCCTGCTGGCGGCGCTGGCTCTCCATCTGCTTGGCCTGGGCCGCTTCCTCGGCCGCCTTGTCGGTGAAGAGCGTGTTGACCGTCTCGGCCGCCGGTTGCGGCTGGGGCTGCGGCTGGCGCAGGAAGGCGGCCGGCTCCTCGCTGAGGCTGGTCACGTTCTTGAGCGCCGTCACCGTCGTCACGCTCGTGGACGAGAAGGCGTGCACGTTGGAGGTCGTCGAGCCCATCGGCGCCGAGCCTGCCTCGCCGCGAGGCTCGGAGCTGCCCGTCACCACCTTGAACATGGCGCCGCGCGTCAGGCCCTTGGAGAAGGGGAGCGCCTTGCCTTCGTTGATGCCGCGTCCGAGCGAGGTGTTCGAGAAGTCGGACATGTCCACATGCGCAAGATCGTTGCGGCCGAGATAGGAGACCGCGAGTTCGCGGAACACGTAGTCGAGGATCGACGTCGCGTTCTTGATCGCGTCATTGCCGATCACGATGCCCGCCGGCTCGAACTTCGTGAAGGTGAAGGCTTCCACATATTCCTCGAGCGGCACGCCGTACTGCAGGCCGATGGAGATGGCGATGGCGAAATTGTTCATCATCGCGCGGAAGGCCGCGCCTTCCTTGTGCATGTCGATGAAGATCTCGCCCAGGCGACCGTCGTCGTACTCGCCGGTGCGCAGGTACACCTTGTGGCCGCCCACCACGGCCTTCTGCGTGTAGCCCTTGCGGCGGTTCGGCAGCTTCTCGCGCTCGCGCACCACGCGCTCCACCACGCGTTCGACAATCTTCTCGGTCACCTGCATCGCGCGGGCGGAGGCGGGCTGGGCCACCAGCGCCTCGACGGCCTCGTCCTCGTCGTCATCATCGGCGATCAGCGAGGCGTTGAGCGGCTGCGACAGCTTGGAGCCGTCGCGGTAGAGCGCATTGGCCTTGAGGCCGAGCTTCCACGACAGCATGTAGGCGCTCTTGCAGTCCTCCACCGTCGCGTCGTTCGGCATGTTGATCGTCTTGGAGATCGCGCCGGAGATGAACGGCTGCGCCGCCGCCAGCATGCGGATGTGGCTCTCGACCGAGAGATACCGCTTGCCGATCTTGCCGCACGGGTTGGCGCAGTCGAAGACGGGCAGGTGCTCCGGCTTGAGGTGCGGGGCGCCTTCCAGCGTCATCGCGCCGCAGACGTGGATGTTGGCCGCCTCGATGTCCTTGCGGCTGAAGCCGAGCGCCGGCAGCATCTCGAACGACATGTCGTTCAGCTGCTCATCGGTGAAGCCAAGCACTTCCTTGCAGAAGTCCTCGCCCAGCGTCCACTTGTTGAAGACGAACTTGATGTCGAAGGCCTTCTGCAGCGCCTTGTTGATCGCCTCGATCTTCTCGTCGGTGAAGCCCTTGGCCTTGAGCGTGGTCGGGTTGATGCCCGGCGCCTGGTTCAGGTTGCCGTGGCCGACCGCATAGGCCTCGATCTCGCCGATCTGGCTCTCGCTGTAGCCGAGCGTGCGCAGCGCCTCCGGCACGGCGCGGTTGATGATCTTGAAGTAGCCGCCGCCGGCGAGCTTCTTGAACTTCACCAGCGCGAAGTCGGGCTCGATGCCGGTGGTGTCGCAGTCCATGACGAGGCCGATCGTGCCGGTCGGCGCGATCACCGTCGCCTGGGCGTTGCGGTAACCGTGCTTCTCGCCGAGCTCGAGCGCCTTGTCCCAGGCCGCGCGGGCATGCGCCACCAACTCCGGCCACGGGCAGTCCTCCGCCTTGAGCGGCACCGGATTGGTGTGCAGCTCCTCGTAGCCCTCCGTCTCGCCATAGGCGGCGCGACGGTGGTTGCGGATCACGCGCAGCATGTGCTTGGCGTTGCGCGGATAATCCGGGAACGGTCCGAGCTCCTTCGCGATCTCCGCGGAGGTGGCATAGGCGGTGCCGGTCATGATGGCGGTGAGGGCGGCGCAGATGGCGCGGCCTTCGTCCGAGTCATAGGGAATGCCGGACGTCATCAGCAGGCCGCCGATATTGGCGTAGCCCAGGCCCAGCGTGCGGTACTGGTAGGAGAGGCGGGCGATCTCGGCTGACGGGAACTGCGCCATCATCACCGAGATTTCCAGCACCACGGTCCACAGCCGCACGGTGTGCTCGTAGCCCTCGATGTCGAACGAACCGTCCGCCTTGCGGTAGGCGAGCAGGTTGATCGAGGCGAGGTTGCACGCCGTGTCGTCCAGGAACATGTATTCCGAGCACGGGTTCGACGCACGGATCGGACCGGCCTCCGGGCAGGTGTGCCAGTCGTTCATCGTGGTGTTGAAGTGCAGGCCCGGATCGGCGCACGCCCAGGCGGCATAGGAGATCTTGTCCCACAGCTCGCGCGCCTTCACGGTCTTGGCCGGCTTGCCGTCGGTGCGGCGGATCAGCGTCCAGTCGCCGTCGTTCTCGACCGCGCGCAGGAAGTCGTCCTTGATCGACACCGAGTTGTTCGAGTTCTGGCCGGAGACGGTGAGATAGGCCTCCGAATCCCAGTCGATGTCATAGGTGTCGAACTCGATCGAGGTGAAGCCCTGCTTGGCGAACTGGATCACGCGCTTGATGTAGTTCTCCGGCACCGCGTTCTTCTTCGCGGCCTTGATCTCGCGCTTGAGGGCAGGGTTCTTCGCCGGATCGAAGCAGTCGTCCCTGGAATCCTCCGATCCCGCCTCGCAGTTCACGCAGGCGCGCATGATGGCTTCCAGGTGCTTCTTGACGATCTTGGAGCCGGTGACGAGCGAGGCAACCTTCTGCTCCTCCTTCACCTTCCAGTCGATGAACTGCTCGACGTCCGGATGATCGATGTCGACGATCACCATCTTGGCGGCGCGGCGGGTGGTGCCGCCCGACTTGATGGCGCCCGCTGCGCGGTCGCCGATCTTGAGGAAGCTCATGAGGCCGGAGGACTTGCCGCCGCCTGAAAGCTTCTCGCCTTCGCCGCGCAGCGACGAGAAGTTCGAGCCCGTGCCAGAACCGTACTTGAACAGGCGCGCTTCGCGCACCCACAGGTCCATGATGCCGCCTTCGTTCACCAGGTCGTCGGAGACGGACTGGATGAAGCAGGCGTGCGGCTGCGGATGCTCGTAGGCCGAATTGGACTTGGTCAGCTCGCCGGTGAACGGATCCACGTAGTAGTGGCCCTGGCCGGGGCCGTCGATGCCATAGGCCCAGTGCAGGCCGGTGTTGAACCACTGGGGACTGTTCGGCGCGACGCGCTGCGTGGCGAGCATGTAGCACAGCTCGTCCATGAAAATGCGCGCGTCCTCTTCCGAATCAAAGTAGCCGCCTTTCCAGCCCCAGTAGGTCCAGGTGCCGGCGAGGCGGTTGAACACCTGCCGGGCATCCGTTTCGGAGCCGTAGCGCTTGTCTTCGGGCAGCTTGGCCAGCGCCTTCTCATCCGCCACCGAGCGCCAGAGGAACGAAGGGACGCCGTTCTCCTCCACGCGCTTCAGCTTGGCGGGCACGCCGGCCTTGCGAAAATACTTCTGGGCCAGGATGTCGGTCGCAACCTGGCTAAACTGGGCAGGAACGTCGATGTCGGCCAGCCGGAAGACGATCGAGCCGTCGGGATTGCGGATTTCACTCGTCGCCTTGCGGAAGGGGATCTCCGCATATGGTGACTGGCCTTCCTTGGTATAGCGCCGTGTAAACCGCATCTTCGTCCCTTCCGCCTTCTAGACTCTTGCAATGTGCCCCGGTGGCACGTCCCCGCTTTGACGCTTCAATCGCGGTGCCCTCGGAAACCCGCCAATTGACGCGCCGTGTTCCATCTTTCCGCCGAGACGAAAAGACTGAGGCCAGACGCATGTTCCGTCTTAGGCCCGTGATAACAACTTAATCATACTGACACCAAATGCTGCGCCGATCAATCTGAGATCTACCAGATCTAGTGCCATAAGGATGACTGTCGCGCGCCAAGCCGCCCGTGGGAACAGACAAGGGTGAGGATGGAAACGCCCCCGGACAGCAATATCGCGAAACAGTATGAGGACCGGGCGCGCAACGACTGACAGCATGGCCCCCGGCAGGGACATAAGAACCCGAATCGGGCAGGGAGCGCAAGCTGTCGTTTCAGCCTTTCGGAAATTCACTACATCTTGTGGTGATGGTGTGGATTTAGTGGAAACGCCCGTTTGGGGGTTGAGGTTTCAGGAACGGCGCAATTCCGCGCTTCCTGCAAGATAACGTGTTTTCAGGACGGTCAGCTGACCATCCTGATAACGTAAAAGATGAAGGCAGAGAGGATCGCCGAGATCGGCACGGTGGTCACCCAGGCCGCGGCGATGGTCATCACGTGAGCGCGGCGTACGAGCTTCCGGTGAACGATCTCTTCGGCCGAAAGCGGGCGTTCTTCCTTCTCGTCCTTCTCGATGTGGTTGCCGTTTTCCGTCATGCGGCGGGCGAGATAGGTCTTCCGGCGCTTGGAATTGGCGGTGTACCACTCGCGGAAGAAGCCGACGCCGAAAATGGCGCCAATCGCCGTGTGAGTCGAGCTGACGGGAAGGCCGAGCCAGGAAGCGACGATCACCGTGACGGCGGCCGAGAGAGCCACGCAGAACGCGCGCATCTGGTTGAGCTTGGTGATCTGGTCGCCCACCATCTGGATGAGCTTGGGCCCGAACAGCAGCAGGCCGAGCGAGATGCCGAATGCGCCGATGAGCATCACCCACAGGGGGATTTCCACGTGCGAGCTGACGTTGTCGGACTGGGCAACGGCCACGATGGCTGCAAGCGGGCCGACGGCGTTTGCCACGTCGTTCGCTCCATGGGCGAAGGAGAGCAGGGCGGCCGAGATGACCAGGGGGATGTTGAACAGCTTGCGCAGCGACTGGTTCCTGTTCTGCATGCCGGCTGACTGCTTCCGCACGTGAACGTGGGAGATCGCCCACACCACGACGAAGCTCGTGACGGCCACGGCAAGCAGCGCCGAGCCCTTCAGGTGAACGAGGTTGCCGAGGCCCTTGGTGACCAGATAGGTGCTGAACGAGGCGGCCATGGTGGCGATGAGCAGCGGCAACCAGCGGCGGGCCGAGGCGATCTTGTCGTCCTGGTAGATGATGGTGGTCTTGATGAAAGCCAGCACCAGCGCGGCGGCAATGCCGCCGATGACCGGCGACACGACCCAGCTCAGCGCGATATTGCCCATGAGCGGCCAGTTCACCGCTGAAAAGCCCGCTGCGGCGATGCCCGCGCCGACCACGCCGCCCACCACGGCATGGGTGGTGGAGACGGGGGCGCCGATCCAGGTCGCCAGATTCACCCACAGCGCGGAGGAAAGTAGCGCCGCCATCATCGCCAGCACGAAATTGCTGGGATCGGCGACGGCTTCGGGCGCGATGATGCCCTTGGAAATGGTGTCCACCACGTCGCCGCCGGCAATCAATGCGCCAGAGCTCTCGAAGACCGCCGCGATGATCAGGGCGCCCGTCATGGTGAGCGCCTTGGCGCCCACTGCAGGACCCACGTTGTTGGCCACGTCGTTGGCGCCGATGTTCAGAGCCATGTAGGCGCCGATGGCTGCTGCCGAGACGATGATGACCATGCTCGCGTTGGCGCCGACATAGAAGCTGGCGAGAATTCCCGCGAAGGCGAGGAACAGCAGTCCGAGACCGGGCGCAATCAGATTGCGGGAAAGGATACTCGTCGCTTGCTCGACCTGGATGATCTTGGTGAGATCCTTGTCGAGGGTCTGCTTTCGGGTAACCGGAGCTTTTTCAATCATGGTGAGTGTCTGGCCTCATCGTCGGACGCCGGCACGGCGCGGACTGGTTGGAGCAGGGACAGGCCCGGAAATATGGATCATGCCGTCAGCTGAGCCAGGAGGTCTTCCGTTGATGTTCAAGCTAGCGCTAGGGCTTGTAGCCACACGGTACAAGTCTGAAAATTGGCAAATTTGCTTATAGGGGCGTCAGGACGCACTTTCCCGTGGATTGTTGAAGCTCAGGATAAGGCGGGCGAGGTCTTTTTCCTCGACCATCCGGGCCGCTTCCTGCGGCGAAAACCATTGCTTCCTGCGGACCTTTCGCTCGGGCCACTTCTCCTTTTCCTCGGCAACCTCGAGCGGGATGACCGTCACCTCGCAACGCAGCGGCACGGCCTTCTTCCGTCTCTTGATATAAAGGAAACGGCCGATCTCCACCGTCGACGGTCGTCCGGTAACGCCGGCTTCCTCGAACGCCTCCCGTTCCGCGGCTTCATGCGGCTGTTCCCCGGGCTTCATCCATCCCTTGGGCAGCACCCAGCGTCCCTTGCCGCGGCTCGTCACCAGCAGCACCTCCAGATCGCCGTTCCCGGTGCGGCGCCAGGGCAGGGCAGCGACCTGCATGCGGGGTGGAAGGCCGCCGTTCCAGCGGCGAAACGATTCAAGCAGGCTTTTCCAGTCAAGCTGCAACGGCATGGTCGCCAGTCCCCCGGCTGGTTGGGTTGCGCGTAATACTAGCTGCTTCGGGAAAAGTGAAAACCGGTTTTGCGGCCGCAGCCGCGGAAAACAACAGATCGGCAGGGCGCAAGGTATGCAGGGCCGGGGTGCGCTGGGATGAGCTGCAACGACATGGCGATCCCGAGGCCGGTTGCGGGCCTTTAGGCCACTTCTTCGGCCATTTCTTGAGACTTGCCCCGCACGCCCTGTCTCGGTCAGACGGGATCGCCATTCCGGTCTGAAATGCGAAAACGGCGCCCGCAAGGGGCGCCGCGGTGGGCTCAGTCCTTGTCCTTTTCGGCGATGGGCCGCTGGTAGGTAAAGCCCATGTCCCACGGGAAGTAGATCCAGGTGTCCTGCGACACCTCGGTGACGAAGGTGTCGACCATCGGCCGTCCCTTGGGCTTCGCATAGATCGTGGCGAAATGCGCCTTCGGGATCATGGCGCGGACGATGGCTGCAGTCTTGCCCGTGTCCGTCAGATCGTCGACGATCAGGATGTCCTTGCCCTCGTCGGCGAGCAGCGACGGGTTGATCTCCTTGAGAACCATCAGCTCGCCCTGCGACGTGTAATCGTGGTAGGAGGCCACGCACACCGTCTCGATCAGGCGGATGCCCAGCTCGCGCGCGATGATGGCTGCGGGCACCAGGCCGCCGCGGGTGATGCAGACGATCGCTTTCCAGTTCGGGTTGACACCGGCAAGGCGCCAGGCGAGGGCGCGCGCATCGCGATGGAACTGATCCCAGGATACGGGAAAGGCTTTTTCAGGCAGGGACATGATCCGCAAACTCCAAGTGGGGCGGGCGTGTGGGACGGTTGATCCTGGAACAGGTCCGCGATTCCGGCCGGATCCGGGCTGCGCCAGGCTTTGCGCGCGCAATTAGCGGAACATGCCCGCAGGATGCAAGGGAAAGCGCGCGCGTCCTGAAGAAAATGCGCGACAGCGGCCGCATCGCCATCCGGTGACGGGATCTAGCGCGCCATGAGAGTGGGAACGGTCATGCTCTGCAGCACGCTGCGGGTCATGCCGCCGAAAACGAACTCGGCGAGCCGCGAGCGGCCGAAGGCCCCCATCACCAGAAGATCGGCGCCGCTCTCGACGATGGCACTGGCCAGCACGTCGAGTTCGGACCGCTGCTTGTCGGTGTGCCGGGCGATGACCGTGACATCAAGACCATGCCGGGCGAGCGTGCGCGCGATCGCGCTTCCGTTATGGCCGCCGTTCTCCGGCGCGTCGATGGTCAGGATGTCCACCTGTCCGGCCTCCTTGAGCAGGGGCAGCGCGTCGAAGGCTGCACGCGCGGCCTCCTTGCTGCCGTTCCAGGCGATGATGGCCTTGCGGAACGGCTCTCCCTTGCCCGAATGGGCGTGCGGAACGAAGAGCACGGGGCGCCCGCTGTGGAAGAGCAGGGCTTCGACGTCCGCGGATGAGGTGACGCCGTTCGGGTCGTTCTGCACCACGAGAACCAGGTCAGAGCTGCGGGCGCTGTCGATGCCGGAGATGGCGGAGTCGCCGGAAACGCTGTCGAAACCGCGCCATTCGGCCGAAAGGCTCTCCCGCTTGGTGCGGCTCTCGAACATGTCGCGCAGGCGCTGATGCCGCTCCTTCGCCTGCGTTTCCAGCTCGTCCGCCAGCGTGAGATAAGGCCCTTCCATCGGGGTGGCGAGCACCACCGGCAGCGCCTCCGCGTGCAGGCCGATCAGGTGGCTGCCGTGCCGTGCGGCGAAGGGCAGTGCGAAATCCAGCAGTTTCGGCGCATCGGCTTCATTGTGCACGATCGCCAGCAGCGTCCCGATGCTCATACCATCCTCCTTGAGTCCAGGCCCATTCCGTCTTCCCATAGACTGCCGCCGGCCCCGAGACCGGCGAAATCCCCTTGTGAAAGGTCAACTGCGCTGGCCGAGGCTGTCAAGCATTTCCTTCACGGCTCTCACCGCCGCATCCAGCTTCTCCCGCGAGCGGGAACGCACCACGATTTCGGTCCATGCGCCCGTGGTGTCGAACTTCGGGTAGGACCCGATGATGGTTTCCGGGTGCGCCTTCTGGATGTCGCCGAGCGGTCCGCCGATCGTGCCTTCCGGGAAAGTGCAGTGGATGCCCTCGGAGATGAGCTTCTGCCCCGTGCGCAGCGTCGGGATCACCTTGTCCAGCATGGCCTGGAACACGGAGGGGACACCCGCCATCACATAGACATTGCCGATGTTGAAGCCAGGGGCCACGGAAACCGGATTGGCAATGAGCGAGGCGCCCTCGGGCGTGCGCGCCATGCGCTTGCGCGCCTCGGTGAATTCGACACCGCGCCCGGCGTAATGGGCCTCCAGCAGCGCATAGGCTTCCGGGTGATAGGGGCACGGCACGCCGAAGGCGGCGGCGATGGCGTCGGCGGTGATGTCGTCATGGGTAGGGCCGATGCCGCCGGTGGTGAATACATAGGTGTAGGCCGTTCGCAGGCTGTTCACGGCCTCTACGATGGCGCGCTGTTCGTCCCCGACGATCCGGACTTCCTTGAGGTCGATCCCGACAGCCGTCAGCATGTCGGCCAGATGGCCGATGTTCTTGTCCTTGGTGCGGCCGGACAGGATCTCGTCCCCGATCACGACCATACCTGCGGTAATCACGTCGCTCATTCAAAATGCCTTCTCAACAATAGACCGCCAAATCTGCACTGACATTTCTGTAGACCAGTTCCGGGAAGGGTGGGAACCTGTTTTGCAGATGCGTCTGCTGAAAAACCTGGAGCGCAGCCCGTTGAGAAAAAGCGGAACGCGCCGCAGTGTCCGCAAGAATCCCGACCGGCCGAAAGGCGGGTAGGAGCCTTGGACGGCACCGGGAACGGAATGGTGAACAGTGTGTCTCCCATTGGCCCATTTTCAGACGACGGCATGTTCCTACATGCTCCTGAGGGCCTTCGATGGCCTGGACGTCAATGGATCAGCTGAGGAGAACCCGCACAATGCCGAAGATTCTTGCGCTCTACTATTCAAGCTATGGACACATGGAAGCCCTGACCAGGGCTGCGGCCGAGGGTGCCCGCAGCGCGGGCGCGGATGTGACCATCATGCGCGTCCCTGAACTCGTGCCGGAGGAGATCGCGAGAAAATCCGGCTACAAGATGGACCAGGAAGCGCCGGTCGCCAAGCCGGAGGAACTTGAGAACTTCGACGGTTTCATCTTCGGCGTCTCCACCCGCTACGGCATGATGGCCTCGCAGTTCAAGAACTTCCTCGATCAGACGGGCGGCCTCTGGATGCGCGGCGCGCTGGTGGACAAGCCGGCTACGGTGATGGTCTCCACGGCGACCCAGCACGGCGGCGCGGAACTGGCGATCGCCAGTACCCAGCTTGCACTTCAGCATCATGGCATGATCATCGTGCCGCTGTCCTACGCTTACCAGGGCCAGATGGGCGTGGACAAGGTTCGCGGCGGTGCCCCCTACGGCATGACCACCCACACCGACGGCGACGGCTCGCGCTTCCCGAGCGAGCAGGAACTCGAGGGCGCGCGCTTCCAGGGCAAGCGCCTGGCCGAGATCACCGCGCGCCTGATGAAGTGAGCATACCGCCGGGTCTGTTGCGGCTCTGTCGGTGAACAGCGCCCCGCTTGACGGCATGACCGGATGATGGGGAGTGGAGGGGCGGCCCGTCGGGCCGCTTTCCTTTTTCGTGAGGCCCGGAACCGGCGTCACCTTACACTTGCTGAAGCCTCTGGCCGGCAAGAACTGCCTACCCGCCCTGGTTGCTGTAGGCGTCTTCCGGATCGTCGATGGATTCCACCGCTTCCTCCATCAGGCTGCGCAGGTGCTGTTTCAGCCGGGCGATGCTCTCATCGTTCCAGCCTTGCGGTTCCGTCACCTCGATCCACGCCGTCACGTAGTGTTCCGGTGCGTAGAGATGGCCATGGCCCAGGGGCGTCGCGGTGGCGAACGCCATGTCGAGCGCCAGCTGCAGCATGGTGACCACCGGATACCACCGCAGGTCAGGCGAAACATCCGGGCCGCGTGGCTCATCCATCCACGAAGGCTTGCGGAAGAAGCCGAGGGGCGAGAAGAACGTCACGGAATCGCTCGCATACTGCAGGTAGACGATGCGCATCGCGCCCCAGGGCGCGTAGCGCGCGCCCTCCGGATAGCCATTCTGGTTCATGAAACGCACGACCGAGCCGTCCTGATACTGTGGTAACCACGCCGGCGACCCGGGGTCCCGCTCGGCGGTGAATGTCGCCCACAGTTCGCTTGCGAAGGGCGGGCCGCTCCACAGGGCGCCATTGACGGGATCGCCCAGCATCCGGAAGAGATCCACCGAGCCCTGCGAGTTGAGCGCGCCGAGGCTCAGGCCGTGCAGGTAGAGGCGGGGACGCCTGTCGCGCGGCAGCGACGTCCAGTGGTGATAGACGACGGACAGAAGCGCCTTGGCGGCATCCTCGCCCCGGTCAGGCTCCACGATGAGCGACAGCGGGCTGTTGAGGTAGGAGTACTGTATAGCGACCGTCGCCACGTCGCCGTGGTGCAGGTATTCAAGCGAATCCATCGCCGCTGGATCGAGCCAGCCCGTGCCCGTCGGCACCGCGACCACCAGCAGCTCCCGCTCGAACGCGCCGACCCGCAAAAGCTCCTGCAACGCGAGCTCAGCCCGCTCCTCGGCCGTCTCCCGCGTCTTTAGCCCCACATAGACCCGGATGGGTTCCTTCGCCGGCCTTCCTGTGAAGGCGCTGATCGTTGCCGCATCAGGCCCGGAGGAAATGAACTCGCGACCCGCGCGGCCGATGCTCTGCCAGTCGATCAGCGACGCCGGGCTGCCGGATTTCTCCGGCGCCGCCGGCTGCGGCCGTGCCGCGTCGATGAGCGCGTCATACTCCCGGAAGGAGGCGTCGATCGCGTCGAACCCCATGCGCCAGAACACATCGCTGGCAAGCAGCCAGAACACCAGGACCGCGAGCGTCACCCCGAGAACGTTCGCTACCCTCGGCGGCATGACTTGCGCGATTCGCCACGCTGCACGTCGTGCGAGCAGGGCAAACAGCCGCCCGATCACCAGCAGCATCAGGAACGTGGCGATGGCGATGAGGGAGATCAGCACGGGATGGCTGGTATCCACGGGCTCCATGCCCATTACGCGCCGGATGGAATTCTGCCATTCCGCAGCGCGCCAAAGGAACCAGAGGGCGGTGAGCACCGAGAGCGCGAGCACGATGCCGTTCAGCTTCTGCCGCAGGTTGTCGGCGGGGGTGGGCAGTTCCAGATAGGTCCACAGCCAGCGGAGGAAGACGCCGATCAGGTAGCCGACGGCGAAGGCGCCGCCGCTGAGAACGCCCTGCATGGTCGCGGTGCGCGGCACAAGCGTTGGCGTCAGTGCTGCTGCGAAGAAGAGCACGCCAAGGATCAGGCCGGCGCCGGACAGGGACCGCATGAAGCGTGCGGCAAGCGCGTAGGGCATCCGTCACCTTTCGATTGGCGAGGAGTCTGACTGCACCCGACAATGATTGGCATTTTTCATCGGGGCTGCCAAGAACGCGCCGGCTGCCGCGCTTGGCTGGTTATGAAAAGGAAGGAACGTTCCCGGATTTGCTGTCCCGCTCTTCCGGCTTCAGGTTTCCTGCATTCCCTCAAGCGCCTCGCGGACGCGGGCCATGAAATCGTCGGATCGCACCGTCATGAGCCTGGTCATGGCGTTTCCGCGATCGATCTCGACCGTTTCGGCGGCAAGGCCCTTCTTGACGCGCAGGTCACGAATGTCGGCGAACACAATCTCCCAAGTTCTCAATGGATTGCGCGAGGATCTTGACATTCTGGTTTCGGTAAATCGGAGCCGATCGGGCAGGAGCTGCAGCTCGCCGCTCACCCATACCCCCTTGTTCCGGCGCAGCATGAGCGCCGTCGCGGGCAGCAGGATCCAGCGCCAGAGCGGGATCGTGTAGCCTTCGGGCAGCGGCTGCAGCCACGCTGCCGGATGCCTTGCGATGGGAGCTTCGGTCGCCAACATTTCCTCCTGGAATGGATTCTCCGGGGTCATGACTGGCAGATCGCAATCCGGCACGCAATGCTTCTTTCCGGTCTCTGTCGCCGGAATGGAAATGGCGCCCGCCGGTCCCGGCCAGCGGGCGCCGCACATCACATGGACCAGGTCTTATTCGGAGTCGGTGTCGGGAAGCGCCTTGAGGAAGGCTGTCACGACGGCTGCCGAATTGGCTGCGGCGAGACCCATGAAGGTCGCCATCTCGTTTTCTCCTTCGCCGCCGCCAGCGAGGTCCGAGAGCGAGCGGAAAGCAATGAAGGGCACCTGGTTGATCTCCGCCACCTGGGCGACGGCGGCCGACTCCATGTCCAGCACGGAAGCCTCGAAGGTCTTGTAGGTGTATTCGCGGAAGCCAGCGTTGTCCATAAATGCCTGGCCCGACACGCCATTGCCGCCCACCCGAATCTGTGGTGCACGCGTCAGGCACTTGTTTTCCTCGACGCAGTCCTGAAGGTTCATCTCGCTGGCAACCTTCTCGGCAACCTTGAGCAGTTCGGGATCGCTCTCGAACCAGAACTTCTCCTTGATGCTTCCGTCCGGTTGCACGACGTCGACCGCGCGCGGAAAGATCATGCCGTAGTTCGGCCATTCGACCTTCACCCAGCTCGGGGGCACGAACTTGCCGTCCTCGACTTCGCGGGCGAACACCGCCTCGAGGTACTGGCCCCAGCGCGCAGGAACGATCACGTCGCCGATGTGGTAATCGGGGTTCACGCCGCCGGCGATGCCGGAGAACACGATTGCGCTGATGTTGAAGTTGTCGAGCGCGAGCTGCGTCGTCATGGCCGCATTGACCATGCTGACGCCGGACATGAACACCACCACGTCCTTGCCCTCGATCTCTCCGAGCACGAACTTGATGCCGTTGATGTCGACCTCCTGACGCTCGGAGATCTTGTCCTGCATCGCCTTCCATTCGGGGGCGAAGGCGGTCATCACGGCGACACGGGCTTCATCGCCTGCGAGCGCGGTGGAGGTGCTGAGCGCAAGCGTGAGAAAGGAAAGCAGAGGCTTCATGGCAGATCACTTTGTGCGGATGGAAATGAGTGCTCTCTATCATCATGATTCTGCGAATGCCAGGCAACGGCATCGGGATGACGGGGCCATTCTGCACAAGATGTGCCACGCCACTAAGATCTAGTCAGATCACATTGAAGGGAGCGAGGAGTGATCCGGCCCCCGCTGGGATTGCCCGGCCTTGCACCGTTCAGTGGCGGCCAGCGGCAGGCCGGGTCTTCGATGGGGCATCAGGCGGGGTCGGAACTCGATGCATTTCCAGTTCCGGAGCGGATATGATCCGTCTATTGTTGGGCAGTTGGCTTGTTCGCCTGAATTCTTCCGTCACATGATGCAAGCGCTTGGTGCCTTCACGAGTGAAAGAGATATGCCGTTCGTGGAAGCGACCCTGGAAGGCCGCCGTGGTTCGCGGCCGAGTGCCGATTGACCAAGCGGGCGATCCGGATGGCGTCAAGCCTGACCGATCCCCCGAACCTGCAAAAACAAAGGCCGGCGCGAGGCCGGCCTTCGTGTTCCGTGCTTCCTGCGTCGGTTAGCGCTGGTTGAGCGGCACATAATCGCGGCGCGGGGCGCCCGTGTAGAGCTGGCGCGGACGGCCGATCTTCTGGGCCGGGTCCTCGATCATCTCGCTCCACTGGGCGATCCAGCCGACCGTGCGGGCGACGGCGAAGAGAACCGTGAACATCGTGGTCGGGAAGCCCAGGGCCTTCAGCGTGATGCCCGAGTAGAAGTCGATGTTCGGATAGAGCTTCTTCTCGATGAAGTATTCGTCGGTGAGCGCGATGCGTTCCAGCTCCATCGCCACCTCGAGCAGCGGATCGTCCTTGATGCCGAGCTCGTTCAGCACCTCGTGGCAGGTCTGTTGCATGATCTTGGCGCGCGGATCGTAGTTCTTGTAGACGCGGTGGCCGAAGCCCATCAGGCGGAACGGATCGTTCTTGTCCTTCGCGCGGCGGATGTACTCCGGAATCCGGTCGACCGTGCCGATCTCGGCCAGCATGTTGAGAGCGGCCTCGTTGGCGCCGCCATGGGCAGGGCCCCACAGGCAGGCGATACCGGCGGCAATACAGGCGAACGGGTTGGCGCCCGACGAGCCGGCGAGGCGGACGGTCGAGGTCGAGGCGTTCTGCTCATGGTCAGCGTGGAGAATGAAGATGCGGTCCATGGCGCGTGCCAGAACCGGGTTCACCTTGTACTCCTCGCACGGCACCGAGAAGCACATGTGCAGGAAGTTCGACGCATAGTCGAGCTCATTGCGCGGGTACATGAACGGCTGGCCGACATGGTACTTGTAGGCGAGCGCCGCGATAGTCGGCATCTTGGCGATCATGCGGATCGAGGCGACCATGCGCTGGTGCGGATCGGAGATGTCGGTCGAGTCGTGGTAGAACGCGGAAAGCGCGCCGACGGTGCCGCACATAACGGCCATCGGGTGCGCGTCGCGGCGGAAGCCGCTGAAGAAGCGCAGCATCTGCTCATGCAGCATCGTGTGATGGGTCACACGGTAGTCGAAGTCTTCCTTCTGGGCCTTGTTCGGCAGCTCGCCGTAGAGAAGGAGATAGCAGGTTTCGAGGAAATCGCCGTGTTCGGCGAGCTGTTCGATCGGGTAGCCGCGGTAGAGCAGAACGCCCTGTTCGCCATCAATGTAGGTAATCTTGGATTCGCAGCTTGCCGTCGACGTAAAGCCCGGATCGTAGGTGAAAGCTCCGCTCTTGGAGTAAAGCGATGAGATATCTATTACGTCCGGCCCGATGGTGCCTTTTCGGATAGGGAACTCGTAGCTCTTGCCGCCAAGATCCAATTTGGCCGTCTGATCGGGCATGACATCACCTCATTATTAACCGCTGAAACTGCAATGAAGACCTCCCGGGCGCGGTACTGAAAACAACGACCGGCGGGCCTTTGCTATCGCATTGCTCTGTCGTTGCCAAGCGTTGCGTCGCAAATATTGCGACGCAACATAGCTGTTGTCTATCACACCATTTCTTGATCGCGAATACGCGCCAGACTCTCCTCGCGACCGAGCACCGCGAGCACGTCGAAGATGCCCGGAGAGGTCGTCCGGCCGCAGAGCGCGGCGCGCAGCGGCTGGGCCACTTTGCCGAGTTTCCGGCCGGTACGTTCGGCGAAGTCGCGCACGACGGCCTCCGTCGACTCGGCGCTCCATTCGGCGATCGCCTCCAGTTCAACGAGCAGTTCGCCCAGCATCTTGCGGGCCTCATCGTCGAGGAGGGCGGCGGCCTTCTCGTCCAGCGTGAGCGGCCGGTCGGCAAACAGGAACTGGGCACCGTCCAGCAGCTCGACCAGCGTCTTGGCACGCTCCTTCAGGCCCGGCATGGCCTGAACCAGCTGCTCGCGGCGCGTGTCGTTGAGCTTCGCCAGGAACGCGTTGCCACCCTCGATATAGGGCAGGGTGTCGAGGAAGACCTTTGTGAGTTCCCGGTCGTCCATCTGGCGCATGTGGATGCCGTTCAGGGCTTCCAGCTTCTGGAAGTCGAAGCGGGCGGCGCTGCGGTTGATGTCCTTGACGTCGAACCACTCGATCATCTGCTCGGTGGTCATGACCTCATCGTCGCCATGACTCCAGCCGAGGCGGACCAGGTAGTTGCGCAGCGCCGATGGCAGGTAGCCCATGGCCCGGTAGGCGTCGACCCCGAGCGCGCCGTGGCGCTTGGAGAGCTTGGCGCCGTCGGAGCCGTGGATCAGCGGCACGTGCGCCCACACCGGCACGTCCCAGCCCATGGCTTCGTAGATGATTGTCTGGCGAGCCGCGTTGGTCAGATGGTCGTCGCCGCGGATGACATGCGTGACACCCATGTCGTGGTCGTCCACGACCACGGCGTGCATGTAGGTCGGCGTGCCATCGGAACGCAGGATGATGAAGTCGTCCAGGTCCTTGTTGGGGAAGCGGACGTCGCCCTGCACGAGGTCGTGCACCACCGTCTCGCCGTCGAGGGGAGCCTTGATGCGGATGGCCGGCTTGACCCCGGCAGGGGCTTCGGACGGATCGCGGTCGCGCCAGCGGCCGTCATAGCGCGGCGGCTTGCCGGCGGCGCGGGCTTCCTCGCGCATTTGCTCCAGCTCCTCCGGCGTGGCGTAGCAGTAATAGGCCTTGCCGCGACGCACGAGCTCCTCGGCGACCTCGCGATGGCGGTCGGCGCGGGCGAACTGGGAGATGGGCTCGCCTTCCCAATCGAGTTCCAGCCATTTCAGACCGTCGATGATGGCGGCCGTCGCTTCCGGCGTGGAGCGCTGGCGGTCGGTATCCTCGATGCGCAGCAGCATCTTTCCACCGGTGTGCTTGGCATAGAGCCAGTTGAAGAGGGCCGTGCGGGCGCCACCAATGTGGAGGAAGCCCGTGGGCGATGGAGCAAATCGCGTGATGACGGTCTTGGACATGACTGTTGTAGCTTTCGCATGACGCGCCGCATGGCGGAGGGCGCGAGGGTAGAAATTGTCGGCCCGTCATGTACCATAGGCGTCGGTGGGTGCAAGCCTTTCGGTTTGGGGGAGCCGAACATGAGCCCATTGGCGGTGGAGCGGTCTGTCGACGAACGCGCGCATTTCCAGCGGACAGATCTGCCGGAAGCGGCGACGGTGCTCGTCCCGGGCGGATTTCCGGCTCCAGTCCCCGATTTGCCGGCCACCACGCCGGTTCCCGATCTACGGACCGGCATCGTCTCGCGGCTGGTGGAGCTCCGCGATCAACTGGCGGCCATGTGCGCGGCGGAGCAAGCAAGGGGCGCCGCCTTCCTCTGTGTGCCCGTTGCGCTTGGAACCGGGGCCATCACCTATTTTTCTCTGCCTTTCGAGCCGCATGGCGGGACTATACTGGCTACCGCCGCCGCGCTGGCGGCGCTGGTGTGGTTCTCGGCAGGACGCACGATCCTCTTCTTCCTTTCCGGCATGGGACTGGCGTTTGCCGCGGGAGCGGGATTCGCCAAGCTCGAGGCCTGGCGGGCCTCGACTCCCGTGGTCGGCTCGGAGGTTTCGACCCGTGTCACGGGGCGCGTGGTGCAGGTCGAACATCAGGCGAGCGGACGCATCCGGCTGACGCTCGACCTGGCGAGAACCGAACGGCCGGCGCTCCGCCATGCGCCGGAGCGCGTGCGTCTCACCGCGCGCGCCGTGCCCGAGGGGCTACGGTCAGGCGATGTTGTTCAGGGCTTCGCGCGGCTGCTTCCGCCATCCGGACCCGTTCGGCCCGGCGGCTACGATTTCGCCTTCGCCAGCTTCTTCAACGGCATCGGCGCCACGGGCTTCTTCCTCTCGGAGGTCGTTCGTGTCGAGGAGCAGGGCGGCGATCTGTTCTTGTTTGAACGGATGCTGCAGGCCCTCGAGACCCTCCGCGAGGCACTGGCGGAGCGGATCCGGCAGCACGTTTCAGGACCGCACGGAGAGGTGGCTGTCGCGCTGATCACGGGCCACCGCGCCGGCATCCCCGAGGAGATGAACGAGGCGCTGAGGCGCTCGGGCCTCGCCCATGTCTTGTCGATTTCTGGGCTGCACATGGCGCTGGTCGCTGGCACGGTCATGCTCATGATCCGCATGTCCGCAGCCTTCTTTCCTGTCTTTGCCTCACGGGTGCCGGTCAAGAAGATCGCGGCGGCGGCTGCGCTCGTGTTCTGCACCTTGTACCTGTCGATCTCGGGCGCCGAGGTTGCCGCGCAGCGCAGCTATCTCATGCTTGCGGTCATGCTGCTGGCGTTGATGTTCGACCGGGCGGCGATTTCCATGCGCAACGTGGCGATCGCAGCGATCGTGATCCTCGTGATTGCGCCGCACGAGATCATGGGGCCGAGCTTCCAGATGTCCTTTGGCGCGACCGGAGCCCTTGTAGCCGCCTTCGCCGCCTGGACCGACTGGCGAAGCCGAAGGCCGGGCGGCATTCCGTCGCGCCACCCGCTTGCCAAGGTGATGCGGTTCGCGCTGGCGGGCCTTACGGGTCTTGCGCTCACCTCGCTGGTGGCGGGCCTTGCCACCACTATTTATGGGGTATGGCATTTCCAGAGGGCTTCCCCCTACGCGTTGCCTGCCAACCTGTTCGCCATGCCCGTCATTTCCGCTGTGGTGATGCCATCGGCAGTCTGCGCCATCCTCGCGCTTCCGTTCGGGCTGGAGGGCTATTTTCTCCGCGCCATGCAATGGGGCCTCGGTGTTATGGTGGACATCGCGACATGGTTCTCCGACCGCTCGCCGCTCGACGCGGTGGGGCTGGCGCCGGCTGCGGCCACGCTCTGGTTCACGCTGGCTCTGCTGGTGCTGGTCATCTCGACGACGCGGCTGCGGCTCGCGGCAATTCCGCTTCTCGCGCTGGGCTTCATCGCGCTCATGAACCGGACATTGCCGGACGTGCTTGTAACGGAGGACGCGAGGCTCATCGGTGTGCGCGGGGACGGGGTGCTTGCCATCAACCGTGCGCGCGGCTCGACCCTCGCGCTCGATGACTGGAAGCGGGCGCTGCTCGCGCCGGAGGTGGCGGGCTCGGTGACTCTCAAATCCGATTCGGCGGACGGGGGAGGGCCGGACGGCCGCTTTGTCTGCAGGGAGGGAACCTGCGTCCTGCTCCGCGCGGACGGCCTGCGGCTCGTTCACGTCCGGTCGGCTGACTCCGCGCTGGACCACTGTTCCACCGCCGCCCTGATCGTGGTGGAGGATGCGACAGTGGAGAAGCCCTGCGGCGAGGGGAGCGCGGCGCTGGTTCTGACGGGCAGGGAGCTGGCGAGGCGGGGTGCTGCCGCCATTGCGCTTGCGGGCGGGGGGCAACAGCCTTCGGTGAATTTCGCGGTGGCGGAACCGTTCAGGCCCTGGCACGCTCACCGGGCCTTTTCACGCGCCGCACGCGGCCTGCCTCCACGCGAAAGTGAGCGGCAAACACGCGAAAACCGGGGGCAGTGAAAAAAGCAGTTGGATATAATCGGTTTACTCCCATGGAGGGATGTCGCGCTCCATTGTGTTTTTCCGCTCGTCAGTTATGAGAGGCGCACATTTTCCCAATTCCCCCAGATTGGAGGACTCAAGATGACCGCCATCGTCGAAATCACCGGACGCGAAATTCTCGACAGCCGGGGCAATCCGACTGTCGAGGTCGATGTCGTGCTGGAAAACGGTTCCTTCGGACGCGCTGCCGTTCCTTCGGGCGCGTCGACCGGTGCCCATGAGGCCGTCGAGCTGCGCGACGGTGGCCCGCGTTACCTCGGCAAGGGCGTCCGCCGCGCCGTCGAGGCAGTGAACGGCGAGATCTACGAGGCTCTTGGCGGCATGGAAGCCGAGGACCAGCTCCTCATCGACCGCACGCTGATCGAGCTCGACGGCACGCCGAACAAGAGCCGTCTCGGCGCCAACGCCGTGCTGGGCGTTTCGCTGGCCGTCGCCAAGGCTGCTGCGGACGCGGCCGGTCTGCCGCTCTATCGGTATGTCGGTGGCGCTTCGGCACATGTGCTGCCCGTGCCGATGATGAACATCCTGAACGGCGGCGCCCATGCAGACAACCCGATCGACTTCCAGGAATTCATGATCATGCCGGTCGGCGCGGAGAGCTTCAGCGAGGCACTGCGCATTGGCGCCGAGGTATTCCACACGCTGAAGTCCTCGCTCAAGGCCGCCGGGCATAACACCAACGTCGGTGATGAAGGCGGCTTTGCCCCGAACCTCAAGAGCGCCGAGGAGGCCCTCGACTTCATCATGAAGTCGGTGGAGAAGGCGGGCTTCAAGCCGGGGCAGGATGTCTACATCGGGCTCGACTGCGCCTCCACCGAGTTCTTCAAGAACGGCGCCTATCATTATGAGGGCGAGGGCATCACCCGTGACGCCGCCGCCCAGGCCGCCTATCTCGCCAAGCTGGTCGACAGCTACCCGATCATCTCGATCGAAGACGGCATGGCTGAAGACGACTTCGACGGCTGGAAGGAGCTTACCGACCTCATCGGCTCGCGCTGCCAGCTGGTCGGCGACGACCTGTTCGTCACCAACTCCGCCCGTCTCACCGACGGCATCCGCATGGGCATTGCCAACTCGATCCTCGTGAAGGTCAACCAGATCGGCACGCTGAGCGAGACGCTTGACGCCGTCAACATCGCGCACCGCGCGGGCTACACGGCGGTCATGTCGCACCGCTCGGGCGAGACCGAGGACGCCACGATCGCTGACCTGGCGGTCGCCACCAACTGCGGCCAGATCAAGACCGGCTCGCTCGCCCGTTCGGACCGGCTCGCCAAGTACAACCAGCTGCTGCGCATCGAGGAGCAGCTTGGCCGCCAGGCCAGCTACGCCGGCCGTTCCATCCTGCGCGGCTGACGGTCCTGCTGAGGGAGGACCTTCGATCCGGCCGGGAGGTCGATACCCCGGCCGATGAACCGGCCCCGTCCGGCCAGCGGCTGACGCTCTGACAACGGCTGCTGCTCTATCCGGGCGGAACGACCGCAGGCGCCTCTGCGAGCTCCCCGAGGGGAGGAGCTGTTGAGAACGCAGTCCCGACATGGAATTAACACGCCCCGCAGCTTTGTTGCGGGGTTTCTTTTGCGCGCCGCCTTGTGCGCCGGACACTTCTTTCGTTCTTCCGGCGGAAAACGGTGGGCGAGACGTTAGAAAGAACGGGGAAGGGGTGCCGACGTACTGGTGGCGGAAGCGCACACGGAGCCGGTTCGTGGCGGATAATCGGCCCGTACCGAACCCATAGGGGTACTGCTCATAACGCTCCATTAAGCAAAGTGTGGCCATATGCTGGCAAAGGGGTTTCTCAGCATGTGGACACGTCATCACAAGCGCCGCAACCTGGGCGGACTGATCGTTCCGGCCATTACCGTGGTCGTCCTCTCTTATTTCGCCTTCCATGCCTACCATGGCGATTACGGCATTGCCGCCAAGACGCGCTACCAGGAGCGAATCGCGGAGCTCGAGGGCGATCTCGCCGACCTCGAGGCTGCGCGCGCGAAGCTGGAGGAACGGGTCGCACTGCTTAACGGAGCAACTATCGAGAAGGACACGCTTGACGAGCAGGTGCGCCGCGCGCTCAACTACGCGGCGGCCAACGAGCTGGTCATTTACCGGGGAAGCTCGAATTAACCTGATTCCGGTTAAATCTATTTTGTTCTGCAATTTCATATAGTTATTATACGTTATTTCTGGTGTTTTACATGGCAGCTATGCGCAAAAGCGCATGGCAAAGTTTTTTTATGCGTGCTAGCCTCTCCATGACTGGGATTTTGTGACCGGGGGACTAAGTGTTTCCTGTCGCGGGGTCTGTGAATTCTGCAGTCTAGGGAGTGATAAATGGCGACAACCGCCAAGAAGAGCACATCGAAGTCGTCGGTGGCCAAACGCGCGTCACGAACTTCAGCGTCTCGCCCGACCAACGGCCAGGCCGCAGGCGGCATGGTCATGCCGAAGGTTCCTGAACCGATGGAGTTCACCCGGGAGCAGGAGCTCTGGGCCTTCCGCGAGATGCTTCTCATCCGCCGGTTCGAGGAGAAGGCTGGCCAGCTTTACGGCATGGGCTTCATCGGCGGCTTCTGCCACCTCTACATTGGACAGGAAGCCGTTGTTGTCGGCATGCAGATGAGCCTGAAGGATGGCGATCAGGTCATCACGGGTTACCGTGACCACGGTCACATGCTCGCCACGGGCATGGAACCGCGTGGCGTGATGGCCGAGCTCACCGGCCGCCGCGGAGGCTACTCCAAGGGCAAGGGTGGCTCGATGCACATGTTCTCCAAGGAGAAGAACTTCTATGGCGGTCATGGCATCGTCGGCGCGCAGGTGTCGCTTGGCACCGGCCTGGCCTTCGCCAACCGCTACCGCGGCAACGATTTCGTTTCGGTGACATACTTCGGTGACGGCGCGGCCAACCAGGGCCAGGTCTACGAGAGCTTCAACATGGCGTCGCTGTGGAAGCTGCCGGTGGTCTACGTCATCGAGAACAACCGCTATGCCATGGGCACGGCGGTGACGCGCTCGTCGGCCGAGACGAACTTCTCGCATCGCGGTATTTCGTTCCGCATCCCCGGCATTCAGGTCGATGGCATGGATGTCCGGGCCGTCGCTGCCGCCGGCAAGCTCGCGGTCGACTGGTGCCGTTCGGGCAAGGGTCCGATCATTCTCGAGATGCTGACCTACCGTTACCGCGGCCATTCCATGTCCGACCCGGCCAAGTACCGGTCGAAGGACGAAGTGCAGAAGATGCGCTCCGAGCATGACCCGATCGAGCAGGTGCGCCAGCGCCTCCTGGAGAAGAAGTGGGCGACGGAGGACGACCTGAAGGCTATCGACAAGGAAGTGCGTGACATCGTGGCGGATTCCGCCGACTTTGCGCAGTCCGATCCGGAGCCGGATGTGTCCGAACTCTACACCGACGTGCTGCTCTGAGAAGGGGAGGAAGAAGGACACATGCCCATCCAGATTTTGATGCCCGCTCTTTCTCCCACCATGGAGGAAGGCAATCTCACCAAGTGGGTCAAGAAAGAGGGCGACAAGGTATCGCCCGGCGACGTGATCGCCGAAATCGAGACCGACAAGGCCACCATGGAGGTGGAGGCGGTCGATGAGGGCGTGATCGGCAAGATCCTCGTGCCGGAAGGCTCGCAGGGGGTGAAGGTCAACACGCCGATCGCGCTGCTGCTCGCCGAGGGTGAGAGCGCCGCCGACCTCGACGCCGCGCCTGCCGCCCAGGCTCCGGCGGAAGAGCCCGCCGCGCCGAAGGCTGAAGAGAAGACCGAGGAGGTCGCGGCACCCGCCGTAGTGACCGCGCCGGCTCCGCAGCCGGTTCCCTCCGATCCGGACATTCCGGACGGCACCGAGATGGTGAAGATGACGGTGCGCGAGGCGCTGCGCGACGCCATGGCCGAGGAAATGCGCCGCGACCCCGACGTCTTCGTCATGGGTGAAGAGGTTGCCGAGTACCAAGGTGCCTACAAGGTGACCCAGGGCCTGCTGCAGGAGTTCGGCGACCGCCGCGTGATCGATACGCCGATCACCGAGCACGGCTTCGCCGGCGTCGGCGTCGGCGCTGCCTTCGCGGGCCTGAAGCCGATCGTCGAGTTCATGACCTTCAACTTCGCCATGCAGGCGATCGACCAGATCATCAACTCGGCGGCCAAGACGCTCTACATGTCCGGCGGCCAGATGGGCGCCTCGATCGTGTTCCGCGGTCCGAACGGCGCCGCAGCGCGCGTTGCCGCCCAGCACAGCCAGGACTATGCCGCCTGGTACAGCCATATCCCGGGCCTGAAGGTGATCATGCCCTACACGGCCGCGGACGCGAAGGGCCTGCTCAAGGCCGCCATCCGCGATCCGAACCCGGTCATCTTCCTCGAGAACGAGATTCTCTACGGCCAGTCGTTCGACGTGCCCAAGCTGGATGACTTCGTCCTGCCGATCGGCAAGGCACGCATCCACCGCCAGGGCAAGGATGCGACCATCGTCTCCTTCGGCATCGGCATGACCTACGCGGTCAAGGCCGCCGAGGAGCTTGCCGCGATGGGCATCGACGTGGAAATCATCGATCTTCGCACCATCCGCCCGATGGACCTCGACACCGTGATTGAATCGGTGAAGAAGACGAACCGGCTTGTGACCGTGGAAGAGGGCTGGCCGCAGTCGTCGGTCGGCGATCACATCGCGAGCCAGGTGATGCAGCGCGCGTTCGACTACCTCGATGCTCCGGTAATCACCATCACCGGCACGGATGTTCCGATGCCCTATGCCGCCAATCTGGAGAAGCTGGCATTGCCGAGCGTTGCCGAGGTTGTTGAGGCGGTCAAGGCCGTCACCTACAGGAAGTAGGGAGGGGAAATGCCGATTCAGATCACAATGCCGGCCCTTTCGCCGACCATGGAAGAGGGTACTCTGTCCAAGTGGCTGGTGAAGGAGGGAGACAAGATTTCCTCCGGCGATGTTATCGCCGAGATCGAGACCGACAAGGCCACCATGGAAGTCGAGGCGGTCGATGAGGGCACGCTTGCCAGGATCGTCGTTCCCGAGGGGACACAGGGCGTCAAGGTCAATTCCGTGATCGCCATCCTGGCGGCCGAGGGAGAGGATGTCGCCGCCGCCGCGGGCAGCGCTGACGCCGCCACAGCCGCGAAGGCTGAAAGCGCGCCGAAGCGGGCGGTGGAAGAGCCGCAGCCGAAGGCGGCGGAAGCCGCTCCGGCTGCCCCCGCTGCCGTCCAGCCTGCGGAGCAGCCGTCGGCGCCGGCCCAATCCGGCGCTTCTTCGACGGGTGGCCGCGTGTTCGCTTCGCCGCTGGCGCGCCGCATCGCCAGCGAAGCGGGCATCGACCTCTCCGCTGTCAAGGGTTCCGGCCCGCACGGGAGGATCGTGAAGGCCGACGTGGAAGCTGCGCTTGCCGGCGGGGTTGCCGCCACGGCGCCGGCCGCCCAGGCCGCCACCCCCGGGGCTGCGGCTGCTCCGGCCGTCCAGCCGATGTCCGACGACGCGGTGCTGCGCCTCTTCGAGGAAGGCTCCTACGAGCTTGTGCCCCATGACAGCATGCGCCGCACGATCGCCCGCCGCCTGGTCGAGGCAAAGGCCACCATTCCGCACTTCTACCTCACGGTCGACTGCCAGATCGACGCGCTGCTCGCCCTGCGCAAGCAGATGAACGACTCCGCGCCGATGGTGAAGACGGAGAAGGGCGAGGTTCCTGCCTTCAAGCTGTCGGTCAACGACTTCGTCATCAAGGCCTACGCGCTGGCGCTCAAGGCGGTGCCGGACGCCAACGTGTCCTGGACCGAAAGCGCCATGGTGAAGCACAAGCACGTCGACGTGGGTGTGGCCGTCTCGATCCCCGGTGGACTGATCACGCCGATCGTCCGCAGGGCCGAGGAGAAGACGCTCTCCGCCATCTCAAACGAGATGAAGGATCTCGCAGCCCGGGCGCGCAACCGCAAGCTCAAGCCCGAGGAATACCAGGGCGGGTCGGGCGCGGTCTCCAACCTTGGGATGTTCGGCATCCGTGAGTTCGCCGCTGTCATCAATCCGCCGCACGCCACCATCCTGGCGGTGGGCGCGGGTGAGGAGCGGGCCGTGGTGAAGAACGGCCAGATCGTCGCGGCCAATGTCATGACGGTCACGCTGTCGACCGACCATCGCGCCGTCGATGGTGCGCTTGGCGCGGAGCTGCTGGCGGCATTCAAGCGTTACATCGAGCAGCCTCTGACGATGCTGATCTAGTGCTGGCGTGGCCCGGGTGGAAAGCAGCCCATGAAGACGATCCTCTGCTACGGCGACTCTCTCACTTGGGGCTACGACGCGCGCCGGCTCGGCCGGCACGCATATGAAGACCGGTGGCCCTCGGTGCTGCAGGCCCGTCTCGGTGGCGAGGCGCTCGTCATCGCCGAGGGCCTGAACGGACGGACCACCATCTTCGACGACTACGCCTCCGGTGCGGATCGCAACGGGGCGCGCACGTTTCCCACGCTGCTCAGCACGCATGCGCCGCTTGATCTCGTCATCATCATGCTCGGCACCAACGACCTGAAGCCCGGCATCTGCGGCCGCGCCCACGGCGCGAAGCAGGGCATGGAGCGGCTGGTCAGGATCGTGCGCGGGCACGATTATCCGTTCCCCCAGCCGGCGCCCAAGGTGCTCATCGTGGCGCCGCCGCCGGTGTGCGAAACGGAGAATTCAGATTTTGCAAGCATGTTCGAGGGTGCTGTCGAGGAGTCGCGCAAGCTTGCCGGGTACTACCGGCAGGTGGCGGAGACCTGCGGATGCGGGTTCTTCGATGCCGGGCAGGTGGCGCGGACAGACCCGACGGATGGCGTCCACCTGGACGCCGTCAACACGCGCGCAATCGGAGAGGGTCTGGTTGCTGGCGTGCGTGCAACGCTGGGCCTCTAGGCCCACCGAGCCTGTGTGGAGGGAAGTTTCTATGGCAACCGCATTCGACACCAAGCCCAGCTGGGGCTGGCTCGCCTTTCTGGGAGTGATCTCGCTGATCGGCGGCGTGCTTGCGCTGTTCAATCCGTTCGCGGCAACGCTGACGGCGGCCATGCTGGCCGCCTGGACGTTCCTGCTGTTCGGCATCCTCACGATCGTTCAGGCCGTCGGGCAGGAGGGACGCGGCGCGACGTTCCTCTGGAACCTGCTGATCGGCGTGCTGATGATCGTGCTCGGCATCTCGCTCATCTTCCGCCCGCTCGAGGGCATCATCTCGCTCACCATTCTGGTCGCGGTGATGTTCATCGTTCTGGGTTTCGCGAAGTTTTTCTACGCCTTCGGCCTGCGTCCGATCCGGGGCTGGGGCTGGGTGCTGGTGTCCGGCATCGTTTCCATCGTTCTTGGCTTCATGATCCTGGTGGACATGCCGTGGATCGCAGGGGTCGCCCTCGGCATCCTGCTCGCCGTCGAGCTGCTGTCCAATGGCTTCTTCCTGCTGCTGGTCGCGCTAGGGATCAGGAACCTGACGAGGGGCTAGTTTGAACCCATCGGCGAAGGGGTGTCCGGTCGGATGACCCTCCGCTGCAGACTTGAGGAGTAATTCGGCCGTGGCTGAAACTTACGACGTCATCATCATTGGCTCGGGACCTGGCGGCTATGTCACAGCGGTGCGCGCCGCGCAGCTTGGGTTCAAGACGGCGATTGTGGAGCGCGAGCATCTGGGCGGCATCTGCCTCAACTGGGGGTGCATCCCGACCAAGGCGCTGCTGCGCTCCGCCGAGGTGTATCACTACGCCCAGCATCCCGAGAGCTACGGCCTGAAGCTGAACGGTTCGGTGAGCCCCGATCTCGGGGCGATCGTCAGCCGATCGCGCGGTGTGTCCGCCCGCCTCAACGGCGGCGTCGGCTTCCTGATGAAGAAGAACAAGGTGGACGTCATCTGGGGCGAGGCGAAGCTCTCGAAGGCCCCGAAGGGTGACGCACCCGGCGAGATCGTCGTCGGCAAGCCGACCAGGAAGGCCATGGAGCCGCAGCACCCGGCGCCAAAGGGCACGCTCGGCGAGGGCACATACAAGGCGAAACACATCATCGTCGCCACCGGCGCGCGCCCGCGTGTGCTGCCGGGCATCGAACCGGACGGCAAGCTGATCTGGACCTATTTCGAGGCGATGGTGCCGAAGGAAATGCCCAAGTCGCTCGTCGTGATGGGTTCCGGCGCGATCGGCATCGAGTTCGCCAGCTTCTACCGCACGCTCGGCGCGGAGGTGACCGTCGTCGAGGTTATGCCGCAGATCATGCCGGTGGAGGACGCCGAAATCTCCAAGTTCGCGCGCCGGCAGATGGAGAAGCAGGGCATGCGCATCCTTACCGAGGCCAAGGTCGCCAAGGTGGAGAAGGGTGCCGACAGCATCACCGCCCATGTCGAGCTCAAGGACGGCAAGATCGAGAAGATCACGGCCGACCGCATGATCTCCGCCGTGGGCGTGCAGGGCAACGTCGAGAACCTCGGCCTCGAGGCCCTTGGTGTGAAGGTGGAGCGCGGCATCATTCAGGTGGACGGTTTCGGCCGCACCAATGTGCCGGGCATCTACGCGATTGGCGACGTGGCCGGCCCGCCCATGCTGGCGCACAAGGCCGAGCATGAGGGCGTGATCTGCGTGGAGAAGATCGCCGGACTGCCGAACGTCCATCCGCTCGACAAGGGCAAGATCCCGGGCTGCACCTACTGCAATCCGCAGGTGGCCTCCGTGGGTCTCACCGAGGAGAAGGCGAGGGCGACCGGCCGCGAGATCCGCGTCGGCCGTTTCCAGTTCGTCGCCAACGGCAAGGCGATCGCGCTCGGCGAGGACCAGGGTCTCATCAAGACTATCTTCGATGCGAAGACCGGGGAGCTGCTTGGCGCCCACATGGTCGGTGCGGAAGTGACCGAGCTCATCCAGGGCTTCGTGGTGGCGATGAATCTCGAGACCACCGAGGAAGATCTGATGCACACGGTCTTCCCGCATCCGACGCTGTCCGAGATGATGAAGGAGAGTGTGCTGGACGCCTACGGTCGCGCCCTCAACGCCTGACGCGACGACGTGTCTGGCCTTCCGGGCAACCGGGGGTTTTACGAAGGACGCGGGATCGGCTAAGACCATTCCCGCGCGCGAGCCGGGTTCCCATATGTAGAGTTGGAGCCCGGCCGCGGACAAAGGATCAGAGGAACAGATGGTTACCGTTCTCGACACCGTCAGCAAGGCACGCCCGCGCCACCCGGAAAAGGCCCACCGGCCCGACACGGAGGTGCTGCGCAAGCCGGAGTGGATCCGCGTCAAGGCGCCCACCTCGCGCGGCTACGCGGAAACGCGGGCGATCGTGAAGACCAACAAGCTGGTGACCGTCTGCGAGGAAGCGGGCTGCCCCAACATCGGTGAGTGCTGGGAAAAGAAGCACGCGACCTTCATGATCATGGGCGAGATCTGCACCCGCGCCTGCGCCTTCTGCAACGTGGCGACGGGCATTCCCGCGCCCCTCGATCCCAATGAGCCTGAGAACGTGGCGAAGGCCGTCCGCCAGATGGGCTTGAGCCATGTGGTCATCACCTCCGTGGACCGCGACGACCTGCCGGACGGCGGCGCGCAGCACTTCGTCGAGGTGATCCAGGCGATCCGCGAGTCTTCGCCCAGTACGACGATTGAGATCCTGACGCCGGACTTCCTGCGCAAGGATGGCGCGCTGGAGAAGGTGGTGGCGGCCCGGCCGGACGTGTTCAACCACAATCTCGAGACGGTTCCGTCCAAGTATCTGACCGTGCGCCCCGGCGCGCGCTACTTCCACTCGATCCGCCTGCTGCAGCGGGTGAAGGAGTTGGATCCAACCATCTTCACGAAGTCCGGCATCATGGTCGGCCTCGGCGAGGAGCGCAACGAGGTGCTGCAGCTTATGGACGACCTGCGCACGGCGGATGTGGACTTCCTCACCATCGGCCAGTACCTGCAGCCGACGCGCAAGCACCATCCGGTGGTGCGCTTCGTCACGCCCGACGAGTTCAAGGCCTACGAGACCATTGCCTATACCAAGGGCTTCCTGATGGTGTCGGCGAGCCCGCTGACGCGCTCGTCGCACCATGCCGGCGAGGATTTCGAGCGCCTGCGCGCTGCGCGCGCCGCAAAGCTCGCCGCCGCGAAATAAGCCGCAGACCGAATGCCCAAGTACGAGACCATCCGCAGGGTTAACCACACGCCGGAGCAGATGTTCGATCTGGTCGCGGCGGTGGAGCAGTATCCCGAATTCTTGCCCTGGTGCGAGGGGCTCACCGTGCGCTCACGCAAGGTGCGCGACGGTGTCACAATTCTCATCGCCGACATGACCGTCGGCTACAAGGCGCTGCGCGAGACCTTCACCAGCCAGGTGGTGCTGAAGCCTGCGGAGCGGGTGATCGACGTCCGCTACATCGACGGGCCGTTCAAGTACCTGCAGAACCGCTGGCGCTTCGAGCCGGCGGGTGAGGGGCAGACCGACATCCACTTCTTCATCGACTATGAATTCAAGAGCAGGATGCTCGGCATGCTGATGGGCGCGATGTTCGACCGCGCCTTCAAGATGTTCGCTGAAGCCTTCGAGAGCCGCGCCGACGCCATCTACGGCAAGGCGGCCTGACGGGAGTGGCTTTCCCTGCGAAAAGCGGCTGCTTCACGGAGACACTTCGCGTGGTCGGCATCCGGGAAGCGGCGGAAATCGCCCGCAGGGCAAACCGCATGGTCGTGATCGGCTGTTCCGGCAGCGGCAAGTCCACGCTCGCGCAGAAGGCCGCCGCGCTCCTTGATCTTCCCTATATCTCGATCGACCGCGACGTGCTGTGGAGGCCCGGCTGGGTCCTGCGCGACCGGACCGAACAGCGGAGACTGACCGAGGAACTTACCGCGCGCGATCGCTGGATCATGGACGGCACCGCGCCTGCCACGCTTCATCTGCGCCTGCCGCGTGCCGAGCTCGTCATCTGGCCGGATCTTCCGCGGTTTGCCTGCCTGTGGGGCGTTCTCAGGCGCTGGATCACCCACCTCGGCCGCACCAGGCCGGAGATTGCGCCCGGCTGTCCGGAACGCATCCATCCGGAGTTCCTGCGCTACGTCTGGACATAGAACCGTGACGTTCGCCCTCGCGTGCTCGAGGGCCTCAGTACCCACGCGCCCGAAACACCCGTGCTGCTGCTGCATTCGCACGGGGAGATGGATGCGTTTCTGCGGGAGATCGGAAGGCTTACAGCCTGAGGCTCAACTGCCCGTGCCTCGCGCCGCATCGGCCACCATCTTCAGCGCATGGAGAACCGTTGCGCGGCGAACGTCCGATCGGCCGGCGGGGAAGACATGGCTCTCGGCCAGGGTTTCGCGCCCCTTCACCGCCAGGCCGAACCAGACCAGCCCCACCGGCTTTTCCGGCGTGCCGCCCGATGGACCCGCGATGCCGCTGACGGAGACCGCAATGTCGGCGCGCGAGCGGGCGAGTGCCCCCTCGGCCATTTGGCGGACCGTCTCTTCGGAGACCGCGCCGAACTTGTCCAGCGTTTCCGCGCGAACGCCAAGGATCTCCATCTTGGCTTCGTTGGAATAGGTGACGAAGCCGCGTTCGAAGACGGCCGAGCTGCCTGCGATTTCGGTGAGCGCCCCGGCGATCAGGCCGCCGGTGCAGGACTCGGCGGTCGCGACCTTGAGATGGCGCTCCAGGCAGAGGTTGAAAACCAGTCGTGCGGCGTCTTCGATTTCCTTCATGGCGCTCACTCGGGCAGGCTTCCGGGATAAACCACCGTGGCCGTCGCAATGGCCGCGATGCCTTCGCCACGGCCCAGGAAGCCCAGCTTCTCGTTGGTTGTCGCCTTAATAGACACGCGATCGCCGGAAATGCCAAGCATCTCGGTCAGGGCGGCGGTCATCGCAGCGCGGTGAGGTCCAACCTTGGGCGCCTCGCAGATGAGCGTCACGTCGACGTTGGCGATGCGACCGCCGTGTTCGCGCACGAGCTTCGCCGCATGCTCGACGAAGATGCGCGACGGCGCGCCCTTCCACTGCGGATCCGAAGGCGGGAAATGGGTGCCGATGTCGCCGAGGCCCTTCGTGGCGAGCAGCGCATCGGTCAGCGCATGCAGGCCCACGTCGGCGTCCGAATGGCCGGAAAGCCCTTTGTCGAACGGAATCTTCACGCCGCACAGCGTGACATGGTTGCCCTCGCCGAAGCGGTGGACGTCGTAGCCGTTACCGGTCCGCACGTCGGGGAAGGTGGTGCTCATCAGCTGCATCCTCTGGTCGGCGAGCGCGATGTCGCGCGCCCATGTGAGCTTGACGTTGTCGGGCGAGCCTTCGACGAGCCGCACGGGAAGGCCCGCCCATTCGGCTATCGCCGCATCGTCGGTGAAGTCGGAGCGACCCTCGGCGGCGGCCTTGCGGTGCGCTTCCAGGATCGGCCGGAAAGGGAAACCCTGCGGTGTCTGGGCGGCGAACAGCCCGTCGCGCGAAACCGTGCCCTTTACCAGTCCGTTTGCGCCGCGCTTCAGTGTGTCGGCGACGGCGAGAGCGGGCAGGGCGCCCAGGCCCTCGTCCGCCGCGGCGATGACACGGCCGATCAGCCCGTGATCGGCGAAAGGGCGCACCGCATCATGAATCAGCACGATATCCGGCCCTGCTTCTTCCAGTGCCTGGAGGGCGAGGCGGACGGAGTCCTGCCGGCTCTCGCCGCCGCGGACCGCACGAAGATTGGGTGCCGCAGGCGCCGCTGCCCGGAAAAGATCCTCGTCGTCCGCATGGATCGCCACTACCACGTCGCTGATCCGCGGATGGCTCAGGAAGGTGTCGAGTGTATGTGCGATCACCAGCCGGCCGCCGATGCTGCGGTATTGCTTGGGGCCCTCGGCACTCTGGCCCGCGCGCTCACCGCGTCCGGCTGCGACAATGACGGCGGCCACACGCGCGCCGGAATCGTGATTATTGTGCAGATCTCTCTCCATGATGCCCAACTATCATGTGCGCCCGAAAAGCCAATGAATTTGTTTTGAGCAGCCGCGATCCGGCATTGCACATCGTGTGGGTTTTGTCTATTTTATAGGCATCAGTTAAGGATGCATCATTCTTGGGCAGTTCGCTTCTGAAATCGCTGGCGCAGCCGCTTGACCTCCGCGGAGTGAGACTTCGCAACCGCGTCTTCCTTGCACCCATGTCCGGTGTGACGGACCTGCCGTTTCGCATGCGCGCGTGGGAGCACGGTGCAGGCCTCGTCGTTTCCGAGATGGTGGCAAGCGGCGAGCTTGCGAAGGGGCGGCAGGAGAGCGCGCGGCGCATCCGCCGGCCCGACATCGACGTGCATATGGTTCAGCTCGCCGGCCGCGAGGCGCAGTGGATGGCCGAGGCCGCCCGCATCGCGGTTGAAGAGGGCGGGGCTGATATCATCGACATCAACATGGGGTGCCCGGCCAAGAAGGTGACGGGCGGCTATTGCGGCTCGGCGCTGATGCGCGATCCAAATCACGCGCTGTCACTCATCGAGGCGGTGGTGAAGGCCGTCTCCGTGCCTGTCACGCTCAAGATGCGGCTCGGCTGGGATCATGACAGTATAAACGCGCCGGAGATTGCCGCGCGGGCGGAAGCCGCGGGCGTCGCGATGATCACCGTGCACGGGCGCACGCGCTGCCAGTTCTACAAGGATCGCGCCGACTGGCGCGCCATCCGCGCCGTCCGGGAACGGATTTCGGTGCCGCTGGTCGCCAACGGCGATGGTGACGGGCCGCAGGATGCCGAAGCCATGCTCGAACAGTCGGGCGCTGATGCGGTCATGATCGGCCGTGCCCATTATGGCGCGCCGTGGAAGGCAGGGGTGCTCGCGCATGTCGCTGCCGGTACGGCCGCGCCGGGCGTGCCGGGCACGGCGGACGAGATGGCGCGCTACGTCGCCGCCCATTACGAGGACATGCTGTCCCATTACGGCATCGGGCAGGGGCTCCGGCACGCCCGCAAGCATCTTGGCTGGTATCTCGAGACCTGGGGCGGCGATGCGCTCTCCTGGCGCGATGCTCTCATGACCGAGACCGACCACAGGGCTGTCCTGGCCTTGCTGCCGCGCGTTTTCACCACTCCAGCAGGGAAGGAGGCAGCATGAGTGCTCCGCTGCTTGATCGCGACACACCCATGGCCCAGCTTGTCATCGACGCCATCGGGCATCCGGTGATCGTGGTGAATGAAGAAGGCTACATCACCTTCGCCAATGCGCAGGCGGAGGACTTCTTCCGCATGAGCGCCCCGATGCTCGCACGCAACAGGTTGGCCGATTTCGTGCCCTTCGGCAGTCCGCTTCTTTCTCTCATCGAACAGGTACAGGCGCGCCATGCGCCAATGAACGAATACAAGATCGACATTTCCTCGCCGCGGCTCGGGGCGGACAAGATCGTCGATGTCAACGTCGGGCCACTGGGCGATAGCAGGTCCGTCGTCATCATGTTCCAGGAACGGACCATGGCGGAGAAGATCGACCGCCAGATGACCCACCGCGGTGCGGCTCGCTCCGTCTCGGGGCTGGCGGCCATGCTGGCGCATGAGATCAAGAATCCGCTCTCCGGCATCCGGGGTGCGGCGCAGTTGCTCGAGGACGTGGTGTCTGACGACGACCGGGCGCTGACGCGACTGATCACTGAGGAAACCGACCGGATCGTCAAGCTGGTCGACAAGATGGAGGTGTTCTCCGACGACCGGCCGGTGGATCGGGAGCCCGTCAACATTCACGTCGTGCTCGATCACGTGAAGGCCATCGCGCGCAACGGATTTGCAAAAAACATAACAATTATAGAGGAGTACGACCCGTCCTTGCCGCCGATTTATGCAAATCGGGATCAATTCGTTCAGGTCTTTCTGAATCTTGTAAAGAACGCCGCGGAAGCCATTGGAAATAAAGAGAATGGTGAGATCAGGCTGACGACCGCCTTCCGTCCCGGGTTCCGTTTGCAGGTGCCGGGCACCAATGAGCGCGTCTCGCTGCCCCTCGAATTCTGCGTCCATGACAATGGTCCTGGCGTTCCGGACGATATCCAGCAGATCATTTTCGATCCGTTCATCACCACCAAGACCAACGGCTCCGGCCTCGGCCTGCCGCTCGTGGCCAAGATCGTTGGCGCGCACGGGGGGATCGTCGAATGCGACACCTCCCCGAGGGGAACGACCTTCCGCATCCTGATGCCCGCGTGGAAGGAAGAAGATCAGGAATCGCTGCAAGAAAATGAGGTAAAGCCATGAATTCTCAAGCGACAATTCTTGTGGCCGATGACGACGCCGCGATCCGCACCGTCCTCAATCAGGCTCTGTCGCGCGCGGGGCATCAGGTGCGCGTTACCTCGAATGTGGCTACCCTCTGGAAGTGGGTGTCGTCTGGCGAAGGCGATCTGGTCATTACCGACGTGGTGATGCCGGACGAGAACATCTTCAACCTGCTGCCACGCATCCGCAAGTCCCGGCCGGAACTGCCGGTGATCGTCATGAGCGCGCAGAACACGTTCATGACCGCGATCCGCGCTTCCGAGGCGGGGGCCTACGAATATCTGCCGAAGCCTTTCGACCTCAACGAGCTCCTGCAGATTGTCGGCCGTGCGCTCGCCGAACCCAAGAACAGGATCAGGCAGGAGGAGCCTGAGGAGCAGAGCGAGACCATGCCGCTCGTCGGCCGGTCGCCGGCGATGCAGGAAATCTACCGGACGCTCGCCCGCCTGATGCAGACCGATCTCACCGTGATGATCAGCGGCGAGTCCGGCACCGGCAAGGAGCTCGTGGCGCGGGCGCTGCATGAGTTCGGACGTAGGCGGAAGGGGCCGTTCGTCGCCATCAACATGGCCGCGATTCCGCGCGACCTCATCGAGTCGGAACTGTTTGGCCACGAGAAGGGCGCCTTCACCGGCGCGCAGCACCGGTCTTCCGGCCGCTTCGAGCAGGCCGAGGGCGGTACGCTGTTTCTCGATGAGATCGGCGATATGCCGATGGAGGCGCAGACCCGTTTGCTGCGCGTGCTGCAGCAGGGAGAGTACACCACCGTCGGCGGCCGCACGCCCATCAAGACCGACGTGCGCATCATTGCTGCCACCAACAAGGAGCTGCGCAGCCTCATCAAACAGGGCCTGTTCCGCGAGGATCTGTTCTATCGCCTCAATGTGGTGCCGATCCGCCTGCCTCCGCTGCGCGAGCGCGCCGAGGACATTCCGGACCTGGTGCGCCATTTCTTCGCCCAGGCGGAGAAGGAGGGTCTGCAGGCCAAGCGCATTTCCAAGGCCGGCATGGATGTGATGGTCAATTATCCCTGGCCAGGCAACGTGCGCGAGCTTGAGAACCTCGTCCGCCGTCTGGCAGCTCTCTATCCGCAGGACGAGATTTCGGCCGAGATCATCCGCCACGAGCTGTCGGATCCCTACCGTGGCGAGACGCCGAAGGTGGGCGCCGTGCCGTCGATCGAGGGCATGTCGCTGTCCCAGCTCGTCGAGCAGTACCTGCACCATCACTTCAGCAAGCTCGGCGGGGAGCTGCCGCCGCCCGGTCTCTACGACCGGGTGCTGATGGAGGTGGAATATCCGCTGATTCTGCAGGCGCTCGCGGCATGCCGTGGCAACCAGATCCGCGCGGCGGAGCTGCTGGGCCTCAACCGCAACACGTTGCGCAAGAAAATTCGCGAGCTCGGCATCGACGTCTATCGCGTCAGCAAGCTGGATTCCTCCGTGCCGGCCTAGCTCGCCGGCACGTCAGACACCGGGACAATCAGGCATCGCGCGACCGGCCCGACGGCCGGCGTATCCTGATTGTGGACGCATCCCTGCCTTGCCCATTCCCTAAGCAAAGTTTTTGTGACTACTTTGCCGAAGCGTTGTAAAGTTGCCACAATGCGTTGCAGAACTGCAACGCGGTTAGGGTTGAGTCTTTCATGGGTATGGACGTAGCAGCGGCAGGGCATGCAGCCGCCGGCAAACCTGCGCAGCGAGACGGTCGCAGGCTGCTGGCGTTGCCGGGAATTCTGGCTGTGGTGGGGGCGCTGATCACCGCGGCCGTATCCTTCGCCGTTCTGCTTGGCCTGACGCCGCTGACGCCGGATGCGCCCACCACCGTCACCCTCATTGGCATCAACGCCGCCTTCATCCTTCTGCTGCTGACGCTCATCGCGCGGGAGGCGCACCGCATCTACACCGTTCGCCAGGGCGCGAAGGCCGCGGCGCGGCTGCACGTGCGCATCGTCACGATGTTCTCACTGGTGGCGGCGATTCCGGCCATTCTCGTGGCCATCGTCGCCTCGATCACGCTGGATCTCGGCCTTGACCGCTGGTTCGAGCTGCGCACCAAGGTGATCGTGCAGTCATCGCTGTCGATCGCCGAGGCCTATGTGCGGGAAAACGCGAGCACGCTCCAGGGCACGACCGTGTCCATGGCGGTCGATCTGGACCGTTTCCGCTCTCTCTACAACCTCGACCGCAATGCCTTCCGGCAGATTTTCACCCAGAACACGATTGGCCGCGGGCTGGCCCATGCGGTGCTGATCCGCGAGGACCAGTCGGTCATCATGGCGGCCGACATTCCCGACCCGCTCGAGATTCCGGTTCCTCCGGAAGGCGCAATCGAGAAGGCTTCGGAAGGGCGGCCGGTCCTGTTCGAGCTCGCACCGGGCAACCTGATCGGCGCAATCTTCAAGCTGCGCGAGATCCCGGACGCCTATCTCTACACGCTGCGCCTGCTCGACCCGCAGGTTATCCGCGCGCAGCGGATCGTGGCGTCCAACACGGACGAATACCGCGCGCTCGAAGACAACCGCATGAACACGCAGGTTGCCTTCGCGCTGCTCTACCTGATCGTGACGCTCGCCATCGTGCTGGCGGCCATCTGGACCGGCATCGCCGTGGCCGACCGGATCGTGCGTCCCATCCGCCAGCTGATCGGCGCGGCAGCGGCCGTGTCGCGCGGTGACCTCGACGTGGAGGTTCCCGTGCGCTCGTCCGATGGCGACGTGGCCGCGCTGGCCGACACCTTCAACAAGATGACTTTCCAGCTCAAGAGCCAGCGAGACCAGCTGATCTCGGCGCGTGACACGATCGACGAACGCCGCCGCTTCACCGAGGCCGTGCTCGCCGGCGTGACGGCAGGCGTGATCGGCGTCGACAACAGGGGTATCATCACCATCGTCAACCGTTCCGCGGAAACCATGCTCGGCCTGCGCTCGGCGGACGCCGTGGGCAAGCCGCTGGCGGACGTCGTCCCGCAGATCGCGGAGGTCTTCGCCCAGGGCGTGAAGACGGGCCGGCGCGTCTATCGCGACCAGGTCACGTTCTTCCGGGCGGGTGCGGAGCGCACGTTCAACATCCAGCTCACGACTGAGGAGCGCAAGGGGCGCAAGGAATCGCGCTCCTACGTGGTGACGGTCGATGACATCACCGACCTGGTGCAGGCGCAGCGGTCCTCCGCCTGGGCGGACGTGGCGCGCCGCATCGCCCACGAGATCAAGAACCCGCTGACGCCGATCCAGCTTTCGGCAGAGCGCATCCGTCGCCGCTACGGCAAGGTCATCAGCGAGGATCGCGAGGTCTTCGACCAGTGTATCGAAACCATTGTCCGGCAGGTGGGCGATATCGGCCGGATGGTCAACGAATTCTCCTCGTTCGCGCGCATGCCCAAGCCCGACATGCATGTGCTGGACCTGCGCGAGCCGCTGCGCGAGGCTTCATTCCTGATCGAGGTAAGCCGCCCCGACATCCGCCTCGAGCGGATGCTCGGCGACGAGCCGCTCATGGGCCGCTTCGACGCGCGTCTTCTGAGCCAGGCGTTCGGCAACGTCATCAAGAATGCCTCGGAAGCCATCGAGCCGAGGGCGGACCGGGAGACCAGTCCGGTCATTCGCATCACGGCGCGCAAGGCTGGCAATCAGATCGAGGTTCTGGTCATCGACACGGGCAAGGGCCTGCCGCAGGAAAACCGGCAGCGGCTGCTCGAGCCCTACATGACCACACGCGAGAAGGGCACCGGCCTGGGGCTCGCGATCGTGAAGAAGATTATCGAGGAACACGGCGGGCAGCTAGAGCTGCTTGACGCCCCCGAGGATTTCTACGGAGGTGGCGGCGCCATGGTCCGCATGGTCTTCCCGGCCGTTGAGGCAGGGGAGACACAGGAAGCAGAAGGGACGGAAAAGGTCCAAGATGGCATCTGATATTCTTGTTGTTGATGATGAGGCCGATATCCGCGAACTGGTCGCGGGTATCCTCAGTGACGAGGGCCACGAGACGCGCACGGCGAGCGACAGCGACTCCGCTCTGGCGGCCATCGCCCAGCGCGTTCCGCGGCTGGTGCTGCTCGACATCTGGCTGCAAGGATCGAAGCTCGATGGACTTGCGCTGCTGGACCGGATCAAGAGCATGCACCCTGATCTGCCGGTGGTGATGATTTCGGGTCACGGCAACATCGAGACGGCGGTGAGCGCGATCCGCCGTGGCGCCTACGACTTCATCGAAAAGCCCTTCAAGGCGGATCGGCTGCTCCTCGTTTGCGAACGGGCGCTTGAAACCTCCAAGCTCAAGCGCGAGGTCATGGATCTCAAGAAGCGCACCGGCTACAGCGTCGAACTGGTGGGCATGTCCCATGCCATTAACCAGTTGCGCCAGGCGATCGAGCGCGTTGCGGCCACCAACAGCCGAGTCATGCTGATCGGGCCATCCGGATCCGGCAAGGAACTGGCCGCGCGCGCGATCCATGAGCGGTCGGCGCGGCGGGAAGGGCCGTTCGTCACCGTCAATGCCGCTTCGATCACGCCGGAGCGCATGGAGATCGAGCTGTTCGGCACGGAAAATGGCGAGAACGGAACCCGCAAGATCGGCGCCCTCGAGGAGGCGCACCGCGGCACGCTCTACCTTGATGAGGTGGCCGACATGCCGCGCGAGACCCAAAGCAAGATCCTGCGGGTTCTGGTGGACCAGCAGTTCGAGCGGGTGGGCGGAACCCAGCGCGTCAAGGTGGATGTGCGCATCATCTCGTCCACGGCCTGCGACCTCCAGGAACTCATCGCAAAGGGCCAGTTCCGTGAGGATCTCTATCACCGGCTGGCGGTGGTGCCGATCCATGTACCGCCGCTTTCGGCGCGCCGGGAGGACATCCCGCTGCTCGTCGAACACTTCATGAAGATGATCAGCGAGCAAACCGGCATCCGGCCGCGGCGCTTGAGCGATGATGCTATGGCGGTGTTCCAGGCCCACAACTGGCCTGGCAACATCCGCCAGCTTCGCAACAACATCGAGCGCCTCTTGATCCTCACCCGCGACGACGAGGATGACAAGCCGATCACCGCAGACCTGCTGCCTTCGGAAATCGGCGACGTGATGCCGAAGGTGCCCACGCAGGCCGACCAGCACATCATGGCGCTGCCGCTCCGTGAGGCGCGCGAGCTGTTCGAGAAGGAGTATCTGCTGGCGCAGATCAACCGGTTCGGCGGCAACATCTCGCGCACCGCCGAGTTCATTGGCATGGAACGTTCGGCCCTCCACCGGAAGCTGAAGTCGCTCGGCGTCTGACGCGATTTCGGGAGGCTGGAATAAGGGCAGGGCGGAGGACCTCCTTTGCCCGCCCTAATAGTCTCCGTCCTGCCTGCCGCGGCAGGGCCGGCTGCCGTCCACCATCATGCCGTTTTTCCGTCCTTTGATGGCTGTGGGCACGGGCAGCGCAGGCGGCTTTTCACAAACGGCCCTATGTGATCTAAGCTGTTGAAACGGCGCGCTTCCCGAGCCGATGCTTGCGGAGCCGCGCGACGGAGCGGAACATGAAGATAGTCATTTGTGGTGCGGGGCAGGTGGGTTTCGGCATTGCGGAACGTCTGGCCGCCGAGCAGAACGATGTGTGCGTGATCGACACCCAGCCCGAGTTGATCCGGCGTGTCCGCGACACGTTGGACGTGCGCGGAATCGTGGGCCACGGCTCCTACCCGGACGTTCTGGAGGAGGCGGGCGCGAAGGAAGCCGACATGCTGATCGCCGTCACCCTCCATGACGAGATCAACATGATCGCCTGCCAGGTGGCGCATTCCCTGTTCAAGGTGCCCACCAAGATCGCCCGCGTGCGCTCGCAGATGTACCTGCAGCCGCACTACATGGACCTCTTCTCCCGCGATCACCTGCCGATCGACGTGATCATTTCGCCCGAGATCGAGGTCGGGGAGATGGTGTTGCGGCGCATCGCCGTTCCCGGCGCCATGGACGTGGTGCCGTTCGCCGACGGCAACATCATCATGCTGGCCATCGAATGCCTGGAGGAATGTCCGGTCATCAACACGCCGCTCGCGCAGCTCACCGACCTGTTCCCCAATCTGCCTTCCATCGTGGTGGGCGTGAGTCGCAACAACCGCCTGTTCATCCCGCATTCGGATGACCAGCTGATCGCCGGCGACCTGGCCTATGTCGTCACCACCAAGGATCAGGTGCGCCGGACCCTCGTCCTCTTCGGCCATGAGAAGAAGGAGGCCAACCGGATCGTCATCGCCGGCGGCGGCAACATCGGCCTTTACGTCGCCCGCCAGCTCGAGAAGCGGGGTAGCGCGACCCGCGTGAAGCTCATCGAGAGCAATCGCGAGCGGGCGATCGACATCGCCGACGAGCTGTCCTCGACGGTTGTTCTGAACGGCAGCGCACTCGACCAGAAGCTGCTGCACGAGGCCGACATCGACCAGGCCGACCTGATGGTGACGCTGACCAACGACGACCAGGTCAACATTTTGTCCGCCGTCATCGCCAAGCGTCTTGGCTGCAAGGCGAACCTGGTGCTGCTCAACAGCCCCACCTATCATGATTTCGCCAGCACGCTCGGGATAGACGCGCAGGTCAACCCGCGCTCCGTGACCGTTTCCAAGGTTCTCCAGCATGTGCGGCGCGGACGCATCCGCGCCGTTCACAACGTGCAGAACGGCGCGGCGGAAATCCTCGAAGCCGAGGCGCTGGAAACGTCCCCGCTGGTGGGCGCAAGCCTCAGGGAGCTCGATCTGCCCGAGGGCATGCGCATCGGCGCTGTCTATCGCGATGGCCAGCCGGTCACACCGAGCGGATCATTGCGCATCAAGCCGAAGGACCGGGTGGTGATCTTCGCGCTGCGCGATGCCGTCAGGCAGGTTGAGCAGCTGTTCCGTGTGAGCCTGGAATTTTTCGTCTGACTGTTCGTCGCCGGAAGGTCGGGGGTGCCGAACGGATGTTCCGCCGGGCCTCGCCGGCGATCGTTTCGGCATCGGGATCGCCCGCCGACCATCGGCTATCGTTGCTCCCGGAATGCTGCATCTTTCATTGATCGCGTCGCTGACCCGGGGCGGATGCTCCTCGTCGCTCTGGATGCTTGAAAATACTAATAAATCGTAACATTGTCCCGCTGGGCTTGAAGGGTTGAACGCTCACACGTGTGACACTTCAGCGGGGGAGAACATGGGATTCCGCATTTTGCTTTTGGGCTGTCTGCTTTTGGCAAGCTGCGCGCCCGAGCCGAGAACCATCGTCCACAAGACCGGATCAACCGCGCAGGAGCGCGAGGATGCGCTTCTCGCGTGCAATGTCGAAGGGATCCAGGAAGTGCCGCGGGCCATGACCACCGAGTACACTCCCGGCTATTACCAGCCCGGCACGACCTACTGCCGGCCCGCCGGGCATCACGGGGTTGCGTGCGCCACGGTGGGCGCGGTCAACATCCCGCCAAGTTCCCGGACTTATGACGCCAACGAGGGCCTGCGCAACCGCGTGGTTGAAGCGTGCATGAGGAGGAAGGGCTTCCAGATGCTCGTGCGTCCGACCTGCGTGACCGAGCAGGACCGGCAGCGGTTCCTGGCTTCCCAGCAGGGCCCGCAGCCGCCCGAGTGGGAGATTCCGTGCGTCCTGTGAGACAGGGCGCATCAGGCGCAAATCGGTTGGCTCCCGGCGGTTCTCTCTGGGAGCCTTTGCATTTCGGGCTGGGTGACCCGTCGGCAAGATGCACGCGCCCGCTGCGGCGCTTCGACATCAGGTGAGAATTTTTCGCGCCAGGAACCTTGGAATCGCCGGATCGCCCTTTACAGTGGGCGCAAACCCGAGTCTCGGTGCCCGGGCTGCGGAAATGGAACAAGGAAGGAAAAATGTCCCGCATCGCCTATGTGAACGGCCGGTATGTCAGGCACGCGGATGCCGTGGTGCATATTGAGGACCGCGGGTATCAGTTCGCCGACGGCGTGTACGAGGTCTGTGAGGTGGCGCATGGCTACATCATCGACCAGACGCGCCATCTCGACCGGCTGGCGCGCTCGCTTTCCGAACTGCGCATTGACTGGCCGGTAAGCCGACGCGCGCTCGAATTCATCATCCGCGAGGTGGTGCGCCGCAACCGCGTCATTAACGGCATGGTCTATCTCCAGATCAGCCGCGGGGTGGCGCCGCGCGAGCACGCGTTCCCGTATCCGCCGACGCGCCCGAGCCTCGTCGTTACGGCCAAACGACTCGACCGCGCCGCGAATGAAGCGAAGGCCGAGCAGGGCGTCCGCGTGATCACCGTACCGGAAAACCGTTGGGAGCGCGTGGACATCAAGACGGTTGGCTTGCTGCCCAATGTGCTCGCCAAACAGAAGGCGAAGGAACATGGCGCCGCGGAAGCCTGGTTCGTCGATCCGGACGGTACCGTGAAGGAAGGGGCTTCCACCAATGCCTGGATTGTGACCTGGGAAGGCAAGCTCGTCACCCGTCCGGCCGATTTCGGCATTCTGCGCGGGGTGACCCGCACCACCGTCATGGACGTGGCGGCCAGGCTCGGGCTCGAGGTGGAGGAACGGCCTTTCACCGTGGAGGAAGCCAAGTCGGCCCGCGAAGCTTTCATCACGGCTGCTACCACGCTTGTCATGCCGGTGATCGAAATCGACGATCATCCTGTTGCAAACGGGGAACCTGGCTCGATTGCTCTTGCGTTGCGCCGCGAATTTTTTGACATTGCGGAAAAGGTTGGTGCCTGTTAACCACGGAAGGGCAGGTAGAGGAGGAGGCGCGACGTAGTTGAAGAGCAGCCGCTACGTCTGTATGCACTGGATCTGACTGCTGCTCGCAATTGCAGGGGATGGTAAAAGAAAAAAATGGCGGAGCGCACGCAAAATCTGCAGGATCTTTTCCTGAATACCGTTCGCAAGAGCAAGAATCCTCTAACGATTTTTCTGATTAACGGCGTCAAGCTGACGGGCGTGGTTACGTCGTTTGACAATTTCTGCGTTCTGTTGCGCCGGGACGGCCATTCGCAGCTTGTGTACAAACACGCGATCTCGACCATCATGCCGAGCCAGCCCGTACAGCTTTACGATGCCGATGAAGGCAGTCAGGAAGGCTGATTGGTAAAGTCAGGCAAGGAACACACCGACAAGCGCGTGACGGAGGGCTCCACGGCTGAGGAGCCGACGAAAGCGATTGTCGTCGTGCCGGTTCTGATTGTGCGTGACCGGCGGCAAGGGGAGGATGCCGGCACGCCGCGCCAGAGTCTTGCACCGCAGGCCAAGCTCGAAGAGGCCATGGGTCTTGCCGAGGCCATTGATCTCGACATCGTGCATCGGGACCTTTTCAATCTCTCCGTCCCGAGACCCGCAACTCTCATCGGAGCAGGCAAGGTCGAGGAGCTCGCAAGGATCGTTCAGGAGACGGGCGCGGAGCTCGTCGTTGTCGATCACCAGCTGACGCCCGTCCAGCAGCGCAACCTCGAGCGCGAGCTCAAGGCGAAGGTACTCGACCGTACCGGTCTCATCCTCGAAATCTTCGGACGCCGCGCGCGGACCAAGGAAGGCCGCCTGCAGGTCGACCTCGCGCATCTCGAATACCAGCGCGGCCGTCTGGTGCGCAGCTGGACACACCTTGAGCGCCAGCGCGGTGGCGGCGGTTTCATGGGCGGCCCGGGTGAAACCCAGATCGAGGCGGACCGCCGGCTTCTGCAGGAGCGCATCACCCGAATCAAGCGCGAACTTGAAACGGTGCGGCGCACGCGCGACCTGCACCGGGCCAAGCGGCGCAAGGTGCCGTTCCCGATCGTCGCGCTGGTGGGTTATACGAACGCCGGCAAGTCCACGCTGTTCAATCGTCTCACCGGCGCGGAGGTGATGGCGGAGGACATGCTCTTCGCCACGCTGGATCCGACGTTGCGCCGTCTCGTGCTCCCGCACGGCACGGTCGTCATTCTCTCCGACACGGTGGGCTTCATCTCTGACCTGCCGACGCATCTGGTCGCGGCCTTCCGCGCCACGCTGGAGGAGGTGGTGGAAGCGGATCTGATCCTGCACCTGAGGGACATTTCGCACCCGGACACGGCTGCCCATGCGCGCGAGGTGAGGGAGGTGTTGCAGAGCCTGGGCGTCGATCCTTCCGACAGCGAGCGCGTACTGGAGGTGTGGAACAAGATCGATCTGCTCGATCCTGCCGACCGCCAACGGCTGTTGCGTGACGAGGCGCAGCAGACGCCGCCGGTGGCGATTTCCGCCGTGACGGGGGAGGGCATCCCCCACCTGCTGCGCATCATCGAGGAGCGCATCTCGGGGGCGCTGCAGGACGTGGTACTCAATGTCCGGCCGCACCAGCTTCAGCATCTCGACTGGATCTACAGGAATGGCCGCGTGACCTCGCGCGAGGATCACGAGGACGGCAGCGTCACGATCCACATCCGCGCCACCGAAGCCGCGCGGCGGGAATTCGAGAGACGGCTGAAATAAGTCCGGTCTCGCGGGCGCGGAATCGGCTGGATTCTCAGGCTCACGCTTCGACAGGCTCTCGCTTCGAGAGGCTCAGCATGAGGGGGGAAGGGGCAGGCGCCTCAGCCCCTCTCGGCTTCCTTGGCTTGCTGCCAGAGTTCTTCCATCTCGTTGAGGGAAGCCTCATCGAGCGTCCGGTCCCGGGCGGCGAGCGCCCTTTCGATCGCGTGGAAGCGGGTGGTGAACTTGCGGTTGGTCTGCGTCAGCGCCTGCTCCGGGTCGATGCCCAGATGGCGGCCGAGATTGACGACCGCGAAGAGCAGGTCTCCGAACTCGTCCCGGATACGGTCCGTGCTGCCGCTTGCCATCTCGGCGCGCAGCTCGGCGATTTCCTCCTCGATCTTGTCGAGGATCGGTTCGGGCGCGCCCCAGTCGAAGCCGACGCGCGCGGCCTTGGCCTGCAGCTTGAGCGCACGGGTCAGCGCCGGCAGCGAAAGCGCGATGTCGTCGAGATAGCCCTTCGGCTCGTCGTCAATGCCGCGGGCGGCGCGCCGCTCGGCCTTTTCCTCGGCCTTGATGCGTTCCCACATGCCCTTGGTCATGCCGGCGCGGCGCGCTTCCTTATCGCCGAAGACATGCGGATGGCGGCGGATCATCTTGGTGGTGATCGCCTCGACCACGTCGCCGAACGAAAAATGGCCTTCCTCCTCGGCGATCCGCGAATGGAAGACGACCTGCAGCAACAGGTCGCCAAGCTCCTCGCGCAGGTCCACCATGTCGTTGCGGTCGATGGCGTCGCGGACCTCGTAGGCTTCCTCGATCGTGTAGGGCGCGATGGTCTCGAAGGTCTGCTCCACGTCCCAGGGACAGCCGGTCTCCCTGTCGCGCAGGGCGGCCATGATCTCGATGAGGCGTGAAATGTCCCTGGAGGGTGTCATGCAGGTCTCTCCAATGAAGCGCGAGGCAGACCCTTACGCGAGCTCCGCCGGAATTTGAAGGGGCGATTTCGGCAGGCGAAGGTCAGCGGGTGCGCCTGTCCTTCTCCGGAACAATATCGTCGAGGAGCCGCGCCATTTCCTCCTCCATGGACAGTTCGGCGGCGGCGCCCAAGTCCTCCTCTGCCTGCTCGCCGGAGGGCTCGGCGGCAGGTGCGGGCGCCGGTGCAGGCTTCGTCACGAAAGGCGGTTCGAAACGGGGCTCTGTCTTCTTCGGGGAAGTGGGAAGCTGGACGACCGGCTCCGGCTCCGCGTGAGGCGCTTCCGGCTCCGCTTCAGGGGGCGTCACGGCCACCGCGTGACGGCGGGGCGGCGTGGACGGGGACGCGCCACCCGTCTGGCCCCGTCCATCGGACGGAATGGGCGAAGGGGCCCGTGGTGTTACCTCCGGTCCGGTTTTCTCCGGTGTAGCTGCGGGCGCGCGTGGCTCTGCGTTCCGCGGCTGAGATGCGGCCGGAGCCGGCGCCGGTCGTGGCCGCGGCGCGGGCTTCTGAGTGGCTGCGGGCATGCGCATCTGGCGTTCGGCGATAGCGCGGTGGACGTCACCGGCAACGATGTTCTGTTCGACGACAACGTCGGACGGACCGCCGATGAGGACCAGGTGCTCCACATTGTCCCGCCGCACGAGGACCAGGCGGCGGTGCGCGTCCACCGCCACGGCGTCCACCACGGCGAGCCGCGGCGCCCTGTGCCGCCCGCCAGAAACCGGAAGGCCGGAGCGAATGCTGCGGACAAAACGGAGCACCACGAGCAGCGCGACCAGCGCCAGCAGCGCAAGGACAATCCACACTATGGCCGAAACGGCATTCGCGCCGAGGGCTGTTTCCAGCATGTCCGCCATCAGTTATCTCCCCGATACGACATGGATATGCTCTTGGCCTTCCCATGCCCGAATCCTCGCCAGCGCGGGCGCCGGTCCAGGACCTTTCGGGCTTCGGTTAAGGTAGGCGGGGTAGAGAGTGCCGGCAAGCACGAGGCGAATCTGTCGAGCGGACTGTGAGGCAGGCGCTCCGCGAGGGGATCGCCACACCGGCTGCGCACGCCTGTGTGACAATGATAGCCTTCCCGTCACATGCGGGGTGGGTTCTGTCATCTGTAGGACAGGCCGGAATTACAGTCAGCTATAACGACAAGCTCAAGACTACCCAAGCATTTGCTTGGATAGTATTCATGGAACACCGTGACTCGGCGGGCGCGTCGAAGTGCGCGGGAAGGCGGCTTGCGCCCGTGTAACGGCTTGATATATGCGGAAACCCTCAGGCTTCAGTTATTGGGCCGCGACAGGCAGGAAACGTATGGCCAAGGACAGTAGCGGCGAAATGGAGATGTTCCCGGTCGTGGACCAGACGGCGCGGCCGGGCGTGATCTTCCGGTTGACCCTGTTCATTCTCGTCCTGACCGCCGCGGCAGCGCTCTTTTTCCTGTTCCAGGAGCCGCTCGGGGAAACCTTCGTTCTGATCGCCCTCGCTATCCTCGCCACAGTCGGCGTCGGCTTCCTGTTCGCCGCGACGATCGGCTTCGTCCACATCGCGCCGCGCGCCACGGGCGACGAGCTCGCACGGGCCCTCATCGACAGCATGCCGGAGGGTCTGCTGGTCACGGACGCCAAAGGCCGCATCCTCTACGCCAACCAGGCCTACGCGGCACTGACCGGGGCTACCTCGTCGGCCGACGTGAAGACCGTGGAGGCGCTGCTCTCCGACAATCCCGAAGCCGCGCCCACGATCGAGCGGCTGGCCGCCGCCGTGCGGGACGGGAAGCCGGCGGACGGCGAGTTCCGCTTGTCCCGCTCCATCCGGGCAGGCGCCGAACCGGGTGCGCGCTGGTATCGCGCGCGGGCACGGGTATTCAAGCTGCCCAGCCAGCGCCGGCCGGTGACGGCCTGGGTGCTGAAGGACATCTCGCAGGAGAGGGCTGAGCAGGAGCGCTTCTTCCTCGATCTGCAAAAGGCGATCGACCATCTGGACCAGGCGCCGGTTGGCTTCTTTGCCGCCGATTCGGAGGGGCGCCTTACCTACATCAACGCCACGCTTGCCGACTGGCTGGGCATTGACCTCGCCAAGTTCGTGCCGGGCTCCGTTGCTCTGTCCGAGATCGTCGCCGGCGACGGCATGGCGCTCGTCCACTCCTTCAAGCCGGAGCAGGGCTCCACGCGCACGGGCGTCATGGATCTCGACATGCTCACCGTGACGGGCGAGGCGCTGCCGGTGCGCTTCATGCACCGCGTGTCGGCGAGCCGCGACGGCAAGCGCGGCCCCAGCCGCACCATTGTGCTCAACCGCTCCGTGGGCGAGGATGCCTCCGCCGCGCTGCGGGCTGCCGAGGTACGCTTCACGCGTTTCTTCAACTCCACACCCATGGCGATCGCCAGCGTCGACCGCGAGGGCCGGATCTTGAGCACCAACGCGCCGTTCCTGTCGCTGTTCGGCAGCGTGGTGGACAGCAGCGCCATCGAGCGCCGTATCCCGCTCAAGACCGTAATCCACGAGCGCGATCGCGAAGCCTTCGAGGCCGCGCTCGAGAAGGCCAAGCAGCGCCAGGCGTCCATTCCTCCGATCGACACCGTGCTCCCGGACAACGAGGAGCGCCACATGCGCTTCTACGTCAATGCGGTTGCCGATTACTCGGAAGGAGTTGAAGAGGCGGCCATCGTCTACGCCGTGGAGACCACCGAGCAGAAGGCGCTCGAGAACCAGATGGCGCAGAGCCAGAAGATGCAGGCGGTTGGGCAGCTCGCCGGCGGCATCGCGCACGACTTCAACAACGTGCTCACCGCCATCATCATGGCGTCGGACCTGCTGCTGACCAACCACCGGCCGTCTGATCCGTCCTTCCCGGACATCATGAACATCAAGCAGAACGCCAACCGCGCCGCCTCGCTGGTGCGGCAGCTGCTAGCCTTCTCGCGCCGTCAGACGCTGCGTCCGGAGGTGCTCAACCTCACCGATGTTCTCGCCGACCTGCGCATGTTGCTGCAGCGGCTGATGAACAACAGCGTCGAGCTCAAGATCGAGCATGGGCGCGACCTGTGGCCGGTGAAGGCCGACCTCGGCCAGTTCGAGCAGGTGATCGTCAACCTCGCCGTCAACGCGCGCGACGCCATGCCCGAGGGCGGCACGCTTACGGTGCGCACGCGCAACGTTTCGGCCGAGGAAGTGCCCGGCTTCAACTACCGCGAGCTGGCGCCGGGCGATTACGTGCTGATCGAGGTGGAGGACACCGGCACCGGCATCGACCCCGAAACGATGAAGAAGATCTTCGAGCCCTTCTTCACCACCAAGGAGGTGGGCAAGGGTACCGGTCTCGGCCTGTCGATGGTCTACGGCATCGTCAAGCAGACGGGCGGCTCGATCCATTGCGAATCCGAAGTGGGCAAGGGCACGACCTTCCGCATCTTCCTGCCGCGCCACGTTCCTGCCGAAGCCGAGGTGGCTGCCCAGGAGGCCGCCGCGGCGAAAGAGCAGGCGAAACCCGCCAACCGCGATCTCTCCGGCTCCGCCCGCGTGCTCGTCGTCGAAGATGAGGACGCCGTGCGCCTCGGCAGCGTGCGGGCGCTCACCTCGCGCGGCTACGAGGTGTTCGAGGCGACTTCGGGCACCGAGGCGCTCGAAATCTTCAAGGAACTCGACGGCCAGGTGGATATCGTCGTCTCCGACGTGGTGATGCCGGAGATGGACGGGCCGACGCTGCTGACGAAGCTTCGCGAGATTCAGCCCGACATCCGTTTCATCTTCGTCTCGGGCTACGCCGAGGACGCTTTCGCCAGGAACCTGCCCGAGGACGCCGTCTTCGGTTTCCTGCCCAAACCTTTCTCGCTCAAGCAACTGGCGACCACCGTCAAGGAAATGCTGGAAGAGAAGAAGTAGGGCACCAGAATTGCTCCGCACTGGAGCTCTTCTTGCAAGTCTCACGTCCCGCTGACTGGCACCAGCGCGGCGTGCGCGGTTATCTTCCCACACCGCGGGTAGAACGAAAATCGGCACCTGGCTGAGCCAAGTGCCGATTCTTGCGAAAGGGGGGTATCAGGCGCGGCCGGGAATGAGGCCCCTGCAATCACCCCGCCGTTGCATCCCTCCACATCTCGATCACGCCGTCAGCCACGAACTGAACCGCGAGCGCGGCGAGGATCAGACCCAGCAGGCGGCTGAGGATCGAGCGGCCGGTGGATCCGAGAAAACTGTCGATGGCGTCTGACAGGAGGAAGACCAGATAGGTCAGCGCGCACAGCGCCAGCAGGATCAGGCAGAGCATGGTGAGGCCCATCACGCCGGGCATGCTGCCCGAAATCAGCAGCGTTGCGGAGATGGCGCCGGGCCCCGCGATCAGCGGAATGGCGAGCGGGAAAGCCGCGATGTTGTGGATCATGTCCTTGGTGATGGCCACCTCGGCGCTCTTCTCCTTCCGCTCGGTGCGGCGCTCGAAGATCATGTCGAAGGCGATCACGAACAGCAGCAGCCCGCCGGCCACGCGGAACGCCGGCACGGAAATGCCCAGTGTCGTGAGAATGGATTTCCCGAAGAGCGTGAAGATAACCAGGATCAGAAAGGCGATGACGCTTGCGCGCGCCGCCACCTGATTTCGCTCCTGGCGCGTCATGCCGGTGGTCAGGGCCAGGAAGACCGGGGCAAGGCCAGGCGGGTCGAGCGTCACGAGAAGGGTAACGAATGCATTTATGAGTTGTTCAAGTGAGGGCATTATGGCTTTCCACTACTGTTAGGGCACGCAATCTCGAAAAAAGACTGTCATGAATATTGATAAAAAACCGGGTTGAATTCCAGAGACAGGCTCATATCACTCCACTCTCACGACTTCATCCTATATTTCAAGAACCGTTGCCATGACGATAGACATTGGAAAAGCCGCTTGTTCATTGCTTGATGACAGGCGCGTCCGGCATCGCGATCTTCCTCCCGGTAGGCCTTATCGGCGGGAGCGACGCGCAGAAGCGGTACTGTATCGGGGGCGGGACGGTGGCCGTCTCCGGGCTCTCGGCGCTGCTTTTTGCCCGGGGAAGGGCAGGCGGAGGAAAGGCGTGATCGCAACATAATTGCCGCAGCCTTGCAAAGACCGATATCGTATTGAAAATGATTAAGTTTTCCCCGGTTATTGTGGGTCATCAGGTTTGGCGTTTTGGCCCGAACTCCTATATAAGAAGATATGATTCTTCTGACATTAGTGTGATCCAGCTTTGACCGATCAAACCACAGAGAGAGGGCCCGGCGAGCCCGACGACATCGAGCCTGTATCCATCATCGAGGAGATGCGGCGCTCATATCTCGATTACGCCATGAGCGTGATCGTCAGTCGTGCGCTGCCCGACGTCCGCGACGGCCTGAAACCCGTTCACCGGCGCATCCTCTATGCCTCCTACGAGAGCGGCTATCACTGGAACCGCAAGTACGTGAAGTCGGCCCGCCCGGTCGCCGACGTGATGGGTAAGTATCACCCGCACGGCGACGCGGCGATCTACGACGCCCTCGTGCGCATGGCGCAGGACTGGTCCATGCGCCTGCCGCTGATCGACGGGCAGGGCAACTTCGGCTCCATCGACGGCGATCCGCCCGCAGCCATGCGTTATACCGAGGCGCGCCTCACCAAGGCCGCGCACGAACTGCTCGAGGATATCGACAAGGATACGGTCGACTGGCAGGAGAACTACGACGCCTCTACCCAGGAGCCGCGTGTCCTGCCTGCGCGCTTCCCGAACCTGCTTGTCAACGGTTCCGGCGGTATCGCCGTGGGCATGGCCACCAATATTCCGCCGCACAACCTGGCGGAGGTCGTCAACGGCTGCCTGGCGCTGATCGACAATCCGGCGATCACGCTGCCGGAGATGATGGAGCACATTCCCGGCCCGGATTTCCCTACTGGCGGCATCATCCTCGGGCGCGGCGGCATTCGCGCGGCCTATGAGACGGGCCGCGGCTCGATCATCATGCGCGGCAAGACCTCGATCGAGAACACCCGCGGCGACCGTGAGGCGATTGTCATCAGCGACATCCCGTATCAGGTCAACAAGGCGCAGATGATCGAGAAGATGGCCGAGCTCGTGCGCGAGAAGCGCGTCGAGGGCATCTCCGATATCCGCGACGAGAGTGACCAGCAGGGTTACCGCGTGGTGGTCGAGCTGAAGCGCGACGCCAACGCGGAAGTGGTGCTCAACCAGCTCTACCGCTTCACGCCGCTGCAGACGTCTTTCGGCGCCAACATGGTGGCGCTGAACGGCGGCAAGCCCGAGCAGATGGGCCTGCTCGACATGCTGCGCGCCTTCGTGTCCTTCCGCGAGGAAGTGGTCACGCGGCGCACCAAGTATCTGCTGCGCAAGGCGCGCGAACGCGCCCACGTGCTCGTGGGCCTCGCCATCGCCGTCGCCAACATCGACGAGGTGATCGCGCTTATCCGCGCGGCGCCCGATCCGCAGACGGCCCGCGAGCAGTTGATGACCCGTCGCTGGCCGGCAAAGGACGTCGAAGCCCTGATCCTGCTCATCGCCGATCCGCGCCACACGATCAACGAGGACGGCACCTATAACCTGTCGGAAGAGCAGGCGAGGGCGATCCTCGACCTGCGCCTCCAGCGCCTGACCGCACTGGGCCGCGACGAGATCGCCGACGAGTTGAACCAGATCGGCGCCGAGATCAGCGACTACCTCGACATTCTGTCATCGCGTCCGCGCGTGCTGCAGATCGTCAAGGACGAGCTCATCGCCGTCCGCGACGAGTTCGGCACGCCGCGCCGCACGGAGATCGTCGAGGGCTTGGGCGACGTGGATGACGAGGATCTCATCCAGCGTGAGGACATGGTCGTGACCGTGACCCACAAGGGTTACATCAAGCGCGTGCCGCTGTCCGTCTACCGGGCGCAGGCGCGCGGCGGCAAGGGCCGCTCCGGCATGTCCACGAAGGACGAGGATTTCGTCACGCAGCTGTTCGTGGCGAACACGCACACGCCGATCCTGTTCTTCTCCTCGCGCGGCATCGTCTACAAGGAGAAGGTCTGGCGCCTGCCGCTCGGCACGCCCCAGTCCACCGGCAAGTTCCTGCGCAACCTCTTGCCGCTGGAGGAAGGCGAGCGCATCACCACCATCATGCCGCTGCCCGAGGATGAAAGCACCTGGGGCGAGCTGGATGTGATGTTCGCCACCACGCGCGGTACCGTCCGCCGCAACAAGCTGTCCGACTTCGTCCAGGTGAACCGCAACGGCAAGATCGCCATGAAGTTTGACGACGAAGGCGATGAAATCCTTGCGGTTTCGACCTGTACGGAAGACGACGACGTGCTGCTGACGGCGGCGGGTGGCCAGTGCATCCGCTTCCCCGTGACCGACGTGCGCGTGTTCGCGGGCCGCAACTCGATCGGCGTGCGCGGCATCAATCTGGCGCCCGGCGACCGCGTGATTTCCATGGCGATCCTAAGCCATGTGGAAGCAGCGCCGGCTGAACGCGCCGCTTACCTCCGCCAGGCGATTGCCGAGCTGCGCTCGGGTTCGGATCCGGAAGCGGCGGAGGAAATCTCGCTCACCAACGAGGATGTCGGCGAGGAGATGGCGCTGTCCGCGGAACGCTACGAGGAACTCAAGGCGAGGGAACAGTTCGTGCTTACCGTCAGCGAATACGGCTACGGCAAGCGCTCTTCCTCTTATGACTTCCGCGTGATCGGCCGCGGCGGCAAGGGCATCCGCGCGACGGACGTCTCCAAGCGGTCCGAGATCGGCCCGCTGGTCGCCGCCTTCCCCGTCGGCCACGACGATCAGATCATGCTTGTGACTAGCGGCGGGCAGGTGATCCGCGTGCCGGTACACGGTATCCGCATCGCCAGCCGCGCCACCAAGGGCGTGAAGATCTTCAACATCGCCGATGGCGATCGCGTCGTATCCGTCGAGCGCATTTCCGAGCCCCAGAACGGCGAGGGAGAGCAGAACGGCAACGGCGGCGAGCCGGACGGCGACGGCCCGGAAAGCGCTGGAGCCACCGACGCCTGAGGATTTCGGGCCTGACGGAAATCAAGCGGCCTGCCCGGACATGGCCGGGCAGGCCGCTTCTCTTTTGATCGGGGGGCTTATCAAACGGTGAGTTTGGTCATCCGCCGGGAGGGCAGTGTGCAGGGGCTGGCGATCCCTCCGCAGGTGTATCGTCCCACTGCGTGCTGATCCGTTTGTGCTCGGCTTCGGCGTTAAGCCGGCTGATCGTCACGGCTATCATTACGACGGTCATGGTCAGGGCCAGGGCGAGTATGAACATCGGGAGCTCCATAGGTGGCTGGCCATAACCATCGGGGGCCATTTCTAGTTCCTGCTCTTCGCCACCTGATGTCACACAGTTCCGTGAAAGAACTGCTAATTCCCGCAAAGGTTGTCCGCCATCGTGTTTCTGTGTGTCAAGGCGAGAGGCAGGGCGATTGCGCCTGCCGGACGCGCGCGTCGCGGAGGCGTGACGGCGACGTCCGCAGATCTGCCATGTTCCCCCGCCTTATTCCGATTGCGTTGAAGCATCACAGAAGCTACTAAACCACGCATGACTATGCGCATCGCCCTTTATGCAGGATCGTTCGATCCCATCACCAACGGCCACCTTGATGTGCTCAGGGGAGCGCTCACGCTGGCGGATCGGATCATTGTCGCCATTGGCATTCATCCCGGAAAGAAGCCGCTGTTCAGCTTCGAGGAGCGGCTTCGGCTCATCGAGAAGGCTGCCGAGGCGGAGTTCGGCGAAGAGGGAAAACGCATTTTCGTGGTCGCCTTCGACGGTCTGGTGGTGGATGCGGCGCGTGCGCATGGCGCGTCGATCCTGATTCGCGGGCTGCGCGACGGCACCGACCTCGACTACGAGATGCAGATGGCGGGCATGAACCAGGCGATGGTGCCGGAGGTTCAGACCGTGTTTCTCCCGGCAAGCCCGGCGGTGCGCATGATCACGGCGACGTTGGTGCGGCAGATCGCTTCCATGGGTGGCGACATCGGTCCGTTCGTTCCGGCAAATGTCGCGGACGCCCTGCGCGAGAAATTTTCCAACCGCTAACTGAGCAGGAACCAGACCATGAAACTTGTGAGCCTCCTGGCCTCCGCGCTTATCGCCGCGAGCATAACCTTCGCGGGCTCCGCCAGTGCGGCAGACCCCGAAAACACCATGATTATCGAGCTGTCGGGCGGTGGCGAGGTGGTGATCGCCCTGCGTCCAGACCTCGCGCCAAAGCATGTGGAGCGCATCAAGCGCCTTGTCCGCGAAGGGGCGTACGACAATGTCGTCTTCCACCGGGTGATCGACGGCTTCATGGCGCAGACCGGCGACGTGCAATTTGGCAATACCACCAAGGGTTATGATCCCGCGCGGGTCGGCACCGGCGGATCGGATCTGGGCACCCTGCCGGCGGAATTCTCGAAGGAGCCGTTCGAGCGCGGTGTCGTGGGCATGGCGCGCGCCATGGATCCGAACTCGGCCAATTCCCAGTTCTTCATCATGTTTGCCTCTGCCCCCCACCTCAATGGCCAGTATACAGTTGTGGGACAGGTCGAGCAGGGCATGGAGAACGTGGACAAGATCAAGCGCGGCTCGGGGCCGAACGGCACGGTGAGCGACCCGGACCGCATGGTGCGCGTGCGCATTGCAGCAGACGAACAGTAACAACAGTGTCGGGCATTGCGCCCGGATAGGAAGGACCTTCCCATGGCGGAAATCAAAGATCCCGAGAACACGATCATCATGGAGACCACGAAGGGCCGCGTGGTGATCGAGCTCTTCCCCGACGTGGCGCCCGCTCACGTCGAACGCATCAAGACGCTGGCCCGCGAGGGTTTCTATGATGGAATCGTGTTCCATCGCGTCATCGACGGCTTCATGGCGCAGACGGGCGACCCCACCGGCACCGGCATGGGAGGCTCCGAGCTTCCGAACCTCAAGGCCGAGTTCAACGCCAGACCGCACGTGCGCGGCACCTGTTCAATGGCGCGCGCGATGAACCCGAACTCGGCCAATTCGCAGTTCTTCATCTGCTTCGACAAGGCGCCTTGGCTCGACCGCCAGTATACGGTCTGGGGTCAGGTGATCGAGGGCATGGAGAACGTGGACAAGATCAAGCGCGGCGAGCCCGTGCGCGATCCGGACTCCATTGTCACCATGCGTGTCGCTGCCGACGTGGCCTGATGTTCAGCCGGGTTACGACAGCTCTGGCCATTGTTTTAACAGCCTCCGGTGGCGCCCATGCCACCGGAGCCATCGACTGTACCGATCCGGAAGGACGCGCCTCGCTCGAACTCACGCTCGGTTCGGTTCCGGTCCTCGCTGTCGTCCGCGCGGTGATATCGGCGGACGAGCGGCAGTGGATCACGGCCACCGAGGGCGAAAACGCCATCGCCGTGGGCCAGGCCTTCAGGTCGGACGACGAAATTCGCATTGACTTCACCGACCTGAATGTTGAAAGGATCGTCGCCGAGGTGCGGCTGTTCTCGGCTGACGAGGGTCGGGATCACGCCACGGCGGGCGTTCTCAGAATTGCCGATGTCGGCGTCTATCCGCTCGTGTGCATCGGGCCGTGACCGGCCGGACTTTTGCAAGTCTCGCCACAATTCGTCTCTGAACACGGGCAGTCCTGAAGCGGGTCCCTGAACCCGTCAGGTTCCGTGAAACTTGTTCTTGCGAGGGAAAGGTGCGCGTCGATCTGTTTGACTTCGATCTGCCGGAGGACCGCATTGCGCTGCGGCCGGCGAACCCGCGCGACAGCGCCCGGCTTCTGGTGGTGCGGGGAGACCGCTTCGAGGACAGGATCGTGCGCGACCTGCCGGAATTCCTGCGTCCCGGCGACGCCCTCGTGTTCAACGACACCAAGGTCATTCCGGCGCGGCTCACCGGCCGCCGCCGCCGCGGCGAAGCTGTCGCGCAAATCGAGGCCACGCTGCACATGCGCGCCGGTCCCGACCGCTGGAAGGCGTTCCTGCGTCCCGCCAAGCGGGTGAACGTGGGCGAGCGCATCGAATTCGGCCATGAGGGGCGCGTCTGCCTCCTCGGCACGCTGGCTGCCACCGTCGCCGAGAAGGGCGAGGGCGGCGAGGCCCTGCTGGTGTTCGACTTCCACGGTCCGGTGCTCGACGAGGCCATTGCCTCGCTCGGTCATATCCCGCTTCCTCCCTATATCGCGTCGAAGCGCGAGGAGGACGAGCGCGACCGCGTCGACTACCAGACCATCTACGCGCGGGAAGAGGGAGCCGTTGCGGCTCCCACCGCGGGGCTTCATTTCACGCCCGAACTGTTCGAGCGCCTGGACGCCATGGGCATCGAGCGGCATTTCGTGACGCTGCACGTGGGGGCGGGCACCTTCCTGCCGGTGAAGGCGGAGGACACCAGCGAGCACAGGATGCACGCCGAGATCGGCGTGGTGACCCGCGAGACAGCTGAAGCGCTCAACGCCGTGCGTCGGCGCGGTGGGCGTATCGTCTCCGTTGGCACGACGTCGCTGCGTCTGCTGGAAAGTGCAGCGGCCGAGACCGGCGAGATCGCCCCATGGTCCGGCGCCACCGACATCTTCATCACACCGGGCTACCGCTTCCGGGCGGTTGACGTGCTTATGACCAATTTCCACCTGCCGCGCTCGACGCTCTTCATGCTGGTCTCCGCCTTCTGCGGGCTGGAGCGCATGAAAGCGGCCTATGCGCATGCCATTGCCAACCAGTATCGCTTCTATTCCTATGGCGATGCCTCATTGCTTTTCCGGGAAGACCAGTGACGACTGACACGTTTCAATTCCGCGTCCTTGCGACGGACGGAAATGCCCGTCGCGGCGAGATCACCATGCCGCGCGGCACCATTCGCACGCCTGCTTTCATGCCGGTGGGCACCGGCGGCACGGTGAAAGCGATGTACATGGACCAGGTGCGCGAGCTGGGCGCCGACATCATCCTCGGCAACACCTATCACCTGATGCTACGGCCGGGCGCGGAGCGCGTGGCGCGGCTCGGCGGCCTGCACGAGTTTGCCCGCTGGCCGGGACCGATCCTCACCGATTCCGGCGGCTTCCAGGTCATGTCGCTGGCATCGCTGCGCAAGATCACCGAGGAGGGCGTGAAGTTCCGCTCGCACATCGACGGCAAGGTCTTCGAGATGAGCCCGGAGCGCTCCATCGAAATTCAGGGGCTGCTCGATTCCGACATCCAGATGCAGCTCGACGAATGCGTGAAGCTGCCCGCCAAGGACAGGAAGATCGAGCAGGCGATGGAACTGTCGCTGCGCTGGGCCGAGCGTTGCAAGGTGGCCTTCGGTGACCAGCCAGGCAAGGCCATGTTCGGCATCGTGCAGGGCGGAGATAAGCCCAAGCTGCGCGAGCGTTCCGCGGAGGCGCTGAAGGCCCTTGACCTCAAGGGCTATGCGGTCGGCGGCCTTGCCGTGGGCGAGCCGCAGGAGGTGATGCTCGAAATGCTGGAGATCACCTGTCCGATTCTTCCCGCCGACAAGCCGCGCTACCTGATGGGCGTCGGCACGCCGGACGACATTCTGAAATCCGTGGCGCGCGGCATCGACATGTTCGATTGCGTGATGCCGACCCGCGCCGGCCGGCACGGCCTCGCCTTCACCCGCTTCGGCAAGATCAACCTCAAGAACGCCCGCCATGCGGACGACCCGCGTCCGCTCGATCCTGAGAGCGATTGCCCGGCCTCGCGGGATTACAGCCGCGCCTATCTGCATCACCTGGTGAAGTCGAACGAGCTTCTTGGAGCGATGCTGCTGACCTGGAACAATCTCGCCTACTATCAGCGGCTGATGCAGGACATCCGCGATGCCATCGAGGCCGGCCGCTTCGCCGACCGTGCCGCGGAAATCCAGGAAGGCTGGGCGAGGGGCGATCTCCCGCCGGTGTGAGGCGGTTTTCCCTTTTCCTTACCCTGAGCTTGTCGAAGGTAGGTTTGTCGAAAGGGGGCGCACGAAGCCGAGACTGTCGCAGGGATACGGGCCACTGAGCCCGTTACGCCTGCCGTAACCACACGTGACCAGACAGTTCTGATCCATACTTTTGCGCCGGCTGCGGGCGCCCTATAACAATCAGGGGCGTCCGGGGTCGCGATCGCTGCCGGAGCGGATATGGCTCGTGAATCTGTCGATCTTCTGGTGGTGGGAGGCGGCGTCAACGGCTGCGGGATCGCGCGCGACGCCGCGGGGCGCGGCTATTCGGTCGTGCTGGCCGAAATGGGGGATCTCGCGAGCGGCACGTCTTCCACATCCAGCAAGCTCATCCACGGCGGACTGCGCTATCTCGAGCACCACGAGTTCCGGCTGGTGCGGGAGGCGTTGCGGGAGCGTGAGGTGCTGCTTCACATCGCGCCGCACGTCATCCGTCCCGCTCGCTTCGTGATCCCGGTCCGCAAGGGAATGCGCCCGGCGTGGCTGATCAGGCTCGGCCTGTTTCTTTACGACACCATCGGCGGACGTTCGACGCTCGGCCGCTGCCGCTCGGTCAGCCTACGCGAGAGCCCGGCAGGCAGGCCGTTGAAGGCGGATCTGGTTCGCGGCTTCGAGTATTCCGACTGTTACACCGACGATGCGCGGCTCGTGGTGCTGAACGCCATGGATGCCGCCCTGCGCGGCGCGCGGATCATGACCCGCACGCGCTTCCTGTGCGCCGAGGCAGACGCAGGCCAGTGGCTTGCGACGCTGGAAGACGTGGAGACAGGTGAAACGCGCGCCGTGCGGGCGCGGATGATCATAAATGCCGCAGGCCCCTGGGCCGGCACCGTGCGGGATCTCGCAGGCGTGGCGAACTCGCCGGAAAGGCTCAGGCTGGTGAAGGGCAGCCACATCGTCATTCGCCGGAAATACGAGGGACGGCAGGCCTATGTCTTCCAGAATCTGGACCGGAGGATCGTCTTTGCCATACCCTTCGAGGACGATTTCACGCTGATCGGCACCACGGACGAGGATTTTTCGGGCGATCCCCATGAGGCCGGGATCAGCGACGGCGAAATCAGGTATCTCTGCGAAACCGCCAGCGCCTATTTCTCAAGGCCGGTTGTGCCGTCCGACATCGTCTGGTCGTTTGCGGGCGTTAGGCCGCTTTACGACGATGGGTCCAGCCGGGCGCAGGATGCCACGCGCGATTACGTCCTGAAGGTAGAACGGCACCGGGCCGCGCCGCTGCTCAACGTATTCGGCGGCAAGATCACGACCTATCGCAGGCTTGCCGAAGCGGCGCTCGACCTGGTCGGCGGCGAGATCGGCAGCAGGGGTGAGGCATGGACCGCTGCCGCACCCTTGCCGGGCGGCGATTTTCCCGCGGTGCGGCGGGAGGTGCTTGTCGCCTCGCTCGGAGAGGAATTTCCGTTTCTCTCGCCCTCCCACGCGCGCCGCCTCGTCCGGCAGTACGGCACGCTCGCGCAGGATGTTCTCGGCAATGCCAGGCAGATTGAGGACCTTGGCCGGCATTTCGGCGCCAGTCTGTACGAATGTGAACTGCGCTATCTGGCGGCCCGGGAGTGGGCTCGGACGGCCGATGACGTGTTGTGGCGGCGCACGAAGCTCGGGCTTCGGCTCGATGCTCGCGAGCAAGCGGAGGTGGCCTGCTTCATGGAAAGCCTGCGCGCGGATTCAAGGGAAAGCCCAGCGGGCGCTGCCCGGAGAAAGCGGGCACGCCATCCGTAATCCATATTGATTGCGTCAGCCTGCGGCGACGCACTACCATCGCGCGATCGGAAAAGGGGCGCGAGCTCCGGCAACAGGGAGAAGGAGGCCGCATGACACGGTTTGTCCTGGCGATCGATCAGGGAACCACCTCGACCCGCTCAATTATCTTCGATGGCAACATGCGGGTTGCCGGCATCGGGCAGCTTGAGTTCCCGCAGCACTATCCGCGGTCCGGCTGGGTGGAACACGATCCGGAGGACATCTGGGACACGACCGTGGAGACCATGCGGCTGGCGCTTGCGGGTGCGGGGGTCGGCGCGCGCGACATCGCGGCCATCGGCATCACCAACCAGCGGGAAACCGTTATCCTGTGGGACAGGGAGACGGGCAGGCCGATCCACCGTGCGATCGTATGGCAGGACCGGCGCACGGCGGATCTTTGCGAGCGGCTGCGGGCTGCCGGCCACGAGGGGATCTTTGCTGAGAGAACGGGCCTTTTGCTCGATCCCTATTTCTCGGGCACCAAGATCGCCTGGCTGCTCGACAACGTCTACGGCGCGCGGCAACGCGCCGAGGCAGGCAAGCTTCTCGCCGGCACCATTGACACGTTTCTCATCTGGAGGCTCACGGGTGGCAGGGTGCATGCCACCGACGCCACGAACGCCTCCCGCACGCTGCTCTATGACATCCGCAAGAACGCCTGGGACGGGGAACTGGCGCGACTCCTCGGCATCCCGCTTTCGCTTCTGCCGGAGGTGCGCGACAGTGCGGACGATTACGGCGTCAGCGACCGTTCGCTATTCGGCGCGGAAATCCCCATCCGGGGCGTGGCCGGCGACCAGCAAGCGGCGACCATCGGACAGGCCTGTTTCCAGCCGGGCATGATGAAATGCACCTATGGCACCGGCTCCTTTGCGGTTCTGAACACCGGCAGCACCATGGTTCCCTCCAATAACCGGCTGCTTACCACCATCGCCTACCGGCTCAATGGCGAGACGACCTATGCGCTGGAAGGCTCCATCTTCGTGGCCGGCGCTGCCGTGCAGTGGCTGCGCGACGGATTGAAGATCATCCGGGAAGCTTCCGAATCCGGCAGGCTCGCCGGGCAGGCGGACAACACGCAAGCCATCTATCTCGTGCCCGCCTTCGTCGGACTCGGCGCGCCGCACTGGGATGCCGAGGCCCGTGGGGCGATCTTCGGCCTCACGCGCAACACCGGTCCGGCTGAACTTGCGCGTGCTGCCCTCGAGTCCGTTGCCTTCCAGACACATGATCTCGTCGATGCCATGCGGAAGGACTGGCAGGGCCGCGACGGGGGCGAGGCCCATGAAACCGTCCTTAGGGTTGATGGCGGCATGGTTGCCAGCGACTGGACCATGCAGTGCATCGCCGACATTCTGGCCGCTCCGGTGGACCGGCCGACCATTCTCGAAACCACCGCGCTTGGGGCTGCATGGCTGGCCGGCTCCGCTATCGGCGCCTGGCCGGGGCAGGAGGAGTTTGCCCGGCAATGGTCGCTTGAGCGGCGGTTTCTCCCGCAGATGCCCGAGGATATTCGCGCGCACAAGCTCGCTGGCTGGCGTGACGCCGTTCGTCGGACGCTGTCACGGTAGGGCCAAGGCGGATCGGCGCTTCATGGCATCGAGGAGCGATGGCCGCCCTTCGCCTCTATCCTGAGCTTGCCGAAGGATGAGTGCAAAAGCTTCCCAGCCCCTCTTGCTTGGACCGGGAACCGGGTGCGGGTCTCAGCGATCATCATCGGGCCAAAGTCCTTGGCCCCATGTGTGAAATCGCAAAACGCTCCTGAGACCATCCTGCATCCCGAAACGAAAAGGGCGGGGAAAACCCCGCCCTTCAATTTCGGTCAGACTGCCTCCGGTCAGCGCAGCCGGCCGCTCGCATGGGCGAGCATCGTGTAGACCTTGCCCGTATCGGACGTGAGGTAGGAGTGCCAGGCCGAACCATCCCGGTCATCGCGTGCCACGTCGTTCAGCAGTCGCTCGAAGTCGCGGCAGAACTGGTCGACGGCGGAGCGGAAGGAAGCATCCAGGCGGTACTTCTGCTGGATGTTGTCGAAGGTCTGCTGGCCCTTGAGCGTGTAGAGCCGGCGGGTGAAGACGTTCCGCTCGCCGCGGCGGTAGCGGTCCCACAGTTCCGTGGCCGCCTCAGCGTCGATCGCGCGTGCGATCTCGTGCGACAGCGAGTTCAGCGAGTCGGAGATGTGCGGCTCCTGGCGAGAGGCCGCAGCCTTCACCGACGACGGGTTGACGAGATCGTCATCCGAGGCGCTGCGCAGCAGGTCACGGATCCAGCCGCCGCCCTGGGCCTGGGACCGCTGGGAGGCCGCCGGCTGCGGCTCGACGGTCCTGGCGGTGCGCAGCGGAGTAGGGCGGTCGAGCACCTGTGCTGCCGTTCCAAGCGGCGCGGCGGACGCGCGCGGCATGGCAGGAGCCCGGGCGGGTTCCGCCGCCGGCTGCAGACGGCCGGTCTTGGCGACGATGTTGGACAGCTCCTTGAGGGCGTTGATCTGCTCGGAGATGGCGCGGCGCATGGCGGAGGTGGACTGCTTCGCCTCCTCGGGCAGCTCGACGATGTTGCGCTTGACGTCGGCGCGCGTCTTTTCGAGCTCCTCACGCACTTCGGACGCCGTGCGGCGGATTTCCTCGGTCGCGCTGGTGAAGCGGCTGGCTGCGTTCTCGAAGACATCCTCGATCGACTTGCGGATTGCGTCGGCCGACTGGCGTGAACGCTGCGCGGTCCGCTCGACCAGGTTGTCGATGAGGCCGTCGAACGACTTGATTACGCGCTCAAGCTGCTCCGACTTTTCGACCAGTCCGTCCGCGAGGGAACGCAGGGCTTCCTGGCGGCCTTCGATATTGTTGACAATGCCGTTCTGAGCCTTCTCGAGCAACTGAGACGCGCTCTCGAGGATGCGGCTGTGGTTCTCGAAGCGGCTGGCGATGTTCGACAGGGCGTGCAACGTGCGCTCCGAGAAGTCGGCCAGACGGCCCGAGTTCGCGGTGATGAGGCTGGCCGAGTTGGAGAAGGTCTCGGCAGCCTTCTGCGCGTTCTCCGCAAAGATGACGGCCGTGGTGGACAGCTTCTGGTCCACCTGGGTCATGTTGCTGGTGACCGTGCGCACCATGTCGGCCAGCTTGTCGCCGGAAACGCTGAGGTTCTCCAGCAGTGCCTCGACGTCGCCGGTGATGCTGGCCCGCGCCCGTTCGACCGCGTGCAGCGTATCGGCCGTGCGATCGGCCAGTGCGCTGATGAGGGCGGCATTCTGCTGCTGGAGCCGCTCGGCACTGCGGGCGGTGACTTCCTCGATCGCGCGCTGGAACTCCGCGCCGCCAGCCTCGAAACGCTCGACCAGCGGACGTGCCGTTTCGTCCAGGATGCGGGAAATCTCGAGGCTGCGCTCGGCCAGCACCTGGTTGAGGTCAAGTGTACGCTGCTCCAGCGTGCGGACGGCTTCGCCCGTACGGTTGGCGATGTGCTCGTTGACGGCGGTGAAGGTCTGGCTGATTGTGTCCGCGGCCGAAATGAGGTTGTTCTGGCTGCGGGCAAGCTGCTCTGAAACCTGGGTTGCCGCCTGTTCGGCGCTGTTGCGCAGCTGTTCCTCGACCTCCCCGAGGCCCTCGCGGATTAGGGAGGCGGTGCGCTTGATTGTCTCGCCGAGATGGTTCTCGGCCTCGAAGCTCGCGTGGACGAGGGCGCTGGAAACGGCGCCGGCCGTGGTCCGGACACGCTCCTCGATCTGCTGGAAGCGCTCGATCGCGTTTTCCGCCTGAGAATCCAGCTCGCTCGTGGTCATCCGCGCACGCTCGATGATGCGCTCGTCCATCTCGTTGAAGGCGCGCTCGAAGTTCTGGATCTGCGCGGACAGGACGTTCACGGTCTCGTGGGTGCGGGCACGGATACCCTTGTCCACGTCCGCGAAGACCTGGGCGATGGCCTCGCCGCGGCTTTCGAGCGCCTGCGCGGCCTGCGCGACGCGTTCGACAATGCGGCGGTCGATATCGTTGAAGTGCTCGCCAAATTCGTTGGTCCGCTCGGCCACGCGCATGGCGGCCGCGTTGAGAACCTGGTCGAGCTCGCCGACCTTTTCGCCGAGGGTGGTGGCGGACTGGGTCACCGAGGCGGCAAAGCGGTTGTCGACGACGTCCATGACGCGCGCCGCCTCATCGCCGAGCGTGCTGGTGGCTTCGAGCATCTTCTCACGCAGCGCGCCGGCCGCGTTGAGGGCGCTGTTTTCCAGCGTCTGGCGAATGCGCTCGACGCCCACCGACAGCGCGCCGTCGAGTTCCCGCGCGCGACCCTCGATCTGGTCGATCTGGCTCGCGAAGGTGGCGTTCACCTCGCCGATTTCCGTGCGGATTGCCTCCGTCAGGCGGGCCTTCTCCGCATCCAGCCGTGCCAGGTCGCTTGTGATGGCCGTGCTCAGATGTTCGCCGGCGCTGTTCAGGCGCTGCACCTCCTCGGAGATGCGCGAGCCAACCGTTGCCGTCATCTGGCCCAGGCGGTTGAGGCCGGTGTCGATCTCCTCGGACAGCTTCTGGTGCGTCTCCCCAAGGGCGTTGAGCTGCTCATTGAGCACGGTCTCGACGCGGGCATGAACCGCGCTGAACTTGTTCAGATCCTGGTCGAGGCGGGCGCTGAGGCGGATATGACCTTCCTCGATAGCCTTGGCGAAATCAGCAGCCTTGTTTTCAAGCAGGCTCGACGTTGAGGAAGCCAGATTCGCGACGCTGCGGCTGATGACATCCTTGCCGCTTTCGATGACCCGGGCAATCTGATCCTGTCCCTGGGCGAAGGCGGTCGCCACTTCGCGCGTCCGGGCGACGAGCGCTTCATTGATCGCGCGGGCGCGCGTCTCCAGGGCGCTGTCGAGGCGCTGCAGGCCGGCATCGAGGGCTTCAGCGCGCGCATGGAGACCCTCAAGCAGGGCGCCGCTGCGGTCGGTGAGCCGGGTTTCGATCTCGCCGATGCGGGAGTCGATCTCCTTGCCGACATTTTCGGTGGCCTTGTCGAGCGACGACACGAGTTCGGAGCTGCGGTTGCTGAGCACATCGTCGAGAACGCGCGCTGCGCCGTCGACCTGGGACGCGATCGTCCTGATGCGCGAATCCATGATCTCGGCCACCACCGAACCGGAGGAGGAGAGGGTGTTGGCCAGCTCCTCCGTACGCTCCTGCAGGGTGCGCGCGACGGCATCCGCCGTGTCGCCAAGGCGATGGGCCATTTCCATGGTCTTGTCGCTCATGGCGGCGATGCGCTCGTCGAACTTGGCCGTGACGACGTCACCGGACGCCCGAAGCTGCTTCTCTATGGTCTCGGTACGCTCGTCCAGAGCATCGGCGAGCGTCTTCGCAGTCGCGGAGACGCGGTCAATCAGGCCCTCGGTGCGCTGGGTGAAGGTGGCGAGGCCGTTTTCCAGCACGCCGGCCACGCCGGAGCCGGAGGCCGCAAGGCGCTCCTCGACGGCCTTCGCGTGCTTGTCGAGAGCGGAGGCCATGGACTCGGTCGCGGTGGCGACGCGCGAGACAAATCCCTCCGCCCGGTCGTCCAGCGCGGCAATGCCGGCTTCGAGCGCATGCACCACGCCCGTGCCGGAGCTGGACAGGCGCTCCTCGACCGCCTTCGCATGCTGGTCCAGACTGGAGGTAAGCTCCTTCGTGGCGCTGGACACGCGGTCGACGAAGCCCTCCGTCCGCTGATCCAGGTTGGCCAAGCCGGCCTCTAGGGCGCGGGCCAGTCCCATGCCGGAGGTGGCAAGACGCTTCTCGATCGCGACGGTGCGCTGGTCGAGTGTGGTCGTGACACTCTCGGCGGCGGTTTCGATGCGGCTTGCCAGCTGTTCCGCCTGGCTGTCCAGCGACGAGAGGCTGTCGCGCAGGATACCCGACACGTTCTCGGCCGTCGCGACCAGTTGCTTCTCCACGGCGTCCGTGCGGTCGTCAAGGATGGCCGAGACGGTGCTGACCGAGCTTTCGATGCGGCGGACGAACCCGTCGGTCGTCTCGTCGAACGAGGACAGCGACGATTCCAGCAGGTTGGCCACGTCGGCACCGGAGGCGGCAATGCGCTGCTCGAGGGCCGCGGCCTTGCGGTCAAGCGCCTCGGTGACCGAGCCGGTTGCAGAATCGACGTTGCTCAGGAACCTTTCCGTCCGCTCGCTCACGGTCTCGATGCGGCTGTCGAGCAGGGCGGCGACAGCCTCGCCGGACGTCTTGAGGTTCTCGGCGAGCGACGACGTCTTGTCCTGGAAGGAGCGCGCCAGCTCGTTTGCGGTCGCGTCGAGCCGGGCAAGGAAGCTGTCGGCGTTTTCCCCGATGTCCGCGAGACGGGACTCCAGAAGCTCGGTGAGATTGCTGCCGGTAGAGGCGAGGCGCGAGACGAGCTTTTCTCCGGTCTCGGTCATGGCGCCCGTGAGCGTGTCGCTGACGCCTTCGATCCGGTTCAGGAAACCGGACACGGTCTCCGACAGGTTGGAGAAGCGGCTGTCCAGGAGATTGGCGATCTCGCCGGTGGAGTTCGACAGCTCGTCGCTGAACGCCGACGCCTTGGCCAGGAACGACTCCTGAAGAGCCTCGCCCTTGCTGCCGATGCGGCTGACGATGTCTTCGCCCGACTTGCTGAGGCTTTCCGCGAGCTTCTGCGCCGCGGCATCGACGCTGCTGCGGATCTGATCGCCAGCGGCTGCGAGTTCCACCTTCAGCAGGGCGTGGGCATCGGTGATGGAGGCGCGGACCCGTTCGGCGTGGCTGATGATACCCTCGCGCTCGCTGCCCAGACTGTCGACGAGCAGGCGGATGCGCGATTCATTCTCCGAATAGGCGCGCTCCAGCTCGTTGACCTCGGTCTGGACCAGCGTCTCCAGCTCGATGGCGCGCGCGAGCGTGCGCTCAATGCCTTCGCCCATCGCCTGGACCTCTCGGCGGACTGCCTGGCCCACGGTCATGATGCGTTCATGCGCGATGTTGTCCGGCTCCAGAAGGCGGCTGGCCGCCTCGGCGATCTGCTGGCTGGCGAGGCGCATTTCCTGCGCGCGGCGCATCATCACCGCGAAACCCCAGAAGGGGATCACCGGAAGCAGCGCGGCCAGCCAGGTGCCGATGAGCTGCGGCTTGTCGGCAACATTGAAAACCGCCGAAGAGGTGAACAGCTCGGAGCCGAACAGTTTCTGGCCCAGGAAGAGTGTTCCGCCGACCCAGATGGTCGAAAGAGCGGTGGTTGCCCAGTAGATGGTGCGGGGCAGCCGCTGCTCGGCAAGCAGGCGCGGGCGATCGGGACGCTGCTGATCGTCGTTTGCCGGCGCAAGCGTGAGCGGAGTGGAAGGCTTGGCCGCGGCCGCCGCCGTTTCCTGCTGGGTGGCCGCGCGCGGCTTGACAGTTGCCGGATTCAGGGTGGACAGGTCCACCGGTTTTGGTTGCGCCATGTCGCCGTCAAAGACCATCGAGAAATCCTCATCCGCAGCGGCGTCAAGCTCCGCCGCCTGGCTTTCAGGATCGTCAGATGGATTTTCCGAGGCTGCTGCGCGGCTTTCGCGTGCCAGCTCCTCTGCGGCGAGGGAGATTTGAGCCTCCAGATCCTCGAGCGAACTCGGGATTTCCAGCTCTTCCTCGGCGTCGAGCAGTTCGGAAGCATCAAGTGTCAACGCATCTTCGAGTTGATCGAACGCTTCATCCTGCTGGCTGATTCTTTTTGTATTTCTCGCCATTACGCCGTCCCTCTACCTGGGCCGCATCCAGACGCAACACGATCCGGCCCGTATCCATTACGCGACAACTGTACCGTACTTTACCGGATACCGTACTGTCAGAGACGTGAGATGGAAATACGCTACGCGCTCGATCTACAAAAGTTTAAAGATAAAGTTAACGACCCGGGCGCGCGGCATAAAATTTGTTATAATGCTCCGAGTGAAACCAGACACGGAACGCGCCGTGACCCCAACACCCGATGCTTCTATCCAACGGACCATTGATCTGGAACATCTGGAGCGTCAGACACTGTACGACAAAGCGCTGCAAAACGAAGTCCTGGGCCTGTTTCATCAACAACTTCTATCCGCGCGGAGCGCGATCCCGGCCGCGACCGGGCGGGAACGTCTGGACCTGGCGCATAGCCTGACCGGCGCGGCCCGCTCGGTGGGTGCCTTTTCATTGGCCGACGCGCTCGAGGCTTTCCAGGATGCTCCGTTCGACCCGAAGGCGGCGGGCCGCGTTCTGGATCTCATTGACCGCGTGATTGAGACGGTCGATGCCATCAGGGCATTGTCATCCGAGAAAGGTTGAACTTGCGCGCGGCAGCCGTTATCTCCGCGTGGCAGAAGAACCCAAGCCCTCAAGATGGCGGACGCGTCCCGTCCGTCTTCACGTCCGGAAACATCAATGGCAAAGATCACTTACATAGCCCCCGATGGCCAGGAGTTTGTTGTCGAGGCAGCCGCCGGCACGACTGTGATGGAGAATGCGGTCCGCAACGACGTACCCGGTATCGAGGCGGAATGCGGCGGTGCCTGCTCCTGCGCGACCTGCCACGTGTATGTCGACGAGGAATGGATGGACGCCGTCGGCCAGCCGGAAGTGATGGAGGAGGACATGCTCGACTTTGCCTATGACGTACGTCCGAACTCCCGGCTTTCCTGCCAGATCCGCGTCACCGACGCGCTGGATGGCCTGATCGTGCGCATTCCCGAGCGCCAGGGCTGACGGCTGCCGCGTTTCCTCCGGACGGTTTCCCGTTCGGCACATTTTTCATGAACGGTGCGATGAGGCGCGGGCGCTGTAGGGCTCGCGCTTTGCATCTCGGGTCGCAAAGAGCGCGAGCGGCCGGCTTCAGTACCGGAGCCGGCCGGCTTCGATCTGTTCCATCCGGTAGTTGAGCAGGCGCTCCAGCCGGCTTTCGAAGTTGATTGATTCCACCTCGTCGAAGTGATCCTGCTCCGCATCGTGCTGGGCGAGAACTCGGGTCGTTTCCTGCTCCACCCTCTGCGACAGATCCTTGCAGGAGCGCATGCGGGGAAGGGCCCGCAACGTCTCTTCCAGCTTACGGGCATAATTCTTGGCAATGCCGAGGTGGCTTTCCTCGTGCCGCTTGATGTCCGCCGCCAGCGTATCCCAGATCAGCTGCAGCCCTTTCGTCGCCCTGCGGCGGTCGCGCCAGCGGGGCAGGACGACCTTGGCCCTCACCGTCACCTGCGCATCGTCCACAACACAGCGGTCATTGTATTCCCGATACCGGACGCGCGTGGAGAACTCCATCGTCGTGGCACCCGGATGCCGTTCGCCGGAATTGTCGATGGCCGGCCCGTGCATGCTGATCTGCTTTTCGATGTCTTCGATCGTGGTGCCGCGGACATTGTAATAGCTGTAGCTGCGCACCAGCGAGGCGGCCTCGCCGGGAATGGCCATTGCGGAAAGCAGGGACAGGGCGAGCAGAATGCGTTTCATGATGACTCCAGACATTCACCTTGCGGCAAGGGTCAGACAAAGGCAAACACTTGGAGATCGCTTTCTGTTGATGAGCCGATATCCCCGAAATGCGGCCGGATCTCAGCCGCTGACCAGTGACTGACAGGGATCCCGCCTATATATGTCATCGTGCACGGCAGGCAGGGGGATCAATTGTCTGGACACATAACGAACGGCATGTGGGCTTATCTCGGTCTCGGCGGCAATCTCGGCGATCCGGCCGCCAATATGGCGCAAGCGTTGAGGTTGCTCGACAGCCGCGATGACACCACCGTTGAACGGGTTTCCTCGCTCTACCGCACCAAACCGTGGGGCAAGCTCGACCAGCCCGATTTTCTCAATGCGGTGGCCTGTGTGACCACGGCCCTGCCGGCCCGCGAGCTTCTTGGCGTCTGCCTCGACATCGAACGGGCTCTGAAACGCGAGCGGCGCGAGCGGTGGGGACCGCGCCTCATCGACATCGACGTTCTTCTCTACGGCGAGGACACGATCCGGGAGCGCGATCTGGAGATTCCGCATCCGCGCATGACGGACCGGGCCTTCGTGCTGGTGCCGCTCTTGGAAATCGCACCGGACCTGATCATCGGTGGCAAGCCGGTTGCTGACTATGCGGAAACGGTCGGCGACCAGGGAATCGAGAAGCTGGCAGCGGGCGACAGCTGGTATCGGACTGGCTTGTCCGGTGGGCCAATCTGAAAGGGTCTGCGGGCAGGGCTGACGGGCGCCGTCAGTTCCCGCTCGCCATCTTGGTGTTCACGCGCTTCAGCGTCATGCCGATGACCGGCACGAGCTCGTCGTCGACCTGGACGGAGATGGTGACGTTCATCTTGTCCTGGTCCACCATGTGCGCGCTCATGGCGCCCGATAGCTTGTTGCGCAGGATCCTGAAGACAGCCTTGTTGTTGCGGATGTTTCCGCCTACCACATCCAGACCCTGTCCGGCCGCGCCGTCGAGGAAGGTTCCGGTGTAGCCTTTGCCTGACCGCTGCACCCGGGCCGACATCTCCTGCGTCAGCATGCCGACGCGGCATCCGCCATCGAGCGCCATGCCGACCTGGCCCTCGGGATTCTCGCCGTTGAAGGTGCAGACGAACTTTGTGCCCTTGTACTTTCCGGCCACGATTTCGCCAGGTCCGGTCCACTTGCCGGACACGCTGCGGAAGAATTGCTCATCCGACGATGCAGCCACCGACACCGAGCCGAGGGTCATGACAGCAACAAGAGAAGATACGGCTACATTTCGGAACATGGGTAGCGACCTGACAAGGCTGAAGCCAACAGTTCTACAATGGAGTGTTTTGGTTAACACATTCTCACCGTTGCTTCATCGTGATCCGCTGAAAACGGGAGCATGGTGAAATTCGCTGCGCTTTGCAATCCCCGATGACAACGATCAGGACGAACCCTTCTTCTCCTGACTGGACGCGAACTGGGTGAGCGCCTTCATGAACTCCCCGGCGCCCGGCCGCTTCACCGCGTTGAAGGAGAGGGGACGAATCGCAACCATGGCGGCAATGCCGATGCGGGCGGTCATCATCCCGTTCACCACGCCTTCGCCGAGCTTGGCGGAAAGCCGGGCGGCAAGCCCGTAGCCCACGATCTGCTGCACGAGCCCGTCGCCCAGCGCCATCGAGCCGGTCACCGCCAGATGAGCCATGACGCTGCGCACCAGGCGCAGGAAGCCGAAGAAGCCGGGGCGGCCGCAGTAGAGTTCTGAAAGGCGGCGCAGCAGCCGCGTGGTCTCGAACAGCACGTAGCCCACGTCGACCAGCGCGCGCGGGCTTACCGCTGTCACCAGCGACACGCGCTTGGCCGCGTCCAGCACCATCTTTTGCGCTCGACGGTCGAGCGGACCAAGTAGCTCGCGCTCGACGATGTTCAGCAGATCCCGGCCGTCGATCACGTCCCCTTCCAGCTCGGCCAGCCTCTTGCGGGCGGCAGCTGTGTCCGGATGGGTGGCGAACAGCGCCTTGAGTTCGGAAACGACCGTGCGGGCGAGCTTCGCGTCGTCGCGTGCATGGGCATCATCGGCCCGCGTGCGGATCTTCTCCACGGAGGCCAGGCGCGCGACGGCGATCATCTCGCGCAGCACAATTGCCAGGAATGCCAGACCCGCTGCGGCCGCGAGCCCAAGCCCCAGCCAGCCCAGCCAGTCGGATCGCGAAAAGAGATCGCGGATGAGCTGGTCGACCCAAAGCCCGATGGCGAGTGACACCAGGATGCCGAGCGCGCTCCAAAGGATGCGGCCGAGCCAGGAACGCCTGCGGCGAACCGGCAGCGGCGGCATCTCGTCGGCCAGAGCTTCCTCATCGAACACGTCCACCTGTGCGGAGGCAACGATGACGTGCTCGTCGAGCGGAATGGCCCGCGGCGGGCGCGGCTTCTTCTCCGGGCGGTCGCTCGCCTCGACGGACGAGGGGTCGACGGGAAATGCGGACGGACGGCGCGAATCGCTCATGCCAGCTGGTCTCCGAGCAGGAACTGCAGGGCCCGGTCGAGCCGGATGTGGGGCAGGGAGAGCGTCACTCCCTCTGCGGTGCGCTCCAGAAGCGGCGGGCGGAAGCGGACGAAGCGGATGTTGGGCTCGCTCGCCGGATCGGTGCCGCCTTTGCGGAACAATGCAGCCGGCGTCTCCGGCAGGTCACCGGGGAAGATGGCGGTCTCGGTCCTGCCGTCGAATGTCTCGCCCCCGATCGTTTCGCCCGCCATCGGCGTCCCGATGATGACGGGCAGCGTCTCGCGTCCGCGGTTGACGGTTCCCTCGCGCGTCGCCCGCACGGCAGCCATGGCCACCACGTCCACGGTCGCACCGGAGAAGTCGGCCCGCGCGATTGCACGCTCGGCGATGCGCCGGACGATGGCCTGCAGCCGGTCGTGGCTCTCGTGATGGATCTGGTCAGCCTTGGTCGCTGCGATGAGAATCCGGTCGATCCGGCGGGAGAAGATGCTGGTGAGGAAGCTGTTTCGCCCCGGCCGGAAGCATTCGAGGATTTCGGTGAGCGCCCGTTCCAGGTCCGCGACGGCCTCGGGGCCCGCGTTGATCGCCTGCATGGCGTCGATCAGCACGATCTGGCGGTCGAGCCGGGCGATATGTTCGCGGAAGAAGGGCTTCACGACGTGAGACTTATAGGCTTCGTAGCGGCGCTCCATCATTGCCTGCATGGAGCCCGGGCGCGGCTTTCCTTCCGCCAGGCGAACCAGCGGGCCGAAGGTAAGCGCAGGCGAGCCGTCGAGGTCGCCCGGCATCAGGAAACGGCCGGGCGGCAGCGTCGAGAGCGCCCGCGTATCCTCCTTGCAGGCTCTCAGATAAGCGGTGAAGGCCTCGAACAGCTGGCGGGCCAGCAGCTCGTCCGCATCCTGGTTCGGATCGACGGATTCGGCGAGGCGGATCCAGTCGCGGGCGACCTCCTTGCGGACGGGAAGTTCAGCCAGCTCAACGGCTTCCTTTGAGAAGCTCGCATAATCCTTCGAGATGAGCGGCAAGTCGAGCAGCCATTCGCCGGGGTAGTCGACGATGTCGAGCGACAGTTTTCCGCGCGACAGCATCCGCCCCCAGGCCGAAGCTGACTCATATTCGATGGTCAGCCGCAGTTCGGAAATGGCGCGGGTCGATTCGGGCCAGATGCGTTCCTCTACGAGGGCGCGGATGTGGTCCTCGTACTGGAAGCGCGGCACGGCGTCGTCCGGCTGGTGCTCCAGATAGGCGCGGGAGATGCGGCCCGAGGACTGCGCCTCGAACATCGGCAGCCGCCCGCCGTGGATGAGGTTGTGCACCAGCGCCGAGATGAACACGGTCTTGCCTGCGCGCGACAGCCCGGTCACGCCGAGGCGGAGCGTCGGGGACAGAAGGTTGGTTGCACGATCGGCGATGGTATCGAGCGCAATCAGCGCCTCATCGGCAATGTTGATCCGCGGCAAGTCCGGTCCCCTGGTTGGTAAGCCTCACGTCAAGGTGGCACATAAGTCCGGGATACGGCAACGAAATGGCGCAAGCACCGGTGGCGGCCGGTCTCAATCCCGCAGCACAGGCGTCACCGGCCCGAACACCTGCACGAAAGCCTGTTTCAGCGCGACATCCGCGTCGTCCATTGTGACGGGAAGACCGAGATCGATCAGACTGGTGACGCCATAGCTGCGGATGCCGCAGGGCACGATGCCGCCGAAATGCGTAAGATCCGGCTCCACGTTGAGCGCGATGCCGTGGAAGCTCACCCACTTGCGCAGGCGCACGCCGATCGCGGCAATCTTGTCCTCCATCGGACTGCCGTCGGGAAGCGGCGGCTTGTCCGGCCGCACCACCCACACGCCGACTCGGCCGCTGCGCCGCTCGCCCTTCACGTTGAAGGCGTCGAGCGTGCGGATGATCCATTCCTCGAGCGCCGCCACGAACGCGCGCACGTCTTCGCGCCGGCGTTTCAGGTCCAGCATCACGTAGGCCACGCGCTGGCCCGGGCCGTGGTAGGTGTATTCGCCGCCGCGGCCCGCATCATAGACGGGGAAGCGGTTCGGGTCGATCAGATCCGACGGCTTGGCACTCGTGCCGGCCGTGTAGAGCGGCGGATGCTCGACCAGCCACACCATCTCGCGCGCCGTGCCCGCGCGAATCTGTTCGGCGCGCGCCTCCATGAAGGCAAGCGCCTCGGGGTAGGCCGTGAGGCCGGGCTCGACACGCCACTCGACGGGCTCAGAACCAGGGGCTGGCAGGAAGAGATTCGGTTCGGCAAGACGCTCGGTCATGGGTTCCATGGTCTCGGTGCGGTTCCGGTCCGGTCGCGAATCGGAAGCCGCCAGGTGATTCATTCGCTTCAGCCGTCCGGGACGGATGCGAGGGCCGCTGCCGCACCGGCGCAGCCCGATGTGGGGTTCTTATGCACCGCCTGCAAGGCACAGGTCCAGCGCGGCTTTGCACAGGCTGTCCTGAGAGCCATGATTTTTTTGTGGCGGGGTGGCTTGTGCCCCGGAAACCGATTTGCTACATGCCGCCCTGCCGGTCGGAACCGGCATTCGTCGCGGGCGGTCGTGGCGGAATTGGTAGACGCGCAGCGTTGAGGTCGCTGTGGGGCAACCCGTGGAAGTTCGAGTCTTCTCGACCGCACCATTCTCTCCCCCGAGCCAGGGCTCTTCTTTCGTAATTAGACACCGGTCATTGCGCTTCCGCACCGTCAAGGCCGGGCTTTGCATGCCCCAGACGCTGCCAGCGAGCCCTGTCCTGATCGTGCTTGCGCGCCCTATCCACGCATTTTGATGTGTGCGATTGTGATGTCGTGCGAATGACGCTTGTGCAGCGGCAGGTGATTTGCTACATGCCGCCCTGCCGGTCGGAACCGGCCATTCGTCGCGGGCGGTCGTGGCGGAATTGGTAGACGCGCAGCGTTGAGGTCGCTGTGGGGCAACCCGTGGAAGTTCGAGTCTTCTCGACCGCACCATCCCTTGCCAGTTGAGGCTCCTCTCCCAGTTGTGTGCGTTCCTTCCGGTCATGTGCTCTGCATGCCGGAATGTAGTCCGCGCTTGCGTTCATTGACCGTTTGAGGCACACAAGCCGTTATCCGCAACCGCAGAAGGAGATTTATGCGCAGAGGCCACAGCTGATCCGCCCTCCGGGCATTCGCCGGCACAGACAGATGTGCCGAAGCTCTACGCATATCTTTCTGCAGGATTTTTCATGACATCCGAGACAATCATGATCCGGCCCTTCGATGCGGCCGCGGACACTCAAACGCTTTCCGAGATCTGGTTTCAAGCTTCGCTTCTCGCCCATCCCTTCATTGGCGAGGCGCGGCTGAAGGAGCAGAAACGGCTGATCGAGGAGAAATATCTGCCCCTGGCTGAAACCTGGGTGGCCTGTCGTGCCGGCGAGCCTGTCGGCTTCATCAGCTTGCTCGACACATTTGTCGGCGGGATCTTCGTTTCGCCGCGCGAGCAGGGCAGGGGAATTGGGCGCCGGCTCATCGCCCACGCGCTTTCTGCCAGGGACGGGCTTACGCTCGAGGTCTACACGGCAAACGAACAGGCTTGTCGTTTCTACGCGACGCTCGGCTTCCGCGAGCTGTCGCGGCGCGGTGTCGACGACGAGGGCCTGCCCTTCGAGAACGCCCGTCTGCACGTTACTCGCGATACCGCGAAAGTCTGAGTAGGCACTCGCCAGGCGGCGGAGTCCTCCGCCGCCTTTGTTCCGGCGCCGCGGCCGGAGCGCCATGGCCGGTTCGCCCCGGTCTATGTGCCCCGACGGGTTGCGACCGCACGAATTGCCGGGTGTGTGTCTTTCAGGAACCAATCCCGAGTTCCGCCAGGGTCTTGGCCAGGTATCCGCCCACCATTCCGCGGACCGCTTCCGGGTTTTCCACGGTGCAGGGGCTGGTCGAACCTTCGATGTGACCGGATGCCTGCGGCTCCATTGTCAGCGAATATCCCAGGAACACGTCGCAATAGATCGCCGTCACACGGTTGCGTTCCACGAAGGGCGGCAGCCAGCCGTTTTCGTCCGGCTTTTCGACGACGACATTGGTCACCAGAATGATGCGGTCCGGCGGGACGGGCTCCAGAAGGTTCTGACCTTCCATCCAGTCGGGAATTGGCAGTTGCAGCAGGGAGAGGATCGTCGGCGCGAGGTCCATGCGCTGCACGTTCTCGTGAACCTCTCCGGTGCGCATCTTGCCAGGAAGCCGGATCAGCAGCGGAATCCGGGTCGAGGGGATGTACAGCATCCCATGGTCGGACGTGATGATGAGGATGGTGTTCTCGAGCTTCCCCGACTGTTCCAGCGCCTCGTAGACGCGCTGGATCCTTTGGTCGTAATCGAGGATCGCGTCGTCCAGGAACGAGCTCTGGAAATTCACGGACTGCTCGGTGCCTGCCGAGAACACCCGATTCCGCGGCTTGAAGTAGGGGCCATGGGTGCCCATGAAATGGACATGGGTGAAGAAGGGCCTGTCCTGGGCGATGTTTTCAAGCACGCCGTTGAGACGCCGATCGTCCGTAAGGGATGCTCCGCTGCCCACGATCTGGTCATAGGGGTTGGGCGCTTCGCGAATGCCAAGGATGTCGAGCGTGAGAGCTTCTATGTCCGCCACGGTCCGGCGGACAAACCAGCCGCCCAGCCCTCGGTCATTCACGGGCAGCGCGTTCGCGATGTTCTCGCTTGTGCTCACGCCGGCATTGACGTCAATGGCGTCGATGAAGTTTTGGCTGGTGACATCCGCGTAATGCGGAACCCCCCAATTGCTCCGGTAATATCCATGGGCGCCGAGAATGCCAGGCAGGTGGAGAAGTGAATCCTCTCCGATCAGAAGGTCGGGTGGGTAGATCACGCGCGTCCGCAGCGGCAGGCGGCCGGTGAGAAGGGAGGTGACGGAGCCGGTGGTGTTGCCATTGTTGGTGAAGGCATTCCTGAAGATCCAGAGTTCCGGAGCGATCTTTTCAAGGAACGGCGTGGTCTGACGCTTGTAGCCGTACACGCTCATCCGGTTGGCGTCCACTCCGTCGGACGAGAGAATAAGGACGTTGTAGGGCGATGTCAGATGCTCCACGCCGCCGTCTCCGAGGCGCCGCTCGATGGCGATTGCGGTCGATCCGAATGCGGCGGCACAGGTCACGATCAGCAGCGCCCCGAGGATGCGCGAGCGTCCCATCCGCTCGGCCAGCCAGAGCAGGGGGCGGACGAAGGCCCCCGCCAGTGTCAGGGCAATGAGCGCCATCGCCAGCTTGCGTTCGAGGCTCGTGGAGGTCTTCAGGCTAGATCCGATGACGATGTAGGAGAAGTTTTCGATGGCCGGTAGCAGGCCGATGGCCAGCAGCACGACGGCCACGGCGGCGACCAGCCGGCGTGGCGCCGGTCCCTCGTCCGCTGCCGGACGGAACGCCGACCACAGCAACCCTGCCAGCGCGACAAGCAGGGCCAGGGCGACCGCCGGAATCACGATGACCTGCGCGGTTGCCAGGGCCGTCTGGACCACGGAATCGACCGTGAGCGGCCGCAGCGGCGAGACGCGTGTGGCCTCGACGGCGAACTGGTAGAGGAAAGGGACAAGAAGCGTCAGGGCGAAAGCCCAGACGATGAACAGAAAGCCTCCGAACATGCTGCTTATCCTCGTTTGAAGGCATAAAGTGTCCGGCCCGTCTCCGTGATGCGCTCCCGTGCGGTCACTGTTCCCACAGCTTCGAGCGCCGCCCCGAAGACCTCCTCCGTGTAGTCCGGAAAAATGTCTTCCCTGAGCGCGAGCATCTTCTTTACGGTTGGATCCTGCTTGGGCACGAACTCGATGACGCCGGCCGGCGCGATTGAGGAGATCCACTCCACCACTTCCGCCAGCGGCACGTTGTGCGCGATCGCCAGATGATGCTCGAAGGCGAGCGCGAGCACCGCGTCAGCCTGAAATCGTTCGCGGAATCCCGTCCGCTCCGATTGCCGCCATCCCTGGTCCGGAGAGGGATTGCGGGCGTCGAGATAGAGCGGCAGGAAGTGAAGCTCCTCGTTCACGGCACGGCTGTACGCCTTGTCCAGCGACTGCTGGTCGAAGTCGAACCCGGTGACGGCATTTGCGCCGCTGTCGAGGGCGACCTTGCTGTATTCGCCCGTGTTGCAGCCGAGATCCACCACATGGCGCACGGCACTTTCACGGACAAACCGCGCAACGAAGTCCTTCTTGCGGGCGGTCTCCTGGTCGTCATAGGTCGTGGTAGTGGCATAGTTCGCCCAGGTCGTGGCGGACACATTGGCTGGCCGGAGGGAGGCGATCCACTTGTGCAGCTGCCGGAGCATCGCCTTCATGGCCGGAAGTGGCAGCCGCTTGTCGCCGGGGTTGAAGCGAATATCCCGGTCGCTGGTGGACCGGCGCTGGACGTAGGCGGGAAGCACGATGTTGGTCATCACCCGCCAGCTGAACCGGCTGCGCATCGGGAGAAGCCGCGCGAGATCCGATGTCGGGATGCCCTCGAGGTTGCCGCGGTACCAGGCATTGGGCGCGACATCCAGATAGGCGCGCAGTAGAAGCGGGTTGAGAAACTGTTCGCAGAACTGGCGGTGACCGAGCCAGAACTCTCCTTCGCGATAGGGCCGGATCGACAGGTGGTCAATGAAGATCGGGTTGGGCCCCCTGAACTGGATATTGTAGGCCGAAGCATCGGAAAGGGTGAAACCGCGCTCCAGCAGATCGAGATGCAATTCCAGGTGGAACAGGGCTGCCCTCTGCAATAGCGAGAAGGACCATTCATACGGATAGGTCCAGGGGTGCAGTCTGGGGTGCTCCAGCATGAGGGCCGCATCGGCAGGATCCTCTTCACTGGCAGGAAGCTCGACGAAATCGACCAGGCGGCCGTCGGCCGCCAGCTCTCGAAGAACAGGCCGGGCGGCTTCAAAATCTGCTGCCGCCGAACGGGAGACCGTGCGAAAAACTCGCTGATCCCGTGTGTACACGTGACCGGCAGGGTCGCGAAAGGATCCAGATTGTCGAACGAGCACAGACAGGCTCCATCTCTCTTGTCAGGACTCATGCAAGGCGGGAGACGGTTTTCCGTCCCGGACCGCGACCGGTGGCCAGCGGTTCATGAAAAGGCCGGGGAGCCGATTATTCTTCCCAGACCCTGAACGGTCGATAGGCGAAGCGGTTCAGGGTTCTGGAAAGGGCAGAATTCTTCTGCGGCGTTTCCGAATGCGAGACGCGTCCGGAGCGTGCCCTCCTCACTTTTTCTTCGACGTGAACAGAGACTTGAGCTTGTTCCAGTACACCGAGATGGCGGCGCCGCCCACGGCAACCGCGCCAATGATTGCCTGCAGGACCATGCTGCCCATGCCTGGGTCGAGATACGCGTGGGCAGGCAGGATTAACGCGGCGCTGAAGGCAATGGTGGGAAACAGGATCTTCATCGTCAACCTCATGTCAGCCGGTTTCCATATGAACCAGGTCGCGTATGGGGTGGTTGCATCATGATGATATAAAAGTCGGATCTGAAATTGAAATAACATTCTAGGTAAAATTCAAATACATCCCTTTAATGATCAAAGTGACATTCAAATGAGCACTCGGTACCGTAATGGCACAATCGAGAGAGACTATACGGAGAAAGGATTTTTTGATTGCGGCGGCTGTGCGCGCGGTCGGTTGGC
>ERZ777003.454-NODE-454-length-79863-cov-41.943226_pt1 | contig 79863 bp, 61 predicted proteins | sample MGYA00374956_ERZ777003 | MGnify/ENA primary metagenome ERZ777003 (study PRJEB29302, sample SAMN06268252) | bioreactor metagenome | isolation source: Joint BioEnergy Institute, California, USA | place: USA:Joint BioEnergy Institute, California, USA | collected...
TCCTCCGCCGGCTCAGGGCCTGTCCCAGGTGCGGCTCATCACCGCGGAAGCGCCCGAAGCGCCCGAGGCGAGGCAGCCGGGCCCGTGCAGATCTACCGGGTCTACTACGACTCGCCCGGCAAGGACACCGGCTCCAACAGCTCCCTCAACGCCGAGTGGGTGCAGATCATCAACCGGGGCACCAAGACCCGGCAGCTCAAGGGCTGGCGGATCCACGACAGGACCGGCTACACCTACACCTTCGGCTCGTTCAAGCTGGGCCCCAAGAAGACCGTGAAGGTCCGCACCGGCAGGGGCAAGAACACCTCCGCCAACCGTTACTGGGGCCGCCGCTGGTACGTGTGGAACAACACCGGCGACACCGCCTACCTGCGCCGCCCGAGCGGCTCCCTGGCCGACTCCTGCTCCTGGAGCAAGAAGGGCAGCGGCCACAAGTACTGCTGACCGCCCTCGCCGAACCTTTTCAGCACGCGTCCTTGAGCGCCGGGAGCCAAAGGGCTCGGCGATGCCCGGCACTGGGCCGTCCCCGCAGGCCGTGACCTGCGGGGACGGCTTGAAGAGGTTCACCGCGGGCGCGGCCCGCGCCGCCGGGACGCAGGCGGCGCGGGCCGCGCCCCCATCGATGCCGCACCCCTTTTAGGCCCGCCGATTGTTGAGCGACGCGCCGCCTCTTATCCTCTTGGCTTTACCCTCGTATCGGCCCTTTCGCGGGCCAGGGGTGGGGTTTGCGGTGGTGCGTTTTCAAGTGCTCGGGCCGCTCAAAGCGGACCTGGGCGGACGGCCGGTGAGGCTCGGCGGGCTCCGGCAGCGGGCGGTGCTGGCGGTGCTGCTGATCGCGCGGGGCAGGATCGTGTCGGCCGAACAGATCGTCTCCGCGGTCTGGGAGGGGTCCCCGCCGCCCTCGCCGACCACCCTGCACGCCTATGTCTCCGAGCTGCGCCGCGCCCTGGAACCGGACCGCCCGGCGCGCGCACCCGCCCGGCTGCTGGTGCGGGAAGGCCCGGGATACGCGCTGCGGATCACCCCCGACCAGCTGGACGCCGAACGCTTCACCGACCTGGCCGCGCGGGGACGGCGGGCACTGGAGGCCGGTGCGGCGGCCCAGGCCGAAGAGCTGCTCGGCCGCGCCCTCGACCTGTGGCAGGGACCCGCCTACGCCGAGTTCACCGACGCCGGGTTCGCCATCCCCGAGATCGCACGCCTGGAGGACCTGCGGGCCGGCGTCCAGGACGACCGCGTGGCCGCCATGATCGAGCTGGGCCGGCACGCGACGGCCGTGGGCCTGCTGGAGGCCCAGGTCGCCGAGCATCCACTGCGGGAACGCGGCTGGGAACTGCTGGCGCTGGCGCTGTATCGCTCCGGCCGCCAGGCCGACGCACTGGCCGCCCTGCGGACCGTCCGCCGCCGCCTGGCCGACGAACTGGGCATCGAACCGGGACCGGCGCTGCGCGCCCTGGAGACGGCGATGCTGACCCAGGACCCCGGCCTCGACCCGGCCCCCCGGCACGGCGCGGTCCCGCCCGGCAGGCCGCCCGCGGCGGAGCCCGTCCCGCCCCCCGCGGAGCCGCCCGCGCAATGGACGCCGGCACTGCGGCCGGAACCGGCGCGAACCGGCGGGAACCTGCCGTTCGCGCTGTCGGCCTTCGTCGGCCGGACCGAAGAGCTGGCCATGACCGGCCGCCTGCTGGCCGAGCACCGCCTGGTCACCTTGACCGGGACGGGCGGGGTGGGCAAGACCCGGCTGGCGCTGGAGGCCGCCCGGCGGCGAAGCGACCCCGACGGCCCCTGGCTGGTGGAGCTGGCCGGGCTGCAGGAGGAGACGCTGCTGGCCGCCGCGGTCGCCGCCGCGCTGGGCATCCCGGGGGTGAGCACCCCCGACCAGCTGGCCGCGGTGCTGGCCGGCCGGGAACTGGTGCTGCTGCTGGACAACTGCGAGCACCTGCTGCGGGGCGCCGCCGAACTGGTCGGTGCGCTGCTGGCGCGCTGCGGCGGGCTGCGGGTGCTGGCCACCTCCCGCGAGCCGCTGGGCGTGGCGGGCGAGGCGGTCTATGAGGTGCCGCCGCTGGAGCCCGCCGGGGACGCCGCCGAGCTGTTCCGCCGCCGGGCCGCCGCCGTGCTGCCCGGCTGGAGTCCCGACGAGGCCGAGCAGGCCCGCATCGTGCGGTTGTGCGCCGAGCTGGACGGCATTCCGCTGGCCATCGAGCTGGCCGCGGCCCAGTGCCGGGTGCTGTCCATCGACCAGGTCGCCGACGCGCTGGCCGACCGTTTCGCGGTGCTGGTCGGCGGCGCGGCCGGCGGCCCGTCCCGGCACCGCACCCTGGAGGAGGCCGTCGCCTGGAGCCACCAGCTGCTGGAACCGGCCGAGCGGCGGCTGTTCCACCGGCTGGGGGTGTTCGCCGGGGGCTTCGACCTGGAGGCGGCCGGGGCGGTCGCCGGCGTCACCCCGGTGCTGCCGCCGCTGTCGGCGCTGGTCCGCAAGTCGCTGCTGACCGTCGAGCCCGGCAGCGCCCCCCGCCGCTACCGCATGCTGGAGACGCTGCGCCAGTACGCGCTGCGGAAACTGGACCCCGCCGAACTGGAGGCGGCCCGCGAACGCCACCGCGCCTGGGTGCTGGCCCGCGCCGAGGCCGCCGACCGCCGGCTGCGCGGCCCGCAGGGAGCCGACCTGCTGGCCCAGTTGAGCGGGGACCTGGCGGAGATCCGGGCGACGTTCGCCTCGGCGGCCGCCGCCGGGGACGGGGAGTACATGCTGCGGCTGGGCGCGGCGATGTACTGGTTCTGCTACCGCAAAGGGCACATCGCCGAGGGCCTGTCCTGGCTGTCGGAGGCGCTGGCCGCCGTGCCCGACGCCGACCCGGGGCTGCGGGCGCGCGCCCGCGTGGGCCTGGGCGGGCTGCTGTACCTGAACGGCCAGGTGCGGGACGCCTACGAGGCCGCGCTGACCGCCGGGCAGGAGGCCCGCGCGGCGGGGGACCGCATCACCGAGGCGCTCACCGACATCTACCGCGTCTACATGGGCGCGCTGGCCGGAGTGCCGCTGGATGTCGCCGAACTGAGCCGCACCGCCGTGGAACGGGCCCGCGCCACCACCGAAGAATGGCTGGTCGCCGAGGCGCTGATGGTGCAGGGCATGATGGCGCGCCTGGCGGGGGACCCGTCCGCGCCGCAGGTGCTGGAAGAGGCGATCGCGGTCGCGCAGGCCTGCGGTCACGGCTGGTCGGTCGGTTCGGCGCTGTGGGCCGCCATGAAGGCCGCGCTGGACCGCGGCGACGGCCCCCGCACCCTGGAGCTGGCCAAGGGCCTGCTCGACATCTCCGAACGCGACGTGGATGTGACCTCCTGGCTGGTGCTGCTGCACACCGCCGCCCACGCGCTGGTGCTGACCGGACGCCCCGAGTCCGCCGCCGTGCTGGTGGGCGCGGTGGAGGGCATCGGCCGGCAGGTCGGCTTCTCCCCGGAGAAGATGGACCCGCTGGACGGCCCCCGCACCTCCGCCGCCGTCCGCCGGGCGCTGCCCGCCCACGAGTACCGGCGGCACCTGGCCCGCGGCCGCCGCATGTCCCGCCGGGAGGTCTCCGCCCTGCTGGCCGATCTCATCGCCGAAACGACCGCAGCGGCGGGTCGGCCCGGCGCCCGGTGAGGACGTCGGCCACCAGCTCGGCGACCGCCGTCTCCGAAGGGGCCACCACGTCGATCACGGGGGTGCGCTCCTGCGCCAGCTCCAGCGTCCAGCCGCCGTCGCCGGCGTAGCAGCCCACCGTCAGCGCCGCCTCCCCCGACCACCCCCACGGCGGGGTGGCCGCCAGCCGGGGCAGCACCAGGCGCCCCTGGTAGACGCCCACCGGTGCGATCCCGGCCGCGGCCAGCGCCTCCGCCATGCGCTCCCGCCCGGCCCGCACCCGGGACGCCGAGCGGGCCCGGCGGTGCCGGCCGGCGACGGCCCGCAGGGCGAGGCCGGGCAGGTCCGCGCCCAGGCCGTCCCAGTCGCCCGGCGCGATGCCGTGCCCGTCCCCGGCCGCATACAGGTCGGCGAGCAGCGCCGCCGCCTCCCGCAGCACCGCGTCCGCGTAAACGGTGGCCGGCTGGGCCCGAGCGGCCGCCGCGACCTGCATGCCGGTGTCCGCTGCGCGCATCGGCTCAGCCCTCCTGCCTGGGCAGCAGCGGCAGCATGTCCTCGGCCGGCACCGGGCACGGGTGGACCGGCAGGGCCCATTCGGGACGGCGGCGCAGCACGCGGGCCAGCATGCCCGGGGCGAGCAGCCGCCGCGGGGGAGCGGCCAGGGCGGCCACGCGCAAGACGGCGTCGCCGACCACCGGGTCGGCCTCGGCCGCCGCGTGCAGCCGGTCGAAATAGGCGTTGCGCAGGCGGGGCGGCGTGCTGCACCCCAGCCACGAGCCTTTGGTCACGAGCGCCCAGGGGGCGTCGATGACCTCGGCGGCCTTGGCGAAGAACCGGCGGGCCGCATCGGCGGTCCCCTCCCGCAGCGCCTCCCGCAGCACCAGCGCCTGGCAGGCCGCCACGGTCACGTCATACCAGGAACAAGGACCGAAATGGCACAGTGCGTCACCGACCGCCACATACCGGCCGGGAAGGTGGCGCAGGCGCTCGTAGCGGCGGCGGACCCCGGCGGCCGGGCGCGTCAGCTGGGGCGGGCCGACCGGGTCCAGTTTGAGCATGAGCCGGTGAATGTCGGGAATCGGCAGCCGGGCGGCGAACGCCTCGTAGGCGTCCGGGTCGGCGCAGAGCGCGTCCTCGCCCGCGCCCAGCACGGTGATCAGCCAGCGTCCGCCCTCGGCCCGGGTCGCAAGCCCGCCGCGGGGCTCCGCCCCCGGCATGACCGCGATCACATCGGCGTCGGCGTCGCCGGGATGGGCGCGGTACTCGCGGGACACGCAGACCGGCCCGGGGCCCGCGTGCTCCTGCACGGGCGGCGCGCAGCCCAGTTCCCGCAGCCAGGCGATGCCGGGGTCGTCCCGCCCGGAGGCGTTCACCACCAGGTCGGCCGGGATCTCCGCGCGGCCGCCGGCCGTCTGCACGCGCACCCCGCCGGCCTCCGGCAACAGCCCCACTGCTTCGCAGCGGAAGCGGATCCGCACGCCTGGCAGGGCCTCCACCCGGGCGCAGATCGCCTCCCGCAGCCGCGGCCGGCTGACGGCCAGCCCGCGCAGCCGCGAAGGCGCCGGGTGCAGCCGCCGCCCGCCGTGGTACCAGGCGCAGTCGCCCTGCAGATCACAACGGGCGGCGCCCAGGGCGGCCAGTTCGCCGATCAGCCCGGGAAACAGCCCCTCCAGCGCCTCGCAGCCCCGCGACGGCAGCAGGTGGGCGTGGCGGTCCCGCGCCGCGGACGCACCGGCCGGCTCGCCGCGGTCGATCACGCTGACGCGGGCGAAACGCTCCGCCAGCACCCGGGCGGCCAGCAGGCCGGCGATGCCCGCCCCGATGACGACGGCATGCCCGCCGCGGTCGATTTCCGTCATGACGATCCCCTCCACCGGCCCTGGCGCCGCATCCCTCACCCAGGCGCCGGGCCCTGCGATGACCAGGGTGCTCCCGGTGTCTTGGCGGGGACTTGGAACCGGCTTGCCCCGGCCGCATCCGCCCTCCAAGCGCACCGCGCGCAGGACGCCCGGCCGGCCGGGGCGCCAAGAAGAGTGAGAACTTTTCGTGAACTGTTCGCCTGAGGCGCCGCCGGACCGCTTACGCTTGGGGACTCCCCGTGCGGAGCGGGATGCGGTTTCGCAGGCGTGCCGGGCCGTTCCGCGCAGGGTGCGACGTGACGTCTCCTCGCAGTCGTGGAGGGCCATGTATTCCGATCGGGAGTGCTCTGCCGACCCGTCCCGTCGCCCGGCGGACGATGTGCGCCGCCGCGTGGTGGAGGCGGCCAGCGACACCCGGTTCCCCATGCGTTCGGCCGGCCGCTCCCATCTGGACGTCCACCTGTCGCTGCTGCAGGACCGCCTGCCGGTCTACGTCAGGACGATGGAAGAGATCCTGGGCAACGCCGGCCGGGCCGACGTCCACAAGAACCTGGTCCTGATCGCCCAGGCGACCATCGACTTCTATGAGGCCCTCCTGCCGTCCAAGGCGTCGGTGCTGGCCGACCCCGCCCAGCTCGTCCAGTACCGGGAGATGATGCGCTCGCGCGGCATCGGCCAGCAGCAGGCCGAAAAGGCGGTCGCCTGCTACCTGAACCGGGAGCGGGAGCTGGGCCGCCTCGGCGCGCGGGTGGACGTCCTGGCCGCCGCCCGGACGCTGCTCAACGGCTGCCTGGGATATGCCTTCAACCGGCTCCTGATGGGCCGGGAGGACCAGCCGTCCCCCGAGGAGTACGCCGACGGCCTGGTCGGCGGCCTCCGCTTGAACTCCTGACCCGCCCGGCCCGGCGCGCTCACTCTTGGTGAATGACATGACGCCTTCGCGTCATTGAGCGCGGGCGTCCCGCTGATTCGGCAATTGGGAATTTTCCCCAGCAGATTCCCTCCCATATTGGGACGGTGCCCACCCTTGGCCGGGTGCACCCCTTCTGACATGGGCGTTCTGCACAAAGTTCGTGGTGCGAACCGCATCGAACGACTTGTGAGATCTGGCTAATTTGTGCAGACAGTGAGATCCTCCGGCGTGTGCCATCGGCGTCATTCACCGGTTTTCCGGCCGGGCGCGGGGGCGTTCGCACAAAACCCGCCGCGGTCAGGGCGCGCGGTGGCAGCCGGTGACCACTTTGCAAGCGGGTACCGGCCACCCGGCCGTCACGAGGACAAGGACCGTCATGCCTGAAGCAGTGATCGTCTCGGCTGTGCGTTCGCCCATCGGACGCGCCGGCAAAGGGTCGTTGAAGGAGATGAGGCCGGACGATCTGGCGGCGCAGATGGTGCGCGCCGCCCTGGAGAAGGTCCCGCAACTGGACCCGGCCGACATCGACGACCTGATGCTGGGCTGCGGCCAGCCGGCCGGTGAATCCGGCTACAACCTCGCCCGGGTGGTGGCGGTGCTGCTCGGCTACGACCACCTGCCCGGCACGACCGTCAACCGGTACTGCTCCTCCAGCCTGCAGACCACCCGCATGGCCTTCCACGCCATCAAGGCCGGGGAGGGGGATGTGTTCATCTCCGCGGGCGTGGAGACCGTCAGCCGCTACGGCAAGGGCCGCGCCGACGGCATGCCCGACACCCACAACCCGGTCTTCGCCGATGCCCGCGCCCGCACCGCGGAGTTCACCGAGGGCCGCGGCGGCCAGTGGAGCGATCCGCGGGAGCGCGGCGAGTTGCCGGACGTCTACATCGCCATGGGGCAGACCGCCGAGAACGTGGCGCAGCTGATGGGCATCAGCCGGCGTGAGCAGGACGAGTTCGGCGTGCGCAGCCAGAACCTGGCCGAAAAGGCCATCGCCAACGGCTTTTGGGCGCGCGAGATCACCCCCGTCACGCTGCCGGACGGCACGGTGGTCAGCGCCGACGACGGACCCCGCCCGGGCACCACGCTGGAGAAGGTCGCCGCCCTCAAGCCGGCCTTCCGCCCCGACGGCACGGTCACCGCGGGCAACTGCTGCCCGCTCAACGACGGCGCCGCCGCCCTGGTGATCATGTCCGACACCAAGGCCCGCGAGCTGGGCATCACCCCGCTGGCCCGGATCGTCTCCACCGGCGTCTCCGGCCTGTCCCCGGAGATCATGGGGCTCGGCCCCGTCGAGGCGTCCCGGCAGGCGCTGCGCCGCGCCGGGATGACCATCGACGACATCGACCTGGTGGAGATCAACGAGGCGTTCGCCGCCCAGGTCATCCCCTGCTACCGGGAGCTGGGCATCGACATCGACAAGCTGAACGTCAACGGCGGCGCCATCGCCGTCGGCCACCCGTTCGGCATGACCGGCGCCCGCATCACCACCACCCTCATCAACTCGCTGCAGTTCCACGACAAGCAGTACGGCCTGGAGACCATGTGCGTCGGCGGCGGCCAGGGCATGGCGATGGTGCTGGAACGGCTGTCGTGACGGCCCGGGAACGTCCGCTGAACAGACCACGAGGAGGACATTCATGACCCAGCAGGCATCCCGTACCGCCATCGTGACCGGCGCGGCGCGGGGCATCGGCGCCGCGGTGGCCAAACGGCTGGCCGGTGACGGGCTGGCGGTGGCCGTGCTCGACCTGGCCGAGGACGCCTGCAAGCCGGTCGTCGCCGAGATCGAGGCGGCCGGGGGCCGGGCGCTGGCGGTCGGCTGCGACGTGGCCGACGAGCAGGCCGTCACCGCCGCCGTCGAACGCGTGGCCGCCGAGCTCGGCCCGCCGCTCGTCCTGGTCAACAACGCCGGGATCATCCGCGACAACCTGCTGTTCAAGATGAGCACCGACGACTGGGACGCGGTGATGGCCGTGCACCTGCGCGGGGCGTTCCTGATGACCCGGGCGGCGCAGAAGTACATGACCGAGGCCAAGTGGGGCCGCATCGTCAACCTGTCGTCCACCTCGGCCCTGGGCAACCGCGGCCAGGCCAACTACTCGGCCGCCAAGGCCGGCCTGCAGGGCTTCACCAAGACCCTCGCGATCGAGCTGGGCAAGTTCGGCATCACCGCCAACGCCATCGCCCCGGGCTTCATCGAGACCGAGATGACCGCCGCCACCGCCGCCCGCGTCGGCGTGCCGTTCGAGGAGTTCAAGGCGGCCGCGGCCAAGCAGATCCCGGTCCAGCGCACCGGGCGTCCTGAGGACATCGCGCACGCGGTGTCCTTCTTCGTCAGCGAAGGAGCCGGGTTCGTCTCCGGTCAGGTCCTCTATGTGGCGGGCGGACCGCGCGGCTGACCGGAGCAGGGGGAGGAGATACACACCGTGAAGGTTTTCAACGGCGTCGCCGAACTGGAAAAGGCAGTCGGCACGCACCTGGGATACAGCGACTGGCACACCGTCACCCAAGAGCAGATCGACAAGTTCGCCGAGGCCACCGGCGACCACCAGTGGATCCACGTGGACACCGAAAAGGCCAAGGCGGGCCCCTTCGGCACCACCATCGCCCACGGGTACCTGACCCTGTCCCTGCTGCCGAAGCTGGTGCAGCAGGTCTACCGGGTGGACGGCCTGAAGATGGGCATCAACTACGGCTGCGACAAGGTCCGCTTCCCCTCCCCGGTGCCGGTCGGCTCCCGGCTGCGGGCGGGCGTGGAGCTGCTGGAGCTGACCCACACCCCCGCCGGCACCCGCGTCAAGGTCAAGGTCACGGTCGAACGCGAAGGCGGCGACAAGCCCGCCTGCGTGGCCGAATCGCTGTCGCTGCTGGTGGCCTGAGATGACCGGTACCGAAGAGATGATCAAAGACCTCACCCGGCGGGTCGAGAAGCTGCTGGCCGAATACGACCCGGCCCGCACCGACCGGCTGGAGTTCCTGCGCGCCCGCTTCGACGCCGGGCTGGCCTGGGTGCACTTCCCCGAAGGGCTGGGCGGGCTGGGCCTGCCCCGGGAGCTGCAGGCCCACGTGGACCGCCTGCTGGCCGAGGCCGGCGCCCCCGACAACGACCCGCGCCGCAACGGCATCGGGCTGGGCATGGCCGCCCCGACCATCCTCGCCTACGGCACCGAGGAGCAGAAGAAACGCTTCCTGCGCCCGCTGTGGACGGGCGAGGAGATCTGGTGCCAGCTGTTCAGCGAACCGGGCGCCGGCTCGGACCTGGCCGCGCTCGCCACCCGGGCCGAGTGGGACGGCGAGTACTGGGTGGTCAACGGGCAGAAGGTGTGGACCTCCGGCGCCCACAAGGCCCACTGGGGGATCCTGGTGGCCCGCACCGACCCCGAGGCGCCCAAGCACCGCGGCATGACGTACTTCCTGTGCGACATGCGCGACCCGGGCGTGGAGGTCCGGCCGCTGCGGCAGATCACCGGGGAGGCGGAGTTCAACGAGGTCTTCCTGACCGACGTGCGCATCCCCGACGAGCACCGGCTGGGCGAGCGCGGGCAGGGCTGGCAGGTGGCCACCGCCACGCTGATGAACGAGCGGGTCGCCATCGGCGGCGGCGACATCCCCCGCGAAGGCGGCATGATCGGGGTCGTCGCCGACACCTGGCGGCGCCGGCCCGAGCTGCGCCGCCCCGACCTGCACGCCCGGCTGATGCGGCTGTGGGTGGAGGCCGAGGTGGCCCGCCTGACCGGCAAGCGGCTGCGGCAGAAGCTGGCCGCCGGGCAGCCCGGCCCCGAGGGGTCGGCGTCCAAGCTCACCTTCGCCCGGCTGTCCCAGCAGCTCTCCGGCCTGGAGATCGAACTGCTCGGCGAGGAAGGGCTGCGCTATGGCGACTGGACGATGAAGCGCCCCGACATCGTCGTCTTCACCGGCAAGGACGCCGGCTACCGGTACCTGCGCGCCAAGGGCAACTCCATCGAGGGCGGCACCTCGGAGATCCTGCGCAACATCGTCGCCGAACGCGTGCTGGGCCTGCCCCCCGAGCCGCGCGTCGACAAGAACGTCCCATGGAAGGACCTGCCCCGGTGACCGCACCGCAGGCAAGTGAGGAGAAGGCATGAGCGAGGATCTCAACCTGTTGTACACCGACGTCGAAGAGTCGGTGCGCGACAGCGTCCGCTCCCTGCTGGCCAAGCGGTGCGCCCCCGAGAAGGTGGTCGCCCTCTACGACGGCGGGGACGCCGGGCAGCGGGAGCTGTGGCAGGCCCTGGCCGGTGAACTGGGGCTGGCCGCCCTGCTGGTGCCCGAGGAGCACGGCGGCGCCGGTGCCTCGGCCCGCGAGGCGTCGGTGGTGCTGGAGGAACTGGGCCGCTTCGTCGCCCCCGTGCCGTTTTTGACCAGCGCCGTCGTCGCCACCACCGCGCTGGTGGAGGCCGGGGCCGGAAAACTGCTGGGGCCGCTGGCCGCCGGGGAGCAGACCGCGGCGCTGGCGGTGCCGCTGACCACCTCCCCTGACGGGCCGATCCCGGCGGTGACCGCAGATGGCGGCGCGCTGCAGGGGACGGCCACCAGCGTGGCCGGCGCCCTGGAGGCCGACGTGCTGCTGGTGCCCGTCCGCACCGAAGGCGGCCTGCAGCTGCACCGGGTGCCCGCCGAGGCGGCCCGCATCACACCGCTGACCTCCCTGGACATGACCCGGCAGATCGCCGACGTGGACGTGACCGGGGCGCCGGCCGACGCGGTGGCCGAAGGGGAGGCCGCCGAGCGGGCGGTGCGCGCCGCGCTGGAGACCGGGGCCGCGCTGATGGCCTCCGAGCAGCTCGGCGTGGCCCAGTGGTGCCTGGACACCACCGTGGCCTACCTGAAGGTCCGCCGCCAGTTCGGCCGGATCGTCGGCGGCTTCCAGGCCCTCAAGCACCGCCTGGCCGACCTGTATGTGATGGTCGAGTCGGCCCGCGCCGCCGCCCGGTACGCCGCCGCGGCACTGGCCGCCGACGACCCCGACCGTCCGGTCGCCGCCTCGCTGGCCCAGGCCTACTGCGCCGACGCGGCGGTGCTGGCCGCCGAAGAGTGCATCCAGCTGCACGGCGGCATCGGCATGACCTGGGAGCACCCGGCGCACCTGTACCTCAAGCGCGCCAAGGCCGACCAGCTCGCCTTCGGCACCCCGGGCGCCCACCACGCCCGCCTGGCGGACCTGGTCGACCTGCCCGCGGCCTGAGACCCTGCTCGTGGCGGCCCGCCGGCCTCGGCGGGCCGCCCGGCTGCGTCCTGCCCCGGAATGCGCCGGGCGCGTTCTGGGGCAGGGGCGCTCGGACCGGACGACTTCGCCCCGGCGGTCAGGACGGGGGCTGCTCGCCCGGGTCGTGACCTGCGGCGATCATCCCCAGGGACAGCTCCAGCCGGTCGCGGGCGTTCTGCAGGTCGCGGCCGGTGAGCGCCTCGATCTGCTTGGCCCGGTAGAGCACCGTGTTGCGGTGGCAGAACAGCACCTGCGCGGCCTGGGTCGCCGACCCGTTGTGCGCCAGCAGCGCCGCCAGCGTGCGCAGCAGCATGTCCTTTTGCGCCGGCGGCAGGGCCAGCAGCGGCCCGACCGTCTCCCGCACCAGCACCGGCACCACCTCCGGGCTGCCGGCCACCAGCACCTCCGGAAGCCGCTCGGCGACGGTGACGATCCGCTGGGAGCCGCGCGGCAGCGACTCGGCGGCGCGGGCGGCCAGCCGGTAGGCGGTGGCGAACCCGGCCACGCCGTCGTGGGCCGCCGCCACGCCGACCCGGCCCGCCACTCCCGGCCGCAGCGCCTCCACCAGCTCGTCCACGGTGAACCCGCCGTGGCAGACCAGCCCGAAGTAGGTGCCGCCGCGCACATGCCAGTGCGAGGAGACGCCCAGCCTCTCCAGCCCGTCCTGGGGCGCGCGCAGCGGATCGTCGTGCGGCTCCTCCAGCAGCGCCACCACGCACGCCACCGGGTCGCCCGGCGCCACCCCCAGCGCCTCACGCGCCTCCTTGGAGAACTGCGGGTCGGTGCCGCGCCCGTCCACCAGCCCGTCCAGGAAGTTCTGCTGCCGCTGCAGGTCGCGGCGCTGCAGCCGGGCGCTCTCCCGCCGGTAGGCCTCCACCAGCGTGGCGTTCTGCACATCCAGCGCCGTCCACAGCCGCTGCCCGGCCAGCAGCAGCAGATGCTCGTCGATGTCGACCTTGTGGTCCCAGCGCAGCCGCAGCAGCGCCTCCCACAGGGTGCGGGCGCCCAGGTTGTAGGCGTTGAGCACCCGGTCCAGCGGCACCCCCTGGCGGGCCCGGGTCCGCCCGGTCTCCCGCCACAGCTCCACCGGGTGCTCCTCCGGCGGCGCCAGCCCCGCCATGGCCTGAATGCCGCGCCGCACGTGCTCCCGGGTGGTGCGGCGCTGGTCGGCCTGCAACTGGGGGGACTGCTCGCGCCAGTAGGGGTCGGTCTCCAGCAGCACCCGGGTGATCTCCTCGGCGATCCGGTCCACCTGCGGCAGCAGCAGCGAAAACGCCCGGGCGATGGCGCGTTCGGTCTCCGGATCCAGCCGCGGGATCCGCGGCGGCCGCACGGCCTCCCCGGCGGACCCCTCCCTGTGACGCACTCAAGCGAGCATGCCACCGCCTTCCGGATCCGCCAAACCTCCCTGTGACGGAGCACAACCGCCCCGAGTTGCGGCGAAGACGATTTGCGGCGCCTCAGCCGCCCGTCCGCATCCAGTGCCCGCCCTCCTGCCAGCCCAGGAAGCGGCGGGCGGCGGGGGCGGAGCCGTCGTCCAGGTCGCCGCCGGCCAGGACGTGGCGCAAACCGGCGAGCACCGGGTTCAGGCGGATGATGGTCTGCGCCGGGCGCCGCCGGAGCTCCTCCTGCATCCAGGCGGCCAGGGCGTCCTGTTCCGCCGGGGTGCACAGCGACATGGAGAACAGCGTCTGCCGCCAGGCGTAGGCGGCGTCCTTGACGGCCCGCAGCGGACGCGGATTGCCGAACACGCGCCCGACCTGGCGGCAGACCCCTTCGAAGGCGCGGCGGGCCGGGTCGGGCCGGCCGGGGGAGGGGGAGAGGCCGATCGGGCGGACCAGCGCGGCCAGGTTGTGCGTGGTCAGGATCTGCGCCTGCTCGATCAGCATGCCGTTGGACGGCACCGACCACCGCCTCTCCCGGATGCCGGCGCGCCGCCGGCACAGCGCGGTGAAGCCCTCGCAGACGCGCGTGCCGAACCGCTCACCGAGCGGAGCGTCGGCCAGGTCGCGGACCGCGGCGTAGTCGATGCCGCAGTACCGCGCGTAAAGGCCGCCCTCCATCACGTCGGCGGCCGGCAGTGCGGCGTCGCGGAACTTGGCCGAGAAGGAGCCCATGAAAATGTCGGCGGCCAATTCCTCCACCAGCGGCACCGCAAGGCCCGCCTGCCGGGCGCGCTTGGCGACCATCGAGTCCACGGCGTGCTGCAGCAGCCGGGACGGCCGGCGGCCCTCCAGCACGTCCTGCAGCGCCGTGCGCAAGATCGCCAGGTTCTCCTTGGGGTTGCGGTGCTTGGTGCACAAGGTGTGCTCGGCGGCCAGCCGGCGGTAGCGCGCCAGCAGCTCGTCGGCGAACGGGTTCCACACCGTCAGCGCCTCGTTCATCGCCGCGACCGCCGCGCTGGGCCGCCGCGCCGCCAGCCGCTCGCGCACCTGCCCGACCGTCCAGCGCTGCGTCAGGGACGCCTTCTGCGGCGCCCCGGAGGGCCGGGGCAGGAAACGCAGCCGGTCGGCGAACGGCCCGATCTCCTCCAGCACCTCCAGCGCGCCGGCCGCTCGGCAGCCCGGCGCCGGGTCTGCTCGTCCTCGTGAACGGCCGCGGTGAGGAACGCCTTGGCCATCTGCCCGGCGGCGTAGCCGGGGTTCGCCTGCGCCCGCGGGGCGCCGCCGGTGAAGTCGCCCATAGCCAGCGTGGCGGGTTCCGCCCCCGCGCCCTCCGGGTCCCAAGCCCGGCGCTCTGGCTACTGAGCTACACGCTGTCGTCGGCACGGCGTAAAAACCGGTGCCGACGCGATGCAATGGAAGACGCGATGCAATGGAATTGGCGCAATGGCCCAGATGGCGAAGCGAAGAGAAAATCGGGCCCGGCGGGAATGTCGCAACGGCTTGGTAGCCTGCGGCCGTGCGCGACGACGAGGCGGCCCTGGAGGAGCTCGAAGAGCGCATGGCCTCCCTGCGGCGCGCGCTCCGGGCGGCGCTGGTGCAGCGGGACTCGGCACGGGCCCGCAGGTTGCGGGCCGAGCTGCGCCGCACCGAGCGGGAATGGGAGGAGCTCGCCGCCCCGGCCGAGCGCAAGGCCCCCAGGCGGCTGCCCGCCCGCGAGCAGGCGCACCGGGTGCTGACGCTGCTGGGGGTGGCCGCCGCGCCCAGGCTCATCAGCGCCGTGCACGGCGCCTTCTTCCCCGGCGACCTGCCGGCCTCCCGGCTGTGGAACCTGCGGCGGGACGAGGAGCGCTCCTACCGGTCGGCCCCCGGCGCCCGCCCCTACTACCTGTGCCCGGCGCTGACCGCCGACCTGCTGGCCCCGGCGCGGGGGCTGCTGACGGTGAGCACCTGGCCGCTGGAGCGGCGGATCATCGGCCCGCACAGCCCCCGGGTGGACTTCCTGACCGCCGCGGTGCGGATCTCCACCGAGGTCCTCGCCCGCCGCAGGGCGGGCAGGCCCTGGCCGCCGCAGGCCAGGGCGCGGGCCGAGCGGCTGCTGCAGGAGCTCGCAGCCGGCATTCCCGACGCCCTGCCGCCCCCCGCCCGCGGCGCCGCCCGCGCCGACCCCGAGCAGGTGGCCCGGGCCGCCGAGACCGAGCTGGCGATCCACGCCGAGACCGACCGGCGGGAACGCGCGGCCGCCGCCGAACGCGCCCGCCGCCTCGGCGACACGGAGCGGCTTTTCGGAATCCGGCTCGCTCCCGTGCCGGGCCGCGCCACCATGGGACGCTGACCGGGCCTTCCGGCAGGCCGGCCCGGTGACCGCCCGCAACCTGACGACCGTCATCGCGTACTGAACAGGGTTTTCGCTGTGGACTCTGCCGCCGCCCGCCTGGCCGCGCTCCGGGGCGCCGCACCGCCGGTGAACCACGACGCCCGCACCCTGGCCGGGCTCAGCGCCAACCCCGGCTGCGCCCGCCGGGCGCTGCTGGACGCCTGCGGCGCCGACAAGGGCAAGATCGCCCGCCGGGCCGGCCACCCCTGGCAGTTCGGCATGTCGCCGTTCGCCCTGGCCCGCGGACGCGACTTCGAACGGCGGCTCAAGGACAACGGCGCGGCGCTGCTGCTCGCCCTGCTGCGGCAGGAGCTGGAACTGCCGCTGGAAGAAGTCGCCTACGTCCCGCTGGAGACGGTCGGCGACAACACCGGCCGCGAGCTGCGCCACCGCAACACCTGCCGGCGGCTGCTGGCGGCCGCCGCCGGCAGGGAGCCGGGCACATTGTTCGACCACCCGCTGCTGCGGCTGCAGATCGGCGGCGTCCCCGTCTACCTGGAACCGGACCTGGTGGCCCTCAAGGCCGCCGGCCGCTTCCACGTGGTGGAGATCAAATCGTTCCCGGTCATCGACGGCCGGGCCGACCCCGAGCACGCCGCCGCGGCCGTCAAGCAGGCCGCCGTCTACGTGGTGGCGCTGCAGGAGATGTTCGCCGAGCACGGCGTCGACCCCGACGTCGTCGCCACCTCGGTGGTGCTGGTGACGCCGAAGAACTTCGGCAACACGCCGACCGCCACGCAGGTGGACGCCCGCAAGCAGATCGCGACGATCCGGCGGCAGCTGCGGCGCATGCGCCGGGTGGAGGAGCTGCTGGAGCCGCTGCCGCCGGGGCTGACCTTCGACCTGGCCCCCGACGAGTGCGGCCGGCCCACCCGTCCGCCCGAAGAACTGACCGCCCACCTGCGGCAGGTCCCGTCCCGCTACCGGCCCGGCTGCATCGCCCGCTGTGAGCTGGCCGGGCTGTGCCGCAGCGAGGCGCGCGAGCGCGGCTCCCTCGATGTGTTCGGCCCGGACGTGGCGGACGTGCTGGGCGGCATCGACACCGTCGAGGCCGCCCTGGCGCTGGCCGAGGGCACCCGCGCCCCCACCGAGGAACAGGCCGACATCGCCCGGGCGCTGCGGCACGCCGAACGGCTGCGCGCCGAACTGGCCGGAGAGCCGGCCAGGCCGTCGCGTCCCGGCACCGAACCCGCCGGGGAGCGCGCCGAGCGGCCTCCCGCCCGGTCGGCCGGGGGAGCGGCATGAGCACTCTGGCCGCCCTGGCCCGCCTGCGCGCCGCCCGGCAGGGCAGGGCCGAACCGCTGTGCCGGGTCCGCCACCACCACCTGACGGACGAGCCGCTGGTCCTGGTCGTGCTGAACCTGTCGGGGGAGGCCACCGCCCCCCTGGCGTGCATGGCGGGCACCCGCCGGGATGAGGCGGTGACGCTCACCGTCCCCCAGCCCCGCAACCGCGACCTGCGGCAGGAGTTCTACCGCGAGCTGGCCGCCGTCGTGCTGGCCCACATCGCCCGCTGCGAAGACGACCGGCAGGAGCTGCCGGCGACCCGCACCAGGCCCGCCCAGCCGATCTGCACCGACGCCCCGCAGCTGGTGGTGGCCAACCGGCCCACCGCCGACTACCTGCGCCTGATGGGCCGCGCCACCCGCTTCCAGCGCCCCGGCGAAGACGGCGGCGACCAGGCCGTGGCGCACCTGGGCCAGTGGCTGACCTTCTTCACCGAACGCGCCGAATACCCCGGCTCTTCGCTGCTGCTGACGCTCACCGAGCAGCTGACCGCCCACTGGGCCACCGGGCAGAGCCGGCTGGAGGACGCCAACCTCGCCAAACTGCTGGCCTGGATCGACCCGCCGGACGGCCTGGACGGCGCCCGGGCCGCGCTGGCCGCCGAGAACCCGGTGGACTTCCCGCCCGCCGGCCCGGCCACCGACCCCACCTTCGATGAGGTGGAACTGCAACCGGCGATGCAGGCCTACGACGAGGCCGTCGCCGCCGGGGACGAGGAGGCCGCCCGCCAGGCCGCCGCCCGGCTGCGCCAGGCCGTGGCGGGCCAGCTCGCCCCCACCTGGCAGCGGATCTGGGACGGGCTGGAGCTGCTGCGCGCCATCCCCGAGGCGGCCGGCTGCCTGCGCCGCTGGGAGGACGACCGGCTGCGCTTCACCGCCATGTCCCAGCACATCCGCGACGGCGGCCCGCCCCAGCCGATCCACGACCGGGCCGTGGACGCCGCCATCCGGCTGGCCTCCCTGGAACGCGCCCAGCAGCTGTTCGACGACCAGCGGGCGCTGGACGACCCGTTCGTCCTCGCCGAGCGCCGCACCACCGGGGAGGCGTTCGGCGGCGTGGTGGTCGACCGGGACCTGGAGCACCTCGGGCAGAGCCCCACCGGCAGACCCGTCCGCCGCCCCCGCTTCACCGTCCGCACCGAGGACCCGCCGCCCTATGACACCACCCGCACGCTGGCCAGCCCCCGGCACCCGGGCAAGACCGTCCGCATCTGCCAGGTCACCCCGGACGGGCCGCAGGCGCACCTGATCCTTTTGGAACTGGTGTCGGGCATGGGCAACAGGAAGGAGCTGCCGCCGGACGTGGTGCCCGACATAGGGGAGACGGTCTGCTACACCCCCGTGCCCAGCTGGCGGGGCAGCCCCAAGTACCCCGCCGCCGAGGAGACGCCGTGGACCCACGGCGGCCCGCCGTCCCAGCCGGGTGACGTCCCGCAGCCCGAGGAGCCATGACAGCCACCGACCTTCCCGACGCCTCCGCCGCCTCCGAGGCCGCGGTCCGCGCCATCCTGGACGACCTGGCCGCCCTCACCGCCCCGGGGGCCGGGCGCGGTGTGGTCGTGGACTCCCCGCCCGGCGCCGGCAAGTCCACCCTGGTCCGCCGCGCCGCTCGCGCCCTGGTGGCGGCCGGCGAGCAGATCATGATCGTCGCGCAGACCAACAACCAGGTCGACGACCTGGCCTCCCGGCTGGCCGCCGAGGCGCCCGCGCTGCGCATCGGCCGGCTCAGCAGCACCGACTACCGCGGCCCGCTGCTCGGCTCGACCGTGGTCCGCGTCGCCACCAAACCGGCCGAACTGGACGACTGCCACATCACGCTGGGCACCGCCGCCAAGTGGGCCACCGTCGAGGGCCACCACCGCCGCTGGGCGATCGTGGACGAGGCCTACCAGATGCGCTCGGACGCGCTGCTGCTGGTGGCCCCCCAGTTCGACCGCGCCCTGTTCGTCGGCGACCCCGGCCAGCTCGACCCGTTCGCGGTGGTGGAGACCGACCGGTGGGCCGGGCTGGCCTACGACCCCCGCCTGAACGCCGTCGACGTGCTGCTCAACCACAACGCCGACACGGTCGTCCAGCGCCGCCTGCCGGTGTCGTGGCGGCTGCCGCCCTCGGCGGCCGCGCTGGTGTCCCCGGCCTTCTACCCCTACACCGGGTTCGCCGCCGGGACCGCCGAAGAGGAGCGCCGCCTGGAGTTCACCGTCGCCGGGATCGGCTCTGCGCTGGATGAGACCTTGGAGACGGCCCGCCGCCACGGCTGGGCGCTGCACGAGCTGCCCGCCCGCCACACCCAGCGCACCGATCCGCAGGTCTGCGGTGCCGCCGCCGCACTGGCCGCCCGCTTCCTGGCCCGCGGCACCGTGGAACGATGCGAGCACCATCCGGACGGCCGGGCGCTGACCCCCGCCGACATCGCCGTCGGCGTCGTCCATCGCGATCAGGCCGACCAGGTGCGCCGCGCCCTAGCCGGCACCGGCGTGGCGGGCGCTGAGGAGATCGTCGTCGACACCGCCAACCGCCTCCAAGGCCGGGAGTTCGAGGTGGTCGTCGTGGTGCACCCCCTGTCGGGCCGCCGCGACGCCACCGCCTTCCACCTGGAGGCGGGCCGGCTGTGCGTGCTGACCTCCCGGCACCGCCACGCCTGCGTGGTCGTCGCCCGCGCCGGCATCCCCGACCTGCTGGACGCCCACCCCGTCGACGACCCCGTCCACCTCAACGTCCCCGTCAAGTTCCCCGACGGCTGGGAGGCCCACCACACCCTCCTGGCCCACCTGGAGCCCTACAAGACCGCCGTCACCGGGTGAGGGAGCCCGGGACGGCTGCCCGGCGTGCCGGCAGGGGCAGGCGCAGCACGGAAAGGGCGCCGCCGGGGCGTCGCGATGGGACCGTCTTTCCGGGGCAGATGGCGGCGACATGGCCACGATCGGCGCTGTTCGCCACTCACCGGGCCCACCGAGCATGGGCAGCAGCATGAGGCAGGGAATCCCCACGAAGAAGACGCCTATCGCGAGGACAACGAGGAGACCGGGGCCGGGAGGGAGGGTATGGCTCAAAGCGTCCACGGCCACGGACGACGGGTAGAAGCTCATGAATGTCCAGGCGAACGCACGGTATGAGAACAGGGGAAACCCGTCCCACCAGCCGAAGAACAGCCCTCACAGCATGACGCCGAGGCCGAGGTGGGCGAGGATCAGCCACCCTTGGAATTCGCCGCCGACTGTCGGCGGGAACTCCTCTAGTTCGTCCGCCACCTCCGCTGCGACGACCTCCCCCTCCCAGATCCGCAGTGTGATCGGTTGTCCGGGGCGGGCCTCGCGGTAGAAATCTGATTCCACATTGTGGGTCTGCCGGGAACCGTCGGCTCGCTGGAAGGTGATCTTGTAAAGAGTGATCCGCTCGCCGGTGTCGCTTGCCGTTGTGGTGTCGGTGCGACGACTGACGATGAGGCCTTGCTCACGGGCGAAGCAACCGCCGACGCTCTGCTCGCACGCCATGACCTGACCGAACTGCCGGAGCCGGTGGTAGGGGTCCTCGGCGGCGGCGAGCGCCGCCACGAGTATGCCCAGCCCGGCTGCGGCCAGGATCCACCGCACGAAGGAACGCCGATGCGGCAACTGGCAGCCCAGCCGAAGGCGGAGCGGAGGCAGGGAGGGGGAGATGGGGTACGTCATGGCACACCCCTCGCATGAAATTCGCCCGATGCTCCTCCAGTAAAAGAGGACAGGGCGATCTCCAGTAGGGAATTTTCCGCACTACGCGGCCCTGGCTGCCGGAAATGGCGGCCCCGATGCGGTCCGGTGCCGTGTCATCGAAGGTCACGACGTCGCCCTTGACGGCGAGCCTTTCCCAACACGTGCCCAAAAGGCCGGAGACGGCAGCCTCGATAGTGTCCGGTGCCGCGGCCTTCCAGGTCATGGCATCGCCCCTGACTGCGACGTTCCCGTCTCGGCCTGCGGAGACGGCGTGTTGAAAAGGTTCAGCGATGCCGCCCGGCTCTTGGCGGACATGAACCCGGCGCTTGTGGTGCTCGATCTACGCGTCTTATCGCTCGGCTCTCTCCTGCAAGGCGCGGCCCGGCGCAGCCCGGGCGTCGCGCCGGGCCGCGCCGGACAGCCGGCGCATCGGCCGGCTTTCCCTTCCGGTGCACGGACGTCCAAGACGCCGGGGCGGGCGTGCGGCCGCGGGCTTTGGGTCCCCTTGAGGCCGCGGCCTGGGTACCGGAAGGGCCGTGCGGGGGCACGGCCCCGCACGGCGCTCGGCGGGCCTTTTCCGGGGCGCCCCTTGCCGCGGGGCGGGGACGATGCGAGCCGGGCGCCGCCGGGCTTTTCGTTCCCGCCCTTGAGGGCGCGTGCCGGAAGAGGCTCATCGGTGAGTCGTGATCGACACGCGGCCCCGCGGGCCGGGGACGGGCGGGGCGCACTCGGCGGCGATACCGTGCCCCGGGATGTCACGCCCCGGGCGCTCCCGCTCCGTCCCGGCCGCCCGGCACCGGGTGCCGATCGGTGAGCCTTTTCAACACGCCGTTCCCGCAGGTCGAGACGGGGACGTCGCAGTCAGGGACGGTGCCGTGACCTGCAACGTCATGGCCTCGAACACCGTTCGGGCTCCCGTCCCCGCCTTCCAGGGCCACATGTTGAAAAGGCTCGGTGGACCCTTGTCGAGCACGCCGTCTCCGCGGGCCGGGACGGGTGCGCTGCGGCACCGGGCATCATCGAGGCCCGTCTCCGGCACCTGAGACCACGCGCTTGAGAAGGATCAGTGGAAGGTGAACTGGACCGAGTCGACGGTCTGGCTGTCCGGGCACAGCAGGCGCCTGGGGGACAGCTCGGTGGCGGTCAGGTTCGACCCGGTGTAGGTCCGGCTCGTGCCCACCCGGTAGACGGTGAGGTTGACCACCTGGTAGCGGCAGGTGCCCACGATCGGGGCGGTGACGTTGACGACGACCTGCGGGGAGAAGGCGGTGCCGGCCGCGTCGTTGAAGGTGACGGTGGGGCTGGCGCCCAGGGTGACGGTGATGCCGGAGGTGCTGCAGGACGGGCTGACCGTTGTGTGGTCGATCGTCAGCGTGTTGGGCGGCGTGTCGCTGGTGACCGCGTTGGACCAGGTGCACGTCACGCCGGCGGCGGTGACGGTGCCGTCCACGTGGCCGGGGGCCGCGTGGGCCGGGGTGGCGGTGAGGGCGACGGCGGCGGCCGCGGTGGAGAGCGCGGCCAGCAGAGCGGGGGTTCTCACAGGATCCTCCTCGGGGCGTGCGCCGGCCGGGGCCGCGTCGGGGGTGGGGCGCGACCCGCGACGAACGTGAATCGAATTCATAATCGGCGGCTTGACTAGCCTGATGACCCGTCCTTTCAGGACGGGTTTAGTCCGCGGCCGCACCGGGCGCACCGGCAGATGTGCGAGGCACCGGCCTCCAGCGCGTCGCGCAGCTGCCGGCGGTTGCTGACCTGGAGCTTGCGCATGGCGTTGGCCAGGTGGTACTTGACCGTGCGCTCGGCCAGGCACAGGGCCGCGGCGATGTCCCCGTTGGTGCGCCCCGAGGCCGCCAGGGCGGCGATCTCCTGCTCCCGCGGCGACAGGCGGTCCCCGTATCCGGGCCGGCCGCGCCGGTGCGGCACCGGCAGGCCCGCCGTGCGCATCAGCTGCTTGAGCCGGTCGGCGTCGCGGAGTTCGCCCAGCTCGGTGAGGGTGCGCCAGGTGCGGCGCAGCAGCTCGGCGTCCACGGCCTGCCCGGCCGCCAGGCGGCAGCGCGCCTCGCCCAGGCAGGCCTGCGCCGCCATCCGCGGGTCGGGCAGCGCGGCGTACCGGCGGCGGGCGCTGCGGTAACCGGCCGCCGCCCGTTCCGCATCGCCCCGCCGTTCGCTCAGCCGCGCCTCGGCCAGCTCGAGCGCGGCGCGGGCCAGCGGCGCGTCCCGTCCCGCCAGCGCCTCGCGGTAGCGGGGCAGCACCGCCTCCACCAGGTCCAGCGGGACGAACGGCAGCAGCGGCGCGGCCCACACCCAGATCTGCTTGCCCGCCAGCTCGGCCAGCACCCGGCGGGCCAGCGCCCGCCCCGCCCGCCGGTGCACCGCGCTCAGCGCCGCCTTGTTCAGCTCGGCGACGGCATGGGCCGCGACGGCCAGCTCCCCGATCTCGTGGGCCTCCTCGGCGACCGCGCGCAGCGCCCGCCGCGCCTCCTCCATCCGGCCCTGGCCCGCGCAGATCTGCGCCGACACCAGCCGCAGGGCCAGGCTCTGCCGGCTCGGCGGCTCCTGCGGCCCCTCGGCGGCGTCGGCCTGGCCCATCGTCCAGCGGATCCGCAGCGCGATGGCCCGCAGCCGCGGGCCGTGGACCGTGATGCGGGTGGCGGCGGCCAGGCGGCGCGCGCGTTCGAGGAACTCCAGGCCGCGCGCATAGTGCCCCAGGTGCAGGGCGGCCTCGGCCAGGTCCAGCAGGCCGCGCAGCAGCTGCCGGTTCACCTCCGGCCGGTCGGTGCGATCCGGCAGCGCCTCGGCCGCCGCCCAGCCTTTGGGGTCGCCGCAGGCCAGCAGCGAATGCGCGGTGCCGGTCAGCACGGCCGCGTGCGCCATCGGGTCGGCGGTCTGGGCGAGCGCCGCGCGGGCCCGGTCCAGGTACCCCAGCTGCACCGGCAGGGCGTGCCCCGGCAGGCGGTCGGGCGCGGCCAGCACCGTCAGGGCGATCGCATACAGCTCCGGGTACGGCATCAACGCACCGAGCCGGACGTACAGCTCGGCCGCGGCGCGTTCCATCTCCCGCCGGGAGGCGCCGCCGTCCAGCAGCGACCAGGCCCACAGCACCAGCAGCTCGGCCCGCCGCTCCGGTGCGGCGGCACGGCGGCGGGCGTCGGCCAGCAGCGCGGCGGTCGTGCCGGCGCGGTCGGCGCAGCCCGGCGCGGCCCAGCCCAGCCTGACCGCCAGCTCGGTGCGCCGGTCCCCGGTGACCGCACCGGCCCGCAGCACCTCCTGCAGCAGGGCGTGGGCGGTCTCGAAGGCCCCCTCGGCGGCGGCCCGTTCCGCGGCGGCCGCCGCGCACGCCGCCCAGCCCGGCACGTCACCGGCCCGCCGGTGGTGCTCTGCCGCCGCGACGAGCAGCCCGGTGCGGCCGCTGCGGGCCAGCTCGCGCGCGGCGAGAGCGTGCAGCCTGCGCCGCCGGGGCCCGGGGATCGCCCGGTAGACGGCCAGCCGGGCCAGTTCGTGGCGGAAGCGCACCGCCGTGCCGCCGGTGTCCTGCTCGCGCAGCAGCCCGTGCCGGACGGCCTCTGCGAGCGCGGCGCAGGCCCGGTCGGCGTCCAGCCCGGCGACCGCGGCCACCGGCTCGGGCTCGGCCGCCTCCGCCAGCACCGCCGCGGCCTCCAGCGCGGCGGCTCCCGCCCCCTCCAGCCGCCCGATCCGTGCCAGCACCTGGGCGGCGATCCGCGGCGGGACCGCCTCCGCCAGTTCCTGCGCGCCCAAAACCCAGCGGCCGTCCACCGGCCGCAGCAGCCCGCGGCGCCGCAGCAGCCGCACGTCCTCCCGCACCGCCAGCGGCACCCCTGCGCTGCGCGCGTGCAGCACGTCGGCGACGTGGCGGGGCAGCGTCGTCTCCGGCTCGCCCAGCACCGCCTCGGCCAGCCGCCGGGTGCCGTCCGGCGACAGCGGCGGCAGGCGCAGGCGGACGGCGTCCGGCCCGGCCTCGGTGAGGGCCGCCGGAGGCGCGCAGGTGACCACGACCGACAGTCCCGGCGGCGGCCGCGCCTCCAGCATCCGGACCAGCTCGAGCGTGGCCCGGTCGGCCCACTGCAGGTCTTCCAGCACCAGGACGGCCGGACCCAGCCCGGCGAGCAGCGCGGCCATGGCCCGCACCAGCCGGTGGCGGGCCAGGTGGGGGTCGGGCAGCGGCGGCGGGGGCGGCGGCAGCACCCCGGCCAGGTCGGGGAGCACCGGCCGCAGCGCCCCCGTCACCGCGTTCAGCGGACGCGCGGGCGCCGGGCGGGCGGCGGCGACCGCCTCGATCACCGGCCCCAGCGGGCAGCCGGTCAGGGTGGGGTGCGCCGCCCCCACCAGGCGGCGGGCGTCCGGTGCCGCCTGCGCCAGCGCCCGGTGCACCAGGCTGGTCTTGCCGATGCCCGGCTCGCCCTCCACCACCACGATGACCGGCGGCCGGGCGAGCGCCGCCGCCAGCGACCGCAGCGCGCCGTCGCGTTCCAGCAGCGCGGGCTCCCCAGGCGGCATGACCGAAACCTCCCGTTATCCGCCTGGGATCGTCACATGCCGGAATATCGGCGTCCAGTTCCGTTTCTGCTCCGGGCGAGCCCGGCCGAGACCATCGCTTGGGCGGCGTTCGAAGCGCCGCCGGATGAACGCACTGGATTCCCCGGGTGCGCCGCCGGCGCGAGGGGAGACTGCGCCGGTGAGCCCTAGATCCGGCCGCCGGCCGGTTGCAGGGCCGGGGCGGTCACCGGGGCGTCCCAGTCGATCCGGTAGCGCTGCTCGGCGCCGAGCATCCGCTCCGGCGTCAGGAACGTCCTGGTCAGGATCGGCATCATGAGCCGCATCGCGGTCTTGGCGAACGGTCCGAGCGCCTTGCTGTCGTTGGTCTTGGCGCCGCGGTCGATGACCTTTTCCACCCGGCGGCGGCGCAGGCGCTCGTAGGCGGCGAAGGCGGCGGCGGGATCGGGCAGGTCGCGCAGGCAGCGCGCCAGTTCCACCGCGCTCTCCAGCGCCATCGAGGCGCCCTGGCCGGAGCTGGAGGACGGGGCGTGGGCCGAGTCGCCCACCAGCACCATGCGGCCGCGATGCCAGCACGGCACCTTCGGCATGTTCTCCAGCGAGCCGAGCACCACGAGCTTTTCCGGGTCGGTGTGGTCGAGCACGTCGCGGGCGGGGGTGTCGTCGGCGTAGACCTCCTTCAGCCGCCGCATCCACTCGGCCTTGGCGGTCTGCCGGGCCTGCCGTCCCGGCATCGGCCGGTCGTGCGGCACGTTGGCGAACCAGGCGGTGCGGCCGTCCGGCTGCACCCAGTACCCGAAGAAGCCCCGCCTGCCGAACACGAAGTACATCGCATCGGGCTCGGCCGGCACCGCGATGTCGGCGGCCGCGCCGAAGTTGAGCAGCTTGGCGCGTTCGGGCTCGGGGGCGTTGGGGTCGATCAAGCGGCGCACCGTGGAACGGATGCCGTCGGCGCCGATCAGCACCTCGGCGGTGGCGGTGGTGCCGTCGGCGAACTCTGCGGTGACGCCGCCCGGCTCCTCGTGGACGCGCACCAGGCGCTTGCCGTACTCGATCCGCACGCCCTGCCGTTCGGCCGTCTCGTGCAGGGCGCGGCACAGGTCGTCCCGCCACAGCCCCAGGCTCGGCGGCAGGCCCTCCAGGCCGGGCAGCTCGGCGAGCCTCCTGCCCCGCCCATCGGCCATGATCGACCGGTTCATCGGCTGGCCGACGCCGCGCACCGCCTCGGCCGCGCCGATGACCTCCAGGGCGGCGATGCCGTTCGGCGCGACCGCCAGCGTGACGCCCACCCCGTCGGCGGTGCTCGGGTACGCCTCGTACACCGTCGCCTCGATGCCCGCCTTCCGCAGCGCCATCGCCGTGGCCGGGCCGGCGATGCCGCCTCCGATGACCAGCGCGGTCTTTGCTGCCGTCATGGTCGGCTCCCGAATCTCTCTTCCCACTGCCGGACGTAGTCGGGCCGGGCCAGGTCCCGCCGAAGCTCGGTGACGAAGCGCATCTCGGCCTCCAGCAGGGCGAGCCGGTACTGCTCCTCCACCAGGAACACCCAGGCGACCCCCTGCTCGGTGGCGCCCCGGATGCGGGCGCGGGTCTCCTCGGCCTGGGCGCTCAAGGCCTCCAGCCGCTGGCCGAGCAGCTCCACGGTCTCCTCGGGACGCAGCACCACCAGCAGCGACAGCGCCACCCCGAACAGCGGGTACTCCTCCTGCGGCCGGGCCACCAGCTCCCGCATCCAGTCGTGGAGCTCGGCCCGCCCCTGCGGGGTGATGGCGTAGATCGTGCGCTCGGGCCGCTGGGTGTCGCGGACGGTCTGCTGCTCGACGATGAACCCCGCCTTGGCCAGCTGCTTGACCACCATGTAGAGCGACCCCCGGTTGTAGGGGATGCTGCGGTCCTGGTCGCTCTCCTGCAGCCGCCGGCCCAGCTCATAGGGGTGCATCGGCTCCCACGTCAGCCAGGCGAGCACGGCCAGCGCCAACGGGTTGCTCACCTTGCGTCGCTTTGCCACCGATGCCTCCACTTCCAATAGTCAGGATCAACTATCAGACACAAAATAGTCAGTGTCAACTAATTTCCCTTAATGGTACCGCCCTCCGGCCGGGGAGCCCGGGCGTTCCCGCAGGTCCGGCGCGTCCGCGAGGCCGCTCTTTGAGGCGCGGTGTCGCCCAGGGGGTCCAGTAATCCCTTACTGGCGGGCGCTGGATACTGTCCTGGTCGGTCTGGTGATGGGAGGAGACGTGGCGGCAGATCTGGTATCGGCCCCCTTGTCCTGGCGGCGGCAGCACTGGAACACGCACCTGGAACGGCATGCCTTCGCCGTCCCCGACCAGGCGGCGCTGCGCTTCGAGGGCCGCACGACGACCTGGCGGCAGCTGCGCGACCGGGTGCACCGCCTGGCGAACGCGCTGGCCCGCCGGGGAGTGGGCTTCGGCGACCGGGTGGCGCTGCTGACCGGCAACCGCCCGGAATTCATCGAGGCGATGCTGGCGGCCACCCGGCTCGGGGCGATCGCCGTCCCGGTCAACTTCCGGCTGACCGCCCCGGAGATCGCCTACGTCCTGGAGAACTCCGAAGCCAAGCTCATGGTCGCAGACGGCCTGGCCGACCGCCCCGCCCGCCAGGCCGTGGAGCAGATCGGCCACGACCTCACCGTGGTCACGGTCTCCCCGTCCGAGCCCTGGCCGCAGGCCGAGGCGTACGAGGACCTGATCGCCGAGACCGGCCCCGACCACGACCCGGTGGACGTCCCCGAATCGTCCCCCGCCCTGATCATGTACACCTCCGGGACCACCGGCCGGCCCAAGGGCGCGGTGCTGTCCCACCAGAACCTGCACGCCCAGGCGCTGACGATCATCCGGGCGTTCGGCTGGGTGGACGACGGCGAGGTCAACCTGGTCGCCTCCCCGCTGTTCCACATCGGCGCGATCGGCTCGGTGGTGCCCGCCCTGCTGATCGGCGCGACCATCGTGATCGCCCCCACCCGCCCCTTCGACTCCGGGGAGATCCTCGACCTGCTGGAGGGGGAGAAGGTCACCACCGTCTTCCTCGTCCCCACCCAGTGGCAGGCGTTGTGCGACGACCCCAGCGTCCCCAAGCGCGACCTGAGCGCGCTGCGCGTGATGTCGTGGGGCGCCGCCCCCGCCAGCGACACGCTGCTGCGGCGCATGGCCGAGGTGTTCCCGCACGCCTCCAACGTCGCTTTGTTCGGCCAAACGGAGATGTCCCCGGTCACCTGCGTGCTGCAGGGCAAGGACGCGCTGCGCAAGCTCGGCTCGGTCGGCCGCCCGGTCCCCACCGTCGCCGCCCGCATCGTCGACTCCGACATGAACGACGTCCCGGTCGGCGAGGTCGGCGAGATCGTCTACCGGGGGCCGTCCCTGATGGAGGGCTACTGGCGCAACCCCGAGGCCACCGCCGAAGCCTTCCGCGGCGGCTGGTTCCACTCCGGCGACCTGGTGCGGGCCGACGAGGAAGGCTTCATCTACGTCGTCGACCGCGTCAAAGACATGATCATCTCGGGCGGGGAGAACATCTACTGCGCCGAGGTGGAGAACGTCCTGGCCGGCCATCCGGCCATCGCCGAGGTCAGCGTGGTCGGCCGCCCCCACCCCCACTGGGGCGAAACCCCGGTCGCCTTCGTCGTCCTGCGCGACCCGCAGACCACCTTGACCATCGAGGAACTGCGCGAGTGGGCCTCCGGCAAACTGGCCCGCTACAAGCTCCCCACCTCCCTGGAGATCATCGACGTCCTGCCGCGCAACGCCTCCGGCAAGGTCCTCAAGCCCGTCCTGCGCGAACGCCTGACCAAGAGCTGACCCACCGGCGGCGGCCGGCCCCCACATCGAGACCGGCCGCCGCCGGAACCAGCGGGAAACCCAGCCACCAAGGCCCTGCCTTCCGCTGCCGGCACGCGTCGGCCGCCCCGTCAAGCGGGCCTCTTTCGTCTCCTCTTGCCGGGAGAACGGGACACCCGGACGCGACCTGAACCACACCGCTTCCCATCCAGAGCGGACCAAACCGCCTTCCCAGAGTGACTACGATCAGGGCCACGATCGCCTGCGCGAGGGGGAAAACCATGGCCGACCAGTACGAAGCGGTGTTCGCCCGCTACGACACCAACGGTGACGGGCAGCTCACCGTGGAGGAGGTGACCGCCGCGATCGCGAGCATGTTCTCGGCCTCCGAGGTCAACGACCTGTCCGGCATCGTCAAGGCCCTGTTCACCGAGTACGACACCGACGGCGACGGTCTGCTGTCGGTGTCCGAGTTCGTCCCCCTGGCCAAGAACCTCCCCGAACTCGGCTCCTAGGCCTGAAGCACCTGCGACCCGGCCCGGGCATGCAGGGTCATCCGGGCAACATGACGTCCCGGTGAGCGACACTCCGGCCAACGTGCACCGGTCGCTTCTACCACGTCGTTTCCGCAGGTCGGGCAGGGGACGTTTGGGGACGAGGCGGCGGCCGGTAAGGGCGCCGCAGCGGATGTCGCAAGGCTCCCGCCCCAGACTCCAAGACCACGTGGCGGAAGCGCTCCGAAAATGCTTCAGCCCTGGCGGGAGGCGGTATGGCACGGTTCCTCATCCACCTCATGGAAAGCCTCCGTGAGTGAAACCACGCGAGTGTTCGCGGGCGAAGCCTGCCGGGCCGGGGAGCTTTGCGGCGGTGCCCGGGATACAGGCTTCCCTCTCCCGTCCACGGGGCTTGAGGGGCGCCTTGGGGCAGCCGCTCAAGCCGTCAAGTCGGTGAGGAGGGCGGGGATGAGGCGTTCCTCCATGACGGCACGGCCGGTTTCGTGCATGCGGGTCGCCAGGGACGGGTCCCACGGGCTGGAGGAGGGGGTACCTCGTAGCGGCTCGGAGTCTCCGGCTGCCAGGGCGGAGTTGTAATCGGCGGTGCTCATCCGCCAGGGGACGGCGCCGTAGCGGTCGAGAGCCATGGCGGTGGTGCGCAGACCGGTCCAGTCGAAGTCGCCGCGCCAGTGGACGGGGCGCCCGGCGCAGTGGCTCAGCAGTCGGTGACAAGCGGCGGACGGGATGCCCTCGGTGCAGATGAGGGCCGCATCGGTGGGAACGGTGACCGCGGCGCGGAGCACGGAGGGGTTCTCGCATACCCATACCGCGGGGGACGTCACCGTGATCGGCATGGTGATGAGCTGGTGGAGGGTGATGCGGAAGGGGACGCGGGCCGCGGCGGCCCCGGTCAACCACTCGCCCAGGGGAGAACCAGTGGCGGTCAGGCCGAGGACCAGCACCTGGCTGGCCAGGTCGTCCACGACCACCCCGGCGGTCTCCCACAGCTCGCGTTCCGCCAGGCGGGTACGGGGGACGGGGAGCGCCGCCCGCAGGGCCAGAGCACGCAGCACCAGCCCGGCCAGCGGTCCCCGCGATAGGGCCTTGGTGTCGCCGGTGGCGCGTTCGGCCAGCACCGGCAGTGGCAGAGTGTCGGCCGGCAGCAGGTCCAATACGGCCGCGGCCCGGCCGAGCAGATCGTCTTCGCCGCGGCCGAGCAGCCTGGTGAGGGTGCCGTCGGTGGCGATGCCCTCCAGCCACTCCTGGAACCACGGCTCACCTGCATGCCGGCTCCGCCGGGCCCGGGTCAGCGCGGCCCGGCGGCGGGCGCTCTCGGCGGCCTGCCGTTCGGCGCGGGGGACGACCGGGCCGGCGACCGCTTCGACAGCGCTGCGCAGGTCGTCGGCCAGTCCGGCTCGGCGCAGCGCCTCCTCCAACGCCTCCAACGGCACCGACAGCGAAGAGCCCCGGCCGGGGCGGCGTCCCAGCAGCCGGGCGACGGCGGTCCGCTCGGCCTCGGAGGGACGCTCCAGCCGCACCGGCCCGGTGAGGGGACGGCCGTGCTCCAACCGCTGGACGAGCCGTTCGACCAGGCGTTTCAGAGCGGGATCGCCCAGCACCCGCCGCAGCCTTTGCCCATCCATCAAAACAGCGCCTGTTCGTCGGACGGAACGGAGGCCGGGGGACGGGCCGCATAGTCGCGTTCGACCATGGTGCGGCTGCTTCCGTCCCACTCCCAGGTCGTGACGTGCACGGCGTCGATGCCGTCGCGGCGGACCAGGTGGTGGGTGGCGATGCCGGGGACGGTGGAGTAAAAACCCCACTCCCGTTCGCTGGTCATCACCACGTCCAGATCGAAGGCCGCCAGCAGGCCCAGGCATTTGCGGCGCGCGTCATCGTCCACGCCCGCGAACGCCTCGTCCAACATGACCAGCCGGGGTGCGTCCGGATGCGCGGAGCGGTAGTGGGCGGAGGCGGCGGCGAACAGCGGCAGCGACACCGCCAGCACCCGTTCCCCGCCGGAGGCCGGCCCGGACGCCGGACGCCACCGGTCATCGGAGCGGCGGTCGATGAAGAAACGGTGCCAGGACCGGTAGTCCAGCGCCTCCCGGAGATGGTCGTGCCAGGTGCCCTGCTCGTTGCGGGAGCGCACCGCCTCGATCTGGGCCTGCAGGAATTCGCTGACCGCTGTGCGGTCCTCCTCCGACCACAGGTCGCCGCTCTGGCGCAGCAGCCGGCGGCGGGCCTCGGCCAGCCCGGTCGGCCCGTCCCGGCGCGGCTCCCAGCGCAGTCGCAGCCGCATCCCGGTGCTGGTGGGACGCTCCTCCAGCTCGGCGTTCATCCGCTCGACCTGGGCCTCGGCGTCGCCGATCAGCTCCTGCAGATGACTGGCCACCTCGTTGACCAGGTGCTCTTCCAGGAGCTCCCGTTCCCGGGCGGTCAGTATCCGCTCCTGGTAGGCGATCGCCCCCTCCAGGAGGTTCAGCAGCTCAACGGGGGAGCGGTCGCGTCCAGAGAAGTGGACGGTGACGACGAGCCAGTCCCCGTGCTCGGCCTGGACGCGGTGGCCATGCCGGGTGAGGGCGGCGGAGAGATTCTGAAGGCCTGTGGCGGTGCGGTCTTGGAGGCTCCGCCAGGACTCGTCGTCGATCGGGACGTCGCGTTGCAGTGCTTGCTCGGTCTGCCGGGCGATGCGGAGGGCGGTGGTGGGCGCCCACGGCTGCTCCGGCAGTTTCAGGTCGGACAGAGCCACTTCCAGCAGACCGGTACGGGCGAAACGCTGGAACTCGGTCACCGCCTCGTCCCGCCGCTCGGCCTCCTTTTTCAGGTTTTCTTCGAGCAGCGCCTTGCGGGCCTCGGCTTGGGCCTGCTGCTTGGCGGCCTCGCGCAGCGCTTCCTCTGCCCTTGGGATGTGGGATTCCAGCTCCTTGATGCGGGTTCGGGTCTGCGTGAGCCGCCGGTTCAGCTCCTCCACGGTGACCTGCAGGGAGCTGCGCAGCGTGTCGCGGCGGAGGACCGCCTCGGCGGCCTCACGTTCGGCTCTGGCGACCTCCTCCAGGGCGGTCGTGTGGGCTTGGCGGGCCTCCTCCAGATCCTCTGCCCAGTTGGCCAGCTCCGCCACCTGCTTGACGTGCACCCATAGCGCGCCCAGTAGCCGCTCCACGGCCGGGGTATAGGCCTTCACCGCCTCGGCCAGCTTGCGCAGCTCCTCAAGTGAGGTGGGAACGCGCACGTCGGCGGCGGCTTCGTCACGGGACTGCGCGGCCTGCGCAGCCGCGTGCTCGGCGGCCCGAACCACTTGCCGCTGCTTTTCCACCTTCTCTGCGGCACGCCGCAGAGCCCTGCGCGCCTCTCGCCATGCGCTGTGGGCGTTCCGCAGCTCTTGGTCGGACGGCCTGTCCTGCAGCTCGGCGGTGAGCCTGGCTTGCCGCTGCTTGACGGCCTCGATCGCCGTGGTGGCCGCGGTGATCCGCTGCTTCTCCCGATCGATGAGGAGGTCCAGCTCGGCCAGGCGCCGTCGCCGCGCCTCCTCCCGGGCGGCGTACCCGATGAACTCGGCGGCGGGCTTGGACCAGGCCCCGTGCAGCGGCCCCAGCCGCCACCTTCCGTCGGCGGCCACCCACACGTCCGGGTGCGTCGGCCCGGCCAAGCCGATCGAGCGCAGCACCGCCTCCACAACATCGGACGACAGGGCGGCGGCCTGGGGGTCGTCGGGGTCGATGGCCGGGCGCAACACCCCGGTGAGGTCGCCGGTCTCCACGGGTTTCCCCGCCACCAGGACGGTGTCGTGAGTGGCGGGGTCGAGCAGCCGTCCCTCAGGGGTGATCCAGGCGTCGAGCAACCCAGAGGCCTGCAGCGCGGCCTCCAACCCGGCGCGCTCGGCCTCGGCGAGGTCGTCGTGGAAGTCCACGACCCGCCACAGCGGCGCACCGGGCCGGTCATCCCGCACACCCTCCCCGCGGGTGAGCGGGACCGGCGGCCGCTGCACCTCCCCGCGGCGCAGTACGTCCTGTTCCGCGGTGAGACGCTCAAGTTCCTCCCGGTTCGCTTGCAGTGCGGCCCCGGCCTCCGCCCGCTGCCGGGCCAGCTCCCGCTCCGCCGCCGCGGCGGCCTGCCGCAGCGCGCCCTCGGCCGGGTTGTCTCCCTCCAACGTCTCGGCCCACCAGGCCAGGTCCACATCCTCCGGGTGGGGGACGGTCAGCTCGGTGACCCGGGCGGCATACGACCGCCACGCGGCGACCAGCGCGGACGCCGCCTCGGAGACCGCGGCATGGGCCTGGGCGACCTCATCGGCGGCGATGTCGTGTTCGTGCTCCCGCTCGCCCAGGGCGCTGCGGGCCGCCACCAGCCGTTCGTACTGCTTTTCTGCCTGCTCGGCCAGCACGGTGACGTGAGCGACGGCTCGAGCCCGCCGTTCGGCCGCCGTCTGGGCGGCCCGACGGGCCCGGCGCAGCAGCGGCTCGATCTCCTCCTCCGGTGGGCCGTCCGGCAGCGCGAGCGCTGCTCGCACCTGGGCGTCGTCGGCCTCCAGCCCGGCACTCCGGGCGGCGTCGGTGAGCAGCTCGCCCGCTTCCTGCACTTCGACGCGGGTCTGCGCAGCCGCCCGAGTGGCGGTCTGGTGCCTGCGCTGGAGTTTGCCGTACTGGCGGGCGGCCGTCTCGGCGTGCCTGCGGGCGCGCTCAGCGGCCTGCTCGGCCTGCTCGGCTCGCTGTTCGGCCTCGTTGAGGTCCCTCAGCCTCGGGTCGCCGGTCAGCTCGTCGCGGACGGCCTTCTGCTCCTCCAGCTCACGTTTGGCGGCCTCCACCTGAGTCTGCAGCTCTTCTTCCCGCCGCCTGGCCTGCTCCGCCTCGGTGCGGGTGGCGGCCAGGCCGCGGCCGACCTCCTCGTGCTCGGACGCCGCCCGGCGCACTTTCCCCGCCTGGCGGCGGGCCGCCGCCGCGGCGTAGCGGCGATAGGGCTTCAGGAAGTGGGAGAGGTGCGTCCGGGCGTCCCGCAGTCCCGCCAGCTCCTCACGCTGCTGCTCCAGCTCGTGGAAGGCGGCGGCCACATCGCTGATCACCGCCTGGTCCACCGGAGGCAATGCCTGTGACAGGGCCTGTGACAGCTTCTCCTCGTCCGGTTTCTTCGACAGTTGCGGCTGGCGCAGTTGCAGCAGCAGGCTGATGAGCGCCTGATACCGGTCCGCTCCCAGGTGGAAGAGGCGCTCGTCGATGGTCCGCCGGTACTGCTCGGCCTTCCGGGTGACCTGCCCGTGCGTGCCGATCTCCTCGGCGAGGCGTTCGAAGGGGAGCGTGGTGTCGTTCGGGCCGATCAGGAACAGGTCCCGGCCGATCCGCTGAGAGGTGGTGAAGAACCACCGGTCGGCGATGCCGCGTCCGGTGACGGCCTTCATCCCGCAGCCGATCGTGAAGTACTCCCGCCGGCCCTCTTCGGTGCGGCGTCCGAACTCCAGCCAGGTGTACCCGAGCCGTTCGTCATAGCGACCGCCCAGCAGCAGGTTCCACTCCATCTTCTTGCCGCGGTCACCGTCGGGCTCGACCCGGCTGGCGGTCAGCTCACCGTCCAGCAGGAACGGCAGGGTGAGCGCCAGCACCTTGGACTTGCCGGTGCCGTTGTTGCCGCGCAGCAGCATCCGCCCGTCGCGGAACCAGAACTCCTGGTAGTCGTAGTAGAACAGGTCCACCAGCCCGCAGCGCAGCGGCTGCCAGCGCCGACGTTCCGCCTCCGGCAACGGGGAGGTCATGCGTCCTTCTTTCCGACGATGGTGGGCTCGGCGTAGCGGTAGCGGGCGATGGCCGGCAGCGCCGTCACCTGCTCACCGGACATCCGGACCAGCCCGAGCGCGGTGAGCCGGTGCAGGGCCCGCGCGGTCAACTCCCGCTCGGCGCCCGGCTCGGCGGCGGTCTTGCGCCAGTGCGTCCGATGGCGCTGCGCCATCGCGGCGAGGTGTCGGTGCAGCTCATCCAGCGGGACGGGACGGCCCTCCGCCGGCGCGGCGGCCAGGTACTCGGCGACCAGCAGTGTGGCATGGCCGTCGGTGCCCTCCTCGGGCATGGCCAGGTCGGTGGCCTCACCCGTGGGGTCCACCAAAGCGATGCCCTCGGCCCGCACCTCGGGGACCAGCCCGGTCGCCTGCTGGATGCGCCGCAGCAGCGGGCCGCGCTGGCGGTCCAGGTAGGTGCGCTCCTCCTCGGTCAGGTCCGCGTAGTACACCACCGGGTCGTCCAGCAGCCGCCGGGTGACGGCGTGCCGGAGGACGCGGTTACGGCCGTCTTCGGTGTCCGGTTGCACGTCCTCGGTGATGGCCCGCAGCCGGTCGGCGAAGCCGGCGCCCGCCACGGTGGACGGGCCGCGGCGCGCGATCAGCAGCGCCGACAGCACCCGCCGGTCCACGTCATAGAGCGCATCGCCACTGCCGGCGACGAATGCCTGCTCATCCCCGGCCACCTGGGCCAGCACCCCGATCTCCAGCAGCAGCCGGGCGACCGTGACCAGGTCGGACCGTTCCTCCGCGCTCTCCAGGGTGAAAGTGACGCCCGCCTCGGTGAGCTGCGGGTCGGTGGCAAGGCGCAGGATGCGTTCGGCGAGCCGGCCAAGGGTGATCTGGGACTCGGCGCGTTCCAGCACCGCCAAGGCCAGGCAGGTGAGCACATAGCGGCGGCGGCTGAAGCGGGTTTTGACGGCTGCGCCGCGGGTCCCGTCGTCGTGGCCGGCCGGGGTCTTACGGAGCCGCGCCACACCCGAGTCCATCTGAAGCGACCAGCCGGCCTCCCGGGCGAACCAGTCCGCCAGCCACGCCGCATGCCTGCGGACCAGCGCGAAGAGCGCCGGGTCGGGGCGGGCCGGGGTCAGCAGTGGATGCCGCAGCAGTGCCCGCGCCGCCCGCTGCCGCTCCTCCTCCTGCTGGGAGTCCAGCACATCGGCGAGCACGGTCATGACGCGGCCGCCCGGTTGATGATGGTCAACTCATGATCGGGCCCGTACATGGTGCCGTCCTCGGTGGCGATGGCCGCGGTGCGCCCGCCGCCGACCGGGCGGAGCACCAGCTCCAGGGCGCCGTCGGCGGTCTGGGTGCGGATGACGCCGTCGGCGCCGGGTGGACCCGCCGACAGCGCCTCTCCCAGCAACCGCAAAAACAGCCCGAACTCCTCCCGGTCCAGCGCGCCGAGCTCGCTGAGCAGCGCCGGACGCCCGGTCGCCAGGCGGCGGCGCGCCGCCTCGGCCTGGGCTCGTTCGGCGGCCAGCTGCCGGGCCAGGTATGCCTTCTCGATCGACCGGTCCCGAACCCTGGCCGCCCGGCCGCGCCGCTGGTAGTGGCCGGTGGCCCGCAGCCGTGGCGCGATCTCCACGGGTGGGGCGTCCGCCCAGCGGGTGGCGGCCGGGACCGACTCGGCGTCGCTTGGCGCGGTGTGGTGGCGAGCCGGGCTCAGCCCGAACGCCGCCCGCCACAGCCGGTGCGCGTCCTCCTCGGTGGGCGCCTGGGCGAACCACCGGGCCAGCTCCCGGAAGTCGGCCGAACGGTCACTGCGCCCGGCGCGCCGCTCGACCAGCACCCCAACGGCGGCCAGCAGATCGAGGATCGCCTGCCGGGTCCGCTGCCGCAGCAGCGCGGCCTGGCTGGGATGGGCGCGATCGCCGAGGAACCACGAACGCAGCCCCGTCCAGCGCTCCTGCCACTGCCGCAGCTTGCCGACGGCGGGGTCGGCGGATGGGTCATCATCGGCGCCGGGCGCCACGTCGGCCGCCTCCCGCTCGGCGGCCAGCCGCAGCAACGCCGTCACGTCCGTGAGCTCCCGCAGCGTGGCGGCGATGTCGTGCGCCTTGACCACCAACTCGGAGACGAACCGTTCCAGGTAGGTGATCAGCCGGTCCTTGTAGGCCAGAAAGACCTCTTCGTCGATGTCCTGCAGGTCGATCGTGCGTTGCAGGCTCCCCATGAACGCGCTCGCGTTGGCCGCCAGACTGTCGAGCCGACCGGAGATCTCCAACAGCAGGCTGTGCACGATCGCCGGATCCGGATCGGACCGCTCGGCCAGCTCACGCAGCGACCGCAGCCTCACCCGCAGATCCTCCAGCGCCACCGCCTGCAGCTCACCACGCCTGCCGATCTCTTTCTCGTAGACCTCCAGAGCCCGCTCCGCGGCCTCACCTTCCCGGCTGAGCTGGTACAGATACCGGGCCCGGTAGAAGTCCTCCACCGTGGTCACCCGCCCGGTGTCCGGATCTGCCCGCAGGTTCCCCCACTCCGCCAGCCGTGCCAACGCGTCACCAATGGCCTCCGCGCTCACCGGAGGGCCGCCGTCTTGGCGCAGTGCTTCAACGACGTCTTCAGGTCGCAGATGCACAACGAACCTGCGCTTGTTGTCCATGAAGGCTCGCATCACCCGCCGGTAGAGCGGAGCGGACGGGGAGTCCAGATGCGCAAACGGCCGCGGCCCCTGCCCCTTCATCACACCCCTTGGTCCGGCACTGTCACGGTAAGTATGACGCCATTGGCGCTGCGGCATGACCTGAACACCGTTTTTGTGTGTTCACCTCCAAGTCGCGACACTCCGGCTCTCTTTTCGGTCTTCACAAAACCTTCGAAGAAGGCTGGATATAATAAGGTGTGAAATCTTTTCAACATGTCGTCTCCGCAGAGTGGGACGGGATGCTCAATCTCGTCCTGGCGCCCTGGGGCGGCGCGCGGTCGGACATCGCTACAGTTGCCCTCCTCGTTCGAGTCTCCGCGTCGGGAAAAGCGCACGATGATCGGTGCTACCGCGATGCAGCTGCAACTGAGGAGCCGAAACAAAGCGTCGATGTGGTGAGAACGAGACCGACCCCCGGACGGTGCGTAGCGTAAGCGCCATGGGAGCCCGAGTGGCGGCGTTCCTCGAAACGGTCCCGGCAACATCACCTCGGCCTGCGGGCGCCTTGCGTAATACCGCTCCGTGAGAACTGGGGCGCAAGTCCAGACGGCCTCCAGAGCTGCGGCACCACAGGCTGTAGCAGACCTTCTGACGGACTGTCCCCACATGCGGCCTGTGGAGACGACGCGTTGAAAAATTCGGCAGAAAGCCGAACTAATGGCGCCTCAGGTTGGTTGAAGAGAGGAGTGGGAACGGTGACGTACGGTTTAAGTACCAGTACGCAGGTTATCGAAAGCGGCTGGCTCCGGGCTGTTGAGTGAGCTTTGTGAATGAAATGCGCACTCCTCTTCCCGAGTTATGCGCTCTGGGAAAAGATGCACGGCTCGTTGAGTACTTTCCACGCGTTGTCGCGGTCAGCCAGCCGGGCGGCGAGCGTGGAAGCGGCGAGATCGGAGGGAAGAGCTGCACTGAACTTCAGCCCGTGCACCGCTCGCGAGTCCACCTCGGGATCAGCTAGCCGGTGCAAAGAGCGACCGACCTCGCGCCAGGTCACGGCGTCCAAATCGTTGCGAAGCCGAATGTAAAGATCGTCAGGACGAGCACAGGGGTCGGCGAGAGAACCGAGAGACGCCTTGAGCGTAGCGTTGACGCGGGTGCCGGCCCACGTCCACCAGAGCACATCGTGCCCGGACCGCACCACGATCGTGCGGTCCGGTGCCGCCACATCGGCGAGCTCGGCGCGGGCCGTTGCCAGAGCGCGGGCCGCACGGTGAGTCAGCCGGACGGGGGGATCCTCGCCCAGGACGACCTGACGGATGGCCCGAGCCAATGCAAAGGACATGGCGAAAGACGACGTGGTCGACCACCGGGCGATCCCACCGGTCCCCTCGATGGGGAGGACGTGGCAGCGTCGGCGCTTCCAGTCGATCCAGTCGACCTGCCAGGTTCGCCCCGCCAGGAGCAGTAGACGCGGCCCTTGCACCGCTCGGGTGAGGAGCATGGGGTCGCATCGACCGATCTCCTTGCCACCCTGGAGGACGGTGAATTCGGGGGGCGCTGTGAACGAAGCCATCAGCTCCATAAAATGACGCCGCCCGAAGTCCTGTTCCGCCTTCTCGCCAATGAGGAGATTGTGGCCGTCCCGGCGCAGATAGCCCTTCGCTAGAAGATGCTGCATGATTGGCTGCGTGGCAGCGGGGTCGAACAACCAATGTCCGTTCCACCAGTCTCGCCACAGAGCGTCCCCGATCGCTCCCTCCTGCAGTGCGAGGGCCAGGACCTGCTGCGCAACGATGTGCCGCGGATTGGGAGGCGGTAGGGAGGGCTCCACATAGCCGGTGCTCCATAGCAGGAGCAGACCGGCCGCGGTGAGGGTGTCCTCTTCGCTGAGCGTTAGCAACAAGCAGTTGCGCACCTGGCCCGGCCGCCGGCCGGTGCGCCCCAGCCGTTGTAGAAAGGAGGACACTGACCATGGGGAGTTGATCTGGATGACCCGGTCGAGGTCACCGACGTCGATGCCCAGCTCTAGGGTGGAGGTGGCGACGATCACGCAGTCGCGGGCCTGGCTGAACGCCTCCTCGGCGCGCCTGCGTTCGTTTGCCGATAGTGAGGCGTGCGACAGGAAGACGGTGACGCCGAGCTTGCGCAGTGCCTCTCCGAGCTCTTCGACGGTCTGCCGGGAGTCGCAAAACACCAGCCGCTTTTCGCCGTGGTGCAGCATGGAGATGATTTTTGCAGCGTTGGCGAGGTTGCCGACCCGGTCCAACTCGATCTCAGGCGGACCCACGGCGGACTCGATGGCTGGCTCTACAACCTGGGCAGGACGCCTCCCCGCACCTTGCAGCCACGCCAGCAGGCCGGAGGGGTCCCCCACCGTCGCTGACAGTCCGATGCGCTGCAATGGCCGGCCTGTCAGGCGCGCGATGCGCTCCAGCACGCACAGCAGATGCCAACCCCGGTCGTCTTTAGCAAAGGCGTGAACTTCGTCTATGACGACGCTGCGCACCCCCGATAGCAGTCGCCGGTGATCGACACTCGCGCTGATGAGCATCGACTCTAGCGACTCAGGAGTGGTGAGCAGGATATCTGGAGGATTACGTAGAATCGCCTGCCGCCTGGTGACGGAGGTGTCGCCGTGCCAGAGCCGCACTGTCCTGCCGAGCCAGCCCGCATACTGGGCGATCCGCGGCTCCAGGTTGTTGAGCAGCGCTTTCAGCGGACAGATGTACAGCACTGACAAGCCCTGCCAGCCCTGCTCGGCCATGACGGTGAGCAAGGGAAACAAGGCAGCCTCGGTTTTCCCTCCAGCGGTAGGGGCCACTAGTAGGGCGTCGCAGTCGGGAGAGAAGCTCTTTAGGAACTCCTCCTGGAGAGGACGCAGCTGCTGCCAGCCGAGAGTAGCGGACAGGTGATAGGCGAGGGTTGGATGCAGCTTCGTCACAGGTCGATATCGATGTCACCCGCGGAGGACGCGGTACCTTGCAGCGCATTCTGCTCTTCAATGGTCAAATTGTCGAGCCGGTGCCGAGCGTAGTGGACGCGGGGGTTGAAGTCCGGATGCTCGGCCACCTTGAACAGCACGTCCGAAACCAGGCTTCGCAGGAAAACCCGGGGCGAGGTGCCGACGCCGAGCTTCCCGGCCACTGATGTCGCCAGGTCCTTAATGTAGGCGTCGTCCACCAGTTGGTTGATGCGCTCGCGGGCCTGCGGCTCGCCTTCGGCGTACAAGTCGCGCACCCGCCGGCCGAGTTCCACCAGCTTGTCCAGGTCGAACCCGGTGAGCCGCAGCCGGTGGCTCTGCATGGAGTCGAATCGGGGGTCGGTGTCGAAGTCCACGTCCAGCCGTTGGGCCAGCGGTGGGAGCTGGGGGACGCCCGTCGGGCCGGTGAAGAAGGCGGGGGTACCGGTGATGAGCAAGAAGAGCCCGGGAAAGGAACCGCGGTCGATCTCATCGATCAGGTGTCGGAGGGCTCCCAGGCTCTTGTCGCGCACGTCGGCGCGGAGCCGCTGGATCGTCTCCAGCTCGTCCAACACCAGCAGCAGTCCGGTGTGGCCGCAGTCCCGCAGGATGATTAGCAGGCCGCGGAGGAAACCGAAGGCGGTGTCGGCGTTGACCTCCCCTTTGAGGCCGGCCTGGCGCTTGACGGAGGCGGCCACATGCTCATCCCCGCTGACCCACGACAGTAGTTGCATCGCGGTGCCGCTGTCCCCTGCCATGCGTGCCTTCCGATAGGCCCGCAGCGCGGTGGCCAGGGACGGAGCCGAGTCGGCGACCTCCTTGAGCCGGACGTCGATGCGCTTGTTCACCGCTGCTTCAACCCGGTCGCGGTCTGCCGGGTCGAGTCCTTCTGCGGCGCACACCTCGTCCTCAAGGTTCAGCAGCCAGTCCTCGACCAAGGCCCGGAACGCACCTTCAGAGGTCTCGGCGATGGTGAGGTTCTTGATGAGCCGCTGGTAGATGACGTTCAGCTTGTGCAGCGGAACGTCCTGGGAGATCTGCACCTCGCTGGAGGCCATGTTCTTGTCCCGGGCCCGCTGGGCCAGCCAGCGGGAAAAGAACGTCTTGCCCGAGCCGTACTCGCCCTGAACCGCCTTGAACTTCCACCCGCCGCGGGTGACGGCGGCCAGCTCCTCGTCGAGTCGGGCGAAGCGTTCCATGCCCACGGCGAAAAGGTCCAGGTCCCGCTCCGGAACGGTGCCACGGCCCAGTGCGTCGATGACCTTGCGGCGTCGGGCGGGGCTGATCTTCTTGGGTCGGCTCATGAGGTCACCCCCAAGAACTGCTCTTTGAGGAGCGGGATGTTGAGCTGCAGGGTCTGGTCGTCGTCCCGTAGTTCGAGGACCTGTTCATCATCGAGGTTGAGCAGCCGGCACACGCCGCCGAGTTCCATGACGATCCGATCCGGCAGCTTACCGAGCAGCCGGGCCAACTCGGCGACCGGCCTGCGGCCTCCCTTCTCGATGAGGAGATCGATGAGTCGGGCGACCTCTTCGTCGGTGAAGCGGGCCCGCGCCCCGAGAGTTGCTCGCTGTTCGACGAAAGCAGCGGAGGCCACTACCTGCGCCCCCAGCTTCGGCCTGGCCACGGGCGCCGTATTACGGGCCGGCAGGGGCGTCCGTGCCTGTGGAGGCGAGGGCTGGGTGCTCTTCCCCGGCTGATTCCGTAGGGATGTGGGCTGGGGACCCGATGCGGACGCCGAAGATGGTTTCGGCACTGATTTCACTTTCGGCCTGGGCCGCGCTGGCGCGGCTGGGGGCACTGCCCGCTTCGGAGAGGCGGACGGCGCTTGTGCTTGGCCGGGCAGGCTGATGGGCCGCCATATGCGCTGCTGACTCGTCGTCACTAGTGGCGCCAAGTTCGTGGGGGTGGCTTGCTGAACCCGGACGGGTGGGGGCTTGACCGCGATCCACTTGCGTCCGGAAAGGGCTTGGAGCCACTCCCGCGCGGTGGGGCGGAGGCCGTGCGGTGCCGCGGCACGGTCAAAAAGCCGGGTCACCGCGTCAGCGACGTGAGAGTCGACGCCCTCTACCAGTTCCAGCTTTTGGCCCGGGCGGACGTAGGCGTTGCGGCTCAGCACCCGACCCACCAGCAAAGCGATTTTGTATCTGTCGGTGTCGAGGTCGAGGCCGGTCTTGGGTAGATGGGGGTCGTCCCATTCGGGGGTCTGCGCTTGGGGGAGGACCGGTTCGCCGCCGTGCCGCCGTACACCGTCGCAGTCGAGCATGAAGATCCGGTAAGGACGGGTCTGGGACCACAGCAGATTCCGGAAGGAGATATCGCCCAGCACGAAGCGGTGAGAGTGCAGGAAGTCGATGAACCGCACTGCCGCGGTGGCGATCTCAACACGGCCCGGCCCGTCCGGCAAGTGCAAGGACTGCCAGGTGTGGTTCGGTTTGTACAGCAGGTACTGGAGCTCGACTGGTCGGTTCTTGCCGCCGATCGGCCCGGTGAACTCCGGAGGGATTTCCCGCATGAGGAAACCGGTCACCGCGCCCTTGTGCACGACCCGTGCCAGTGGCCAGGCGCTTTGCTCGAAAAGGGAACGGCTGTCGGCGCTGGGCAGCCCTCGCCCGAATTCCACGAGCTCGGCTAGAGCTGGGGCGAAGGGCCTTCCGGCGTTTTGCAGGTACTCCTTGTAAACGAGCTTCTCGTTGCCGAGTACTCGGGTGACGACGCCCTGCCCGCCTTCCCCGAGCGGTTCGTCCTCTAGCCGCAGGCTGCTTCTCGGACGGTCCAAAGGATGCGGTACCAGCATCAGGAGACCCTCCAGATGCAGATGGCCGTCCGGTCATCGTCGTGGGTGCGGGCTTTGAAACCGACCTGCCAGAGGAATTCCGTCAGGGACGGGGGACCGGAGCCCCACCAGGCGGCCAGCTGGTTGCGGACCTCACTGCCGCGCATGGGTTTGGCGAGCCCGTCGGTGCACAGCAGCAGTACGTCCTCCGGGTCCAGTGACACAGGCTGGATCTCGACTTGGTCGGCGTGACCGGGCAGGGCCAGAGTCGCCGAAGTGGCGACCTCATAATCCGGCTCCTTGGCGAAGCACGACACCCACACGCCCCGGTGCAGCCGCATCGCCGCGCAGTCACCGACCCGCATCAGCCAGGCCTGCTGCGGCGAGCCGTGGACGTCGAACTGGATCACGGCGGTCAGGAACGTGGTGGCCAGTTCTTCGACCGCGACGCCGCGCCGGGCGGCCTCCGCTTCGATGGCGTCGGCGATACGGGAGAAGTAACGCCTGGCCGCGTCGGCAGCCTGCTCATCGGGCCGGATGCGCAGGTGCTCACGCGCGGCCTGGCAGGCGGTCATCGCACCGATGTGGGACAGCTGTGCGTTGCCCAGCCCATCGGCCACGCAGGCCAGGACGATGCGTTCGCTGATCCGCCACAATCCCATGGCGTCCTGCCGGGGCTGGGCGTTGTAGCGGTGCGCATCGCCGCGGGTCGAGACCGCGCGAATGACGAGACCGGGCATTGCCGCGGCGTCCAGGACGGTGTCAGGACAGGCCACATCCAGGCTTGGCAACTCGCCCGGTTCGATCTTGAAACGTGACGGACGCCCTATGACCAGTGGCTCTGGGAAGTCCATCAGACGCGATCCGCCTCCAGCACCGTGTAGCCCTTGACCTGGTCGGGGAAGACCATCTGGGCCCCGGCGTTGGGATTGGCAGAAAAGGCCGCCGAGGAGGCGACCGCCGAGGAGACCACCGAGTTCAGCAACTGCTTGGCGAACTCCCGCAGGGCGTTACGTGGATCGAGCTCCCCGTTGGCGATGAACGCCCGGAAGGTGGCGACGGCCCGCAGCGTCTCCGGTCGCACGTCACCGAAGCCGAAGGCCAGGATCGTCGGGCGGGGGCCGAAGTCCTTGGCGGTGAGCCGCTGGTGCGCGGTGGCCCAGTCCGAATCGGTGGGCTGGCCGTCGGTGAGGAAGAACACCGTGGGACGGAACGGGACATGGCCGGCGGCCTTGAGATCCCGGATGTCCCGCTCGATGGTGTCGCGCAGCAAGGTGAACGCCGCGCCGTAGGACGTGGCGCCCTTGGGAGCGAGCTGGGGGACCTGGTGCACGTCGTTGAGATCGGCCAGCGGCAGCAGCACCTCAGCGGTGTCACTGAAGCTGATGATGCACAGCCTCGCCTTGTCAGCGACCGTCGGGTTGCTGGCGATTTCGGTGACGATCTGGGGGAGCTGGTCGTTGATCTCCTGAAGGGGATTGCCCGCCATCGAGTACGACTCGTCGCACACCAGGTAGAAGGGGAGTATCTGCTCGCTCATGACACGGGCCTTTCCTCGGCACAGCCGTAGCTGATGAAGTAGATCTCCATGGAGACCGATCCCGCGGGGGCCGCGAGGTCGTGGAAGTTGCGGGTGGCGGCGGACCTGAACACGCTCGGGTACGCCTCTTTCAGGGCTCTGTTCACCCGTGACGCCAGGGCGACCCCCTGACCGCTGCCGCCGTCTCCGCCGAAGGTCAGCACCATGCCGGCACGCTTGCCGGAAAAGCCGGGGGCCTGCCTGTGCAGCCCTCGTTTGACTTGGGCGATGAGCGTTCGTCCGCCGGCCGCGGGGCTGACGGTGAACTTGGCCTTGATGGGTTTGGACTCCACTCCCTTGAGCTGCTCGGCACAGGGGCTTTTGGAAGGGGAGGGACCGGCGGAGGGCTTGGCCTCGGCCTCCGGCGGCGCCTGTGCGCCCAGCATGACGATGGTGAGCGCCAGGAGCATGTCCGCAAACAGCCACCCGGCCAGCAGGATCGTCAAGGAGGCCCGACGCTGTCTCATGCCGCGTCGCCCTGCCGACGGTCAGCGAGCTCGGCGATCGTCTGCGAGGCCTGCTGCAGGACGTTGCCGAACTCGGCGATTGCCGCTTTGAGCTCGTCGAGCTCGGCCCGCACCGTGCTCCGCGTCTCTTCCAGGGCCATGCCGGTGACCTGCGAGATCTGCTCGGGCAGCGCGGCGAGCCGTTCGAAGGAGTCCCGGGTGCGGTCCAGCATGTCCACGGTCCGGCCGGAGACGTCCGTGACGAGCTCGATGCGGCTGGCGTGCGCCCCGGCGGTGTCCGCCCAATCCCCGAGGGCCGCGCGGATCTCGGAGCTGGTCTGGCTGAAGGCCCGCTCGAAGTCCGTGGCGGTGCGTTCCAGGGTTTCGGTGAGCTGGTTGGTCAGCACCTTCACGGTCCGCTCTGTGGAGGCGCCCACGGCCTGCACCGAATCGGCGGAGCTGTCGACGGCCCGGGTGATGCTGCTGCTGGCGGTGACCAGTTCCCCGACCTCGTCCCGTAGCTCGCCCACGGAGGAGCGGATGGCCGAGGTGAGCCGGTTCAGCTCGTGGTCGAGCACCGACAGCAGGCTCTTTTTGAACTCTTCGATGGACTCCCCGGTCTTGAGCGTGATCGCGTCGGCTGCGGAGGTCATCGTTTCGGCGGCGGACTTCACCTCGGTGAAGTGCCGGCTGAAGGTCTTGGTCGTGCCCTGCACCTCGTTGGCGCTGGAGACCAGGGCGTCACTGGTCTTCTGCGCGGCTTCCAGGGCGTAGACCACGGCGTCCATCAGGTCGGACTGGGCCTTGCGGACCGTCTCCCCGATCTTGGTGATCTGCATGGCCGCTTGGGTGAGCTCAGCGTTGAAACGGCTGGGCGTCGACAGCCGTACCTGTGCCAGGTACAGGCTCGCCTCGGTCAGCGCCTTGCGGAGCCGGGCGCGCAGCATCACCAGCCGGCGTTCGGCACGGTCCAGGGAGCGGTTGTACAGCAGGTTCTCGCTCACCGTCCAGGCGACGAGGAAGAGGATCGCCAGTACCGTCAGCATGGCGACGTTGCTGAAACGGAAGAAACCGGGCAGTCGGCCATCGAAGCCCTGCTGCCACATCTCCAGGAACGGCCGCCGCGCCGCCTCGACCCCTTGGTCGTTTAGTACTTCGCCGTAGGCGGACGTGGCCTCGTGCAGCCCCACCCACGTGAAGAACACGGGCAGAAAGACCAGCACCGGCCCGACCGCCAGCGCGGCCTTGACTGCACGGGACGCCCAGTGCTTGCGGCTGGCCTTCTTAGGGAGCGGCTGGATGATCGTCTCATCGGGCGAGAACGCCGCGAAGAGGTCGACCTCGCACCAGCGCTCGGCCTTGCTCCGATCACTCATCGCCTCGGCGAGGTCTCTAAGCTGCTCTTTTCTCTCCGCCAGCTCCGGCTTCTCAGCGAGTTTCCGCAGCTCCTCGCCTACGTCATGCTTCCCCAATGATGAGACTCCCCCACCTGCTCTGCCGGCCATCCCGTGCAGAGCCACCCCAGGTCGAACTGTTTTAGCAGCTCTTGTCCTTGATGTCACATGAACTGCTTGTGTGCGGAGTTTTCTTATAGTTCTGTTACCAGGGAGGATGCTGTCTGCAGGGGCTCATGAGCGTTGACGGCTATCGCCTTGTGCAGGGAAGGGCTGCCCAGCCCGTCGGGGTGGGGCAAGGGGGACGTTCCCCCTGATGGCACGGCCGGTTTCGAGCGTGCGAGCCATTAGGGACGGGCCCCACGGGCCGGAGGATGCGGTACCCCGCAACGGTTCGGGGCCTCCGGTTGTCAGCGCTGTCACCTGCCCGCTGGCCACGTGAACCACCCTGAGTGGGGTGTTGGCTCCTGCCAGCCCCAGCGGCACCTTCTCTCGCCGTATGCGACTTACCCCTGTTATACCTGCCCGACCTGGACTCGTAGAGCTCCTTCTCAGCGATCGACGCTGTGGGCGTCCGGCGGTGCTGTCGGATGTCCTAGTGTCGAACGACGCCTGAATCATCGTCTTCGATCAAGCGGTGTCGGTCACCACCGGGGGGCCGACACCGCGAGAGGCTCACTCCCCGTTGGGAGCGAAGGGCTGGGCGGTTTCCGGTTCTGAAGGTCCCTCGCCCGGCGGATCCTCGTCGTGTGCGGTTTCTTCGGAGTCCTCCGGCGGCAGCGGGAGGACGTACTCCTGGGCCAGTTCGGCCAGGTGCAGGGGCAGCGGCAGGGCGAGGGCCTGGGGGTAGTCCGGGGGCTGGCGCAGGTGGTGGGCGGCCATCGCCAGCGCCTCCGGATCGTCGCCGTCGTCCTCGTGGCAGCCGAGCACGGCGAGCTCCACCAGACCGGGGTTCCAGCCGACCTTGTCGGCGTCGATGGTCGGCCTGCCGGAGCCGCGAGTGAGCGGCCGGCCGCCGAGTTTGTCGCCGCTGACGGCCGAGTCCTTGAACTGCGAGGGTTTGGGCGTGGTGCTCCAGAACACCCGGCCGCCGCCGGCTCCGTCAGGACGGGGCGCCACCCACAGGTGGGCGGCCAGGCCGTTCAGCCCGTCCTTGGGGTGGACGCCCCACCACTGGGGGGTCTCCCGGCCCGTGGTCTTGCGGACCCGCAGCAGCCGCAGGTCGGGGTCGAGCCTGCGGTGCGGGGCCACCCCGGTGCGCACCCGGTCGCGCTGCACCTGGCCGTCCTGCAGCCACGTCCAGTGCGAACGGACGTTCTGCGCGCAGGCCAGCAGCAGGGTCGGGACGCCTCGCAGGGTGCGCAGCACCGTCTGCAGCCATTCCTCGACCTGCCGGCGTTGCCGCTCCATCTCCCGGTGGTAGTCCGGTCGTCTGAAGGCCTCCTCGTCTTCGTCGTCGGCGGCCAGGACGGAGGAGACGTCGACCCGCTCGGTCAGCCGCAGCAGCAGCGACGGATAGGGGATCCAGGCGCCCGCTCCGCCGTCCGCCTCGGCGTCCCAGCCCCGCACCTCGGCGATTCCCTCCTCAGGACCGGGGGCCACCAGCACGGCGACCGGGACGTGCCCGGCCCAGCGGGTCCGGCTCGTCCGGTTCTTGCGCACCAGCCAGATCGCCGCATAGCGCAGTCCTTCGGGCAGCCCGTCGCTCAGCCCGTGCTCGGGGAGCACCCGCACCCCCAGCTGCCGCAGCCCGTCGTCCCAGGCCTTCTCGGCCCGGTGCCCGACGTTGCGGGTCGAGTCGTAGCCCGCGGTCTTCTTGGGCACCGCCACGAACTGGGTGAGGAGCCCGGCCTTGGCGAAGCCGAGCCGCAGCGCGAACTTCGGATCGTGATCAGAAGTGGTGAAGTCGGCGGCGCGGTCGAGTTCCACCAGCGCCAGCGACGGCGCCGTGCCCGGACGCTCGGCCGCCATCCAGCGCGCGGCCCGGTCGCGCCGCTCGGCGACCGCGGCGGTGACCATCGCCTTGGTCCGGCGTCCCTCCGGCAGCGCCAGGTCGTCGCCGAGCCCTTCGGTCAGACGCCGGCAGTGCAGCCGCACGAGCAGCTCCGGCGTGCGCCACTCCAGCAGGCCGCGCGGACCTGAAGCGGCGCTCAGCAGCGCATCGATGGCCGCTCTCGACCCGCCGCCCAGACCGAGAAGGCCGATGAACGCCTCGACGGCCTCATCTCGCATCTGCGGCGTCTGCCACAGCAGCCACGCCTCCAGCACGGCCCGGTCGTCCTCGACGGCACCTAGCGCCCGCATCGCGTGCGCCGCGGCGGCCCGCACCTTCGCGGCGCGGCGCCTGTCGTACTCGGGCGTCTTCGTCTTGGGCGGGGTGTTGAGCGGTGTGGAACGGCCCAGCCGGGTGCGCACCCGCTCCGGCTCGGGACGCAGCTCCGGAGCGAACGCCTGCTCGGCCCAGGCCACGAGCTCTGAACGCTGATGGGGCATCAACCCCGGGAGAACCCCGTGGGAGCCCATGGCGGTGCTGTACACGACGGCGGCGCTCATGTCGTCGGCGAGCCATTCCTCCGGCGCCGTCACGATGGCCTCGGCGTCGGGGAACGACGACAGCGACAACCGGTGCAGCATCCCCGCCGGCCCGCCTTCGACCCAGCCGGTGACCCAGTCCCGCGCCTCCCGGTCCCAGCGGCGTTCCAACCGGGCGACGGCGAACCGGTCCGAGCGGGACGCGCCTGGCAGCCAGGGCACCCGCGGCCGCAGCAGCACCGTGGTGCGCCGCCGGCGGGGCAGGTACAGACGGCCGGCGGCGCCGACCCGGGTCGCCCAGCGGCGGATCCCGGTGTGCAGGTGGATCCGTGGCAGCGGCTCGAAGGGGACGGTGCGCAAGGTGACGTTGAGGGTGATCGAGTACCACCACCTCTGCCCGTCCTTGTCGAACCGCAGCGGCTCTGACACCAGTTCGGCGCCCTGGTCTCGGGGGCCGCGCGGCACCGCGTGAAAACGCAGGGTGCCGCTTCCATAGTCATAGGGCTCCAGGGCGAGGATCTTCCGGGCGAACCAGTCGGTGGTGAGCAGGTACTGGTGGGCGAGCGGCGCGGCGGTGCCGCCTTCGGTGACCGGGCAGCGCAGCAGCTCCAGCTCCACCGGTTCCCAGCGGGGCGGGGCGTCGTCCAGCATCGCGCGGGCCTTGGCCAGCAGCTCCCGGTAGTGGGGGTCTTTGGCCATGTCGGGTCGCAGGTCGCTCAGCCAGGCGTTGTACAGCGCCCGGAAAACCTGATCCGGCAGGCGTTCGACGCCTTCGGGGACCAGCAGCCAGTGTCCGCGCCCGTCACGCGGGCGCGGCAGCACCAGGTAGTCGGGGGCGAACGTCTGCAGGACCTGTTCCATCCGGCGGGTGGGCACGGTCCGGTAGGGCTCGGCGTCGGTGGGACGGCCCGCGTTGCACAGCTCCAGCAGCACCTCCCGCCACTGTTCGGGGAAGGGCAGGGCCTGATAGCGGGCGGTGACCGAGGCGTCCGGTGAGTCCGGCAGCCAGGAGGCCGTCCGGATGCGCGTGTAGGCGGGCATGCAAGGCTCCGTTCGAGAAACAGGCGTTTCAGGTTCGGTGGGTGAGTCCGGACAGCGCCTGGTACATCGGCGCGTACAGCATCCGGACCAGGGCCGGGTCGGCGGGATCGTCGAACCACGCCGGGTCGGCGTGGTCGTCGAAGTAGGGGGCCAGGATCTTGTGCAGGTCGGCCAGCAGGCCGTCCCGCGCCGGCGCCGTGACGGTCTCGCCCGGACGCAGCGCGGCGGCCGTCCCGGGGGCGAACTTGGCGTCCACGAACACGACCCGGGCGGGCACGCCGCCCCGCACCAGCCGGCCGATGACCTGCCAGATGGTGACGAGCTGGTCCCAGGCGAACGAGCGCCGCTCCCAGTCCTCCAGGTGCGAGTAGATGTAACGGCGCGACAGCAGCCGCCGCCATTCCTTGCGCGCCTGGTGCCGGAACTCCAGCCCGGCCTGATCCAGGTCGCCGGCCTTGGCGACCAGTTCCCCGAAGGTCGCCGGACCGGTGCGGCCGTCGACGCGGCGCAGGTCGCGGATGAAACGGCTCACCCAGTCGTTGACGGCGAACACCGCCAGCGACAGGTCGTCGGGCCTGGGGTGGGGCCGGGCCAGGAACAGGGCGACGCCGAAGGCGGCGTTGCGCTGGGCGTTGAGGATGTTGTGGCCGCGTTCGATCGCCATCAGCGGCGCCACCAGCACCTCGGCGTCCTCGTCCTCGGCGAACATGGCCAGGTCGCCGCGGCGCACCGTCTCCGCCCGCTCCTCGGAGCCCGGGCCGGGCTCGGCGTCGTCGGCGATCAGCACCCGGACCCTGCCGTGCCGGCGTTCGATGCCGTGCAGCGTCTCGGCGACCACGTCCGCCTCCCGGTAGCTGCCCACCAGCAGCAGCGCCCGGCGGCGCCGCTCGTCCTCGATGCGGTTGAGCTCTTGGGCGAGCGGCCCCGCGCCGCCGCCCCGGCCCGGGCGGCCCAGCCGGGCGGCCATCTGCCGGGCGGCGGCGGGACGGTCCTTGGGCGGGACGCCCGACAGACTCATGGGCCGTCCGTCGTCGTCATAGAGAAAACGCGTCGTGAAGGTGGTGCGGCGGACGGCCTCCAGCGCCCGGCTGGCCAAGTCCATGAAGGCCGCCGGGCATCAAAGGTTCGAACGCGGCGACCTGCTCGCCCTGACCTACGACGACCCGGCGCAGGAGGCCCGTGCCATCGCCGACCGCATCCAGCAGCTCCAGGGCGTCCCGTTCCAGGATGCGCCGGACGCCCCCGAGCGCGGTCTCAGCTACGCCGACTGCGCGGTGCTCTTCCGGTCGGTGCGCCATGACGCCGGTCCGCTGGTCGAAGAGCTCCGCCGCCGCGGCATCCCCTACATCATCAAAGGGCTGGTGCGGCTCTTTGAGACCCCCGAGGTGCAGGCCGCCGTCGCCTGCTTCCGCTACGTCGCCGGTCTCATCGATGCCGAGGCGGTCAAGGACGCCTGGCGCGCCGCCGACGTCGGCTGTGACGAGCGCCTGGACCAGGGCATCGCCGTCCTGGACGAGGCGATCGCCTGGGACGAGTCACGGCCCTGGGACTCCATCACGCTGCAGGGGGTGTTCCTCGGCTTTCTGGAGGCCATCGGGCTGCGTGAGGAGAACGTCCCCTCCCACGGGGAGACGGACGGCGGCCGCCGCGGTGAACCGGTCTTCTGCAACCTCGGCCGCTTCTCCACCGCCATCGGCGACTACGAGGCCATCCACCTGACCGTCCACCCGAAGGAACGCTTCGAGAAGTTCGCCAAGTGGCTGCAATACCAGGCCCCCGGCTACTACGAGGAGTTCGACGGCGACAACGGCTACGCCCAGCCCGACGCGGTGGTGATCGCCACCGAGGAACTGGTGGACCGGCACCTGAACCTGCCGTTCGCCAACCCGGCCGCCAAGGCCCGGCTGCGGCCCGCCGCGATCGCCTCCGTCCGCCGCTACCTGCGGGAGAAGGGGCGACCCTGCGCCAGACCATGTTCTCCGAGCAACCGGTCGAGATCCACCCCGCTCCCGGCGTCACCGTCACCGGCCGGGTCGACCTCATCAAGCGGCTGGACACCGAAGAGGTCTCGGTCGTGGACTTCAAATCCAGCGAACGCGCCCAGGCCGAAGACGTCTCCCTCGCCCAGCTCCACCTGTACGCCCTGGGCTATCGGGAGCTCACCGGCGCCGACGCCGATCTGGTGGAAGTCCACAACCTCGACGAGGAGGGCAGCTCACTGCGCGAGGAGGTCGACACAGGCTTGCTGAACGACCTGACCCGCCGCGTCACCGAGGTCGGCAGGTCCCTGCGCGACAACGACCTGCGTCGCCTCCCCCGCTGGTGCGCCACCTGCACCTCCTGCGACTTCGCCGGCATCTGCCGCGACGGAACGGACACCTCTGGGTGAGCGCCGTCTCACAACCCGCCGTAGGGCGCTCGGGGCGCTCGCAGCGCGCCCCGAGCACCCCGAGCGCACTGCGGAGACTAGTGATCACCGCGGCTGCCGGGCGCTCACCGCCGGGGCTCATTGTTCCTTGCGTCTGCTGCGTTTGTTTCGGATACTGCGAATAGATGCCTTTGGGGCGGTGAGGGGTGTGGCAGACGTGCAGGTCAGGCGGATAGAGCCAGGAGCGGTCGATACCCGGCAGGCTGCGCGGGCCGTGCAGAGGATCAAGGCGTACCTTCAGCGCAATCCTCACGAGCAGGCCATCAGGGTGCATGCTGAGATCGGTGAAGAAGAGGCCTTGGTCCTGCCACGGCAGGCGGTGAGCTTGTTCGCCTACATCCTGTCCCAGATCGCCGCCGGGCGCGGGGTGTCGGTCGTTCCTTCGGATGCCGAACTGACCACGCAGCAGGCGGCCGATCTGCTGAACGTCTCCCGCCCTTATCTGATCGGGTTGCTGGAGAGGGGAGAGATCCCCTTCAGACGGGTCGGCCGACACCGTCGCATCAGATGGGACGACTTGATGGACTATAAGCGGAAGAGCGAGGCGCAAAGCCGCACGGCTGCCGACGAACTCGCCCGGCTCGGTCAGGAGCTGGGCATCTGACGATGGCGTTCGTGGTGGTCTACGATGCCTGCGTTCTGTACGGCAACACGCAACGCGACCTGCTGATCCGCATTGCCCAGTCGGGGCTGGTCCAGGCCAAGTGGACGAACGCCATTCTCGATGAGCTGCAAAAGAACCTGACCGCCGGCCGTCCGGACATTCCTGTGGAGAAACTGATCAGGTTGCGCACCCTGATGAACCGGGCGGTCCCCGATGCCCTCGTCGAGGGTTACGAACCGCTCATCGAGGCGCTGAAACTCCCCGATCTCGAAGACCGGCATGTCCTGGCCGCCGCGATCAAGGCTCAGGCCCAGGTGATCGTCACCTCGAACCTTCGAGATTTCCCGGCCGACATGCTGGAACCCTGGAACGTGGAGGCCAAAAGCCCCGACGACTTCGTCCTCGATCAGATCGACTTCGACGACCGGGTCGTGTGGGCGTGCGTCCAGCAGATCGTCGACTCACGGAACAACCCGCCTGAAACGGTCGAGGATGTGCTGGACGCTCTCGAACGCGCCGGCCTGGTCGAGTCCGTCGCGGCCTTGCGGACACGAAGTCATCGGGGTTTTTCAACACGCGGCCTTTGAAGACCGGGACGGCGGCCTCGGCGGTGTTCAAGGCCATGGCCGTGCAGGTCACGGCACCGCTCTCGGCTGTGACATCCCCGTCCTGCCGTGCGGAACGACGTGCTGACGGGGCAGGATGAAGCCGATCGGCCTTGCCGGAGCGGCCGAGCGCCTTTGAGGTATCAGGCACTGACGGCCTGGCTTGCTCGCTCGACGTCTTTGGGACATACCTCGGTGAGCGGGCAGGAGGCGCAGTCGAGTGTACCGGGGCGGCACCATTGGCGTCCGAGGAGCCGGCTGGGCAGATCGAGGGCGCCGGGACGGTCGGGGTGCGGCTCCCAGGCTCTGGCGATCATATGGTCGCGGTCGTCACGGTCCGCCAGACGGGTGCGGAGGAAGACGCGGCGCAGGTGGATGTCGTAGGCGATTTCGCCCCCATCCAGGTCCCTGATGGGTACGCCACAGTCGCGCTCAAGGATCTCCACCGTCATCGCGGCCTTCTTCTGGCCGATGCCGGCAAACGCCTCGAAGTGTTTCTTCAGCTCCTTTGCCGGGGGTGATCGGACTAAATGGCTCCGGCATCACCACCGCACTCGGTCATCACCCGCTGGGCTACCGGAACCAGCCATCTGGGCATTTTTTCGATATGTCGATGCAGCTTAAGCGGCTGCGCGATGGCTTCTCGCACCCCCGCCTCGTCTTGGGCAATCCGTTCGGGATCGAAGTGGCCAAGGCGCCGGCTCAGCAGGAACGGCGCACGCCATGCCCGCTCCGCCGGAACTCCTTGGTCGAAAAGGACACCGGCCAGGAAGGCGAAGTCGTTCTCCAAAAGGAGTCTGTTCGCCTCGGGGTCGCTTGTGAACTCCACCGTCGTCCCCTGCCGAGCCGACTTGTGCCGCTCGCCGTACGCCAACAGCGCGGCGGCCGCGGCGGCGCGGAGTTCGTCCTCATCATGGAACCGTACGCCGGCCGGGGCGGGACCAGTGCCGGATATCGGCGGAAGCGCTCGTCACGCGATGGGGTGAGAACGCAGGCGACCCCAGGCCGCGGCACAAAGGAGCGCATGACGCACCCACCCGGCGACGTCGTCTTGCCGGAGCTTGACCGCCGGGCTCTGCGGAACGTACGGCGCTCGGATTTCGTCGGCCATGACCACCACGGGGAGCGGGAGATAATCCGGTGGAACGTCGGCACCCGGTCTCAGATGCCGCTTGGTCACCTTGATCAGGCTCAGCAGCGCCTCTGACCGTTCGAAATCGTCGGACTCGACGCCCTCGACCATGGGTTCATCGCGAATTCAAGTCACTGAGCGCACGCGCAGGCGACCATAAACATCCCTGCGGCCGATCCCATGACGGACCTTGATTTCTTGGCCGTCCACCGCCGCCACGGCGACCCAGCCTCGTTCGAACCGCTCGGTCTCCTCGAGCCAGGCCATGAGAAGGGGCCCATGGCCTTCATTTCCAGAAGCTGGATCTCTGGGTTCAGCGGGGCTCCACGCCGTTCGTGCTAATAAAACAGCGTGATTTCTGTGAACGGCGATCGAGGATTCACCGATTTCCTCTGCTCTCGGCTGGGGACGCACTGGCGGGTCATGCGCGAACTCTTCTCAGCGGCGCGCCCGGCTGTGCGGCCGGGCGTGAGCCCAGCCGGTCTTCCTGGGCGTAGAGGTCAGGGCCTGCCTGCGGGAGGTTCGGCACCAGTCCTCATGCCTAGGGCGTGTCCGTCCTCGTAACACGAGAGGATGCCGTTGAGCGGTCTGGGGCAGGCAACTGGAAGGTCTCAATGCGCGTCGCCTACATCGTGATCTACACCGATGCTCTTGAGGAGTGCCGTGTGTTTTACGCCGGGCTCGGCATTCGCTTTCGCAAGGAGCGGCATGAAGACGGGCCGGTCCATCATGCCGCGGTCTTGGAAGACGGAGCCGTGATCGAGCTGTATCCGGCGGCCGGTAAGCCCCCTACGGGCCGGTTGAGACTGGGCTTCACTGTGCGGCGTTCGACCACGTCGTTGCCGCTGGGACCGGGGCGGCACGTCCTGCGCGACCCCGAGGGCCGCACCGTCGAACTGGAAGTGATCGAGTGATCGTCAGGGCCGGCGGTGTGACGCTCGTCGTCTTCTGCGCTGCCCGGATGACTTCTTCCCGACCGTGGGCCGGTGAGTCGGCACGGCGGATGGAACGGCTCGGCGCGCGGTAAGGGGGCGGGATGGACATGGTGTCGGCGGCCTTTCCGGCCTTGGAGTGAGGAGCGCCGGTCTTGCCGGGTGAGACCGGCTCCTGCCCACTGTCGCTGATCGCCGGGAGGAGCAGGAACTGAGGACCGTCCCAGCGGATTTGCAAGGACACGGACAGGAACTTTGGAAGATCGGCGGTGTCCGGGCACGGTGTCGGACTTCGAGGGACGGGCGGCCGGTAAAAGGCCCGCGGCCCGGCCATCCTCGAGGTGGCCGGGCCGCACACCCGGGTGAATGCAGAGCGGGCGACGGGAATCGAACCCGCGTCACCAGTTTGGAAGACTGGGGCTCTACCATTGAGCTACGCCCGCATGGTCGGCCGAGAGAGCCCGGGGGATCCGGATCTCGGTCACTGCGTAGCGTACCGGTTTTCCGGGGGTCTTCGCGCGCGGGATGGGGCGAGCCTTCGGGGTCGGCGGATCGGGATGGCGTGGGGGCGGATCCGCACTACACTTTCACAGGCTGCGGTTGCCGTCTCCGTTGGGGCATGCGGCCGCGGGCCGGGGTGTGGCGCAGCTTGGCTAGCGCGCGTGCTTTGGGTGCACGAGGCCGTGGGTTCGAATCCCGCCACCCCGACGCGAACTCGCAGGGCAGAGGCCTGATCGCCGAAGCGGTGGTCAGGCCTTCGCGCGTTTTCGGGGGCGGTGTCACCTGGTCGGCGCCGGCTTGGTCTCCCTGGGAACTTCGGGGCCGGTGCACATGGCGGGAGACGCCTGCGAGAAGGGGCGTCCGTCTCGGACGGCCGGAGGTGTTCTCCGTGGGGCCGTTCAGGAGCGGTCGGGGGCGCTGCAGGGGGAGGAGCGGGCGATGCGGATCATGGCGCGGTACAGGGCCTGGGGGTCTGGGGCGTCGGGGAGAGGGGGGAGTGGGGCGCCGGGGGTGGCGTAGGAGCGGAGCATGTGGCCTACCAGGCGGCGCCAGGCGTCGGGGGCGGCGTCGGCGGTGGCGGCGATGACGCCGGCGTTGGCCATCAACAGGATGGGCAGGTCGCGGTCGGTGAAGTCCTCGCGCAGGTGGCCGGTGGCCTTGGCGCGGGCGATGAGTTCGAGGAAGCCGCGGTAGGCGCGGTCGCGGCGGGACTCCAGGGCCTTGGCGGTGGGGAAGGTCATGGTGAGGACCTCGGCGAAGCCGCGGTCGGCGGCCTGCATGGCGCATACGGCGTAGACGTAGCGGACGAAGCCGTGCCAGGGGTCGGGGTCGGCCAGGGCCTCGGTGACGGCCGTGAGGTAGGCGTCCATGCGGTCGGCGAAGACCGCGGTGATGAGGTCTTCGCGGGTGGCGAAGCGCCGGGACAGGGTGGCCTTGCCCACGCCGGCCTCGCGGGCGATCGCCGCCATCGGCACGTCGAGCCCTTCGGCGGCGTACAGGCGGCGGGCGGCGGCCAGGATCCGGTCGCGGTTGCGTTCGGCGTCGGCCCGCAGCCCGCACCCGGAGCGCCTGCCGGTGTCCGGCTCGAGGACGTCGTCCCGGGGGACCTTCGCGGAGGCCATGAATTCATCCTAATTAAGTGGAACAACCTTCCCACTTGTCTGGTTACGCTGTACGGCACCCAAACGGGAAGGTCGTTCCACTTGTGCCGGGACGGTCCCCGCCGTGCCGCTGTTTTCCCTGGTTGGTGAGGACGAGGCGATGCGGTCGAGAGGCCGGAGCACGGGCCGCCCGGTGACCGCCCCAAGAGACCTCGCCGAGGACGAAGGACGTGCGCGATGAACGTTTTCCTGTGGATCCTGCAGGCGCTCCTGGCCGTGATGTTCGCCATGGCCGGGGTGATGAAGTCCACCCGGCCCAAGGACAGGCTCGCCCCCAAGCTGCCGTGGGTGGAGGACTTCCCCTCCGGGATGGTCAAGTTCATCGGCGTCGCCGAACTGGCCGCGGCCCTCGGCCTGATCCTGCCGGCGGCCACCGGCATCGCCCCCGTCTTGACCCCGCTGGCGGCGGCCGGCCTGGTCATCGTGATGATCGGCGCCATGATCACCCACGCTCGCCGCAAGGAACCCCAGGCCATCGCCTTCAACGTCGTCCTGCTCATCCTCGCGGCCGTCGTCGCCTGGGGCCGCTTCGGTCCCTACTCCCTGTAGCGCCCGCCCCGACGCCGCCCCTGCACTTTCGAAGACTTCGGGGGCGGGCGCCGGAACCGCCGTTCGCATCGTGAACCGCGGGACGTCCGGCAAGCCCCGCCGCCCGCACCGGCCGCCACCGGCGGCCGGTCACCGAACGAGGAGGAAACCCCGTATGACCATCGCGATCATCGGCGCCACCGGACAGCTCGGCGGCCACACCGTCGATGCCCTGCTCGCCCGCGGTGTCCCCGCGGGCGACATCCTGGCCCTCGGCCGCAACACCGACCGTCTCGCCGCGCTCGCCGAACGCGGGCTGCGCACCGCCACCGTCGACGTGGACGACATCGACGGCACCGCCGCCACCCTCACCGGGGCCGACAAACTGCTCCTGATCTCCTTCGACAGCGTGGGCGCCCGCGTGGCCCAGCACGCGAACGCCATCGAGGCCGCCCGCCGGGCCGGCGTGAACCACCTGGTGTACACCTCGGTCCTGCACGCCCCGACCACGCGTCTTCGGCTCGCCGCCGACCACAAGGCCACCGAGGAACGCATCACCGCCTCCGGCATCCCCGCGACCTTCCTGCGCAACGGCTGGTACACCGAAAACCACCTGCCGGACTTCTCCGCGGCCCGCGAACGCGGCGTCATCGCCAACAGCGTCGGCCCCGGCCGCATCGCCACCGCCCCGCGCAAGGACTACGCCGAGGCCGCCGCCGTCGTCCTCACCACCCCCGGCCACGAGGGCAAGGCGTATGAGCTGTCCGGCGACGTCGCATGGAACTTCGCGGAGTTCGCCGCCACCGCCCAGGAGCTGCTCGGCACCCCGGTGCGCTACCAGGAACTCACCCCCGAGGCCGAACGCGAGCAGCTGCTCGCGGCCGGCCTCGACGAGGGCACCGCGGACTTCGTGGTCGGCCTCAACGCCGACCTGCGCGCGGGCGCCATCGCCGACACGCCCGGCGACCTGGCCCGCCTCATCGGCCGGCCCACCGAGCCGCTGGCCGAGACCATGAAGACCTGGCTTTGATCTCCCGGTGGTGAAGCCCCGTCCCCACCCGGACGCGGGCGTTCCGACCTCACCGGCGGCGGGCGGCGTGCGAAGACGGCGACACGGCGTTCGGACGGAGGCGACGGAAACACGGCGCCCGCCGCTCACCGGTGATGGGGTCAGCGTTCGGGAGCCCGGCAGGTGTCGGTGGTGGGTCCAGGGGCCAGGACGCTGAGCTCGACGCGGGACGCGGTGGTGATGCCGGGGATGAGGAAGGTGCGCGAGTTGGTCTCGTCCGGCAGCCGCTCTTGAAGCTGTTTGACCGGCTCGGTGCGTCCGTCCTGCAGCACGCTGATGACGAGCATGGCGGGCCCGGGGAAGCGCACCTTGACCTCCAGGCCCTTGGCCGTGGAGGTGTAGAAGGCGGTGGTGCACAGCGGCGTCCCGCCCTGGGGGTCGTCTTGTTTGGCCAGCAACCCGCCCTGCCCGCCGGCAGGCGGCGAGGCGGTGGGCGCCGATGCCGGCGGAGGCGAGGCGGCCGCCTTCGGCGAGTCCCCGCCGCAGCCCGCGGTCCCCAGCGCGAGCGCGGCGCAGCATGCGATCCCGGCGAGCCGGGCCCGCCTCGGTGGGATTCCGTCACGTGTCATGGTCGTCCTTCCCGGCCGTGAACGTCATTGCGTGGGACGGCCCGCACCGCCGCGCCGTCCGGACCCCGGGGGCGGCCCCGGGCCCGGACGGCGCGGCGGCAAGGGGGCGGGTCAGCGGCCGAAGATGCCGCCCGCCCGGCGGTCGGCGCCCTCCTCGGCGGCGCCGGCGCCGCGGATCTTCTGCGCGGCGAACTGGGCGGCCCGGCCGGCCTCGGAACGGTAGGCCAGGTGGGCCGCGATGTTGACGCCCGCGCCGCACACCGGGTCGCCCTGGTTGCAGATGTCGAGGGTGCGGTCGGCGAACTCACCGGTGTCCGGCTCGCCGGGGCCCAGCCGGGCCGGGTTGCCGAACAGCAGGACGGCCGCGATCTGCGGACGGACCTCGCGGGGCAGCTCGGTGGCGCCGCCCACGACGCCGGTGCCGATGGCGCCGTTCACCACGCTGGCGCCCTGGGAGTAGCCGACCAGGACGAACTTCTGGTTCGGGCATTCACGGGCCTGCTGGGTGACGTGCCGCACCAGGTCCTGCACGCCCTGCCGGGGCGAGGTGGGGCTGGCGTCGGCCGGGTAGTCCACCGGGTAGGAGGTCAGGTCCGTGCCGCGCAGCTCGCCCTGCAACGCCCGGAAGACCGGGTCGCCGACGATCACCCCCAGCCGCCCGGGTTCGAAGGTTCCCCGGGCGGCGACCATCTCCACCTCCGAGCACGCCGCGGCGGCCGGGGAGGTCGTCGCCAGGGCGACCAGGCCGCCGGCCGCCACCCCCGCGAGCGCGGTCACCCTGGCGATGAGACGGAAGGCGGCGGACGTGAAGGAACGCATGCGATTCACCTCTTGGCTGGATCGGACGGGCGCCGCCCCGCAGCGCACGGCGGACGAATCGCCGCGGGGGATGCGCCTTAGAACACATTGGCAAGAGATGGTGGGCGGGCCGCCGCGCGCCTCTCTACACGTCCGTCCGAGGAAAAATCCCGATAACAATGTGGCCGGCTGCGAAACCATGACGGGGGTGTTGTACGTATCACCCGGATCGGCTCGCCTTGCCGAGCCGGACGGCCATAGCCGGACCGCGAGGGGCGATGTGCGTGCGCACAACGGCTCATGGGAGGCGGCATCGCGATTGCCCTTCCCGCCGCGGTCCGCACCCGGCAAGGCGCCCTTTGACGTCGGGTTTTGCGTCCCCGATGGACTCTGGCGTCAAAACCGTCCGCTGTTTTTGTCAGATGGGCCGGCATTTCCTCACCGGGACGCGGCGTACAAACGTCACGCCCGCACCCGTCCCCGAGGAGGAACTCATGCGGATCTTCCCCAGCCGTGCCAAGGCGGCCGGCCTGGCCTGCGCGGCGCTGGCCGCTGCCGGGGCCGTCGTCGCCGTCGCCCCACCCGCACAGGCGGCCTGCGCGGATGTGAGCATCATCTCCGCGCGCGGCACCGGTGAGCCCCAGGAGGGAAGCTGGCTGCTGCAGCCGATGGGGGAGCGGATCAGAACCGGGCTCACCGGGCTGAACACCACCTACACCGAGCTGCAGTACCCGGCCCGGCTCACTTTCGACACCAGCGCCACCGAGGGCGTGACCAACCTGGTGCGGCTGCTGAACACCTCCGCCCAGGAATGTCCGGACCAGCGTTACGTCCTGCTGGGCTACTCCCAGGGCGGCGGCGTGGTCGGCGACGCCCTGCTGCCGAACGGCCAGCGGATCTGGGGCAAGAACGCCCCGCAGGTCTCCTCGGCGGCCTCCTCACGGATCGCCGCGATCGTGATGTTCGGCGAGATGCGCTTCACCGCGAGCGACCCGTTCAACGTCGGCGACTTCGACCCGAACAAAGAGTCCATCCGGCCGCGTCCCCGGGGCGCGCTGAACGCCTACGCCGACCGGATCCGCAACTACTGCGTCGCCAACGACTTCGTCTGCCAGGACCCCGGCAGCACCCTCGCCCACCTGCGGTACTTCGTCAACGGCATGCCCCGTGACGGCGCGGACTTCGCCGTGTCGAAGGTCCGGGCCGCCCTGGGCCGGTGACCTGAGGAGAACCGGGCCTCCTCACCGCGTGCGTCCCAGAGCGACGGGGGCCTCAAGGCGCTCCGGCTCCCGCATCGGTCAAAAGGGTCGCCCTGCGGAAACGGCGTCCTCCCGGAACGCTCTTCGACGGCTTCCCCAGGACGCCGGACAGGCGACCCCTGGGCACGGCGCCTTCCCCTCGGCCGTCAGCGCCGCTCGCCCCGGTCCCGCTCATGTGACGCAAGGCGTGCCCGTCCGTTCCCGCATCGGGCGGGCACGCCCGGCGGCGGTCAGCCGGGGAACCGTTTGCCGAGCGCTTGCGACAGGGCCTGATCCAAGCCCAGCCGTTCCCCGGCACGGTAGGACTTCTCAAAGGAAGCCTCGCCGAGCATCCGCCGGATCTGCTGGACGCCGCGGTCGCGGTACCGCACCAGGTGCGAAAACCCCCACAGCTGGGGAGCTCCGGCCGGACGCCAGGTGGTGTGGGCCGCCCCCAGCAGCAAAGCCGCGGTGTGCGGGTCGCCGCTTTGCGCCAGCACCCAGGCGAGGGTTTCGCTCACCGTGGCCATGCCCAGCAGGTCGCCGAGCTGCATCTTGAAGTCCAGGCTCTGCCGCAGCAGGGGGACGGCCTCCCGGGCGCGGCCCTCTTCGGTATAGGCGATGGCCAGCGTCCACAGCAGGTAGGAGCGGTGCCAGGTCTCGCCGCACTCTTCCGACAGCTCGATCGCCCGCCGGATGAAGTGCACCGCCTCCTCCCCGGCTCCCCGCACCGCCGCCGACAGCCCGATCTGGGCCAGCGCCTGCTGGGTGGTGAGCAGCCCGGGACGGTGCCCGCCGAAGCGCAGGGCCTCGTGCGAATGCCGCTCGGCCCGCTCGGTGTCGCCGCGGAACAGCGCCGACAGGCCGCGCTGCTGGTGGACGGCGGCCTGCAGCCCGGCCCACTCGGCGCCGCCGTCGCCGGCCCGGGAGGCGACCGACTCCACGCGGTCCAAGAACGCGGCGCAGCCGCCGTGGTCGCCCTGCAGCAGCAACGCGAACGCCGCCGCCCACATCGCCCAGCACCAGGCGGTGGTCAGGTCGGGACGGGGCGGCTCGGGGAACCGTTCGCTCAGCCGGCGCATCCAGTGCACGCCCTCGCCCACGTTCCCGCAGGCGATCCAGTACAGCCACAATGCGCGGGCGCCCTCGAAAAGCAGCGGGGAGGGCTGCTCGTCGGCCAGCGCGTAGCGGAACGCCTGCCGCAGGTTGGCGTGCTCCTCCCGCAGCCGCAGCAGCCGCCGGCACTGCCGGGGCGAGGCGTACTCGTCCTCGGCCCGCCGGGCAAGGCCCAGGTAGTGCTCCAGGTGCCGGCGCCGGGCCTGCTCGTCCCGGCCGGAGGCGGCCAGGTGCTCCCGCCCGTACATGCGGACGGTCTCCAGCATGCGCAGCCGGGTCCGTCCCCGCACCTCGATCCGGGTCAGCAGCGACTTGTCCACCAGCCCGGCGATCGCCTCCAGGGCGGGCTGGGCGGCGGGCCGCTGGTCGGCGCACAGCGCCTCGGCGTCGGCCAGCGACACGGTGCCGGCGCACACCGACAGCCGCTCCCAGGCCGCCCGTTCCTCGGCCGAGCACAGTTCGTGGCTCCAGTCGAACACCGCCCGCAGCGTCCGGTGCCGCGGCGGCGCGGTGCGGTCGGCGCCCGCCGCGCCCAGCAGGGCGAACCGCTGGTCGAGCCGTTCGGCCAGCTCCTGGACGGTCAGCAGGCGCAGCCGGCGCGCGGCCAGCTCCAGCGCCAGCGGCAGGCCCTCCAGCATGCGGCACACCCGCACCACCGCCTCCCGGTTGGCGTCGGTGAGGCGGAAGTCCGGCACCGCCGCCTTGGCCCGGTCGACGAACAGTTCCACCGCCGCCGAGCAGCACTGCTCCGCCGAGCCGTCCCGGTGCGGCAGCGGCAGCGGATCGACCGCCAGCACCTGCTCGCCCGCCTCGTTCAGCGGCTGCCGGCTGGTGGCCAGTACGCGCAGCTGCGGCACGGCGTGCAGCAGGGCGCGCGTCAGCGCGGCGGTCGCCTCCAGCAGGTGCTCGCAGTTGTCGAGCACCAGCAGCGTCCGCCGCCCGCGCAGCGCCTCGGCCATGGCCTCCAGCGGGGTCCGCTCGGCCTCGGTCTGGACGCCGAGCGCGGTGGCCACGGCGCGGTCCACCATCGTCGGTTCGGTCAGCTCCGCCAGCTCCACCAGGTGGACGCCGCCGGGAAAGCGCACGGCGACGGCCTCGGCCAGGTGCAGCGCCAGCCGGGTCTTGCCGACCCCGCCGATCCCGGTCAAGGTCACCAGGCGGCTTTCCGACAGCAGCCGCAGCCCGGTGGCCAGTTCCGCTTCCCGTCCCACGAACCTGGTCAGCGTCGCCGGCAGCCTGCCGGGCGCGCCTGCGGCGAACCGGTCGGGGGAGCGGGCGCCCGGCTGGGCGGCGGCCGGCTCGCCGGACAGTGAGATCGCCTGCCAGCGCGCCGTCCAGATCGCCAGCAGGTCGTCGGTCTTCCATTCCCCCGCGGCGCTGTCGGCGCGGCGGGGGTGTTTGCGGGCGAAGGCGACGCAGGCCCGCACGAACATCTCGGTGACGTCCCAGGACGGCCGGGTGCGTCCGGAGGCGGCGTTGCGCAGCGAGGTCGCCGAGTACGGAGAGCCCAGCTGTTCGGTCTCCCGGGCCAGCGCCTCATAGCTCGGATCCCCCGCCTGATCCCGCAGCTCGCGCAGCCCTTGGGCGAACCTTCCCAGCGGGCTGTCGGGGTCGGGAACGGGGGAAGGCCGTCGCCCGGGACGCGCCACCCGCCCCATGCAGCCTCCGTCCCGAGGGTTCCCAGCAACAGGGCACTGATTTTAACGGCGCCTTAAGCGGTTCCTCTCTGAGAGGAGGGGGCGCGTCTTTTCCGCCTGCTATGTCTTATGTGTTCAAGAAGGGGGCGGTACGCCCGCGCCCCTGTAACGGGCGTACCGTAAACCGTGATTGCGGGGACTGTTTCGGGCCCCCGCGCCGGCCCGCCTCCCCCTCCTCAGGCGGGCCAGCGCAGGGAAGCACTGCACGTCCCGGTCCACTGCGGCGGCCAGCTCGGAGGAAGCTCCTGGTCGACCGTGGAGGTCGCGGCGGCCGAGTGATAAATCCCCGGCCCGGGCGGGGTGAAGGAGTAGGGGCCGCAGCTTCCCTCGTCCTCCTCCGATTTCAGCCTCATCCGGCATTTATGCAGGCTGGCCCGGTATTTGGTGTTCTTGTCGTTGGCGATCCACACCCAGACGGTGACCGGTCCCGGGGTGCCCTGCGGTTCCAGCGCCTTGACGTTCACGATCATGTCCAGCCCGCTCTTGGTGGCGCGGATGCACGGGCTGATGGCGACCTTGTCCTTTTCGACCGGCGCGTAGACGCGGCAGTTCGCCCAGGCGGGCGGGACGGGCTGCTGGGACGGGCCGGGCCGCTGCCGCGGCGCCCGGGAACGCTCCCCGCGCGGAGCCGCTGACGAGGGAGCGCCGGCGGGCGGGGATGCGGTGGAGGAGGGGTGATCGCCTGCCGGCTCCGCCGCCGCCGATCGCTGCGGCGCGGCCGTCCCGGCCGGGGAGAGCGCCGCGGCGACGGACGGCACCGCGGAGGCCACGGCCACCGAACGCGAGCCGGAGTCGGAGGAGGCCGCCCGCCACCACGTCGTGCCCGCCGCGCCGGTGGCGACCAGCAGCACCGGGACGCCCGCCAAGGCGACCGTCCGCCACCTGCGGCGCCGCACGGGGTGAGCGGGCCGCGCAGGCCCGGGGGGCGCGGCCGTGACGGCGGGCGGCTCCTCCGGCAGCGTCGACCTGTCGGCGATCATCGAGGCGACCGCCGGCGGCAGCCAGCCGGCGGTGATGGTCGCCCGTCCCCCGAGCCGCTGCAGCAGCTGCGGCACGCCGGGCCGGGCGGCCGGGTCCTTGGCCAGGCAGTCGGCGATCAGGCTCCGCAGCGGCGCGGGCACCCGCCTCAGATCGGGCTCCTGGTGCAGGATCTTGTGGACCACGGCCGCCAGGGAACCGGCGTCGAACGGGCCGTGCCCGCAGGCGGCGAAGGCCAGCACGCAGCCGAAGGAGAACACGTCACTGGCCGGCCCGGGCGGCTCGCCGCGGGTCTGCTCGGGCGAGGCATAGGCCGGGGTCCCCACGAAGGCGCCCGTCGCGGTCACCGTGGAGGCGTCCAGGGCGCGCACGATGCCGAAGTCGATGATCCGGGGGCCGTCGGGGGCCACGATCACGTTGCTGGGCTTGAGATCGCGGTGCACCAGCCCGCAGGCGTGCACCGCGGCCAGCCCCTCGGCCAGGCCCGCCCCCAGCCGCGTCAGCGCGTTCAGCGGCAGCCCGCCGTGCTCGGCCACGATCTCCTGCAGCGACAGGCCCGGCACATAGGCGGTGACCAGCCAGGGCGGGTCGGCGGCCGGATCGGCGTCGACGACCTGGGCGGTGTAGAACCCGCCGACCCGCCGCGCGGCCTCCACCTCGCGGGCGAACCGGGCGCGGAAGTTCGGCTTGGCGGCGACGGCCGGGTGGATGACCTTCACCGCGACCGGGCGGCCTCCCGGCGAGCGTCCCAGATAGACCTGGCCCATGGCGCCGCTGCCCAGGCGCGCCGAGAGCCGGTACGGGCCGATCTGCCGCGGGTCGGTGGGCTGGAGGGGTTCCATTGACGTGTCGGTTCCTGTTCGGCTCGGCCACGGGCGGCGGATCCGGCGGCGCGCCCTCCGGGCCCGCCGCCTTCGTTCGTTTGAACGACCTGCATGTCAAGCTTGGTCGGTCCCGCTGTCAGGAACCGGCTTCGCCGCGATCTCTCCGGTAAGGCTGCGCAATCACCGCGCAATTACGGAAAGCCCGGCCCTGCAGGACGCCCGGAGCGGCCGCCGGTGCCCGTGGTGCACTATGGGCGGGTGAGCGGGAACGAAGGGCGCTGGGAGTTCTGGATCGACCGCGGAGGCACCTTCACCGACGTGGTCGGACGGCGACCGGACGGGGAGCTGGTCGCCTGCAAGCTGCTGTCGGAGAACCCGGGCCGCTACCGGGACGCGGCGGTGGCCGGCATCCGCCGGCTGCTGGGCGTGCCGGAGGGCGAGCCGATCCCCGCCGACCGCATCGCCGCGGTCAAGATGGGGACCACGGTGGCCACCAACGCGCTGCTGGAACGCAAGGGCGAACCCACGGTGCTGGTGATCACCCGGGGTTTCCGGGACGCGCTGCGCATCGGCTACCAGAACCGGCCGCGCATCTTCGACCGCGCCATCACCGTGCCCGAGCTGCTGCACACCCGGGTGATCGAGGTCGATGAGCGGATCGGCGCGCACGGCGAAGTGATCGTCCCGCTGGACGAAGAAGAGGTCACCCGGCAGCTGCAGCGCGCCTACGACGACGGGCTGCGCTCGGTGGCGGTGGTGTGCATGCACGCCTACCGCTACCCCCGGCACGAGGCGCGGATCGGGGAGATCGCCCGCCGCATCGGCTTTCCTCAGGTGTCGGAGTCGCACAAGGTCAGCCCGCTGATGAAGCTGGTGTCCCGGGGCGACACCACCGTCGTGGACGCCTACCTGTCGCCCATCCTGCGCCGCTACGTCGACCAGGTCGCCGACGAGCTGGGCGCGCGGCGCCCCGGCCGCGGCGGCGAGGGCGTGCAGCTGATGTTCATGCAGTCCAACGGCGGGCTCACCGAGGCGCACAACTTCCGCGGCAAGGACGCCATCTTGTCCGGCCCGGCCGGCGGCGTGGTCGGCATGGCCCGCACCTCGGCGGCGGCCGGATTCCACAAGGTCATCGGCTTCGACATGGGCGGCACGTCCACCGACGTGTCGCACTTTGCGGGCGAGTTCGAACGCGAACTGGAGACGCAGGTGGCCGGGGTCCGCATGCGGGCCCCGATGATGAGCATCCACACCGTCGCCGCCGGCGGCGGGTCGATCCTGCACTTCGACGGCGACCGTTACCGGGTGGGCCCGGACTCGGCCGGCGCGGACCCGGGACCGGCCTGCTACCGGCGCGGCGGCCCGCTGACCGTCACCGACGCCAACGTCATGCTCGGCCGCATCCAGCCGGCCCACTTCCCGCACGTCTTCGGGGAGAGCGGCGACCAGCCGCTGGACGCCGAACGGGTCCGGGCGGGCTTCGCCGAGCTGGCCGAACGGATCGGGGATGGACGCACCCCCGAGCAGGTCGCCGCCGGGTTCCTGGAGATCGCCGTCGCCGGCATGGCCAACGCGATCAAGAAGATCTCCGTCCAGCGCGGCTACGACATCACCGAGTACGCGCTGACCACCTTCGGCGGCGCCGGCGGGCAGCACGCCTGCGCCGTGGCCGACGCCCTCGGCATGACCACCGTCCTCATCCACCCGCTGGCCGGCGTGTTGTCGGCCTACGGGATGGGACTGGCCGACGTCACCGCCATGCGCGAAACGGCGGTGGAGGCCCCGCTCGGCGCGGACATGCGCATGGACGGCGTGCCGCTGGCGGAGGTGTTCGCCCGCCTGGAGGCCGAGACCCGCGCCGAGCTGAAGTCCGAGGGCGTTCCGGACGAGCAGATCACCGTGGTGCGCCGCGCCCACCTGCGCTATGAGGGCACCGACACCGCCCTGCCGGTGCGGGCGCCGGCCGAGCTGGACGAGGCGGGCGCGGCCGCCATGACGGCCGGGTTCGAGGCGGCCTACCGGCGCCGTTTCGCGTTCTTGATGCCGGACCGGCCGATCGTGGTGGAGGCGGTGTCGGTGGAGGCCACCGGCGCCTCCGGGGTCACCGAACGGCCGCCGGCCGCCCGCCCCCGCCGGGAGGGGCCGGTGCCCGTCCGCGACCGCGTCCCCTTCTACACCGGCGGCGCCTGGCGGCAGGTCGACCTCTATCACCGGGCCGACCTGCAATGCGGCGACAGGATCGACGGCCCGGCGATCATCGTGGAGGACAACGCCACCACGGTGGTGGAACCCGGCTGGCAGGCCACCGTCAACGAACTGGGCCACCTTGTGCTGCGGCGCGTCAAAGCCCGTCCGGCGAGCCGGGCGGTGGGCACCGACGCCGACCCGGTCATGCTGGAGATCTTCAACAACCTGTTCATGTCGGTGGCCGAGCAGATGGGGGTGCGGCTGCAGTCCACCGCCCACTCGGTGAACATCAAAGAACGCCTGGACTTCTCCTGCGCGATCTTCGACCAGCACGGCAACCTCATCGCCAACGCCCCGCACATCCCCGTGCACCTGGGCTCGATGGGCGAGAGCATCAAAGAGCTGATCAAAGACCGCCCCGACATGCGTCCCGGGGACGTCTACGCCCTCAACGACCCCTACCACGGCGGCACGCACCTGCCCGACATCACCGTGGTCACCCCGGTCTTCGGCGAGGACGGCGCCGTCTTGTTCTACGTCGCCTCCCGCGGCCACCACGCCGAGATCGGCGGGATGACCCCCGGGTCGATGCCCGCCTTCAGCACCCGCGTGGAGGAAGAGGGCGTCCTGCTGCGCAGCCTGCTGCTGGTGCGGGACGGCCGCTTCCGCGAAAGGGAGATCCTGCAGGCGCTGACCTCCGCCCCCTACCCGTCGCGCAACCCCGCCCAGAACATCGCCGACCTGCGCGCCCAGATCGCCGCCAACGAAAAGGGCGTGCAAGAGCTGCGCGCGATGGTGGAGCACTTCGGCCTGGAGGTGGTCCACGCCTACATGGGGCATGTCCGCGCCAACGCCGAAGAGGCCGTGCGGCGCGTCATCTCCGCGCTGCGCGACGGCTCGTTCGACTACGAGATGGACAACGGCGCCCACATCCGCGTGGCCGTGCGCGTGGACCGCCGCACCCGCAGCGCCGAGATCGACTTCACCGGGACCTCGCCGCAGCTGGAGGGCAACTTCAACGCCCCCTCCTCGGTGGCGATGGCCGCCGTGCTGTATGTGTTCCGGACGCTGGTGGACGATGACATTCCGCTCAACTCCGGCTGCCTGGCCCCGCTCAAGGTGATCATCCCGCCCGGCACCATGCTCTCGCCGCGGTATCCGGCGGCGGTGGTGGCCGGGAACGTGGAGACCTCGCAGGCGGTGACCGGGGCGCTGTACGGGGCGCTGGGCGTGCAGGCCGAGGGGTCGGGCACGATGAACAACGTCACCTTCGGCAACGAACGCCACCAGTACTACGAGACGGTCGCCAGTGGTTCGGGGGCCGGGGACGGCTTCCACGGCACCGATGTGGTGCAGACCCACATGACCAACTCGCGGCTGACCGACCCGGAGGTGCTGGAGTGGCGTTTCCCGGTGCGGCTGGAGTCCTATGAGATCCGCCGCGGCAGCGGCGGGGCGGGCCGCTACCGGGGCGGCGACGGCGGCCGGCGCCGGATCCGCTTCCTGGAGCCGATGACGGTGACCGTGCTGAGCGGCCACCGGCGGGTCCCGCCCTACGGCATGGCGGGCGGCGCTCCGGGCGCCCTCGGCCGCCAGTGGGTGGAACGCGCCGACGGCACGGTCACCGAGCTGCGCGGCTGCGACAGCGTCGAGGTCGCCGCGGGCGAGGTGTTCGTGCTGGAGACCCCCGGCGGAGGCGGCTACGGCGCGCCCTGACCGTCCGCCCCGGAGGATTTCCCGGCACCGGGCGTGCGAGGGCCGTCCGTCTTTTGCGGGGTGACCGGGCGGAGGGCCCGGCGGGAGCCGGTGGCGGGCCCGGGCCGGGACGTTCAGTTCGGCACCGGATGCGCTTGATGAGGCCGGGGCGGCGGAGGGGAGGGGCGCTCCGCCGCCCCGGATCTGGTGTCAGCGTTTGCGGATCTTCTCGGCGGCGAACCGGGCCGCCCGGTCGGCGTCGGAGCGGTAGGCCAGGTGGGCCGCCATGTTGGTGCCGCCGCCGCAGACCGGGTCGCCCTTCTTGCAGATGTCGAGGGTGCGGCCGGCGAACTTCTTGGCGACGCCGCTCTTGCCCGCCATCCGGTTCGGGTTGCCGAACAGCAGGATGGCCGCGATCTTGGCGTGGGTGTTCTTGGGCAGCTTGGTGCCGCCGCCGACGGCTCCGCCGAGGGCGCCGGTGACGACCATGGCGCCCTGGGAGTAGCCGACCAGGACGAACTTCTGCTTCGGGCAGGCCCGGGCCTGCTTGGTGACGTGCTTGACCAGGGCCTGCACGCCTTTGCGGGGCGAGGTGGGGCTGGCGTCGGCCGGGTAGTCGACCGGGTGGGCGCTCAGCTTCTTCTTGGGGAACCTGCCCTGCAGGGCCTTGAAGACCGGGTCGCCGACGATCACTCCCAGCCGCCCGGGCTCGAAGGTGCCCCTGGCGGCCACCACCTCCACCGGTGAGCACGCCGCGGACGCGGGGGCGGCACCCAGGGCGACCAGTCCGCCGGTCGCCGCACCCGTGAGCGCGGTCACCGTGGCGACGAGACGGGCGAGGGTGGACGTACGGGAACGCATGGATTCACCTCTTCGGCTGACGTCGGGCAGACGCCCTCCCCGCGGTGCACGGGCGGGCGCCGGTCACCGCCCTTTCCGGGCGATCCGTTGCAAGGGCGCGCCTTGAACGGCGGACCGAAAGGCGGACGGCCGCGGACGCTCAGGCGCGCCTTACCGCAGGGAATTCCTGGCGACTGCCCGGCAACCATACAACAGTCACAAAAAGCACAAAAGCAACACCAGAGTGGAAACGGGCCTGAAGTCCAGGTGAAATGTGCCGCTGCACAACGGCCTGCGCGTGGAATTGTTTTCCTTCACCTCTGTGATCAGGGAAAAGGAGGATTTCTCGTCATGTGGATCATGAATCCAACGCGACGCATGTGCGGTGCGCAGACGTCTCGTCCCTCCGCGGAAGGAGCCCGCCACCTCGCCGGTGAGCAGGCAGAACGAGGAGGAAAGCGTCCCCGGCGGCACGGCGTGGACGCCCCCGGCGGACCTTTGCGCGCGGAAGCCTCCGACTCGAAGACCCAAAGAGTCTTGAAACTGAAAAACAGGGCTTCGGGGATCGGAGGCGGCCCCATGTGCGACAGTGGACCGCGGTCGAGGCCGAAGGTCCGGTGAGCCTTCGGCATTCCCCGCGGAGGCTCTTCAGCCCTTCTCGACGAGACGCCGCACGCCCTAGCCGGAGACGTCCGGAAGAATCCGGAAGACGGGGATCTGCGGCGCGATCCGCTCGAACTCCTCCAGCGGCGCCCGCCGGTCCACCGGGATATGCGGCCGGGCTCCGGGCGCGCAATCCAGATAGCGGCGGATGATGGGAGCGCGCTCGGCGGGCGGGACCTCCTCCAGCCGCACCCGCTCGATGCGGCCGTGGCGCAGCGTGGCCCGTCCGCCCGCCGCCCGGACGTTCTTCGGCCAGGCCGACCGCTCCCCGAGCATCGCCACCAGGTAGCGCTCGCCCGCATAATCGGCCACGACCAGCGGGAACGACAGCATCCGGCCGGTGCGGCGGCCGGGCACCCGCATCGTCACCAGCCGTTCGGGCATGATCAGCCCCGGTTCCTGCACGATCACCTGGATCCGGTTCATCACCCGGGCCAGGCGGCTGGGCCGCCCGCCCCGGTAGAGCCATCGCTGGAACCGGTACAGCGGGGCCGTCGGGCGCCCGCCGGCCGACAGTTTCGCCACGGCCCCTCTGATCGCGCGCACGGCCGTCCTCCTCGATGCGGGGACAAGACGGTTCTGCCCGTCCAGTATGGGCGGGAACCCGACGGCGCGACACGGTCCAAGGTCCCTCGGCGCCGGCGCGCCGCGCGACGGGCTCAGCCGCCGGGGCCCACCCGGTTGTCGGGAGCGCCGTCGCCATGCGGGGGCAGATCTCCCCGCGGAGGCATCTGGGGTGCGCCCCCAGAGGAGCCCGCAGCCAGCATCTCGTCGAGTTCCTCCCTGGTCGCCGGGCGGGCCTTGACCGCGGCCTCCCGGAGCGACTCGAACGCCACGGCGCCCGCCTGCCCGCTCACCCGGACCAGGAGCTCCCCGCGGGTCAGCGCGTACTCCAGCCGGTTGCCGCTGCTGCGCCGCCAGCCCTCCCCGTCTCGCCCGCACCGGACGGCGGCGCCCGAGGCGGCGGGGACCGGCAGGGACGGGCAGTCGGCGGCGGTGATCGTGCGCCGCTCGACGGTCAGCCGTACATCGCTCTCGCCGTAGAGGTAGATGTCTTGAAAACCCGCATCGCCATAGGCGCCCATGGCCCCCGTGGCGCGCCGGTAGCCCTCGAGGTCGATGACGTAGATGAGTTCCACGGGCACGCCCAGCCGCTGCGCCCGGGCGCTGTGCTCGGCGGTCGGCGGCGCCGCGGTCTCCTCCCCGCAGCCGGCCGCAAGCCCCGACGCCAGAACCAGCAGCACGGCGGCCCGGCGAAACCGCCCGGGACCTGATCGGTGAGGCGCCCGCTGCCGGGCACGTGGGGTGGTGTTCCGCGGCTCCCGGGAGGTGCCGCAGGGGCGTGAGCGCATGGGCGGAGTCTCCCATAGACCCCCGTTCGGACAAAGCGGTTACGGCGGGTGTTGGGATGACGGTGAAGTCCTTTTCTCTCGGTTCCCGGCGTCCGGCTTCAAACGGGGCACCACCTCTGGACGCGCGCATCGCCCCGCCTGCGGGGAATGCCCCTCGAGGCGGCGATGTTCAGCAGGACATCCGCGCCGCAGGCACCGAGCCCGATGAGGGGGACCCATGCCCGACTACGGCCACGACCTGATCTTCGGTTCGTTCATCACGCCCACCGCCGCGGCTCCCCAGGAGGTCGTGGCCCTGGCCCGGCACAGCGAAGACGCCGGGCTGGACCTGGTGACCTTCCAGGACCACCCCTACCAGCCGCGCTTCCTGGACACCTGGACGCTGCTGTCCTACGTCGCCGCCCGCACCGAGCGCGTCCATCTGTCGGGGAACGTGGTCAACCTGCCGCTGCGCCCGCCGGCCGTGCTGGCCCGCGCGGCGGCGAGCCTGGACCTGCTGTCGGGCGGCCGTTTCGAGCTCGGCCTGGGCGCCGGCGGGTTCTGGGACGCCATCGCCGCCATGGGCGGACGGCGGCTGGCCCCCGGCCAGGCGGTCCAGGCCCTGGAGGAGGCCATCGACATCATCCGCGGCATCTGGGACGCCGACGCCAGGGCGCTGCTGCGGACGGACGGCGCCCACTACCGCGTGGACGGCGCCAAACGCGGCCCCGCCCCCGCCCACGACATCCGGATCTGGCTGGGCGCCTACAAGCCCCGCATGCTGCGCCTGGTCGGCCGCAAGGCCGACGGCTGGCTGCCCTCGCTGTCCTACCTGCAGGGCCTGGACGACCTGGCCGCCGGCAACACGATCATCGACGAGGCCGCCGAGGCGGCCGGACGCGACCCGTGGGCCGTCCGCCGCCTGCTCAACATCGACCCCTCGCTGCACCGGGAGCCCGCGCGCCTGGCCGAGCTGGCCCTGGAGCACGGCGTCAGCGGCTTCATCCTCGCCGGCGACGATCCGCAGGCCATCACGGTCTTCGGACGGGAGACCGCCCCCGCGGTCCGCGAGCTCGTCGCCGCCGAGCGCGCCGCACGGGCGCCGGCGCATGACCGGGCGTCGGGCACCATTGAGGGATGAGTCTGGTCGCTGGCAGGGGCCTCGGCGGAGCCGGGGCGCCGGGCGTTCCGGCCGGCGCCTGCCCGCAGACGCTGGCCGCGCTCGTCGCCGACGGCGATGTGGTGGTCTTGAGCGGGGCCGGGCTGTCGACCGAATCGGGCATCCCCGACTACCGGGGGGAGAGCGGACGCCGGCGGCGGGCCGAGCCGATGACCTACCAGACGTTCGTGGGCAGCGCGGCGGCCCGGCGGCGGTACTGGGCGCGCAGCCACCTGGGCTGGCGGCACATCGCCCGCGCCGAACCCAACGCCGGTCACCGCGCGGTCGCCGAGCTGCAGCGGCGCGGGCTGGTCACCGGGATCATCACCCAGAACGTCGACGGGCTGCACCAGGCCGCCGGGGCGCGGGATGTGATCGAGCTGCACGGCTCGCTGGACCGGGTGGTGTGCCTGGGCTGCGGCGAGCGCACCCCGCGCCGGCTGCTGCAAGAACGCCTGGAGCAGGCCAACCCCGGCTGGGACGCCCGCGCCGACGCGGTGGGCCCCGACGGGGACGCGGCGTTGTCTGAGGAGCAGATCGCCGGCTTTCGCATCGTGGACTGCCGGCGCTGCGGCGGGGTGCTCAAACCCGATGTGATCTTCTTCGGCGAGAACGTGCCGCCCGCCCGCGTCCAGGAGTGCTATGCGCTGACCGAGCGCGCCGCCACCCTGCTGGTGCTCGGCTCCTCGCTGACCGTGATGTCCGGTCACCGCTTCGTGCGCCACGCCGCCCGGCACGCCATCCCCGTGGCGATCATCAACCGGGGGCCGACCCGCGGGGACGACCTGGCGCTGGTGAAGTGGGACGCCCCGCTGGGCGCCGCGTTGAGCGCACTGGTGGCGGCCTGCTGATCAGCTTTCGCCCTGCCAGCCGTTGACGTGCAGCACCTCCTCCAGCGGCCGGCGGGGAGCGGGCCGGAAGGTCTCGCCGGTGTAGTAGGCCGTCGGGATCAACGCGCCCTGGCGGACCTGCGGCGGCAGCCCCAGCAGCTCGGCGATCTGCTGCTCATACCTCAGGTGCAGCGACGTCCAGGCGGTGCCCAGGCCGCGGGCCCGGGCGGCCAGCATGTAACTCCACACCGCCGGCAGCAGCGACCCCCACACCCCGGCCTGGTTGCCCTCCCCGAGCCGTCCGTCCGGCAGCTCCAGGCAGGGGATGAGCAGCACGGGAACCCGGCCCATGACCTCGGCCAGGTAGGCCGCGCTGGCGCCCACGCGCCGCTGCACCTCGGCGCGGGCGGGATCGTCCTGAAACAGCGCGCCCGCGAACGACTTGGAGGCGGCGTAGGCGGTGAAAGACCGCCGGTAGTACTCGCCGATCCGCTCTTTCAGGTGCGGATCGGTCACCACGACCCACCGCCAGTTCTGCTGGTTGCCGCCGCTGGGCGCCTGGAGCGCGATCCGCAGGCACTCCTTGACCAGCTCCATGGGGACGGGCCGGTCCAGGTCCAGTCGCCTGCGGACGGAGCGGGTGGTCGTCAGCAGCTCGTCAGGGGCCAGCGGCAGTGTCGTCATGCCCGCCATCGTGGCACACCGTCCTTCCCACGCTTTGGGAGGCGGCTCAGCGCTGCGCTTTCGGGCCGAAAGGCACCGCTGCTGAGGCCGGCTCCGGTTCATCGAGCCGTACCCCGGGGCGGACGTCCTGCAGCAGGCGCAGGAACGTGGGCTCATCGATGATCGGGACGCCCTCCGCGCGGGCCCGGCGGGCCTTGGCGGAGGCGGCGTGCACGTCGGCGGCCACCAGCACGCTGGTGAACCGGCTGACCGTGCTCATCACGTTCAGGCCCGCCCCGGCCGCCCGGTCGGCCAGCTCCTGCCGGGGGGTGAGGGTCTCGCCGGTGAAGACCACCTTCATGCCCTGCACGAGGGGACCGCCGGCCCTCATGCGCCCCGGGCAGCGGAACGCGCACGGCGTCTTGCGGATCGGCGGGGGGTATCCGTTGCGTGCGGCGCCGTTGCGCAGGACGCTGTGGAAGGAGCACCTCTCCAGCGGCAGCGGCACTCCGAGCGCGGCGGCGTCGGCCAGTGAGGCGCGCAGCACCCCGGCCAGCACCCGGGCGTCGTCCAGGGCGTCGTGCGCCCGGTGCTGCGGGACGCCGTAGTGGGCGGCCAGGGTGCTCAGCCGCAGGTCGGGCGTGGGCAGGCCGATCCTGCGGCCGAGCGCCAGCGTGCACAGGCGCTGCTCCACCGGCAGGTGCAGGCCGGCCCGGCCGAACTCATGGGCCAGGAAGGCGTAGTCGAAGGCGGCGTTGTGCGCCACCATCACCCGGCCGCTGAGCAGCTCCGCCACCCGCTCGGCGACCCGGTCGAACGTGGGCGCGCCCCGCAGCCGCTCCGGGGTCAGCCCGTGGATGTGCACCGGGCCGGGGTCGCAGCCCGGGTCCAGCAGCGTGGAGAACTCCTCCACCAGATGGCCGTCCGGCCGCAGGGTGAGCACCGCCAGCGAGAGCACGCGGTGGCGGTCCGGCCGCAGGCCCGAGGTCTCGACGTCGACGACCGTCCAGTCGTGGGGGTAGGGGAGCGGGCCGGAGGCCGGGAGCTGCTTCATAGGGGGAAGGATGCCCTATCCGGGGGTGTCTTGGCGTCGATGGTCTCGCCGGAACGTTGAACCTCCGTCCCGGGGGGAGCCGTACCACCGACCGACGCCCTGCCCGGACGTCAGGGCACCGCCACGCCGTCCGGGCGCCTGTGCCCCGACCGCCCGCAGGCGCCCGGACCGCCCGCACCACGAGCGGGCGACGCGCCGGACCTTTTCGGCGCATGGCCCAAGACACCGGGGACGGGAGCCCGGGTGGTCTCCGGTACCGCGGGGCGTTGCGGGTCACGGCGTCGCCCCTGACGGCAAGACCCCCGGCTCGACCTGCGGAGGCGGCGCGTTGAAGAAGGCCCGCCGATCACGTGGTTAACGCAGCGTTCACACAAGGGCAATGCGTCCGAAAAAGCCCATTTCTACCGTTCTGGGAGCTGAGACCCTCGATGCGGCCGGCCGCCGGGAGGGCGCGGCCCGGCCCGGCCCGCGAGGGCGGCTGCGGCCGGATCGCCGGTGGGGCCCGGGGCCCGCGGCACCGCGATCCGGGCGGAGGTCTTCGCCGACCGGGATCGGCGCGGCCCGCCCTCGACCGGGACCGCGCCGTCCGCACAGGACGAGGGGATCCCGGAGCGGGGCGCTTCCGGGATCCCCTCTCATGCTCGCGCCGGCCCGCCGGGCGCTCGTGCGCGCCCGCCCCGGCGAACGCTTACTCGGGCCGCCGGTACTTGGGCCGGTAGGGCCGCTCCTCGTCCAGCGCACGCGAGCGCGCGCCGATCCGCGCAGACGGCCGGGGGCGCTTGTGCTCCTCCTGCGGCGGCTCATTCCGCACCACCGGCATCTCCCCGGTGTGGAAGCGCCCGGCGCCCGGCCGGCCTTCCGGGATGCGCGACGGCTGGGCGCCCACCACAGGAATTTCTCCGGTATGTGACCGTTCGCTATTCCGTGTATTCGTCTGACCGTTCCGGTGAGAATTCACCGCGGGGGCTTCTCCCGGGCCTCCGGCGGCCGGACCGGGATTCACAATGGGATTTTCCCTGGTCGGAGACTGCCCATTGGGCATTGCATCCGCCCGCCGACTCTGTTCCGGGACGACCGCGGGCATTTCCCCGGTGGCGGAACGTCCGGCGGACGGCTCGTTTTGCGACGTGGGAGCCTGCGCGGGCGAGCCCGCGATGGGGGACCATTTGACGCCCGCCGCATACGCCTGCACCTGCTCGTCCCCGATGAGAGGCAGCGGCCCGGTGCTTTCCACGGCGGGCGCCTGGGGCGAGTTCACCGGGGCCGCCAGGGGGACCTCCACCGCGTGGGGTGGCCGCACGTCCGGGGTGCGCACCCCTGCGCCGGGGACGCGCGTCCGCCCGCCGGGCGGCGCGGCCTGGTCGAAGGAGCCGGCGGGGCGCGCCCGGCCCGCGCCGCGCCGCCACTCCGGCTCCGGCGGACGAGTCCGGCCGGGCTCCCGATCGGGCTCGGCGCCTGCGGAACGCTCGGCCCGGGGACCCTCACCCGCCGCGTCACGGGACTTTCCGGTCCCGTCCCCTTGCGGGCGTGCGCTGCGGGCCTGCGGCACCGGCGCGACCGCCGGAGCGTCCGGCCAGGTGTCCTCCACCGCGCGCGGCCGGGGCGGCTGCGCGGCGCCCGCCCGGTCGGCGTTCCGCTGGGAGGCGGCCGGTTCGGCGGCCGCCGCCGGGCGCTGCCGGTCGTCGTGACGGGGGAACAGCAAAAGCGCGTAGATCGCCAGCGCCAGCGCCAGGATCCGCAGCACGGCCTGGCCGGCGTCCGGCCACGGCTCCCCGTACAGGACGGTGCCCACCACCAGCAGGTAGGTCTTGGCGCTGATCGTCATCACGGTGGTGACGATCGAGACCCGGCAGCGCTGGTAGCCGACCATGATGATGCCCAGCCCCAGCGCCGCGGCCACCACCGCCAGATACGGGTAGGGGGTCCGCAGGAACTGCAGGTCCGCGATGGTGTCGCCCCAGCCCTTGATGGCCAGCTCGGCGGTGCCGATCGGAAAGCCCGCGCTCATCCCGTAGGCGATGCCGGTCACCGGACGGGCATGCCGGCCGTCGGGACGGTAGTCGCCGAAGATCATCAGCATCAGCGGCACCGTCAGCGGCGGGATCACCGCCACCGCCAGCTTCCAGGGCTCCACCTCCGCCGCGTTGATGGGGGCGGGATTGCCGATGGACAGCGCGAGCAGCAGCATCGCCGCGGCGATCAGCCCCAGGCTGGCCCACTCGCGGGCGCGCAGCCGCTCCCCGAACACCGTCAGCGCGATCAGCAGCAGCGGGACCAGCCCGGAGACGAAGATCGGGACGGCCACGCTGATCGCCAGCTCGCTCAGCGCCAGGATCTGCAGCACCAGCCCGCCCAGCAGCAGCACCAGCCCGCCCAGGAAGATCCAGCTGCTGAGGATCACCCAGGTCATGTGCAGGATGCGGTGGCCCCGCATCGGCTCCATGCGGTCGGCGGCGACCTTGAAGATGGCGAACGCGACGTAGTACAGCCCGGTGGCCGCGAAAGCCGCAAGCATCCCGTCCATCCTGCCAAAGTAGGGGCAACACCCCCCACATGTCACACCCCCGTAACAAAACATTCGGATTGGCGACCTGTGCCCAAGTGAGTAGACGCGGGTGAAGAAGCGCATCAACCGACAAAACAATGGCGATCCGGTCGCTTCTGTGGCGGAACGGACGGGCGGCTCCGGGAGTCTGAAAACCGGGGGCGGATGCAGGCCGCTCCGAACGTGGCGAATGCCCTTGTACAGGCGATCTTGAGCCGTAGGGTTGGCGCACAGCGGCGCGGCTCGGATGAGCCGATCCCCGGTAAGGAGGTTTGCAGGTGCGCGGTTTCGGCAGGTTCCGCGGCGACGGGCCCGGAGCGGAAGGACTCGGGCGGACGCAGCGGCACGGCGCGCGGCGGGCGACCGCGCTGGCCGCGGCCGCCGCGCTGGCCGCCACCACCGCCGTGGCCTGCGGCATCGGCGGCGGCTGCGGCCAGACCGTGCGGCTGCGCATAGCGGCCTCTCAAGACAAGGTCGGCCTGCT
>ERZ777003.456-NODE-456-length-79699-cov-28.226583_pt1 | contig 79699 bp, 71 predicted proteins | sample MGYA00374956_ERZ777003 | MGnify/ENA primary metagenome ERZ777003 (study PRJEB29302, sample SAMN06268252) | bioreactor metagenome | isolation source: Joint BioEnergy Institute, California, USA | place: USA:Joint BioEnergy Institute, California, USA | collected...
AATGGTGGAGGCGGCGGGAGTCGAACCCGCGTCCGAAAGGCCTGTCGCTGCAGAACCCTACATGCTTAGCCGTTCTTTGAATGTCGCCACCGGCAGGGTAGAACGGCCAACCGCCGGCAGCCATCCCGAATGTGTCTCGTTCCGACCTCGCCGGGCGCGTGTCGGAACCAGCCTACTGAATGGCGTTCCTGTCCGGCCCGTAGGCTGACCGGGAGGAACGTCGCGGCTTAATTAGGCCGCGAGTGCGAGCTGCGAGTCCGCAGTTGCGTTGTTTGTTCACCGGTTTAACGAGCGAGATGAACGAGCTCGGCATGCATTCCACAGTCCCTTGCCCCCGTCGAAGCCTGTCGCCCCCGAAACCGGAGAGCACGACGACTGTGTCGTGACTGTCCCATTGTCACATCCGGAACGGTGCGTCGCAAGAGCCGCGCGGCCGACGATGGCCCGGGCGGCCGCGGCGCCGCGAGAGCGCAGGCACGGCCGGGGGGCGGGTCTTACGGCTTCGGGATCCGGATCGTGCTCACCATCAGGCTGCCGCTGAGCACGTAGACCAGGGAAAAGATGTGCAGCGTGCCGGGGCCGATCCGCACCTCGCCCAGCCACATGTCGTTCTGTACGTGCCCCATCCAGAGCGCCAGCGCGAGCAGGCCGACAATGACGATGCTCGTCGGGATCGGGGTGCCCTCGAAGTATTTCACCTTGCCCGTGTCCTCGTCGGTCAGTTCCGCCGACGTGACGTTGAACCGCGCCAGACGACTCACGCCGCAGACGACGAAGTAGGTCAGGCAGACCATGTCCCAGGCCCCGCGCAGCCCGAGCGTGTAGCCGAGCACCGCAGGACCGAGGCCGAACGAAATGACGTCGGACAGCGAGTCGAGGTCGGCGCCGAGCAGCGACGGGCGCGACCGGCTCAGTCGCGCCACGTACCCGTCGAGGATGTCGAAGACGAGCGCCAGCGGCAGCAGCCAGATGGCCGTCCAGATGCGCCGCAGGTCGCCGAACGCCATGTAGTCGAGGCAGAGGAAGACGGCAATCGTTCCGCAGCTCGCGTTGGCAACCGTCAGCGCGTCGGCGGGCGTGTAGGAACGGAAGACCGACACGGGACGACGGGACGGCTCGACGGCCATGCCGAAGGATACCCCGACCGGCGCGCCTTGACTCGACCCCGGGGCGACGACAGAATGCCGACCGTTACTCCCCGACAGGCAATTGCGCGATCAGATCAGAGGTGAGATCGATGTCCATCCGAGCATTCATCTCCGTGTGCGGCGTGGCGCTCGCCGCCGCCGGTGTGGTCCTGGCGACGGCTCAGCAGGGCGCAAAGCCGCGCCCCGAGGACACCGAGGTCTGGGAACCGGAGCCGCCCGTGGTGACGCCGGGATCGACCGATGCGGAGCCGCCGTCCGACGCCATCGTGCTGTTCGACGGGACGAACCTCGATGAGTGGGTCAACACGAACGACAAGGCGCCGGCCGGCTGGACGGTGGCCGACGGCGTGCTCACCGTCGAGAAGAAGGCGGGCAACATCGAGACGAAGCGCACGTTCCGCAACTACCAGCTGCACCTCGAGTGGCGCATTCCGACGCACATCACCGGCGAGGGGCAGGGACGCGGCAACAGCGGCGTCTTCCTCGCGTCGACCGGCCCGGGCGACGCCGGCTACGAGATTCAGGTGCTCGATTCGTTCGAGAACCGGACGTACGTCAACGGCATGGCGGGCAGCATCTACAAGCAGCACATCCCGCTCGCCAACGCCATGCGCCGCCCCGGCGAATGGCAGACCTACGACATCGTCTGGACGGCGCCGACGTGGAATGCCGACGGGTCGCTCAGGACGCCCGCCTACGTCACTGCCTTCCACAATGGCGTGCTGATTCAGAACCACGTCGAGCTGAAGGGCGAGACGCTCTACATCGGTCAGCCGGAGTACAACCGGCCGTACGATCGCGCGCCCATCAAGCTGCAGGCGCACGGCGATCCGAGCCCGCCCATCAGCTTCCGGAACATCTGGGTGCGGGAACTGCCCGACTGAGACTGCCGTGGAGGCCGGATCGGCGCGCGGCTACGGCGCTTCGGCCGAGTGCAGCCGTCCGCCGGTCCGGTTGACGGTCGCGCCCGGCGTGTCGACGTCGGGCGATCGATTGAGCGGCGCGCGCGCGAACGCCAGGACGGCGCCGGCGCGGTCGAACTCGGTCGGCAGGGCGGGGCTGCGCGGGTTCATCACCGACGTGATGCCCTCGACGTGCCGCCAGCCGAGGGCGTGGCCCAGCTCGTGGATGCGCAGCGCCCGCCGCGCCAGCGCCGATGCCGAGGCGTCGTATTCCCGATCGAGCATCGCCACGGCGCGCACCACCTCGCCGTCGTCGTTCCAGAACCAGCGGGTGTAGCCGTCGAAGCGGGTCGCGCCGTGCAGGCCGTCGGCCCTGAACACGAAGATCGTGTCGGTCCGCGAAAGCTGGACGGGGGTGCCGGCGGCCGCTTCTTCAATCCGGACGTCGGCGAATGCCGTGAAGGTGCCGCCGGTCAACGTCGCCAGGCCGTCGCGCAGGTCGTCGACGAGCTGCTGCAGCTCGATGTCGTCGATCGCCTGGTCGGTGGCCGTCAGCGTCGTGGCGTTGTCGACGTAGGTCAGCGCACGACGGGCGACGACGAGCCTCGGGGCGCGCGTCCAGCGGCGGAGGCGACCGTCGCCGCGGAACATGGCATCGAACGAGGCGAGATCGAACGACGCCGGAATCAGCGTGAGGTGCACCGCGCTGTCGGGCACGCGCACGTACGTCGTGCGCGCGACGATGGCGGGTGACTCGGCGGTGATCGGGCGTCGCGGAAGGCCGCTCGCCCCGCCCGGAACGACGAAGACGCCCGCCTCGTCCGTCGTGACGTCGGGATGGCCGGTCACCCGGATCGTGACGCCGGCCATCGGTGTCCCCGACAGCGCGTCGACCGCCCGGCCGGCGACAGCCACGTCGCCGACGGCTGCCGGCGGATCGGGCGCCGGCGAGGGCTCGAGCGGTGCGGATCGATTGTCGCCGCACGCGGCGCCCAGGGCGAGGGCCGTGCAGACGACGAGCCCCCACGCACGACGTACGCGGGCAGATGTCCTCATGGCCGGAACGTTCCCGAACGGTCGAGCGGCCGTCAGCGGTAGTCGTCGATGCGCACGAGTCGTGCGCCCCACGGACAGTAGCGCCCGATGACGTCGACGAACTCGTCGACGTTCTGCTCGACGTAGTCCGGGGCGCCGTCGCACAGCTCGATGCTCGCATCGACAATCTCGATGTCGACCGGATCGAGGTGCCACGAATAGGGCGCGTTGTGGCCCGCCGCACCGGGGCCGCGGCGGATGCGGCCGTTGGGAATCTGGCTGGTCAGCGTCCCGTTCCGGACGCTGTAGAGCCGGTCGATGGCGACGCTGTTCGTGATGAACACCTTGAACGTCGTGCCCGAGACGTCGAACGTGGCGACCACGCCGCCTTCGAGCTCCGGCGACGGGGCCGTGGGTGAATCGCTGCAGCCGGCCGTCAGCACGCCGAGCAGCGAGGCAGCAAGAACGAACGAGCAGATCGATCGAAACACCGAGGCCAACCTCCGCAGAAGAACTGCCGGATGCGGCGGACGGCTCAGTAGCCGCGGGAGGTGTCGACTACCGAGAGCATCGGCTCGCCCGCCACGTACCTCCGTAGGTTCTCACGGAAGAGGGCCCAGCGCGAATCGATGTTGACCTCGGAGTTCGGCGCGACGTGCGGCGTGATGATCACGTTGGGCATGCGCCACAGCGGGTGGTCCGAGGGCAGCGGCTCCGGATCGGTGACGTCGAGTGCCGCGGCGCCGACATGGCCTGCCTCGAGTGCCTGCGTCAGGTCGGCCGTCACGACCGTCGCCCCGCGACCGACGTTGATGAACCAGGCCCCCGGCTTCATCGCCGCAAAGGCCCGCGCGTCGAACATGTGGCGCGTCTCGTCGGTGAGCGGCAGGGTGTTGACCACGACGTCGGCCTCGCGCAGGAAGTCGTGGAGCGCCGCCGACTGGCCCACGCGGCTGACGGTGGGCGGGCCCGGACGGTCGCTGTTCCGGATGGCCGTGACGGTCATGCCGAACGCGTGTGCCCGCTCGGCGACCTCCGTCCCGACGCCGCCGAGGCCGACCACGAGCATCGTCCGGCCCTGCAGGGTCACTTCGGGACCGCCGGCACGGCGCCAGAGACCATCGCGCTGGTGATCCCGGTACGCGGGCAGCTGGCGGGCGAGCGACAGGGCGAGCGCCATCACGTGCTCGGCCATCGCCGGGGCGAGCACGCGCTGCACGTTGGTCAGCAGGATGCCGCGCTCGCGGATGAACGGTGAGGCCAGGCAATCTTCGACGCCCGCACCGAACGCCTGTACCCAGCGCAGCGACGTGCCGGCCTCGAGCAGCGCCGGATGGCACGTGCCGATGAGCGCGTCGGCGGTCCCGACGGTTTCCTGCGCCGCCTGACCGGGCCGGATCGGGACGATCTCGACGCCGGGCGCGACGGCCTGCAGTTCTGCGAGGCGCTCGGGCGTTGCGCCGCCGCCGCCGACGAGCACGCGCACGGGCGGGCGCCAGCCGGGGTGCTCGCGCACGGGCGTGTCGGCTTCGGGTACGTCGAGCTCGCCGATCAGCTGGGCGGCCCGATCCGCCGATTGCGCGATCAGGTGCGACGGGAACAGCGCGGCGGGGGCAGCAAAGGCGCCGATGAGCAACAGGTGGAAGACGAAGCGTGCCTGCACGGTAGTCTCCTGGCGTGCGTTCGGGCGGCGGTGGCCGCCGAGTCGGATTGTCGTGTGCCGGTGATGATACGACCGCCGGCCCGCGGTTTGCACGCCGGCTCGCCATGACCGACATGACGATCGTGCGACTGCTGCTCGTGGCCGGCTCGGGTATGGTAGCGGTGCAGCGGCGCTGCCCGGCGGTGCCGCGTGGCGGCCGGCCGCTGCGTTCATGAGGAGGCGTCGATGAGTCATCTGCCAACCCGCGACAACGTGCGGTTGTACCTGAAGGACTGGGGGCGGGGACGCCCTGTCATTCTCATTCACGGCTGGCCGCTGTCGGCCGACATGTTCGACGATCTCGCCATGGCGATTGCCGACTCCGGCATGCGCGCCGTGGCCTACGACCGGCGCGGCTTCGGCCGATCGGATCAGCCGTGGTCGGGATACGACTACGACACGCTCGCCGACGATCTGGCGGACGTCATCGCGTACGTACAGTCGAATGAGGTGACGATCCTGGGCTTCTCGATGGGTGGCGGCGAAGTGGCCCGGTACATGTCGCGCCACACCGGCGCGCACGTCGCGCAGGCGATTCTCGTCGGTTCGGTCGTGCCGTACCTGCTCAAGGACGACACGAACCCGAACGGCGTCGATGCCTCGGTGTTCGCCGACATCGAGCGGAACATCCGGACCGACCGCGCGGCCTTCTGGGCGTCGTTCTTCCCGAACTTCTACGGGACCGGATCGGGCGAGCCGCTCGTCAGCCGGGAGGTCATCGACTGGTCGTGCCGGATTGCGATGACGGCGAGCCTGAAGGCGACGCTGGCCTGCGCCGAGTCGTTTTCGACGACCGACTTCCGGCCCGATCTGGCCTCGTTCCGCGTGCCGACGCTCTTCATCCACGGCGCGTCCGACCAGATCGTGCCGATCGACCTCACGTCGCGCACGGCAGCCGCCGCCGTGCCGGGCAGCCGGCTGATCGTCTACGAGGACGGGACGCACGGCCTGCTCGCCTCGCACAAGGAGCGGCTCATCAGCGACGTGCTGAGCTTCCTGAAGGGATAGCCGCCCCGGCGGCTATCCCACCAGCCCGAGCACGCCGGGCAGCCAGAGCGACAGTGCCGGCACGTAGGTGATGAGCAGCAGCGTGACGAACATGGCGACGTAGAACGGGATGAGCGATCGCGAGACGCTCAGCACGTTCGATCGGCCCACGCTGCAGCCCAGGAAGAGGACCGTGCCGACCGGCGGTGTGCACAGCCCGATGCACAGGTTCGCGATGAGCAGAATGCCGAAGTGCAGCGGGTGGAGGCCGATCGACAGGGCGACCGGCAGGAAGATCGGCGTGAAGACGAGCACCGCCGGCGTCATGTCCATGAACGTCCCGACGATGAGCAGGATGAGGTTGATCGTGAGCAGGATCACGATCGGGTTGTCCGACAGGCCGAGCAGCGCGCTGCTGACCGCCTGCGGGACCTGCTCCTGGGTCAGGATGCGGCTCATCACCTGGCTGGCCGCCACGAGGAACATCACGATGCCGGTGGTGCGGGCCGAGCCGAGCACGATGCCGGGCAGCGCGCGCACCGGAATCTCGCGGTAGAACACTACCCCGAGCAGCAGCGCCCACAGGACCGCGACGGCCGATGCCTCGGTGGCCGTGAAGACGCCGCCGAGAATGCCGCCCAGCACGAACACAATCAGCAGCAGGCTCGGTGCCGCGCGCGCAATCGCCCGGCCGAGCGGCGGAACCGACGTGCTCGTCCCGCCCCCGTAGCCGTGCCGCACGCTGAGCAGCAGTACCGTGATCATGATGCCGAGGCCGACGGCGATGCCCGGCACGACGCCGGCCATGAAGAGCGCGCCGACCGAGACGTTCGACGCGACGACGGCGTACACGATCATCACGTTGCTCGGCGGAATCAGCAGGCCCGTGGTGGCCGCGGCGGCCGTGACCGAGATGCTGAAGTCGCGCGGATAGCCGTCGCGGCGCATCTCGGGAATCATCGTGCTGCCGATCGACGAGACGGCCGCGGCCGACGATCCCGAAATCGCGCCGAACAGCATGCACGTGAGCGTGTTCACGAGCCCGAGCCCGCCGCGCCGCGCGCCGATGAGGGCCGTGGCCAGGTCGATGAGCCGGCGGGCGAGGCCGCCGGCGCCCATCAGGTCCCCAGCCAGGATGAAGAACGGAATGGCAAGCAGCGCGAAGTTGTCGAGGCCGTTGCCGAGGTCGCGCGCGACCGACAGAAGCACGTCGGTGTAGCCGAGGGCCAGGGCGGCCAGGACGGATGCGATGCCGATGACGAAGCCAATCGGCGTGCCGAGCAGCAGCAGCGCCATGAAAGAGACGACGAGGATGGCGAGGCCGAGAGCCTGCTGCGCGGGATCCATGGGTCAGACCTCAGGGGCAGCCACGGTCGTGCCGCGAAGCGCGCTCACGAGCGAGTCGAACGCGAAGACGGTCATCGCCGCGCCGCTCGTGGGAATCGCCAGATACATCCAGGCCTTGCGGACCGGCAGCGTGGCCATCACCTGGCCCGCATCGAGCCGTTCGAGGAACAGCTGCGTGCCGCCGTACACCATGACGGCCGCGACGAAGGCCAGCACGATCGCGTGGATGGCGATCTCCGCCAACCGTCGGGCCTCGGGCGTGATGTTCTGCAGCAGGATGTCGACGCCGAGATGGCTGTGCTGCCCGTAGGCGAGCGCGGTCCCGAGCATCGAGAGCCAGACGAGCAGCAGCCGGGCGAGCTCTTCCGACCAGGGAGCCTGGTGGCCGAAGGCATAGCGCGTGAGCACGCCCCACAGCACGTCGATCAGCAGGACGACGAAGACAAGCACCGAGATGGCGGCGAGCAGGCGGGCGACGATCTGACGGAGGTCGGTCATCGGACGGGACGCCGGCTACTCCACGGCCTCGATCTGACGGACGAGATCGTCGATGACGCCCTGACGGTACTTCGCGACGACCGGGGCGACCGCCGCGCGGAACGGTTCCGGGTCGACCTGGTGAATCTCGACCCCGAGCGCGCGGAGCTCCGCGAGCGCCTGTCCGGTGCCCTCCTCCCAGAGCTGTCGCTGCACGGCGACGGACTCGTCGGCGGCCTGCTGGAGCCACACCTGCTCCTCGGGTGAGAGCGCGTCCCAGATGCGCGCGCTTGCCGCGAGCACGTCGGGGATGCGCATGTGGTGCGTCAGGCTGAAGTGACGGGTGACTTCGTAGTGGCGGCTCGAGAGCAGCGTGGGCGGGTTGTTCTCGGCCGCGTCGACGACACCCTGCTGCAGCGAGGTGTAGAGCTCGCCCCAGGGGATGGGCGTTGCGGCACCGCCCATGGCCTGAATCGCGTCCATGGCGACCGCGTCGGACATGACCCGCACCTTGCGGCCCCTGAGGTCGGCCGGCGTACGCACCGGGAAGCTCGCGTAGAAGTTGCGGCTGCCCGAGTCGTAGAAAGCCAGCCCGCGCAGACCGCTCGGTCGCCCGTCGTTGCCGACCGCCAGCATGTCGAGCAGCGAGCGGCCAATCCGGCCGTCGAGCACCCTCCAGAGGTGGTCGCTGTCGCGGAAGAGATAGGGCAGGCTGAAGATGCGGTAGCTCTGGACGAAGTTGCCGATCGCGCCGGCACTGACCTTGGTGATGGCCAGCGTACCCGCCTGGGCCTGTTCGAGGCACTGCGTCTCGGTGCCGAGCTGTTCCGACGGGAACACCTCGAGGCGCAGCCGGCCGCCCGAGAGCTCCCCGGCTCTCCGCGCCATGTATTCGATGCCCAGGTGGACCGGATGCGAGGTGGGCAGCGCATGCGCCACACGCAGGACGCGCGCGCCCGCGGCGCCGTTCGACGAGCCGGGCCGGCCGATCATTGCGAAGCCGGCGCTGGCAGCGACGATCCCGGTGAGCAGACCCACGAGGAACGTGGAGGTCGTCGGTTTGAGCATGGCGCGTGTGCCGATAAGAGAACATGCTCCGGGACGTGATGCAACCCCGGCGGCTGCGCTCGAACGACCGGTCTGGCGATGCCGCTCAGGTTTCCGATGTTGGCGCCCGGCCCGGCTCGGCATAGGATCGACGGGTCGATGCCAGCGCTGGGGATACATCGTTCATGACACATCGAACTTCCGGCTTCATCCGGGCGGTCGTCGTGCTGTCCGGCCTCGTTCTGGCGGCGGGCGCCGCCGCCTGCGGCAAGAACCCGCTCGATCCGACCAACTACGGGGTCGAGGTCACCGATCTGCGGACCGGCAACGGCACCGAGGCGCGCATCGGTCGCGGCATTACCGTCCACTACACGCTCTGGCTCTACGACCCGGGCCGCCCGGAAGGGAAGGGCGAGCAGATTCAGTCGACCGTCGGCGGTCAGCCCTACTCGACGATCCTCGGGTTCGGCTACGTCATTCCCGGCTGGGAGGTCGGCATCCCCGGCATGAAGGTCGGCGGACTCCGACGACTGGTCATCCCGCCCGAGCAGGCGTACGGGGGCATTGGCAGCGGGCCGATTCCGCCCAACGCGACGCTCGTCTTCGAGGTAGAGCTGCTGGGCGTCTACTGAGTCGGTCGGCGGACCGGCACGTCCGCTCCTTGACAAGACATCGGGAACGGGAGACGATCACAATAATGTTCGGTCGTATTGCGCATATGTGTTGTTGCTGCCGGAGCACATCCGGGTCGTATCGGCATACGGCCGAACGAGGTGGGGCTCGATCTTTCTGAGCCGCACCGTACGTCGACGGTATTCGAAAAGCCCGGAGTGGACAGCGCCTCTCCGGGCTTTTCCTTTTTCAGGTGCGGTGGCGAAGTGGTTAACGCGGCGGCCTGCAAAGCCGCTACTCGAGGGTTCGAATCCCTCCCGCACCTCCAGCGTTCGTTCTTGTCTATCTGAGGCTCAGGCGTTCGAGGAGGAAAATGCACTATGGCTCTGCAACTGGGGGACCTGGCACCGAACTTCACCGCAGTCACGACCGAAGGCACCATCGACTTCTACGAGTGGAAGGGGTCGAGCTGGGCCATCCTGTTCTCGCACCCGCGTGACTTCACGCCGGTGTGCACCACCGAGCTCGGTGCCGTGGCGAATCTCAAGCCCGAGTTCGCCAAGCGCAACACGAAGGTCATCGGGCTGTCGGTCGACCCGGTCGATGCCCACGCCCGCTGGGCGGAGGACATCCGCGACGTGACGGGGGCGACGATCAACTTCCCGATGATTGCCGACCCCGACCGGAAGATTGCCTCGCTTTACGGCATGATTCACCCGAACGCGAGCGACACGACCACGGTCCGCTCGGTGTTCATCATCGGGCCCGACAACCGGATCAAGCTGATGCTGACCTACCCGGCGTCGACCGGCCGCAACTTCCAGGAGATCCTGCGCGTGCTCGACTCGCTGCAGCTCACCGCGAAGCACCAGGTGGCCACGCCCGCCGACTGGACGGCCGGCCAGGACGTGATCATCGTGCCGGCGGTCAGCGACGAAGAAGCGCAGAAGCGGTTCCCCGGCTACGTTGCCAAGAAGCCGTACCTCCGGCTGACGCCGCAGCCCGAGTTCGACCGGTCCTGACCCCGTCGCGATCGACGACGGGTCGCTCGGTTCGATCCGTGCCATCCCTGCAGTTCCGACGGCCGGCACCGATGAGGTGCCGGCCGTCGCTGCTTTCCGGGCAGCCCCCGGCGCGCGTATGATGCGCCCGGTATGGCCGCCTCCCGCAACATCCCGCAGAAGAAGCCGACCATTGCCATGGTGGCCGCCGAGGCCGGCGTGGCGGTGAGCACGGTGTCACGGTTCCTCAACGGGCACTATGTGAGCCCCGAGGTGCGCGCCCGGCTCGCGCAGGTCATCCAGCGGCTCGGCTACAGCCGCTCCTGGACGGCCCGCAATCTCAGTCTCGGGCGCCGCGGCAGCATCGGCGTCGTCGTCGACTCGATCGAGGACCCCTGGTTCGTGCAGGTGCTGCTCGGCATCGAGGAAGAGCTGGCCGGCCGCGACTCGAGCCTGATGCTCGCGAGTCTCGAGCTGCTCGGGCGGTACGATCCGGCCCGCGTCTTCGAGTGGATCCGCGATCACCGGGTCGACGGCCTGATCCTTGCCAAGACGCAGCGGCGCGATCGATCGATCCTGCACGCCGCGTCCGAGGCACGGCTGCCCGTCGTGGCGGTGGCCCCCGACGAGAAGCTGGCCGACGTGCAGGTGCTGCAGTGCAACAACGTCGAGGCGGGCATGCTGCTCGCCGAGCACCTGGTCGACCTGGGGCACACGCGGATCGCGTTTGCGGGAGGGCCGACGCACTCGATCGATTCGCGTCACCGGCTGCGCGGGCTGCGCGAGGGGCTGGCGCGGCGGCGACTCCGGCTCGACCCGGCGCTCGTCTACTCGTGCGGCAGCTGGGAGCTCGAGGCGGGCACGGCCTTCGCGCAGTCGCTGCTTGGTCGCCCGCTCCCGATGACGGCCATCGTCTTTGCCAATGACGCGCTGGCGCTGGGATTCCTGCGGGTGGCACACGAGCGCGGCATTCGCGTGCCCGACGACGTGTCGGTGGCCGGCTTCGACGGGCTGCCGCTGGGGACAATCTCATGGCCGTCGCTGACCACCGTGGCACAGCCGATCCGCGACATGGGACGGGTGGCCTGCCGGCGGCTGTTCGAGGCGATTGCGCAGCCCGGATCAGTGGAGCAGATTCAGTTCCGGATGACGCTCGTGCCGCGCGAGAGCACGGGGACGGCGCGGGCCGTCGGGCGCCCGCGTCTGCAGCCGGTGCCGCGGCCGGGTTCGGCCGCGACGGGGGAGCCGAGCTAGGTACACGCGGCCGGGATCCATTACAATCGGCGACTCGAACGCCTGATATGACGCTCGGAGCGGGAACCGGTTCCGCACGGCCGGAACCGGCTGCGCTCCACCAGGGAAAGCGAGGGGTGTGTGAAGCGAATTGGAATGGGCATCGTGGGCGCCGGCTTCATCGGCCCGCAGCACATCAACGCCGTGCGCCGTCTGGGCTACGTCGACATCGTGGCCGTGGCCGATGCGAACGAGGCCGTGGCCCGGGAGAAGGCCGACCAGCTGCACGTGCCGAAGGCCTACGGGAACTACGAGGCGATGCTCGAGGATCCCGACGTGCAGGTCGTCCATAACGCGACTCCCAACTTCCTCCACTATCCGGTCAACGCCGCCGCGATCGCCCGCGGCAAGCACATCGTTTCCGACAAGCCGCTCGCGCTGACGGCCGACGAGGCGCGCAAGCTGCGCGACGCGGCGGCGAAGGCGGGCGTCATCAACGCCGTCACCTTCTCGTACCGCGGCAACCCGCTGGTGCAGCAGGCGCGCCACATGATTGCGCAGGGCCGCATCGGCACGCCGCACTTCGTCTACGGGCACTACATTCAGGACTGGCTGCTCTACGACACGGACTACTCGTGGCGGCTCGAGGTCGACAAGGGCGGCGAGTCGTCGGCGCTCGGCGACATCGGCTCGCACTGGTGCGACCTGGTGCAGCACGTCACCGGCATGCGCATCACGCACGTGCTCGGCGACATTTCGACCGTCATCCCGCAGCGCAAGAAGCCGCGCGGCCGCCGCGAGGCGTTTGCCGCGGCGTCGGCCAACGACGAATACGATCTCGTCGACATCAAGGTCGAGGACCTGGCCTCGGTGCTCGTCCGCTTCGACACGGGCGCGAAGGGCGTCTTCACGGCCGGGCAGGTGTGCGCCGGCCACAAGAACGATCTGATGTTCGAGGTCTGCGGCTCGCAGGCGTCGCTGCGGTGGCACCAGGAGCAGCAGAACGAGCTGTGGATCGGCCATCGCGACAAGGCCTCCGAGATCCTGCCGAAGGATCCCGGCCTGCTCGATCCCGAGGTGCGGCACTACGCGCACCTGCCGGGCGGGCACCAGGAGGCCTGGGCCGACGCCTTCACGAACATCATGAGCGACATCTACAGCTTCATCCGCGACGGGAAGAAGCCGACCGACCCGCATCCGCCGGCCTTCGCGACCTTCGAGGACGGCTACCGCGCCAACGCGATCGTCGACGCGATTCTCAAGAGCGCCCGCGCGGGCGGCGTCTGGACGAAGGTGGAGTACTGATGGCAGCCAGGGCTTTCGAACCGAAGTTCATGAAGGTGGGCGTGCTGACCGCCGCCCTGCAGGAGCTCACGCCGCGCGAGGTGCGCGACCCCGATCCCGACAAGGCGATCGAGGAGTGGCTGGAGTTTGCGCGCGACATCGGCTCGAGCTACATCCAGCTGTCGGCGGCGCTGCACCCGTCGGAGGCGGACGTTCCGGCCGAGGCCATGCTCGATCCGGTGGCCAACACGCTCGACCTGCGCCAGCCGTTCAACAAGGACCGGGCCAGGCGCGTGCTCGCCGCCGTGAAGGCGACCGGCATCGGCATCTCCGACATCGGGTACTTCGACAACCTGCTGCACCCCGATCCGGCGATCCGGAAGAAGAAGCACGACTTCATGCTCCGGGTCTTCGACGCCGCGGCGCTGCTGGGCGTCGACGCCGTGTGCGGCTTCGTCGGCCGCAACTACGAGCGCTCGATGGACCAGAACCTGGTCGACTTCGAGGAGCACTTCATCCCGCTCCTCAAGGAAGCCAAGGCTCGCGGCATCACCTACCGCGTCGAGCAGTGCCCGATGCCGGGCTGGAACACGACCGACCTGTTCCACAACAACATCGCCTACGCGCCCGGTCCGTGGATCATCCTGCACCGCATCTGCGAGAAGCACGGTGTCGGCGACCAGTTCCGCATCCACTACGACCCGTCGCACGCGATCCTGATGGGGCAGGACACGCGGTCGATCTTCCAGTACCTCAAGGACGAGGGGTACGCGTTCCTGATCAACGGTTTCCACGTCAAGGGGCAGGTGATCGACGCGCGCGGCGTCTCGGCCTGGGGCTACGGCGGCCAGACGATGGAGCGCGGCGACTGGAAGGACGGCCAGCCGTCGCCGAACCCGGCCGACCAGGCCAATGCGTGGAAGAAGCAGATCGTGCTGTGCGAGCACGAGCTGCCGGGCACTGCGAAGCACGATCCGCTGGCGTACCTGCAGAACCGCACCGTCGACTGGCTCGATCACCAGCTCGCGGCGCGCGAGCTGCTCGACCTCGACGTGGCCAACACGCACCTGGTCGTCGAGCACGAGTACCCGAAGGCACGCATCCAGGACAAGGAGAAGCTCAAGCCGATCCTGCAGGGATCGATCGCCTTCGTCCGCGCCATCGACCAGGCCGCGGCCTGCATGTACGCGCTGCAGCACGAGGTGCTTGCCGCGCAGGGCATCCCCGCCCAGGGCATCGGGCGGCAGGCGTACCGGTCGTAACGACCGCGTTTCCGGAAGGGGGCGGCCATTCCGATCCTCGGTATCGACATTGGTACGGGCGGTTCTCGCGCCCTCGTCGTCGACGACGCCGGCACCATCCTGGCGTCGTCGACCGCACCTCACGAGCCGTTCGCCTCGCCGGGGCCGGCCTGGGCCGAACAGGACCCGGCCGACTGGTGGCAGGCGGCGGTCAAGGCCACGCGCGAGGCTCTGGCGGTCAGCGGGCTTCCCGCGTCGGCCATCGGCGCCGTCGGCCTGTCGGGCCAGATGCACGGCGCCGTGCTGCTCGACGCGCAGGGCAACGTCCTGCGCCCGTCGATCATCTGGTGCGATCAGCGGACGGCCGAAGAATGCCGCTGGCTCGAGCAGGAAGTCGGGCGCGACCGGCTGCTCGAGCTGACGGCCAATCCCGCGCTCACCAACTTCACGCTCACGAAGCTGCTCTGGGTGCGGAAGCACGAGCCTGACGTCTGGTCGCGCGTGCGGCACGTGCTGCTGCCGAAGGACTACGTCCGCTATCGCCTGAGCGGCGCGCACGCCATCGACGTGGCCGACGCGTCGGGCACGCTCATGCTCGATGTCGCGAAGCGGCAGTGGTCGGACGAGATGCTCGCCGCCGCCGGCATCAGGCGCGAGATGCTGCCCGAAGTGTTCGAGTCGCCCGCTGTGTGCGCGCGCGTGTCGGCCGAAGCGGCCGAAGCGACGGGCCTGCCCGTCGGGACGCCGATCGTGGCCGGCGCGGGCGATCAGGCGGCGGGCGCCGTCGGCATGGGCATCACGACCCCGGGGACCGTGTCGGTCACGATCGGGACCTCGGGCGTGGTCTTCGCAGCGACGGAGCGACCGGCGCTCGACCGTAAAGGGCGCATCCATACGTTCTGCCATGCGATCCCGGATCGCTGGCACGTGATGGGGGTGACGCAGGCCGCCGGGCTTTCGCTGCGCTGGTTCCGCGACCAGTGGGGTGCCGGCAGCGACGACGCGGCTTACGAGCAGCTGACACGCGAGGCGGCGGCGGTTCCGCCCGGCGCCGACGGGGTGCTGTGGGCGCCGTACCTGATGGGCGAGCGCACGCCGCATACCGATCCGGACGTGCGGGGCGCCCTGCTCGGGCTGGCCGCGAGCCACACGCGCGGTCACCTCGTCCGCGCCGTGCTCGAGGGCGTGGCCTTCAGCCTGCGCGACAGCTTCGGGATCTTCGACGAGCTCGCGCTGCCGATCGGCCGCGTGCGCGTCGGCGGCGGCGGCGCCCGCTCGGCGCTCTGGCGCAGCATCCAGGCCGCCGTCTACGGGCGGGCGGTCGAAACGGTCGTGGCCGAGGAAGGGGCGGCGTACGGTGCGGCGCTGCTCGCCGGCGTCGGTGCCGGCATCTGGCCGAGCGTTGATGCGGCGTGTGACGCAGTCGTCCGCACGAAGGAGGTCACCGAGCCCGACCCCACGGCGGTGAAGGTGCTCGAGGAGCGTTACCGCCAGTTCCAGCGTGTCTATCCTGCGCTTCGTGACGTGTACCGGGGCGCGTCTTCCCAGTCCTGAGAGGTTTGCCGATGTCGGATGCGTATACACCCCGCCCTGAGCACAAGTTCTCCTTCGGCCTGTGGACCGTGGCCAACCGCGGCCGCGATCCGTTCGGCACCGAAGTCCGGCCGGTCCTCGACCCGGTCGACGCCGTCGCGCTGCTGGCCGAGGTCGGCGCCTGGGGCGTGAACCTGCACGACAACGACCTCGTGCCGATCGACGCCACGCCCGCCGAGCGCGATCGGATCGTGTCGGACTTCAAGAAGGCCTGCGAGCGCAACGGGATCGTCGTGCCGATGGCGACCGTCTCGCTCTTCACCGATCCGGTCTTCAAGGACGGCGCGTTCACGGCCAACGATCCGGCCGTCCGCGCCTATGCGGTCCAGAAGACGATGCGCGCGATGGATCTGGGCGCCGAGCTCGGCGCGAAGATCTTCGTGCTGTGGGGCGGCCGCGAGGGCACCGAAACCGACGCCTGCCGTCGTCCCGACGACGCGGTCAAGCGGCTGCGTGAGGCGATCGACTTCCTCTGCGAGTACTCGATTGACAAGGGCTACGGCTACCGGTTCGCCCTCGAGGCGAAGCCCAACGAGCCGCGCGGCGACATCTACATGGCGACGACGGGCAACTATCTCGGGCTGATCCCGACGCTGGCGCATCCCGAGATGGTCGGCGTCAACCCTGAGGTGGCGCACGAGACGATGGCCGGGCTGAACTTCACGCACGCGGTGGCGCAGGCGTGGGAGGCCGGCAAGCTCTTCCACATCGACCTGAACGACCAGGTGATCGGGCGCTACGACCAGGACTTCCGCTTCGGCGCCGCCAACCCGAAGAACGCCTTCTTCCTCGTGAAGTTCCTCGAGGACGTCGGCTACGACGGTCCGCGCCACTTCGACGCGCACGCGTACCGCACCGAGGACTACGAGGGCGTGAAGGACTTCGCGCGCGGCTGCATGCGGACGTACCTCATCCTCAAGGAGAAGGCCGCCCGCTGGAACGCGGACCCCGAGATCCAGGCGCTCGTCAAGGAAGCGCACGAAGCGGGTCAGGAGGCGCCGTCGTTCGCGAAGTACTCGCCCGCCGCACGCGACGCGGTGCTCAACGCTCCGCTCGACCGCGTGAAGCTCGCCGCGCGCGGCAAGAAGTACGAGCGGCTCGACCAGCTGACGATCGAGATCCTGCTCGGCGTCCGCTGATCGATTCGCGCGCACGTCCTTCGATCCCCGTGCGGAGCCAGCCAGGGCTCCGCACGGGGATTCTGCATTCAGTGCCCTGCGTCGGTTACCATCCCCCTCGTGGATCAGCCCATCCGTGATGCCATCGAACGCTTCCTTTCCCGCCTGCGGCAGGATGCCGACGCGCGGCTCGAAGGGCTTGCGACCGAGCTGCTGCAGGCGGCCCGCGAAGGCACGGCGACCGGCATCGTGCCCGTTGAACGGGCGGCCGTCGAGGTCGCGCGTGCCGTCGGCCGCGGCGGCGCGCACGCCCGCCACGACCTGATCACGCGCGTCGTCCGCGCCGTGCGGCGGCTCGACGACGCGACGACCATCCTGGGGATCCTGGATGCGCTGGCCGACGGGGCGGCCGCCGAGACCGTGCGCGTGGCCGTGCTGCTCGTCGACGGGCAGCAGCTGCGCAGCCACCGGCACTACGGCTACGAACCGTCGGAAACGCCGACCGCCCTCGCGCTCGACGCCTCGCCCCTGCTCGCGAGCGTCGTCGCGTCGAGGGCACCGGCGACCGTCGACCCGCCGACGCCGCGTGTCGAAGCGACGCGGCCGCCGTTCATGCGCGTGCGGCAGGGACACGTCGGTCTGCTGTTTCCGGTTGTCGTCCTGCAGCAGGTTGTCGCGCTTGTCTTCGCCGAGGGGCCGGCCCGACAGCCCGACGATCCCGGTGAGCCGGTGTGGACCGAACAGGTCGAAGTGCTCGTCCGGCACGCTGCGGCGCGGCTCGAGAACGTCACGTCGATCAGAACGGTCGAAGTGCTCAGCAGCCCGTCGTAAGATCGGCCTGTCGATGAAGACAGTCATCCGGCTGGCGGGAGCGGTGGCACTGGCAGCCGGCGTGTTCTGGGCGCTCGGCCGGGAGACGCGCGAGACCGCCGCGTCGATCCCGGCGGAGATCGTCGAAGCCGCCGGCGATGTGGGCGAGGCCGATCTGTGGCTCGCGCCGGGAGTCGACCCGGTGGAGCCATCGACCGCTGCGCGCGGTGTCGAGGCGCTGTCGGCGGGGGAGCCGGAGCGCGCGGTGGCTCTGCTGACATCGGTGGTCGACCCGCACTTGAAGCCGTACGCGCAGCTTCACCTGGCGCGTGCGTATCTCGAGTTGAAGCAGCCGGACGAAGCGGCTCGCGCGCTGCGCGCTGTAGTCGACGCGCGTCCGGATGGGTTCGTCGGTGAGATCGGCCGCTGGCTGCTGGCCGACGCGCTCGAGGCCACGGAGCGCTGGAGCGACGCCCTGGCGGTCTGGCGGGAGCTCGAGCAGCTGCCCCTGCGGTCGTCGAATCACGTAGCGGCCGAACTGCGTCGTGCGATTGCAGCCGAGAAGGCGGGTGAGCGGGAACTGGCGCGCGACGCCTACGCCCGCGTGTACTACGAGTGGCCCGCGTCGGCGGAAGCCTCCGACGCGGAGGCGGCGCTGCGACGGCTGCCGTCCGTGCCGGCCGATCCGGCGCGGGAGCTGGCCCGCGCCGACCGCCTGTACGATGCCCGCCGCTGGGCTGACGCCGGCCGGGCGTACGAGCAGGTGGCCGCGCGAGTCGATGCGGCGGAGCGCGACCGCGTCGATCTGCGCCTGGGCCTGATCGATGTTCAGCTTGGTCGCTATACGCAGGGACTCGCCCGGCTGTCGGCGTATCTGAAACAGCCGCGTGCCGCCCGTCGGGACGAAGCCGCCTTCGGCATGCTCGCGGCCTGGCGTGGCCTGGGCCGCGCCGACTACCCGGCGCGTGTCGAGCGCTTCGTGGCCGAGTACCCCGACAGTCCGCTCGCCGAAACCGCCCTCAACGAGCTCGGGACGCACCTGATCGTGACCGATCGCGACGGGGAGGCGGCGCGCGTCTTCGCGCGGATGTACGAGCAGTTCCCGGATGGACGCTTTGCCGATCGGGCAGCCTGGCGGGCGGGATGGTGGGCCTACCGGCACGACGACTATCGCGGGACGATCCGGTACTTCGAATCGGCCGCGCTGCGCATGCGGCGCGCCGACTATCGTCCGGCCTGGCTCTACTGGACGGCGCGCGCCTGCGAGGCGCTGGGTGAGCAGGACTCCGCGCGCATCTGGTACCTGCGCACGATAGCCGACTATCGGAACTCGTACTACGGCCGGCGCGCTGCCGAGGCGTTCAGGGCACTGGCCGGGAGAGATCCGGATCCGGCCGAGGTTGCGGCCTACCGCGATCCGGAACGCGCCGTCCGTCCGGGCACGCCGCCGGCCGGCACCGAGCGCGTGCGCGCGCTGCTCGAGGCGTCGCTCTGGGGCGACGCGGTTTCCGAGCTGCTGCTGCTCCAGCCGTCGCGCGGGGCGAATCCGATGGTCGAGGCGACAATCGCCTATGCGCTCAACCGCAACGGCGAGCTGCGGCCGGCCATCACGGCGATGCGACGCGCCTATCCGCAGTTCATGTCGGACGGCGGCGAGAAGCTGCCGCGGCGCATCCTTGAAGTGATCTTTCCGGTCGCGCATGTCGAGACCCTCGCGCGTTACGCGGCCGCGCGCGAGCTCGACGTCCACCTGCTCACGGCGCTCGTCGCGCAGGAGTCGACGTTCCAGGCCGACGTCCGATCGTCGGCCAATGCGATCGGGCTGATGCAGCTGCTGCCGGCCACCGGCCAGCGCTACGCCACCCGCCTCGGCATCCGTGGCTTCACGCCGGCGCTGCTGACCGATCCGGAGACGAACGTCCGGCTGGGCACGGCATATCTGGCCGATCTGCTGCGCCGGTACGGCGGCAACGAGGCGGCCGCGCTTGCCGCCTACAACGCCGGCGAGAATCGCGTCGACCGCTGGCGGCGCGAGCGGCCCGGCGTCCCGACCGACGAGTTCATCGACGACATTCCTTACCCGGAGACGCAGAACTACGTGAAGCGCATTCTCGGCACGGCCGACGACTATCGCATCCTGTACGGGGCGGCGCTCGCGCGGGGGGCGGCGCGATGAGCCGCCCGGCGCCCGCGTCGCCGCGGCCGCGCACGTCACTGAAGGCCGCGCGGTTCACCGAGTCGGTCATCCGCGAGATGACACGGCTGGCGCTCGAGCATGGCGCGGTCAACCTCTCGCAGGGCTTCCCTGACTTTCCGGCACCCGATGCGCTGAAACAGGCGGCGGCGGCCGCGATCGCCGGCGACATCAACCAGTACGCCATCACGTGGGGCGCGCCCGAGCTGCGGGCGGCCATTGCCGACGACTGGCGCGCGCGGACGGGGCTCGACATCGACCCGGAGCGGCACGTCACGGTGTGCTGCGGGTCGACCGAGGCGATGATCGCGACGCTGCTGGCGATTGTCGATCCCGGCGACGAGGTGGTCGTGTTCGAGCCGTTCTACGAAAACTACGGCCCCGACGCGATCCTCTCGGGCGCCACGCCGCGCTACGTGCGGCTCCGCCCGCCCTCGACGCCTGGCGGCGCCTGGACGTTCGATCCCGACGAGCTGCGCGCGGCCTTCTCACCGCGCACGCGCGTGGTGATCGTCAACACGCCGAACAACCCCACGGGGAAGGTCTTCACGCGCGACGAGCTCGGCCTGATCGGCGCGCTGGCACACGAGTTCGACGCGATTGTCGTCACCGACGAAATCTACGAGCACATCGTCTACGACGGGCACGACCACGTGCCGATGGCGACGATCGAGGGGATGGCGGACCGGACGGTGACGATCAACAGCGTGTCGAAGACCTTCAGCGTCACCGGCTGGCGCGTCGGCTGGGCCATTGCGCCGGCCGACATCGCGCCGGCGATCCGCAAGGTGCACGACTTTCTCACCGTCGGCGCCGCGGCCCCGCTGCAGGCCGCGGCGGCGGCCGCGCTCCGGGGGGGCTCCGACTACTACCGCACCCTCGCCGCCGAATACGGCCGCCGGCGCGACCGGCTGATGACGATGCTCACCGACGCGGGCTTTGTGTGCCACCGCCCGCAGGGCGCGTATTACGTGATGACCGACATCGATGCCTTCGGCTTCGCGAACGACGTCGAGTTCGTCCGGTACCTGGTGACGGAGATCGGTGTGGCGGCCGTTCCCGGCAGCAGCTTCTTCAGCGACCCGGCGCCGGGGCGACGGCACGTGCGGTTCTGCTTCTGCAAGAAGGACGAGACGCTCGCCCTCGCCGAAGAACGGCTCCGGAAACTGAAGCGGGCCTGAAGGCGACGCGCGCCTTCAGGCCCCGTGGATCCTGCCGGAGCAGGAAGCCGTCCGGCTTCCCGCCCGTGTCTAGAACCGGACGCCCACCGAGAACCGGAACGTCCGCGGCGTCGTGTAGGCGAACCGGCTGACGGGCTCGCCGAACCGTGACCCCTTCCGCCAGTGCACGCCTTCGATCGGCGACTCGGCGAACGGGTTGAACACCTCGAGGGACGGATCGTCGATCGCCGTGAGGACGGTCGTGTTGATGTCGCCGTCCGAGATGTTGAACAGATCGAACTGGTTGAACACGTTCAGCACGTGGAACTGGGCGAACACTTCCGGCGCGCTGCGGGTTCCGATCCGCCGGCTGAGCGTGATGCTCAGGTCCGTTCGCTTCATCGCCTCGGTCCGGTACGCGTCGCGGTCGGTGAAGTAGTAGCCCATCGTGAAGGGAAGAACCGCGTAACCGGGGTTCTCGACGAACGGGTCGACGAGGACGCTGCCCGACGCGCCGTAGGGCGTGCCTGACTCGACCTGCTGCAGGACGCCGAGCTGCGTCGAGAACAGGCGCGCGCCCCAGGGCAGGTCGTAGGTGGCCCAGATGCGGGCGCGGTGCCGCTGGTCGGCAGAGAGATCGCCTTCCGGATACGCCCACTCGAGCTGGCGGTACTCGGGGTAGCGGAGCACGCCCGAGGTCACCGGGCCCGAGCCGATGGTCTCGCCCTCGATGTTGCCCCACAGGCGCGACAGCGTGTAGCTCGCGCCGGCCATCAGCCTCGTGCCGATGCGGTACGACCCCTGGAGGTTGAGCGCACGATACCGGCGGTTGAGCAGGTTCGTGTTTTCGAGCACGCCGACGTCGAGCACGTTCCCGAACTCGTCGACGGCCTGGCCCGTCGTCGTATCGATGCGCTCGGCGTAGAAGTTGCCGAACGTGCGGTTGACGAAGTCGGCGCGGACTTCCGCGTTCGACGAGATCTGATGGCTGACGCCGAGTACCGCGTCATAGCTGTGCGGCGACCGGATCGTGTCGTCGACGCGGACCGCGATGCCCGGAATCGTGGCCTGGAAGGGGGAGGGGCGGGCCTGGTTGTACCAGTCGAACACCCGCTCGATCACGTCGGGCGTCGGCACCAGCTCGTTGCCCGAGTTGATCGGATCGCCGTCATAGAAGTAGGCGAGGATGGCCGGCACGCCGCCCGGCGACGCCGCTTCCGCCACGCCGCTCGCGACGGCCGCGACGTACTTGCCGAAGCTCGCATTGATCGTCGTCCGGCCGGTCCCGGCCGGGTCCCAGACCACACCCAGCCTGGGGCTCCACGCGTCGTCGTTCGCGACCAGGTTGCGCGACGCGTCGCGTCCGGCGTTCTTGTCGTAGCGCAGGCCCAGGTTGAACGTGAAGTGCCGGTTCAGCATCCAGTGGTCGTTCACGAAGAGCGAGTGCACCCGGAAGTTCGTGCCCCGGCTCGCCTCGAGGATCGGCCAGTTGATGATGTAGGTGCTGAAGCCGGGCTCGACGACAGGGTAGACGGTGCCGTCCACGATCTTCGTGGCGGTCGTCCAGATGTGCCAGTCGGAGGCCGACTGGTGGTTGTCGCCGGCGCGCCGGTCGTTGAACGTGTCGTAGCCGAAGACGATGTTGTGCGAGCCCGCGCTGGCGGTCGAGTGCAGGTAGCTGCCCTTGAAGAGGAGCGAGGTGTTGTCGCGCTCCTCGTTGCCGCACACCGCGCAGTAGAGCGGCGCCCAGTAGAAGGCGCCCGTCTGGTTGTCGCTCAGCGTCGTGCCGCGGATCAGGTCGGTGTCGGTGCCGCCGGAGTCCTTGAACGTCATGTTGCGGGCCGACAGCTGCGCCTCGAAGAACAGGTTCGTGCTGAGCGTGCCGCTGTAGTGCACCGACAGCAGGTTCTCGGGATAGGACGGGTTCGTCAGGCTCTCCAGGTCCATGACCTGACCCTGCGCCGCGTTGCGCTGCTTCCGGCGCACATCGATGTATCCCACCTGCAGTCGATGCTCGGGCGTGAGCGACTGGGTGCCCTTGAACTCGAGGCGCTGTTCGTCCTCGGAGAACACGTACGGGATGTTCGTGAAGGCCGTCTCTCGGCTGGTCTTCGCGTCCTGCAGGCGGCCCGCCACGAAGAACCAGGTACGATCGCGCGCGATCGGGCCCCCCAGCGTGAACTCGTAGGTCGGCACCAGCTGATCGACCTTCGACTCGTTGAACGGCGAGACCGTCCGCCAGTTGTCGTTGCGGAACGACGTCCGGAAGGAACCGCTGAAGATGTTCCCGCCGGACCGGGTGATCGTGTTGACGACACCACCCGTGAAGCGGCCGTACTCGGCCGAGACGCCGGAGCTCGAGATGGTCGTCTCCTGGATCGCGTCCTCGATGTAGAGGCTCTGCGCCGTGCCCCGGATGTTGTCGGTGATCTGGACGCCGTTGACCATGAAGACGTTCTCGAACGACATGGCCCCCGCGATCGTGAACTCACCGCCCGGGCCGGTGTTGTGCACGGCCGGGGCGAGGTTCACCACCGACGCGAGCGTCCGGGCCACCGGCAGGGCGTTGATCAGCTCCTGCCGGAGGTTGGTTGCCACCTCGACGGTGTTGGTGAACGTGCTGCCTTCCACCGTCACCGTGACTTCCTCGGCAATGCCGGCCGGCTGCAGGGTCACGTTGAGCGTGACCGTCTCGGTCGCCCCGACCGTGCGCGTCGCTGTCTGGCTGGCGAATCCGGAGAGCTCGAAGACCACCGTGTAATCGCCCGGCGGCAGGAAGCGGAACACGTAGTCGCCGTTGACCGTGGTGACCGTCGTCCGCACGCCCTGCAGGGCCGGAGACGACACCGTGACCGTCACGCCGGGAATGGAGCGATCCTGTGCGTCGGTAACGCGGCCGCCGATCGTCCCGGTCGGTACCTGAGCGAGCACCGCCGTCGGAAGCAGCGCGGCGAGAAGGAACAGAAAGAGAAGATTGAAGCGTCTGGCTGTAGCGATGTGGTGGTCCATACCCTGTCCGTCGGGAGCCATTTCAATCCCGATATCGAACGCAAGACCGGTGCCTTTACTCGGCAGCCAGGCGCACAGGCGCTCCCGGGGAACATTGGCTCAATCCGTGTTATCGGCATGCAGTTCGAAGACCTGCATTACACGAATGTAAACGGCGGCTCGGATTTGTCGCTTCTGACCGTTCGACCCGGAGCATAGAATGACCGCGCTGCAGGGAATCTGGTGCCCCTGACTCCCCCGGATCCGGTCTGAGCGTGTTCCCGTCCTTCTTGACTCTCCTGCGGACTCTGGCCGGTCCGTTGATGGTCGGCCTCGCGGTCTGGTGTGCTGCCGGCACGCTCACCGTGGCGTCGGCCGATGCGGCGGCTGTCCGTGTCGCCGTGCCGGGGCCTGCCTGGATCTGGCCCGCGGCCACACTGGCCGCGTGTCTGGTGCGGGCGTGGCGGAGGTGGCCCCTGACGGCGCTGCCGGCGGTCCTGACCGTCCTGCCGTGGCTGCCGGTGCCTTTGCCGACCGTAGCGCTCGTGTGGACCGGGACGCTCGCATGGGTCCCGCCGGCTCTGGCCGCGGTGGTGGCGGTTGCGACAGGAGGCGGCCCGGGGCGGCGTGCGGTGCCGTGGGCGACTTCAACGACAGGCACCGGGCGGGAACGGGACGAGCCGACGGGGCCGGCAGATGACGGCAATCCAGGCGCGCAGTCGCCGGGCTACGGCTGGCTGGCCGCCGCTGCGCTCACGACAGTGGGCGGCCTGCTGGTGCTGGCATCGATCGGGCCGCGCCTGCCGGGCGGCGACGAGCCGCACTATCTCGTGATCGCGCAGAGCCTGCTCGAAGACGGCGATATCCGCATCGACAATCAGCACGACGCGCGGACTTACGCGACGTGGTGGCGTGGGGGCGAGCTGCCCCCGCACTACATCGAGCGGGGGCGCGACGGCGGCATCTACTCGATTCACGCCCCCGGTGTGGCCGCGCTCGTTGCACCGCTGTTCGCGCTGGCCGGCGTACCGGGCGCCCAGGCGACGATACTCGCACTGGCGGCGGCCGCCGGAGCGCTGGTCTGGCTGCTGGGACTGTTCGCCAGCGGTTCGCGAGCGGCGGCCTGGTTTGCCTGGGCGGCCGTCTCGGCATCGAGCACGATGCTCGTACAGAGCGTCACGATCTTCCCCGACGGGCCGGGCGCCGCCTTCACGGCCGCGGTCGCCGTCATCTGGCTCGCGCTCCGGCAGCAGCGGCTCGCGCATCCCGGATGGCTCGTCGCTGCATCCGCCCTGCTCGCCGCATTGCCGTTCCTGCACACGCGGTTTGCCGTCATTTCAGCCGTGTTCGGCCTGCTGTTCACGTACGACCTCGTCCGTGTGCCGCGCCCCGATCGAGCGCTCCGCCTGGCCGCCTTCGTCGTGCCGGCCCTGCTCGGAGCGACCGCCTGGTTCGGGCTGTTTCATGCGATCTACGGCACGCCCGATCCGACGGCCCCGTACGGCGACAATCGCGAGAGCAGCCTGACCTACGTGCCGGGCGGGGTGCTCGGCCTGCTCGTCGATCAGCAGTTCGGCCTGCTCGTCTTCAGCCCCGTTCTCGCGCTGGGGCCCGTCGGCTGGTGGCTCGAGCGTCGTTCGTCGCACCGCGCCGCACTGCCGCTCGTGCCGGTCGTTGTCTGCTACCTGGCGGCCGTCGCGACGTACTGGATGTGGTGGGCCGGCGTCCCGGCGACGCCGGCACGCTTCGCGACCGCCATCGTTCCGCTGCTGGCGCCGGCGCTGGCGATTGCCTGGAACGAGGGTGGACGGTTCTTCCGCACGCTGGCGTCGGTGCTCGTCGCCGGCACTGGAGCGATCTCGATCTTTATCCTTCGTGCCGGCGGCACGCTGGCCTGGGACGTCCGGGGCGGTCGGGCGGCGTGGCTCGACGCTCTGGCGTCGGTCGCGGACCTGCCTCGTGCCTGGCCGGGCTTTTTCTGGATGGTGGTCGGCGGCGAGGTGCGAACGGAACTGCCGTTCGCGCTTCACGCGGCGGCGATGCTCGGCGCGGTTGCCCTCGTCGCCGCAGCCGCAGCGCGGTTCGTCCGCGGCCGTACGGCACCGGTTGTCGTCACTGCGGCGGTCCTGGTGCCGCCCGTTGCTCTGATGCTGACGGCCGCGATCGGCTGGTGGCTGAACGACGTCGGCGGGCTTGCGCCGGCGCGATCGCAGCTGCACGTGCTGCGCGCGGCCGCCGCCGGCGAGACGATCTGGCGTGTGACGCCACTGCGCGTCGCGCGCGTCGATGCCGCGACGCCGCCCGTGGTCGTCACCTGGCCGCGCGCCGACCTGCCGACTGCGCCACACGCTTCCTGGGCAGACCTGCACGGCATCCCCGCCGGGCGCTACCAGCTGCACCTTGCCAGCCCCCGGCCCGCCGGCGGCCGCCTGGTCGTCCGCGGTCCCGACGCTTCACTTCCCGTCGTCGACGCCGGGCTCGCAGAGCTGTCGCGTCACGCTGTGCCCGTCGATCTGCGCAGCGGCTGGGCGGCGCTGCGCGTTGAAGCCGACGGTACGCTCGTGACGCACGACACGCGCATCGAGCTCGTACCCGACGAGCTCGTGCCCGGACCATTCCGTGGTGCGCGTGCCTTCGCTCGCACGGCAGGCGTGCAGCTCTTCCTGCTCGATCGGAACGTGTCGATCGAGGATGGCGCGTTCTGGGTGTCCGGCGAATCGACGGCGGGCGTCGTCTTCGCGCCAGACGACCACGTCGAGCGCCTGCGCCTGCGGCTCGTCAACGGGCCGGAAGGCAATCACGTCGACGTGCGGACCGACACGGCGACGTGGTCCGACGTGCTGGCGGCCGGGGAGGTGCGCGATCTGGATCTGCCGCTCTCGACGGCCGGGACCGCCTTCCTCGAGATCACCAGCCGACGCGGCTTCCGCCCGTCGGACGACGGCGTGAGCTCCGACCGGCGCTATCTCGGCGTCCGGATCGAAATCGGCCCGGCAGGGGAGTCGCCAGCCGGGCCGTGAGCGGCATCGACTGCGTCCGGCAGCCGGCCGGTATCAGTAGCGGAGCGCGCCGCCGAACCAGAAGCCCTGGAACTTGAGGTCGCCGAGGTCGTCCTCGATCCCGATGAACGTGGTGGCCTTGCGCCAGCCCATCTGCACGCCCACGTTGTTCGTGATGTTGAACGTGCCGTGAATGTCCCACTCGAAGTAGTCGCCCTGGTAGTTGGGATCGATGTCGGGGACTTTCATGCCGCTGAGCTCGAAGTTCAGCGCCAGGGCCGGCAGCGGGTAGGCGCGTGCGACGACGCCGAGCGCGGGCAGCGGCGCCTTCGCGCTCGTGAACTCGTCGTAGCGCGGTGAGATGGCGGGCGTGTTCGTCATCAGCCGCGCGTCCATCTGCGTCCACCGGACTTCGGCCAGCATGCCGATGAAGCCGCGCGACCGGTACAGGAAGTCGTACTCGTAGCCGAGGCGCCACACCTTCCAGTCGAACGACGACTCGATCGGCACGCCGAGCGGGTACTTGACGCCGTTGAAGACGATTTCGCGCGTGAAGCTCGTCTCGGCCGTGTACCGCATGGGCGTGTACTGCACGCGGAACTTGCTTTTGCGCGTAGGTCGCAGCGTGACGCGCAGGTCACGGAAGCGCGTCGTCTCGTAGCCGAGATCGTCGACGAAGTCGATCCGCGTGCCGAGCAGGCCGAACTGCTCGCTCGAGATCTGTCCGAAGAGTTCGGGATTCCAGAGCGTGCCGGCTACCTCGATGACATAGCGCTCACCGATGGCATCGTCGCCGTAGTAGCCGGACGGGACGTACTGCGCGTGAGCGGCCGCTGGCGACAGCAGGGCAGCGGTGAGGATCGCGCAGCCCGCTGCAGCCCGCAGCCGCGTCCGGCGGGGAAGAAAAGCCATTGTTATACTGCCTCCATGCTCGCGGCGCTCGCGCGCCTGCTGCCGTACCTGGGTCGCGTTCGCCGATCGCTCGTACTGGGGCTGGCCTGCATCCTGGTGGCCACGGCCCTCTCGCTCACGTCCCCGTGGCTCCTCAAGCTGGCCATCGACGGCCTGCTGGCCGGGGACGACCGCATCAGGCTGGGGCTGCTTGCCGCCGGCATCGTCGGCCTGGCGGCGGCAGACGGCGTCTTCCGATACCTGATGCGCACTCTTCTTATCGGCGCATCACGCCAGATGGAATACGACCTGCGGCAGGATTTTTTCGCCCACCTGCAGCGGCTGCCGCCGGCCTACTTCCAGGCGCACCGGACCGGCGACCTGATGTCGCGCGCCACGAACGATCTCGCGGCCGTCCGCATGATGTCGGGGCCGGCCCTCATGTACTTTGTGAGTACGGCCCTCGGCTTCGTGGTCGCCGTGGGGGTGATGTGCTGGATCGACTGGCGGCTGACGCTGATCGTCCTGCTGCCGCTGCCCGGCGTCACGCTGGGCACCCGCTATTTCGGCCGGGCGATTCACGACCGCTTCGAGCGCATCCAGGCCCAGCTGTCGGACATGAGCGCGGTCGTCCAGGAGGCGCTCGCCGGCGTCCGCGTCGTGCGGGCCTACCGTCGGGAGCCGTTCCAGGTGGAGACGTTCGCACGCTCGAACGACGAGTACGTCGCGCGCAACCGCGGGCTCATCCGCCTCCAGGGGGCCTTCTACCCGACGCTGACGTTCTGCTTCGGCCTGAGCGGACTGCTGATGCTCTGGTTCGGCGGCCGCGCCGTCATGAGCGATCGGATGACGCTCGGCGACTTCGTCGCGTTCAGCCGCTATCTCGTGCTGCTCAGCTGGCCGCTCATCGCCTTCGGCTGGGTGATCAACCTCGTGCAGCGCGGCCTGGCGTCGTGGAAGCGGATGCTCGAGGTCTTCGACACGCCGCCCGCGGAGGCCGTCGACATGGCTTCCGCGCCAGGCGTTCCCTGCGAGGGGCCCTGCCGTATCGAGGCGTGCGGCCTGACGTTCACCTATCCCGGCGCGTCCGCACCTGCCCTGACCGATGTCTCGTTCGTTGTCGAGCCGGGGCAGACGCTGGCGATCGTCGGACCGACCGGATCGGGGAAGTCGACGCTCGTGCACCTGCTGCTCCGGCTGCGCGAGCCCGACCGCGGCATGCTGTTTCTGGACGGCACTGACGTGCGCGATCTGCCGCTCGCGACCGTCCGGAGCACGATGGCGCTCGTCGCCCAGGAGCCGTTCCTTTTCTCGGACACGATCGGCGGCAACATCGTCTTCGGGACGGAGAACGAGTGGGGGGCGCCGGAGGTCCGCGCGCAGGCGGCCGAGGCGGCCGCGCGCGCCGGGCTGGCCGACGACGTGACGGGCTTTCCGCACGGCTACGATACCGTGATTGGCGAGCGCGGCATTACGCTCTCGGGCGGTCAGAAGCAGCGGCTGGCGCTGGCCCGCGCCATCCTGGCCGATCGCCCGATCCTCATCCTCGACGACGCGCTGTCGGCCGTCGACACGGCGACCGAGCACCGCATTCTCGAACAGCTCAGACAGGTGCGCGCGTCGCGCTCCTGCATCATCGTGGCCCACCGGATCTCGACCGTTCGCGACGCCGACCAGATTCTCGTCCTCGATCACGGACGCGTCGTCGAGCGGGGAACGCACGAGTCGCTCGTCGAAGCCGACGGACTCTACGCCGACATGCATCGCCGGCAGCAGCTCGAGGAGGAGCTCGCACGTGTCTCGTAGGCACCGGCCCGCGCCGCGGAGGGCCGCCGCGTGAGCCTGCAGGCCGACGACGTCCGGAACCGGGCGCGCGACGCGCGGATGCTGTGGCGGCTGCTGCGCTACCTGAAACCGCACAAGGCCGCGATTGCCGGCGCGTTCGCGGCGATGGTCGTCGCCTCGCTCGCCGAACTGGCGCAGCCGTGGCTCGTGCAGCAGGCCATCGATCGCTACTTCCTGCCGGGCGACCTGGCGGGTCTCGGCCGGCTCGTGGTCGTCTACGGCCTGCTGCTCGTGCTCGGTTTCGCGGGCGAATACGTCCAGACCGTGCTGCTCCAGACGACGGGACAGCACGTGATGCACACGCTTCGCCGGCAGGTGTTCGACCAGTTCCAGCGGCTCGACATGCGCTACTTCGATCGCCACCCGGTGGGGCGGCTGATGACGCGCGTGACGACCGACATCGACGCGCTCAACGACCTGTTTGCGTCGGGCGTGGTGGCGGTGGTGGGCGACGTGCTGGTGCTCGTCGGCATCATGGCCGTCATGCTCGCGATCGACTGGCGCCTGGCGCTCGTTGCTTTCTCGGTCCTGCCGTTCATGGCCTGGGCGGCGCACTGGTTCCGGACGAACGTGCGCGAGTCGTACCGGCAGGTGCGGACGCTCGTCGCCCGGCTGAACGCGTTCCTGCAGGAGCACCTGACGGGCATGGCGACCGTGCAGGCGTTCAATCAGGAGGCGCGGACCGAGGCGCGCTTCGAACGCATCAACCGCGAGCACCGCGACGTCAACATCCGGTCAATCGTCTATTACGCGTCGTTCTACCCGATCATCGAGCTGCTCGCGTCGGTGTCGGCGGCGCTCATCATCTGGTTCGGCAGCGGCTGGGCGCAGGATGGCACGGTGTCGCTCGGGGTGCTCGTGGCGTTCCTGCAGTACTCGCGGCGCTTTTTCCAGCCGATCTCCGACCTGTCGGAGAAGTTCAACATCCTGCAGGCCGCGCTGGCCGCGTCCGAGCGCGTCTTCGGCGTGCTCGACGCGCGACCGGCGGTGCTGCCGCCCGCAACGCCGCGGCGCCCGGCGACGGCGCGCGGCCACATCCGGTTCGATCACGTCTGGTTCGCCTATGACGACGAGAACTGGGTGCTGCGCGACGTGTCGTTCGAGGTCCAGCCGGGCCAGCGCGTCGGCATCGTGGGGGCGACCGGATCGGGCAAGAGCACGCTGATCAACCTGCTGCTGCGCTTCTACGACGTGCAGCGCGGGCGCGTGCTCGTCGACGGCATCGATGTGCGCGAGTGGGATACGGCCGAGCTGCGGCGGCTGTTCGGCCTCGTGCTGCAGGACGTGCACCTTTTTTCGGGGACCATCGCCGACAACATCCGGCTGGGCGATCCGGCGATCAGCGACGAGCAGGTAAGACGTGCCGCCGAGGCGGTGCACGCCGACCGGTTCATCGCCGAACGGGCCGGCGGCTACGACGCCGAGGTCACCGAGCGGGGCGGATCGCTCTCCGTCGGCCAGAAGCAGCTGCTGTCGTTCGCGCGGGCGCTGGCGCACGAGCCGACCGTGCTGCTGCTCGACGAAGCGACCTCGAGCATCGACACGGCGACCGAGGCGCTCATCGAGGATGCCCTGCGCGTGATGATGGCCGGCCGTACCGTGCTGGCCATCGCGCACCGGCTGTCGACGATTCAGGACATGGATCAGATTCTGGTCGTGCACCACGGCGAGATCCGGGAGCGCGGCACACACCAGGAACTGCTCGCCCAGCAGGGGCTCTACTACAAGCTCTACCAGCTGCAGTACACCCAGCCGCCGGTGCCGGCACCGTAGCGGCACCCGGAAAGGCCGTGGCGCGATCGGGTCGGAATGCCGGCGCTCAAGGGATCGGCTACGCCGCGCCCACGATCCGCGACGGACGCGCGGCGCGACGGGAAGCAGGACGGAACGGTGTCGAGCGGGCGAGCGGTGCAGAGCCGCGCGGGGCGGGTTCTAGGGCGCGTCGAGCGGCCGGGCTTCGTCCTCGGGGGCGCCATTGGGGCGCCAGCCGAGGCGGAGCACCGTCACCGTGACCGGCCGTCTGCCGAACGCCAGCGCCTCGTGACAGCTCCACATGTAGAGGTCCAGCCGCCGTCCCTGCACGAGCGGGCCGGTGTCGAGAACCGTGTAGATACCGTCGTGCCGGCTCGAGACGCCTTCGACCTGGATGATTGAGCCGAGCGGCAGAATCTTCGGATCCGACGCGGCAATCCCCGACCGCACCCGGACGCCGGCAGCCGTCGTCGTCCCTTTGCAGTAGGCCGTGGCGACGAATCGGGCTCGCGTGCCGGTCATCAGGGCCGGCGGATCGCCCGGGCTGACCGTGCGCGAATCGATGACTGTGGCCTGGTAGAACAGGACGAAGCCGGCAGCAGCGGCAAAGGTCGCGAACAACCGGACGAGCACCCGCCGCGAGACCGCCATCAGGCGATCCTCCCTGCGGGGATATCGGCCGCTGCACGCAGTGTCCGTCGGCAGGAGACGAGGCCACCCGGCCGCCGCGATGCGGCGGTCCGGATGTCGACGTCCCCGGAGAGCACAGGTGACACGACCCGACCAGCCTACCGCGGAACCGGGGGGGCAGTGCAAGTCTGGCCCTACCGCTTGACCGGTGGCGCCGCGGCAGGTGCGGCTTCCCCTCCGGTCTCCTTCGGCGTCGCCGAAGCCGACCTCAGCGTCGTGTCGGGGACGCGTCAGAGCGTCGGTCTTCCGTCAGAAATGCGCGAAACCGCGCGGCAGCTCCGTGATCGAGCCGTCCGGCCACTCGACGCGCGCCCCAGGTTCGGCCGTGAACCGGCCGACGCGCGTGACCGGAACGTTGCGGTCGCGCCGGGCAGCGGCCTCGAACCGGTACGTCCGTCGGCCGGGAACGACGAACGCGAGCTCGTAGTCCTCGGCCGCGCTCAGAGCGAAGGCCGCGGCCGATTCGCCGCGGGCGGCAGCCAGGGCCGCCGCGCCCGGGTGGCACGGCAGCGCCGCGGCCTCGATGATCACGCCGAGACCGGCGGCCTCGGCCAGCTGACGAGCCGCGTCCGCCAGGCCGTCCGACAGATCCATGGCCGCCGACGCGGTTCCCGTCCGGCTGGCGATGCGCCCGAGCTTCAGCCGTGGCTCAGGCCGCTCGTGGCGTTCGATGCAGGCCCGCGCGTCGGCATCGAGCGTTTCGCGCGCGGCGCCCTGCTCGAGCAGCGCCAGGCCTGCCGCGGCCGCGCCCAGCTGGCCCGTCACGTACAGTGCGTCACCGGGACGGGCGCCGACGCGCCGCAGCGCGCGCCGGCCGAGCACCTCGCCGATTGCCGTGACGTCGACGACCAGCGGACCGGGCGATCGCGAGATGTTGCCGCCGATGAGCGGCGTCGACGTCGCGCGGGCGAGTGCGAGGTAGCCGTCGATCAGCTGATCGAAGGCGTCGAGCGTCAGGTCGTCGGGCAGCACCAGGCTGAGCAGCGATCCCGTGGGATCGGCGCCCATCGATGCCAGATCGCTCAGGTTGACGGCCAGCGCCTTCCACCCGATGGCGTCGCAGGGCGTGCGGTGGCGACGGAAGTGGATGTCTTCGACGAGCACGTCGGTCGTCACGACCATCTGCCGGCCCGTTGCCGGCGCGATCAGCGCGGCATCGTCGCCGATGCCGAGGCGGACGTGTTCGGGAGGCGGCGGGACGCGCCTGTGCAGTCGGGCGATGAGCGCGCGCTCGCCGACAGTAGCAATCGTTGCGGACATCGGGATCGGGGAAAACGGAGAGCGAGGGGAAAAACCCCCCGCTTTGCCGTGTGGGGAGGCCGCTGAACCTGCGGGTGCAGGTGGAGCCGCTGGGTCAAGCCGCGCTTCAGGCTTCCTCACCACGGAGGCGTGCACACCACGCGGCGTCGCAGCTCACTTAGGGACGAACATCGGCTCAAGCGACTCTCCGAACCATCACGCACAAAGCAGGGAGTCGGAGTCCATCGATCCTAGCCGACGGCCGGCCGACCCACAAGGGGCGCCAGGCGGTCCGGCTATTCGTTCACGGCAATCCGCGCGCGGGCGTCCTCGAGCACGGCGTCGACCAGGCGCTCGATGGCTTCGGTGCGCGCCTGAATGTGTCCTTCGAGCCCGCGCGACTCGGCGCGCGCCCGGTACAGCTCGTCGGTGATGTTGAGCGCGGCGACGATGGCGATCCGCAGCGGGTCGGCACTCGCGAGCTCGCGCGCCGCACTTCTCATGCGTTCGTCGAGGTAGCCGGCGAGTTCTGCGATGTACTGCGCGTCGAGATCGCTGCGGACCGAGTACTGCTGTCCGTGGATTTCGACGTGGATCACCCTGGCCATGGCGCGCTCAGAGGTTCAGCTTGTCGATCTGCGCGATCATCTCGCTCACGCGCTCGCGGATGCGATCGCGCTCTTCGCGCAGGGTGGCCAGCTCGGCCGAGATGGTGCTCACCTCGGCCAGCTTCGCCCGGCTCGCCTCGAGCTCGTGCTGCAGGCGGGCGATTTCGTCCTCGGCCCGTGCCCGATCCGCGCGCAGCGAATCGATCACGTCGACCAGCTGACGGACCTTCTCCTCGAGCCGGTCGATCGGCAGCACATCGGGGGCGGCGGCAGTTCGTGACATCGAAGCAACTCCAGCGTGTCCGATCCGTCGGATCGGAAAAGGTCGTCGTTGAAGGCGGCGCCTAGCGGCCCCTGAGCCGCGCGCCGTGCGCCCGCTGCAGTGCCTCGACGATCCCGTCGACGGCCTGCTGCACCTCGGTGTCGGTCAGCGTGCGATCGGGATGACGGAAGGTGAGCCGGACCGACAGGCTGACCTGTCCCGGTTCGATGCCCTTCCCCTTGTACCGATCGAACTCGCGCACGGACACGAGCGTGGACGGAGCGCTGGAGCGGATAGTGCCACGAAGCTCGGCGGCAGGCAAGCGCTCGTCGACGATGATCGAGAGATCGCGCACCGCCGACGGGAAGCGCGGCAGCGGCTGGATGGGACGCAGTCCGGCGGTCGAGGCGAGGGCCAGCACGTCGAGGTCGATTTCGCCCGCGTACACGGGGGCATCGACGTCCGGCGTGACGGCCAGCCTGCCGATCCAGCCGGCGCGCTCGCTGCCGATGGTCAGCACGGCGCGCTCGCCCGGGCGCAGCCAGCCGAGGTCGTCGCCCGGCGCGACGTCGACGGGCGCGCCGACCGCCTCGGCGACGAGCTCGGCGAGGCCCTTCGCGTCGGTGAACTCGACCGCTCCGAGCGATCCGCTCCAGTGCGTGCCGCGCGAACCGGTCTGCACCCAGCCGAGCGCGCGGCGCTCGCCGCGCGACCGCGAGAAGGTCGACCCGATCTCGAACAGCCGGACATCGGCCGCCTGGCGGTTGCGGTTGTAGACGAGCGACTCGTAGAGACCCGGCGCGATCGACGGGCGCATCACCGCGAACTTCTCCGAGAGCGGGTTCGCAATCGTGACGAGGTCGTTCTCGGGCGCGTACGGCGCGGCGGCGCGCGCGTCGATGAAGGTGAACGTCACGGCCTCCTGCAGGCCGGCGCCGCAGAGGAGGCGGCGGAGCAGTCGCGCCTGCGCCACGGCCGGTGCCGACGGGCGCGGCGCAGCCGACGGCGGCGGCAGCGTCGCCGGAATGCGATCGAACCCCCAGTGGCGCCCGACCTCTTCGCACAAATCCACTTCGCGCGAGACGTCGACGCGGAACGACGGCACGGTCACCTGCCATCCGTCGGCCTGCGGGGTCACCCCGAACCCGAGGCCCGAGAGGATGCGCTCGACGTCGGCGTCGGGCACCGTCGTGCCGAGCAGCTTCGCCAGGCGGCTCCGGCGGAGCACGATCGACGGCGCCACGGCCGGCCGCGGATAGACGTCGGTGATGCCGCCAGTGACCTGTCCGGCGCCGATCTCGGCGAGCAGGGCAATGGCGCGCCGCAGCGCCGCCACCGGCGCACTGATGTCGGCGCCGCGCTCGAAGCGCGCCGACGCTTCCGTCTTCAGGCCCAGCCGCTTGCTCGTCGTCCTGACGAGCGACGGCCTGAACCAGGCGCTTTCGAACGCCACGCGTGTCGTCGTCGCGCTGACTTCCGACGTCGCGCCGCCCATGACGCCGGCAATGGCCACCGGCCGATCGCGGTCGGCGATGACGAGCATCGACTCGTCGAGCGTCCGATCGTGGCCGTCGAGCGTGGTGAGCGTCTCGTCGGCCCGCGCGCGACGGACCCGCAGCTCCGGGCCGGCCAGCTTCGCCATGTCGAAGGCGTGCATCGGCTGGCCCATCTCGATCATCACGTAGTTCGTGATGTCGACGATGTTGTTGATGGGACGGACGCCGGCGGCGGTGAGCCGCTCGGCCAGCCAGGCGGGCGACGGGCCGACCTGGACGTCGGCAACGGCCAGCGCGTAGCGGCCGCAGCCCGAATCGGCAATCGACACCCGCATCGGCGCCGTGCCGGCCGGCGCCGGCGCGAGCGTCGGCGGCCGCAGCGGGCGCCGGAAGGCCACCGACGCTTCGCGCGCCAGGCCGTAAACGCTCAGCGCGTCGGGCCGGTTGGCCGTGACGTCGAAGTCGACGACGTCGCCTTCGATGCCGTCGACGGCAAAGCCGCACGAGGCCAGCGCCTCGGCGACCGAGGCCACGTCGGCCGGCGCCTCGACGAATTCGCGGAGCCAGCTGACCAGCACTCTCATGGCGCCAGCTGCTCCAGGAAGCGGAGGTCGTTTTCGTAGAACATCCGGATGTCGTCGACGCCGTAGAGCCGCAGCGCGAGGCGCTCGATGCCGACGCCGAACGCGAAGCCCGTGTACTGCTCCGGGTCGTAGCCGACCGCCTCGAACACGGCCGGGTGCACCATGCCGCAGCCGAGGACCTCGATCCAGCCCGTGTACTTGCAGAGCGGGCAGCCGCGGCCGCCGCAGCCCTGACACTCGACGTCGAGCTCGGCCGACGGCTCGGTGTAGGGGAAGAAGCTCGGCCGCAGCCGCGTGGCGACGCCCGCCCCGAAGAACTGTTCGGCGAACACCTGCAGCGTGCCTTTCAGGTCGCCCAGGCTGATGTCGCGATCGACGACGAGCCCCTCGACCTGCGTGAACATCGGCGTGTGGGTCGCGTCGAAGTTGTCGCGACGGTAGACGCGTCCCGGTGCGATGAGCCGCACGGGCGGCTCGTGCGCTTCCATGTAGCGGATCTGCATGCCCGAGGTGTGCGTGCGGAGCAGGCTGGCGCGGCGGCCCGACGCGTCGGCCGGCATCGGCGCGCTGAGGTACAGCGTGTCCTGCATGTCGCGCGCCGGATGCTCGGCGGGCATGTTGAGCGCCTCGAAGTTGTGCCAGTCGTCTTCGAGCTCGGGCCCTTCGATGATCTGGTAGCCCATGCCCGCGAAGATGTCCTCGATCCGTTCGCGGACCTGCGTGAGCGGGTGCCGGCGGCCGAGCGCCGGGCGCCGGCCCGGCAGCGTGATGTCGACGCCCTCGAAGGGGGCGGGCGAGCCGACGGCGGCCTCGCGTTCGGCCAGGCGCGCTTCGAAGGTCTGCTTGAGCGCGTTGACGGCCGCGCCGACAGTGCGCCGTTCGTCGGGCGGCAGGCTGCCGAGCGTCTTGAGCAGGGCCGTCAGGCGGCCCGACTTGCGGCCGAGGAAACGGTCGCGAACGGCTTTCAGATCGGCCGCCGACTGCGCCTGGCTCAGCGCCTCGTCGAATTCAGCCTGCAGGGTGGACAGATCGGAGACGGACATGGGCAGAGACGCGCGGTGCCGTGCACACGCCCGCCGGACGTCGACGGCCGATGCCGCGAACGTCCGACGGACGGGAGCCGGGGATGTCAGGCCGCCGGGCTGGCGGTACGGGCTTCGCGCGCGCGGGCCGCGAGGGCGCTGAACGCCTCGGGGTGATTGACGGCGAGGTCGGCCAGGTTCCGGCGGTCGACGTCGACACCGGCGGCCCGCAGGCCGGAGATCAGCTGGCCGTAGGTCAGGCCGTTGGCGCGGGCGGCCGCATTGATGCGCACGACCCAGATGCGGCGGAAGTCACGCTTCTTCAGGCGACGGCCGACGTAGGCGTAGTTGAGCGCCTTGTCGACGGCCTCCTTCGCGGCGCGGTACAGCTTGCTCTTGGTGGCGTAGTAGCCCTTCGCCCGCTTCAGCAAACGCTGGCGCTTGGCGCGGCGGACGGTTCCTCTCTTGACGCGGGGCATGGGAAGACCTCGGGGAAGTTAGAAATTCGAAGCCGGAAGTCAGTCGTAGGGCAGCATCCGCTTGACCGACGGCGCGTCGGCCGGCGAGACGACCTGGCTGCCGCGCAGCCGCCGCTTCCGATCGCTCGGCTTGCTCGTCAGGATGTGCCGCTTGAACGCGCTCGACCGGAGGAACTTGCCCGTTCCGGTCTTCTTGAACCGCTTGGCGGCGCCGCGGTGGGTCTTCAGCTTCGGCATGGTGTCCTCGTTTTTCTTCCGTATCGTCCTAGCGCTGCTCCGACTCCGACGGCGTGGCCGCCTTCTTCACGCCCGGCCTGGGCGCGAGGATCGTGTGCAGCTGATTGCCTTCCTTGTGCGGCACGGTTTCCGCCACCGCAATGTCCTGCAGCTCGCCGATGAGCCGTTCCAGGATCCGCAGCCCGATTTCCGGATGGGCGTTCTCGCGGCCCCTGAAGAAGATCGTCGCCTTGACCTTGTCGCCTTCCGACAGGAAGCGCTCGATGTGCTTCTTCTTGAACTGGTAGTCGTGCTCGTCGACCTTCGGCCGGAACTTGATCTCCTTGACCGAGATCGTCTTCTGATGCTTCCTTGCCGATCGCGCCCGCTTCTGCTGCTCGTACTGGTATTTGCCGAAATCCATGATTCGGCATACCGGAGGCTGGGCGGTCGGGGAGATTTCCACCAGATCCAGTCCCTTGCTCCGCGCCAGCTGCAGCGCCTGCGCCGGCGGCATGATGCCGAGCTGGGTTCCGGTTTCGTCGATTACGCGCACTTCACGCACACGGATCCGCTCGTTGGTCCGGATGCGCTCTTCGCGCCGTGGGCCGCGATCGTAAGCGATAACTACCTCCTGGATTCCGTCTGCCCGCTGCCGGCGGCCGCCGATCGGCCGCGCAGGGCTACTTCATCGAGCGCCGTGCGCACGAACTCGGCAATCGGTCGCGAACCGAGATCTCCACCCGTCCGGCTCCGTACCGAGACCGTGCCCTCCGACGCTTCGCGATCACCCACGACCAGCATATAGGGGATCTTCTGAAGCTGGGCTTCCCGGATCTTATATCCGATCTTCTCCAGACGGTCGTCGAGCTCCACCCGCAGGCCGGCCGCCTCGAGGTCGCCGACCACCCGGCGGGCGTACTCCAGGTGCCGGTCCGCAATCGGCAGCACGGCCACCTGGATCGGCGCGAGCCAGAGCGGGAAGGCGCCGGCGTAATGCTCGATGAGCAGCGCGATGAACCGCTCGAAGCTGCCGTAGATCGCGCGGTGAATGACCACCGGACGGTGCGGCTGGTTGTCGGGCCCGACGTACGTCAGGTCGAAGCGTTCGGGCAGCTGGTAGTCGAGCTGGATCGTGGCGCACTGCCAGGTCCGCCCGATCGCGTCGGTCACGTCGAAGTCGATTTTCGGGCCGTAGAAGGCGCCGTCGCCTTCGTTGATCGTGTAGGCCATGCCGGCCGCCTCGAGCGCCCGCTTCAGCTCGGCCTCGGCGTGGTCCCACGTGGCCTTTTCGCCCAGGTACTCGTCGGGCCGCGTCGACAGCTTCACCTGATAGGTGAGCCCGAAGTCGTCGTACACCCGCTTGACCAGCTCGAGCACCCGCGCGACTTCCTCGCCGATCTGCGACTCCATGACGAAGCAGTGCGCGTCGTCCTGCGAGAACTGGCGGACGCGGGTCAGGCCGCCGAGCACGCCCGACGCCTCGTTGCGATGCAGGGGCGTCTGCTCGTGCAGCCGCAGCGGCAGATCGCGATAGCTCCGGCGCTCGCTCGCGAACAGCAGCATGTGCCCCGGGCAGTTCATCGACTTGACGCCCATCTCGGCGTCGTCGGACTCGACGAGGAACATGTTGTCGCGGTAGTGCTGCCAGTGGCCCGAGGTTTCCCAGAGCGCCTTGTTGAAGATCAGCGGCGTCTTCACCTCGGTGTAGCCGGCCGGATACAGCACCTTCCGCATGTAGTCGGCGAGCGCGTTGTACAGCGTCGTGCCTTTGCCCAGCCAGAACGCCGCGCCGGGCGCCCAGGGATGGAACGTGAACAGGCCGAGATCGCGACCAATCCGCCGATGGTCGCGCTTCTTCGCTTCCTCGAGCCGGTGCAGATACTGGTCGAGCTCTTCCTGTCTGAAGAACGCCGTCCCGTAGATGCGCTGCATCGGCTGGTTGCGCGCATCACCCTTCCAGTAGGCGTTCGACGTCGACAGCAGCTTGAATGCCTTGAGCCGCCCGGTCGACGGCACGTGCGGACCGACGCAGAAGTCGACGAACGTGTCCCGGTCCTTGATGGTGTAGCAGGAGACTTCGGTCTGGCCGGCCGTCTTCTCCTCGATGAGCTGCACCTTGAGCGGCTCGCCGCGACGGGCGAAGAACTCGAGCGCTTCGTCGCGCGGCCACATCTCGCGCGCGTAGGGCAGGTCGGCCGCCGCCAGCTCGCGCATTTTCGCCTCGATGCGCTCGAGATCCTCGGGCACGAACGGCTTCGGTACCACGAAGTCGTAGAAGAAGCCGTCGTCGGTGGCCGGACCGATGCCGCACTGGACGCCCGGATAGAGCGCCGTGACGGCGGCCGCGAGCAGGTGCGCCGTCGAGTGCCGGTAGAGCTCGAGCGCGCCGGGGTCGTCGGGCGTGACCAGCTGCAGGGTGACGTCGCCGTCAATGGAGGCCGTCAGATCGACGAGTCGACCGTCGAGCCGCGCGGCCAGCGCCTTCCGGACAAGGCGGGCCGGCAGGGCCTCCTGGGCAAACGCCAGCACAGAGGTGCCGGCAGGCACCTGTCGACTGGAACCGTCGGGCAGCGTGACAGTGACCACGGAAAGTCAGCGACCGGGTATTTCCTGCGGGAGCACAGTCCGTCGGGACGCCGGCGCATCATGCCGCCGGCCGGGCACGGGCAGGATCCAACCAGAGTGAGTGGTAGGCACGGGCGGACTCGAACCGCCGACCTCCTGCATGTCAAGCAGGCGCTCTAACCAGCTGAGCTACGCGCCTATGTCCCTGAAGTCCTGCCGGCGCCTCGCCGGGCCCCGGGAAGGCCCGGAGAACGGTCAAGTATAGCAGAAAAGTTACGACTTGCGGGTACTCAGAATCGTGACCGCGCGCTCGAGCACTGCGTCGGTCGCCGGCGGTTCTTCGTCGAACGGCACGATCGGCACCTCGACCAGCACGTCGGGCCGCAGGCCCTGGCCGTGAATCGGCGTGTCGTCGGCACGCACCCACCGCGCGGTCGTCAGCAGCAGGCCGTGGTCGTCGGGCAGGCGCACGAGCGTCTGCTCGCCGGCAATGCCGGCCGTCGGCATCCCGACGAGCGTGGCGCGGCCGTTGTCCGCGAGTGCCGCGGCGAACAGTTCGGCCGCACCACCCGTGCCGTTCGAGACGAGCAGCACCACCGGCATGGTGAAGACGCCATCGCCCTGGTCTGCCGTGACGGGCTCGGGTGCGCCTTCGCGTCCCTGCCGCGCCGCCAGCCGGCCGCCGGCGTCGACGAACAGCCGTGCGGCGTCAATCCCGTGGTCGAGCGGACCATCGGCCGTGTTCCGGATGTCGATGATGAGGCCGGCATCGGCCGCTGCGCCCAGTGACCCGATGGCCTGACGCAGCTGGTCGACGACGCCGTCGCCGAAGCTGTCGATGCGGACGTAGGCCTCGCCGCCCGGGAGCCGGCGCGACGATACGCGCTCGGTCGACGCCACTTCGCGCGTGACGACGATCGGCCGCGGTTCGGCAGCGTTGCTGCGGATGACGAGCAGCGTCACGCTCGAGCCCGGCGCGCCGGCCAGCATCCGCGTGCCGGCATGCACCGACATGTCGCGCGTCGGCACGTCGTCGATCGCGCGGATGAAGTCGCCGCTCCGAATCCCGGCCCTGGCCGCGGGCGAATCGTCGCGCAGACCGACGACGCGCAGGTAGTACTGCTTCGTGACGGTGATGCCGGTATCGGCCGGCGGCAGTGGCGTGCCGGCGTCGAACGCCCGCACTTCTTCGGGGGTCAGGTACGAACTGGCGGCGTCGAGCCCGTCGGTCAATCCGCGCATCGCGCCGTCCATCAGCCGGTCGACGTCGGGCGGCTCGACGTAGGCGCCGAGCGTCAGCCGCACGACGTCCCAGAAGACGGGCAGGTGATCGAAGCCCTGCTGTCCGATGGCCGGACGCGCCGCGCCCAGCATGCCGCCGACCAGAACCAGGACGAGCAGCGGCGTCGACGTCAGAAGGGCCAGCAGGCGCGTGCGGCGGAACATGTGCACATTATGGGCGTGCCGGGCGGATTGTTGCCAGTCCTTCGAGTACCCTTTTTCTCATGCGCGTCCTGGGCGTCGATGCCGGCCGGCGGCGGGTAGGGCTGGCCGTTTCCGATGCGTCAGGGATGCTGGCGCGTCCCTGGCAGACGCTCGACGCCGGCTCGAGCGCCGCCGAGACGGCCCGGCGCATCGCGCGGCTCGTCGAGCGCGAGGCGCAGCAGACGCTCGGCGACTTCGCGGTCGACGCGGTCGTCGTCGGCCTGCCGCGGCGGCTTGGCGGTGAAGAGACGCACGGGACGGCCCTGGCGCGGCAGCTGGCTGAGGCACTGGCCGCCGAGATGCGCGTGCCGGTCCACCTGCAGGACGAGCGGCTCACGAGCCGCGAGGCCGAGGCCATCCTGGCGCAGCGCGAGCCCGACTGGCGGAAGCGCAAGAAGATGATCGACGCGATGGCCGCGGCCCTGGTCCTGCAGGATTACCTCGATCGGACCGACCCGATCGGCCCGCGCACCGAGCACGGGGAACCATGATTCGACGACTCGTCCTGCTGCTGTTCGTGCTGCTGGTCGCTGCGGGCGCCGGCGCGTGGTGGATGTACCACCGGCTCGTCACGCCCTTCCAGGGCTACGCGGGCGACGAGGTCTTCGTCGAGTTCCCGGCGGGGACGAGCGTGTCGGCCATGGCCGAGGCGCTGGCCGAGGCCGGCGTCGTGCGCGATGCGCTGACGTTCCGGGTGGCGGCGCGCATGTCCGGTCAGGAGCGCCGTCTGCAGGCGGGCGAATACCGCTTTGCGGGACCGGCCTCGTCGTTCGAGGTCGTCGACAAGCTCGCGCGCGGCGAGGTCTACCTCAGGCCCATTACCTTCCGCGAAGGCCTGACCATCCGCGAGATGGCTGCGCACTTCGAGACGATGGGCTTCGGGACGGCCGACGCGTTCCTCGAGGCGGCTTCGCGCGGTGCGCTGGTGCAGGATCTCGATCCCGACGCCGGTAACCTCGAAGGCTACCTGTTCCCGAGCACGTATACGCTCTCGCGCAGCACGACGGCCGAGCAGCTCGTCGAGACGATGGTCTCGACGTTCCGGGCCGCGTTTACGCCCGCGCTGCGCGCCGAAGCCGAAGCGGCCGGTCTGTCGGTCCGTGAGGTCGTCACGCTCGCGTCGGTCGTCGAGCGCGAGACGGGCCATCCCGAAGAGCGGCCGATGGTCGCCGCCGTGTTCCTGAACCGTTTGCGTATCGGCATGCCGCTGCAGACGGATCCGACCGTGATCTACGCGATGATGCTGACGGGACGCTGGGACGGCAACATCCGGCGATCCGACCTCCAGATGGATCACCCGTACAACACGTACCGCAACCCGGGGCTGCCGCCCGGACCGATTGCCGCGCCCGGACTGGCGTCAATCGAGGCGGTGCTGCGTCCGGCCGATGTGCCGTATCTCTACTTTGTCAGCCGGAACGACGGCACCCACGTATTTGCGCAGACGCTCGCCGAGCACAATCGCAACGTGCTCGAGTGGCAGATCCGTCGGCGCCAGGCCCGCTAGTCAGCCGCCCCACTTCAGCTTTTCGCGCAGCATGTCGAAGTGCGTGCGGTCCGAGGTGTGGATCAGCCGCAGGCGCTTCGGTGCGCGCTCGACCGCGACGATCGAGCCGGGCTCGAGCTTCACGGCCGGCTGACCGTCGATCGTCACGAGCGTGTCGGTATGTGCGTCGACGGCGGCGTGCAGCTGAATGCGGCAGTCGGCCGGCAGCACGACGGGGCGGTTCGTCAGCGTGTGTGGCGCGATCGGCGTGAGCAGCAGCGCATCGACCGACGGATGCACGATGGGCCCGCCGGCCGAGAGGTTGTAGGCGGTCGACCCGGTGGCCGAAGCGATGATGAGGCCGTCGGCTTTCACGTGACAGACGTACTGGCCGTCGACCGTCACCTGGACATCGATCATTCGCGACAATGCACCGCGCGTCACGACGACGTCGTTGAGCGCCAGCCGGCTCGACGGCACCGGCGCGCCGGGGCCGGTCACGACGGCCGACAGCATCAGCCGCGTGTCCATCCGCGTGCGGCCGGCCAGCAGCGCCTCGAGCGATTCGGTCATCTCGGCCCGGCCGATGTCGGTCAGGAAGCCGAGCCGGCCGAGGTTCACGCCGATGAGCGGCACGTCACTCGACGAGTTCGCGACCGCGCGCGCCGCGTCGAGCAGCGTTCCGTCGCCGCCGAAGGCAATGACGACGTCGGCCGCTGCAGCCAGATTGTCGCGGTCGACGACGTCCCAGCGCGCCTGCGCGCCGGTCAGGCCCGCTGCCTCGGCACCGGCCCGATCGATGACAGGGGTGCACCCGTGCGCCTCGAGCCACTCGGCGGCTTCGCGCATCGTCTCGAGCGCTTCGGGCAGGGAGGGACGCGCGAGCAGCGCGGCGCGGGCGAATACCGGCGTGTCAGCCATGTCGACTCGGGGCGAGCAGCATCAGGAACTCGCGGTTGCCCTCGGCACCGGTGATTGGTGACGGTTCGAGGCCGAGGCGCTCCAATCCTACCCGAAGCGCCGCATCGGTCACCTTTTCGATCACCCGGGCGTGCACGTCCGGATCGGTCACGATGCCGCCCGGCCCGACGTCGTGCCGGCCGGCCTCGAACTGCGGCTTCACCAGCGCGATCACCCGGCCGTCCCCGTCGAGCAGCGGGGGCACGACGGGCAGCACGTGGGCCAGCGAGATGAACGAGACGTCGATCGTGACGAGCCCGAAGCGTCGCGCGTCGGGCGGCAGCTGGTCGGGCGTGAGGTAGCGCGCGTTGATGCCTTCGATGCAGACGACGCGCCGATCGGTGCGCAGTCGCCAGTCGAGCTGGCCCGTGCCGACGTCGAGCGCCACGACGCGCGCCGCGCCGCGCGACAGCAGCACGTCGGTGAACCCGCCGGTCGACGCGCCGATGTCGAGCGCGGTCAGGCCACGCACATCGATCCCGAACGTGTCGAGCGCGTGCGCCAGCTTGATGCCGCCGCGGCTCACCCACGGATGATCCGGCTGCTTCAGCGTGACCACCGCATCGTCGGCGACGGCGGCGCCGGCTTTGGTGACCGGCGTGCCGTCGACGAGCACGTTGCCGGCGAGAATCAGCGCGCGCGCCCGCTCGCGCGACGGGGCGAGGCCGCGGTCGACGAGCAGCAGGTCCAGCCGCGTCCTGGCCATCGTGTCAGGACGTGCGGGTGAGGCTCCAGTCCGCGATGTCGTGCAGCAGGCCGCCGATTTCGACGGCATCGAGCGCCTCGTGCGCCCGACGGATGCAGGCTGCCGCCATCGCCTTCGACTCGTCGAGCCCGTAGAGCGCCGGATAGGTCGGCTTGCCCGCGGCCGCGTCCTTGCCCGCCGTCTTGCCGAGCGCTTCGGCGGAGCCTTCGACGTCGAGGATGTCGTCGACGATCTGGAACGCGAGGCCGAGCTCGGCAGCGTAGCGGTCGATAGCCTCGCGTTCGCGTGCCGGGGCGCCGGTCATCACCGCGCCGAGCACGCACGCGGCGCGGATGAGCGCGCCGGTCTTGCGCGCGTGCATGTCGGCGAGCGATGCGGCGTCGAGCGACGCACCCGCGCCGACGGCCGCCAGATCGATCGCCTGGCCACCGACCATGCCGCGCGATCCGGCCGCTTCGGCAAGCAGGCGCACGGCTTCGAGCCGCCGTTCGGCCGGCGCGACGGGGGCGGCCTGGTCGACAGCCGACGACGGCGCTTCGGCCAGGACGCGGAAGGCGTCGGTGAGCAGGCCGTCGCCTGCCAGAATGGCCATGCCTTCGCCATGCACGACGTGCGTCGTCGGACGCCCGCGACGGAGGTCGTCGTTGTCCATGGCGGGCAGGTCATCGTGCACGAGCGAGTAGGTGTGGATCATTTCGACCGCGCACGCCGCGGGCATCGCCAGCGCGTGCGCGTGCTCGACGGTCAGGCCGAGCCGGTCGGCCACGCTTTCGGCGGCCGCGAGCGTCAGGCACGGGCGCAGGCGCTTGCCGGGCCCCTGCAGCGCGTAGGCCAGCGGCGCCGTGATCGCCGGCGGCGCGTCGAGGCGATCGAGGACGCGCGCCAGCGCCGCTTCGACGTCGCGGCGCAGGGCGGCGAGGCGATCAGTGAGGTTCGACGTGCTCGCGCTGTTCACCGTTCGTCCTCGTCCGCGTCAGCCAGGTGCGACGCGTCGCGGATGGTGCCGCGCTCGGTCAGCTGCTCGATGCGGCGCTCGGCCGCGCCGATCTGCTCGTGGCAGTAGCGCGAGAGCGCGACGCCGCGTTCGAAAAGTGCGAGCGAGGCGTCGAGCGACAGGTCTCCGGCCTCGAGCCTGGTGACGATCTGTTCGAGCTCGGCGATCGCCGATTCGAAATCCCTGATGGTGTCGGACATGGGCTCCTCGACCTGGCGCCGCGACTACGGCCGGCCGTCGGTGGTGACGCGTTCGACGCGGCAGCTGATTTCGCCTTCGGCCAGCGTGACATGCACGCCGTCACCCGGAGTGACCGCGCTGGCCGACCGAATGATACCGTCGCGCGCCTCGTTCCAGCAGACGGCGTAGCCGCGCGCGAGCACCGCGAGCGGGCTGAGCGCGTCGAGGCGCGCGGTGAGCGTGGCGACGCGACCGGCGGCCACGAGACGTTGCCGCGTGGCCGCGGCTTCGAGGCGGGCCCGCGCCGTCGCGACGCGCGTGGCAAAGGCCGCCGTCACACGCCGCACGTCGCGCGCTTCGAGCCGCCGGCGCAGTCGATCGACCTGCTGGGCCGCCAGGGCGAGGCGCGCCGTCATCGCGCGCTCGAGCCGTCCGCGCGCCTGGTGAATGTCGCGATCGCGCAGCACGAGCTGCGTCGGCCAGTGGCGCAGTCGCGTGTCGAGGACGTGCAGCCGCTGCTGCCGCCGCGCGACGGCAAGCGCGAGCGCCGCGCGCAGGCGGCGCTCGGCGCGGTCGATGCGCGCGATGAAGTTGTCGGCGCGATCGACGACGATCTCGGCCGCGTTCGACGGCGTTGCCGCGCGCACGTCGGCCACGAAGTCGGCAATCGTGAAGTCAATCTCGTGGCCGACGGCCGAGATGACCGGAACGGGCGAGGCGGCAATCGCCCGCGCCAGCTGCTCGTCGTTGAACGCCCAGAGGTCTTCCGCCGATCCGCCGCCGCGTCCGATGATGACGACGTCGACGTCGGGGACTTTCGTAATGGCCTGGAGCGCGCGGACGAGATCCTCGGCCGCGCCGTCACCCTGCACGCGTGCGGCGCGGACGAGGATGCGGGCCGTCGGGTGCCGCGCGAAGAGCACGCGCACGATGTCGCGGATGGCCGCGCCATCGAGCGACGTCACGACGCCGATGCGTCGCGGCAGCGTGGGCAGCGGGCGCTTGCGTGCACTGTCGAACAGGCCTTCAGCCTGCAGCCTGCGCTTGAGCGCCTCGAAGGCTGCCTGCCGCGCGCCGAGGCCGTGCGGCTCGAGCGCGTCGCAGATGATCTGGTACTCGCCCTTGGCGTCGTAGACGCTGAGCCGGCCGCGCGCGATGACCCGCATGCCGTCCTCGGGGCGGAAGCGGAGCATCCGCACCGACGAACGGAACATCACGGCGCGCACCTGCGCGTGCTCGTCCTTCAGCGTGAAGTACAGGTGGCCCGAGCTCCACTGTCGGCAGTTCGAGATCTCGCCTTCGACGGCAAGCGATCCGAACGTGAGTTCGAGCGTGCCGCGAATCGCCGCCGTCAGTTCGCTGACCGACCACGGTGCGTCGCGCGCCGGTCCGACCGGCTCGTCGTCGAAGGGCAGATCGAACAGATCGGGCATCGACTCAGCGCGAGACCTCGAGCGTGGCCGCGAGTGTCTCGATCTCGTCGAGCGAAAGTCCCAGGCGCTCGATGGCAAGCGCGCGACCGGTCTGCTCATCGGCGTCGATGATCACGGCGTTCAGCCGCGGATTCTCGCGGGCCGTCTCGAACCGCTGCGGCAGCGCCGTCAGGAAGCGCTGCACCACGGCGTGCCGATCGACGCCGATGACCGAGTCGTGCGGGCCCGTCATGCCGACGTCGGTGATGTACGCCGTGCCGTTGGGCAGCACCCGCGCGTCGGCCGTCGGCACGTGCGTGTGCGTACCGACGACGGCCGTCACGCGCCCGTCGAGATGCCAGCCCATCGCGACCTTTTCCGATGTCGCCTCGGCGTGAAAGTCGACCAGGATGATGCGGGCTTCGTCGCCGATCGCTTCGATCTCGTCGAGCACGCCCGTGAACGGATCGTCGATGGCCGTCATGAAGACGCGCCCCATGACGTTGATCACGGCGACAGGCACACCGGTCGCCGTGCGGACGATCGCGCGGCCGTGTCCGGGCGTGCCGGCCGGGAAGTTCGCCGGCCGGAGCAGCCGCGGCTGCGTCGGCATGTACGGATAGATCTCGCGCTTGTCCCAGCTGTGATTGCCGCCGGTGATGACGTGCACGCCGCGGGCGAACAGCTCCTCTGCCAGTTCGGGCGTAATGCCGAAGCCGGCCGCCGCGTTCTCCCCGTTGGCGACGACGAGATCGATCTGATGGTGGGCGACGATGGCGGCCAGGCCCTTGCGGACGAGCTCGCGTCCGGGGCGGCCGACAATGTCGCCGATGAAGAGCAGGCGGGTCATTCGTGTTCTACGGGAATCCGAAGGATGCGCCCCCGGCGATCTTCGAGCCGCGGCAGCGTGATCCGGAGCTCACCGGCCCGGGTCACCGCCCGGGCGTGCGCCGCATCGAAGGCGCCGGTCAGCCGGACGACGCGGGCGAACCGGCCGTAGCTGCGTTCGGCCAGGTGGAACCGGGCCGACGGGTGCGGCGGCGTGGCGAGCTTCGCGCCGACGATCAGCAGCACGCCGCGACGGATGGCGACGCGGATCGAGTCCGGCGGCACACCCGGTACGTCGACGACGACCTCCAGGCCGGTGGTCGTTTCAAAGACGTCGACCGCCGGGCGGCATTCCGTATTGATCTGGAGGACGCCGGGAACTTCCCGATCCAGCTCGGCCAGCAGCTCGCGGGCGTCGTCGGTCAGCTCGCTGGCCCCGAGAAATGCGTCGTGCACCCGCCCATCATACCGGGATTGCAGGGAAAAGGTTGCGAACGGACGGTCTGAGGCCGTATTGTCTGAATGACAAATATGAGTGCCAAATGCTCATAAGGTATGCTTGACACGGGCTCACATATGGCGTAAGATGAAGGTGTATTCAGCGAGCCGCAGGCTAACGCTGACCCGCAGGCTGAGTTTCGGAGCCATTGAAGACGAAGGAGGGAGATCACTATGACGACGTTGACTCGCTGGAGCCCGTTGACCGGTCTGGCGGCCCTCGAGGTGGATCGCCTGAACCGGATGTTCGAGGCTGCGTTCGGTGAACCCTTCTCGCCGGGAGCGTGGGTCCCGCCCGTCGACATCCTGGAAACGGCCGACAAGGACGTCATCGTCCGGGCCGAGCTGCCCGACATGAAGCGGGACGACATCAAGGTGACGTTCGAGAACAACGTGCTCACCATCGAGGGTGAGCGCGACCTCGAGCGGAACAGGGACGGCGAGACCTACCACCGCATGGAGCGCGGTCACGGGAAGTTCCGCCGGAGCTTCTCGATGCCCGCCACCATCGACGCCTCCCGTATCGAGGCCGATTACCGGGATGGCGTGCTGACGGTGAAGCTCCCGAGCCGCGAGGAGAGCCGACCGCGGCAGATCACCATCAACGGCTGAGCCGGTCATCGGCTCGGCAGAACAGACAGGGCCGGGTTTCCACCCGGCCCTTGGTGTGTACGGGGTCCGAAGGGAAGTCCGATGGGCCCCGGCCCGTTCAGTGGCGCGTCCGTTCGAACGCGTCGGCCACGCGGAGGATCGTGGCCTCGTCCCAGGCCCGGCCCGTCAGCTGCAGACCGACCGGCAGCCGATCGTCGGTCCACCCGCACGGCACGCTGATCGCCGGCAGGCCCGCCAGCGGGGCGCTGACGGTGAATGTGTCGGCGAGATACATCTTCAGCGGATCGTCACGCAGCGCGCCGAGCGGGAACGCCGCTGTCGGTGTCGTTGGCGTCGCCACGACGTCGACATCGGCGAACGCCTCGTCGAAGTCGCGACGGATGAGCGTCCGCACCTGCTGCGCCTTCACGTAGTAGGCGTCGTAGTAGCCGGCGCTCAGCACGTAGGTACCGAGCATGATGCGGCGCTTGACCTCCGGGCCGAAACCCTGGTCGCGCGTGCGGTCGTACATTTCGCCCAGATCGCGCGAGTCGGGGGCGCGATAACCGTAGCGCACGCCGTCGAAGCGGGCGAGGTTGGCGCTCGCTTCGGCCGTGGCCACCAGGTAGTAGACAGGGACGGCCACGCGACTGTGCGGCAGCTCGATTTCGCTGACAACAGCGCCGAGTCGCTCGAGCGTGGCGAGGCTTTCCTCGAACCGCGCCATCACTTCCGTGTCGACGCCCTCGCGCAGCCAGCCACGCGGCACGCCGACGCGCAGGCCCGCGATGTCGCCGGTCAGCGCGGCCTCGAACTTCGGCGGCTCGACGGCCGCGGCCGTGCTGTCCTTCGGATCCGGACCGCTGATCACGTCGAGGCACAGCGCCGCGTCGCGCACCGTCGTGGCGAACGGACCAATCTGATCCAGCGACGACGCGTAGGCGATCAGGCCGTAGCGCGAAACGCGTCCGTAGGTCGGCTTCAGGCCAACGACGCCACAGAAGGCCGCCGGCTGCCGGATCGAGCCGCCCGTGTCTGAACCGAGCGCCAGTGGCGTCATGCCGGCGGCAACGGCCACCGCCGATCCGCCGCTCGATCCGCCCGGCGCCCGCTCGGGATTCCACGGGTTGCGCGACGGGCCGAACGCGCAGTTCTCGGTCGACGAGCCCATCGAGAACTCGTCGCAGATCGTCTTGCCGATCACGATCGCGCCTGCCGCCTCGAGCCGCTCGACGACGGTCGCGTCGTAGGGCGGCCGATAGGTAGCGAGCATCTTCGAACCGGCCGTCGTGACCGTGCCGGCGACCGTGATGTTGTCCTTGAGGGCGATCGGCACGCCGTGCAGCGGTCCGCGCGGTCCGGTGGAGCGATCGAGGGCCCGGGCCCGCTCGAGCGCCCGCTCGGCGAAGACCGTGTGAAAGGCGTGCAGTTCGGGATCGCGCGCGGCAATGCGGTCGAGCGCCGCCTGGCAGGCCGCTTCGGCGGTCAGCTGCCCGTTCGCGATGGCGTCGCGCAGCGCGCGCGCCGAATGGGCGGATGAGTGCGGCACGTCAGAGCACCTTCGGAACCTTGAACAGCCCGGCGCTCAGCGACGCCTCCGGCGCCTCCTTCAGCACGACGGCGCGATCGAGCGACGGCACCACCACGTCGTCGCGCCAGATGGGCTCGCCCGCGCCGGCGTGCGCGGTCGGCGGCACGCCGGTTGTGTCGATCTGCTGGACGGCCTCGGCGTAGGCCAGGATCTCGCTCAGCTGCCGGGTGAAGAGGGCGGTCTCCTCGGGCGTCAGCTCGAGGCGCGCCAGGGCGGCCACCCGTGAAACATCGATGTCGGGTCGCGTCGCTGCCATGAGCAACAGGATGCTAGCATGGTCGCTCGTACCGCGACGGCGGAGGTCCGCCGGTCCGGTCGGTCAGCCCGTGGGACGTCCGGCGCGTTCATGAAGGTTTTCCTCGTTCCAGCCAGCGCGACCCGGTATGCGCTGTACTGCGAAGCCCGGTTGTCCCCGGACGACGGCACCGAACCGGAAGACACCTTCTTCGGTCGCCTCCGGGCCCGCTTCCGGCGCGCCGTCGACGAAGGCGAGGCGGCCGAGCGCGATGGCGCCGACGCACAGGGACAGGGGCGGCTCCGGCGCCTGATCACGCGCAAGCTCGCCGAAGCCGTCGCCGAGCAGCGCCTGCTCTGGCGCATCCGTCAGGAGCAGGCCGCGCGGCTCGTTCACCCCGATCGGCTTCCGGGCGACCGCGCGCTGGCCTTCGCGCGCGAGGAGTTCGAGCGCGATCACGGGCGGCATCGCCGGTGGATGCTCATCGACGCCCTGATCGCTGCCATCACCGGCCCGCTCCTGTTCTTCGTTCCCGGTCCCAACCTCGTCTCCTGGTACTTCACCTTCCGCGCCGTCGGCCACTACTTCTCGATGCGCGGCGCCAGCAGCGCGCTCTCGCGCGTGCAGTGGACCGTCGAGCCGACGCCGCATCTGACCGCGATTGCCGACGCGCTCAGTCAGCCGCGCGACGTCCGCGCCGCGCGTATTGCCGCCGCGGCCGAAGCGCTCGGCCTCGAACGTCTCGCACCGTTCGTCGAGCGGGTAGCCGATCAGGGCACCTGACGGACGGGTGTATACTCCGGCCGCAGTGAAACTCGCAGAGCTGGCTGAGCGGCTCGGCTGCCGCCTCGAGGGCGACGGCACCATCGACATCCGATCCGTCGCCTCCCTCGACGACGCCGGCCCCGGCGACGTGACGTTCCTCGCCAATCCCAAGTACGCCGCGCGCCTGCCGACGACGCGCGCCTCGGCGGTCATCGTCGACGAGAACACGAAAGCGGCGCCGTGCGCGATGCTGCGCACGCGCGATCCATACCTGGCCTGGGCCGAGGCGGTCGCGATCCTCGCGCCCGCGCCGCGACCTGCGCCCGGCATCAGCCCGCACGCGGCCATCGATCCGACGGCAACGCTCGGCGTCGACGTGCACGTCGGGCCCTTTGCCGTGATCGGTCCCGGCTGCCGGATCGGCGATCGGGTGGTGATCGAGGCGCATGCCGTGCTGGGGGCGGGTGTCACGGTCGGCGACGACTCGACGGTCAAGGCGCACGTCTCGCTGCGCGAGGGCGTGCAGATCGGCCGACGCGTCATCCTTCACGACGGCGTCGTCGTCGGCTCCGACGGGTTCGGCTTCGCCCGTCGGCCCGATGGTTCCCATCAGAAGATTCCGCAGACCGGCGCGGTCGTCATCGAAGACGACGTCGAGATCGGCGCGAACTCTGCGGTCGATCGACCGTCGGTCGGCGTGACGCGCATCGGCCGCGGCACGAAGATCGACAACCTGGTGCAGGTCGCGCACGGTGTGCACATCGGCCGCAACGTCCTGCTCGCGGCACAGGTGGGCATTGCCGGCAGCACGGTGCTCGACGACGACGTGATCATGGCGGGGCAGTCGGGATCGACCGGACACGTGCATCTCGGCCGCGGTGCGCGCGTCGGCGCGAAGTCGGCCGTCACCAAGGACGTCGCGGCCGGCGGTCACGTGGCCGGCATCCCGGCCGTCGACCTGAGCGAGTGGCGCGAGATTGTCGTCCTCGGGCGACGCCTGCCCGAGATCCGTCGCGACCTGGCCGCGCTCGAAGCCCGGCTCGCCGCGCTGGAACGACAATTGAAGTGACATAATCGGGGCATGATCCGCAGCTCCTGGATCCGGCTCCTCACGTGTGCGGCCGTCGTCTGCCTCGGCATCGGTGCCGGGCCCGGTGCGACGAGCCGCGCTGCGGACCCTGCAGCCGACGACGCCGTCGTCCGCCCGCCCAGGTTCGACTACCACATGGAGACGCTCGAGAACGGCCTGCAGGTCGTGCTGCTCGAGGACCATTCGACGCCGGTCGTGCACGTGGCCGTGTGGTACCACGTGGGCTCGAAGGACGAGAAGCCCGGGCGCACCGGGTTCGCCCACCTGTTCGAGCACCTCATGTTCAAGGGCTCGCGCAACGTCCGGCCGGACCAGCATCCGTCGTGGATCACGAGCATCGGCGGCGAGGCGAACGCCGAGACCGACGAAGACACGACCATTTACTGGCAGACCGTTCCGGCACACCACCTGCCGCTCGTGCTCTGGCTGGAGGCCGATCGCATGGCGTCGCTCGACGTGAGCGAGGACAAGTTCCTCACCGAGCGCGAAGTGGTGAAGGAAGAGCGGCGGATGCGCTTCGAGAACCAGCCCTTCGGGCGGTTACCGGAGATCATCTACTCGCACGCGTTCACGACGCATCCGTACCGGCACCAGACGATTGGCAGCATGGAGGATCTCGAGGCCGCCTCGATTGAGGACGTGCGCGCGTTCCACCGCACCTACTACGTGCCGAACAACGCCACGGTGGTCATCGTCGGCGACTTCGAGACCGAGCAGGCGATGGCGCTCGTGCGCCGGTACCTGGGACGCGTCCCGCGCGGCAACCCGGTCCCGCGCGACATCCCGGTCGAACCGCCGCAGACGGAAGAGAAGGTCGTGACGGTGACCGAGCCGTGGCCGCTGCCGGTCGTCGTGCTGTCACACCACATCACGTACGACGGGCACCCCGACGCCTATCCGCTGCACATCCTCGCCAAGGTGATGTCCGACGGCGACAGCTCGCGGCTCTACCGGACGCTGGTGTACGAGAAGCAGCTGGCGCTGGCCGCGTTCGGCCAGGCGAAGCTCATCGAGCACCCGAACCTGTTCTATATGGTTGCGGTCGTGCTGCCCGGCGTCGATCCCGATCGCGTGATGGCGGAGCTCGTCGATCAGGTCGAGCGGGTGAAGGCCGAGGGGATCACGCAGGCCGAGCTCGATCGGGCGAAGCGGCAGTTCGCGCGCGACTACATTCTCGGACGCGAGACCGTCCGCCAGAAGGCACTCCATCTCGGACACGCGGTAGTGATTCACGACGACATCACGACGGCCGATGGCGAGTTCGACCTGTTCCAGAACGTCACGCTCGAGGACGTGCAGCGCGTGGCGCAGACCTACTTCACCGAGACCTCACGGATGCGGCTGACGATCCTGCCGCGCGGCTCGCAGCCTGCGGCCGCCGGAGCGCTGCGATGAGCCGCCGCCTCATGGTGCGCATCGCCGCGACGGCCGGCGCGATCGCCGTGGCGCTGGCGACCCTGCTCGGTCAGGTGAGCTGGCCGTCGAGCTCGCCGCCGCCGCCGCTGCCGGCGCGGCCGTTCGACTTCCCGTCGTACGAGCTGCGGACGCTGCCCAACGGCCTGCAGGTGCTCTTCGTGCCGCAGCACGAGCAGCCGTCGGTGAGCTTCCGCATGATCGTGCGCGCCGGCACGATGCAGGAGCCGGAGGACAAGCCGGGCGTGGCGAGCTTCGTGGCCGCGCTGCTCAATCAGGGCACGATGCACCGGACGGCGAGTGAGATCGCCGACACGATCGATTCGGCCGGCGGCCTGCTCGGCGTCGGCTCTGGCGCCGAGGTCACGTTCGTGCAGGGGGCGGTGGTCAAGGATCGGACGGATCTCGCCCTCGACCTGATGGCCGAGATCGTGCGGTCGCCGTCGTTCCCCGAGCAGGAGGTCACCTTCGCGAAGCAGCAGGCGCTGTCGGCCCTGCAGGTCGGGTACGACGACCCCGACTACCTGGCGAGCGCCGCGTTCGCACGCCTTGTCTTCGGCCTGCATCCGTACGGCCGGCCGGGGCAGGGCACGCCCGAGTCGATTCCGCGCATCACGCGCGACGATCTGGTCGAGTTCCACCGCACGTGGTTCGTGCCGAACAACGCGATCATGGCGGTCGTCGGCGACCTGACCGCGGCCGAAGCATTCGCCGCCGTCGAGCGCGCCTTCGGCGACTGGGAGCGCCGCGACGTCCCGCAGATCGTGATTCCCGCGCCCCCGCCGCCGCGGCGCCGGATCGTCGTGCTCGATCGTCCGGGCTCGGCGCAGACCGAGATCAGGGCCGGACACCTCGCCATCGAGCGCACCCACCCCGACTACATCGCACTCGACCTCGCGGTGCGGATTCTCGGCGGCGAGGGCGCAAACCGGCTGTTCGGCGTCCTGCGTTCCGATCGCGGCCTGACCTACGGCGCGTCGGCCGACCTGCGGTCGTACCGCGAGAGCGGTGTCATCGTGGCCGAAACCGACACCCGGACGTCGGCCACCGGCGAGACGCTCCGGCTGATGGTGGGCGAGTTCGAGCGGCTGCAGCGTGAGCTGGTGCACCCGGCCGAGCTGCGCGGGGCGCAGGACTTCATGGCGGGCAACTTCCCGCTGACGCTCGAGACGTCGTCGGCCATCGCCGAGCAGGTGCTCGTGCGGCTCTTCTTCGGTCAGGATCCGGCCGAAATCGAGACCTACCTCGAGCGCGTCGCGAAAGTGACGGTCGCCGATATCCAGCGCGTGGCGAAGCAGTGGATCCGGCCCGACGATCTGACGATCGTGCTCGTCGGCGATGCGGCGACCTTCGTCGATCAGCTCGACGCAGTGGGCTTCGGCGACTACGAGCGCATCCCGATCTCGCAGCTGGATCTGGATTCCCCGTCGCTCCGCCGCGGCAGCCCGGCCTCGACTGCCGCGCAGCCCCTCCGGTGAGCCCGGCGATTCCTGTTGCAGAGCTGCGTCGCGCGCCCGGGTGGGCGCCGCGCGTCATGGTGTCGTGCGGCGAGGCGTCGGGCGACCTGTACGCCGCGGCGCTCACGCGCGAGCTGCAGCAGCTCGCGCCCGGCGTCGAAGTGTTCGGCTTCGGCGGCGGCCGGCTCGCGTCGGCCGGCGCCGAGCTGCTCGACGACTACACGCGCTACGCCGTCACCGGCCTGAGCGAGGCGCTTGCCGTTCTGCCGCGCTCGTGGCGCCTGCTCCGTCGCCTCGAGCGCGAGGCGGCGGCGCGACGGCCCGACGTGTTCGTGGCGATCGACTTTCCCGACTTCAACTTCCGCCTGCTTCCCGCGATCGCGAAGCTCGGCGTGCCGATCGTCTACTACATCAGCCCGCAGCTGTGGGCATGGCGACCGGGCCGTATCGAGGTCCTGCGCCGCTACGTCTCGAAGATGCTCGTGATCTTTCCCTTCGAGACGGCCATGTACGAGGAGCGCGCGATCCCGGTGGAGTTCGTCGGGCATCCGCTGATCGACCTGGCACGCAGTTCGGTCGATCGCGCGACGTGGCTGTCGTCGCTCGGCCTCGACCCGGCGCGGCCCGTGCTGGCGCTGCTGCCGGGCAGTCGTCCGAACGAAGTCGAGCGGCTGCTGCCGGTGCTGACCGCGGCGCTGCCGCGCATCGCGTCGCGAGTGCCGGGGCTTCAGGCGCTGGTCGCGCGCGCGCCGTCGCTGCCCGACGAGCTCTTCGCGGAGGTGGCCTCCGCGCCGTCGGTCCGCGTCGTGACCGACGCGACCGACGACGTGCTGGCCGCGGCCGACGCGGTGGTGACCGCGTCTGGCACGGCGACCGTGCAGACGGCGCTGCACGGCCGGCCGATGGTCATCGTGTACCGGCTGTCGCGGCTCACGTATAGGATTGGCCGGGCGTTCGTGAAGCTGCCGCACTACGGCATGGTGAACCTGATTGCCGGGCGGCAGGTGGTGCCGGAGCTGATCCAGGATGCGTGCACGCCCGACAGCGTCGCCGACGCCGTCGTGCCGATGCTGATCGACGCGGCCCTGTCGACGCGCGTGCGCGCCGACCTGGCCGCGGTCCGCGAGCGGCTCGGCGGCCCGGGCGCCTCGCGCCGGGCCGCTGAGGCGGTGCTGGCCGCGGCGCAGTCGCCGCGCCGCTGACGCGCGCCGCGCGCCGCCAGAAGAGAGGCAGCGGCCCGCGCGATCCGTGAAATACTTGGGAGCGGCCGCCGGCGTCGACGCCCGGGCGGCCGGCATCGCGGCGGTCGGCCGCCGCATGGGCTGAATCAGACTCGCAACTTGCTCATGTCACTCAATTCCTTTGCCACGCGCCAGACGCTGACGGTCGGCAACGAGACCGTCGAGTACTACAGCCTGCCCGCGCTCGAGAAGGCCGGATTTCCCGGGGTCGCGCGCCTGCCGTTCTCGCTGAAGATCCTGCTCGAGAACCTCCTGCGCCGCGAAGACAACGCCTTCGTGAGCCGCGCCGATATCGAGGCGCTCGCCTCGTGGAGGCCCGACCGGATTTCCGATCGCGAGATCTCGTTCATGCCGGCCCGCGTCCTGCTCCAGGACTTCACCGGCGTCCCGTGCGTCGTGGACCTGGCGGCGATGCGCGACGGTATCGTGCAGCTGGGCGGCGACCCGCAGAAGGTCAACCCGCTGCAGCCGGTCGAGCTCGTCATCGATCACTCGGTGCAGGTCGATCACTTCGGCCGCAGCGATGCCATCGATCTCAATACCCGGCTCGAGTACCACCGCAACCGCGAGCGGTACGTCTTCCTGCGCTGGGGCCAGAACGCCTTCCGCAACTTCCGCGTCGTTCCGCCCGAGACCGGCATCGTGCACCAGGTGAACATCGAGTACCTGGCGCGCGTGGTCTGCCGTGAGACGGTCGACGGCCGCACGCTGGCCTATCCGGATACCGTCTTCGGCACCGACTCGCACACGACGATGGTCAACGGCCTCGGCGTGGTCGGCTGGGGCGTCGGCGGCATCGAGGCCGAGGCGGCGATGCTCGGCCAGCCGAGCTCGATGCTCATCCCGCCCGTGGTCGGCTACCGCCTCACCGGCGCGCTGCCCGAAGGGGCGACGGCAACCGACCTCGTCCTCACGATCACCGAGGCGCTCAGGAAGAAGGGCGTCGTCGGCGCGTTCGTCGAGTTCTTCGGCCCGGGACTGGCGCACCTGACGATTGCCGACCGCGTCACGCTCGGCAACATGTGCCCCGAGTACGGCGCAACGGTCGCGATCTTCCCGATCGACGACATGACGCTCGAGTACCTGCGCTTCACCGGCCGTGACGAGGAGCAGATTGCGCTCGTCGAGGCCTACGCGAAGGCGCAGGGCCTGTTCCGGGTGGAGTCGTCGCCCGACCCGGAGTACACCGACACGCTCGAGCTCGATCTGTCGACCGTCGTGCCGAGCGTGGCCGGTCCGCGGCGGCCGCAGGATCGCGTGGCGCTGTCGGAGGCGAACGAGGGCTTCGCGCGGGCGCTCCCCGATCTGCAGAAGGCCGTCAAGCCGGCCCCTGCGGCCGAGGGCGGCGGCGCGGCGGTGGCGGTCAGGACGCAGCTCGAGCACGGCTCGGTCGTCATTGCCGCCATCACGAGCTGCACGAACACGTCGAACCCGAGCGTGATGATCGGCGCGGGGCTGCTCGCGAAGAAGGCGGTCGAGCGCGGCCTGGTGAGCAAGCCGTGGGTCAAGACGAGCCTGGCGCCCGGCTCGAAGGTCGTCACCGAGTATCTGCAGAAGGCCGGCCTCACGCCATACCTCGAGGCCCTCGGCTTCCACGTCGTCGGGTACGGCTGCACCACCTGCATCGGCAACAGCGGACCGCTGCCCGATGAAGTGGCGGCCGAGGTGCGCGAGCGCGGCCTCGTCGTCTGCTCGGTGCTCTCGGGTAACCGCAACTTCGAGGGCCGCATCCAGCAGGATGTGCGCGCCAACTACCTGGCGTCGCCGCCGCTCGTCGTGGCCTACGCGCTGGCCGGTTCGCTCAACGTGAACCTCGTGAAGGATCCGCTGGGCACCGACAAGGACGGCAACCCCGTCTACCTGCGCGACATCTGGCCGAGCCAGCAGGAGATCCAGTCGACGATGATGAACGCGCTGTCGGCCGAGATGTTCCGGCAGCAGTACGCCAGCGTGTTCGAGGGCAACGAGCTCTGGCGGAACCTGCCGGTGCCGAGCGGCGACCGGTTCACCTGGGAGGGCGACTCGACGTACATCCGCCGGCCGCCGTTCCTCGAGAACCTCACGCCCGAGCCGCAGCCGCTGCAGCCGATTACCGGCGCGCGCGTGCTCGCGCTGCTCGGCGACAGCATCACCACCGACCACATCTCGCCGGCCGGCGCGATTCGTCCCGATTCGCCGGCGGGTCAGTACCTCATCGCCCAGGGCGTGGCGCCGGCCGACTTCAACTCGTACGGTTCGCGCCGCGGCAACCACGAGGTGATGATGCGCGGCACGTTCGCCAACGTGCGGCTGCGCAACCAGCTGGCGCCGGGCACCGAAGGCGGCTTCACCACCTACCTGCCCGACGGCGACGTGATGACGATCTACGACGCGTCCGTGAAGTACCGCGACGCGGGCGTGCCGCTGCTCGTGATCGCGGGCAAGGAGTACGGATCGGGTTCGTCGCGCGACTGGGCGGCCAAGGGCACGCTGCTGCTCGGCGTCAAGGCCGTCATGGCCGAGAGCTTCGAGCGCATCCACCGGAGCAACCTCGTGAACATGGGCGTGCTGCCGCTCCAGTTCAAGGAAGGCGAGTCGGCCGTCACGATCGGGCTGACCGGCCACGAGGTGTACACGCTCGAGGGCACCGGCACGTCGCTCGCGCCGCGCGCCACGGTCAAGGTCCGGGCGCAGGCGGCCGACGGCAGTGAGAAGGTGTTCGAGGTGATTGCCCGGGTCGATACGCCCGAGGAGCTCACGGCGTACCGGCATGGCGGCATCCTGCCGTACGTGCTGCGCCGGCTCGCGCGCAACGGCAACGGCGCGAGCTAGTCGACCGACGGGTGGCAGGCGGAGACGGGCGCCCGCGCACCGGGCGCGCGCCCGCGTCCGCCTGCGCCCGTGTTCGCGTCCCCGTCATCGTGATCAGCGCCGCTGTCGTCAAGCTCGAGGCCATCGAAGCCGGTTTCGACCTCTGCGGTATCGCTGCAGCGGCGCCCCACCCGAAGCTGGCGCGGCTGGCGTCCTGGATCGACGAGGGGCGCGCCGGCGACATGCACTACCTGCGCGAGTCGCTCGATGAGCGCCTCGACGTGACGAAAGTCCTGCCCACGGCGCGCTCGGTCATCTCGCTCGGCTGCGTCTACAACACCCGCGCGCCGCTTTCGATCGACACGCCACCCGGCCACGCGTTCATCTCGCGCTACGCGTGGGGCGACGACTATCACGACGTGCTCAAGCGGCGCGTCCGCCGGCTGCTCGAACGGCTCGCCGCGGCCATTCCGGGGCTCGAGGCTGTCTCGTGCGTCGACGCCGGGCCGGTGCAGGAGCGCGTGTTCGCCGAGCAGGCCGGTCTCGGCTGGATCGGCAAGAACACCTGTCTGATCAATCAGAAGCTCGGGTCGTGGATCTTCCTCGCGGCGATTGTCACCAACGCGGAGCTCGAGCCCGATCCGCCGGCCACCGATCACTGCGGCACGTGCACGCGCTGTATCGACGCCTGCCCGACCGGCGCCATCGTCGAGCCGTGGACGGTGGATGCGACGCGCTGCCTGTCGTATCTCACAATCGAGACGCGCCGGATGGTCGACGAGCCGCTGCGGCCGTTCGTGCACACGCAGGTGTTCGGGTGCGACATCTGCCAGGACGTCTGTCCGTGGAACCGGAAGGCGGCGGTGAGCGACGACCCCGCCTGGCAGCCGCGTCCCGGCCTGCAGATGCCGACCATCGTCGAGCTGGCGTGCCGGACCGATGCCGAGTGGCGCGCGTTCATCAGGAACAGCGCGATGCGGCGCGCCGGCGTGCGCCGCATCCGGCGATCGCTCGCGCTTGCCGCCGCCCGTCTGCCGGTCGAGGAGGCCGAGCGCGCCCTGGCGGCGATCGAGCGCGAGCCGTCGAGTGCGTTTCCTGACGTACGCGAGGCCGTCGACTGGGCCCGGCAGCAGGTGAGGGAGACGACCGCTGAGGTGGGGGAGCGATGAAGGGACTGGCCGAGCTGCTGGCCACCTACGGCGCCAGTCGGCGGCAGCGGGGCAACGTCCGCACGCTGGCGTCGCTGCTCGCCATCCTCGCCGGCATCATCATTCTCTACAGCCTGCTGTTTCACGTCTTCATGGCGCTCGAGGGCCGGCAGTACAGCTGGCTCACCGGCTTCTACTGGACGATGGTGTCGATGTCGACGCTCGGCTTCGGCGACATCACGTTCCAGTCGGACGCCGGGCGGATGTTCTCGGTCGTCGTGCTGGTGACGGGCACCGTCTTCCTGCTGATCCTGCTGCCGGTCACCTTCATCCAGTTCTTCTACGCGCCGTGGCTCGAGGCGCGCGAAGCGGCGCGGGCGCCGCGTGCGCTGCCGGAGTCGACCGCCGGGCACGTGCTGCTCACGAGCTTCGAGGCGATCGACGCGGCGCTCGTGCAGCGGCTCGCGCACTTCGACACCGATTACTGCGTGATCGTGCCCGACGTCGCGCACGCGCTCGAGCTGCACGACCGCGGCATCCGCGTCATGGTCGGCGCGCACGATGATCCGGACACCTACCGGCGCGCCCGCGCCGATCGGGCCGCGATGCTCGTCGCGCTGGCCGGCGATACGACCAACGCCAACATCGCCATGACCGCGCGCGAGGCGGCGCCCGACCTGACCGTCGTCGGCAGCGCGAAGGATCCGGCGTCGGTCGACGTGCTCGAGCTGGCCGGCTGCGACCTCGTGCTGCAGCTCGACGATCTGCTGGGACGGACGATGGCGCGCCGGGTCTTCGCGCGGCGGGGCGGCAGCCACGTGATCGGGCGCGTCGGCGAGCTGCGCATTGCCGAGGCGGCAGCGGTCGGCACCCAGCTGGTCGGCCACACGCTGCGCGAGCTGCGGCTGCGCGAGCGGTTCAACGTGACGGTGGCCGGTGTCTGGGAGCGCGGGCGCTACCGACTCGGCGGGCCCGACACGGTGGTGACGCCCGATGCGGTGCTGCTCCTGAGCGGCACGCGCGAGCAGCTCGAGGCGTTCGGCCGCGCGTTCGCGAATCCCGACCCGCCGCCCGCCTTTGCGGTGATTCTCGGCGGCGGCCGGGTCGGCCGGGCTGCTGCACGCGCACTGCGCGAGCAGGGGATTGACTACCGCATCGTGGAGAAGGTGCCCGAACGCGTGGCCACCGATGCCGGCCACGTCGTGACGGGCGATGCGGCCGACCTCGAGGTGCTCAAGCGCGCCGGCATCGACCACGCCACGGCCGTCCTCGTCACCACGCACGAGGACGACATGAACGTGTACCTGACGCTCTACTGTCGCCGCCTGCGGCCGGAGCTGCTGATCCTCAGCCGCGCCACGCGCGAGCGGAACGTGATGACGCTGCACCGCGCCGGCGCCGACTATGTCCTGTCGTACGCCGCCATGGGGGCCAACGTGATCATGAACCGGCTGCGCGACAGCGCCCTGCTGATGCTCGCCGAAGGCCTCGACGTGGCGACCGTGCCGCTGCCGGCGTCGCTCGTCGGGCGATCGCTCAACGAAAGTCGCATCCGCGAAGACACCGGCGTGAACGTGCTGGCCATCCGGGTCGACGGCAGGATGGTGATCAATCCCGACGCGAACATGCCGATGCCGGCCGGCGCCGAGCTGGTCCTGATCGGCGACCGCGAGGCCGAAGAGAAGTTCTTCGCGAAGTACAGGAACCAGGCCGCGGCCGGTTCCCGGATCCCGCCGGGGGCTTGCCGGTAGAATCGTCGTATGTCTCTGGCGCCGGCTCTGCTCCTGTCGATGCCGCAGCTGATCGACCCGAACTTCGCCCGCACCGTGGTGCTGCTCTGCGAGCACTCCGACGAGGGCGCCTTCGGCCTGGTCGTCAACCGCCCGGCGGAAGCGAAGGCTGCCGAGGCGGTTCACCTCGATCCGCCGCTCGCGACACCCAACGACCTGCCGCTGCTCATCGGCGGTCCCGTCGAGCCCTACCGCGGCTGGATCCTCAGCACGCAGGTCACCTCGGAGGCCGAGTCGCGGCCCATTGGGGCGGGACTCTACCTGTCGGCGTCGCAGCAGGTGCTCCGGGAGGTCCTCAGCATGCACCCCGCGCCGCGCCGCACCGCCGTGCTTGCCGGCTACGCGGGCTGGGGACCGGGACAGCTCGATGCCGAGCTCGCTGAGTCGGCCTGGCTCATCATGCCGGTCGAGCTCGACCTGATCTTCGAGATTCCACCCGCGGTCGCCTGGGAGATGGCCATCCGTCGCCTTGGCGCCGATCCCAACCTGCTGCAGGCCGGTCACGGCGTGCACTGACGCCGAACCGGCACCCGGCACCGCGGACGGCACGGCGCGATTCCAGCTGGACAAGGGGCGGCGGTCAGCCGGCACGGACCGGTGCGCGCGCCCGGTGCCGGGCGGATGCTATCCTGCCCGGGATGTTCAAGCGGCAGACGACGGGTTCGGTGGTGTGTGCGTCGTGCGGGTACCTGGTCGGGGTGAACGACCCGACCTGTTACAACTGCGGACGCCGCTATCCCGGGCTCTGGGGCTTCGCCCCGATGCTGCGCAGCCTCGGCCAGGACCTCGGTTTCGTGCCGTTCGTCATCGGCCTGTGCGCCGTGCTCTACGTGGTCGGCCTGGTGTTTTCGGGCGGCACGGCGTTCGGCGGCGGCCTCTTCTCGTTCCTGTCGCCGTCGGGTTTCGTGCTGCTGATCCTCGGTGCGAGCGGCCAGGTGCCGGTCTTCGGTCTCGATCGCTGGTGGACGGTGCTGAGCGCCTCGTGGCTGCACGGCGGCCTGCTGCACATCCTGTTCAACATGCTCTGGGTGCGGCAGCTCGCGCCGGCCATCAGCGAGCTCTACGGGCCCGGGCGGATGGTCATCATCTACACGGTCGCGGGTGTCGCCGGCTTCACCCTGAGCTCGGTGGCCGGGGCCACGCTGGCGTGGCTGCCGATCCCGTTCCTGCAGCCCGGGGCGATCACCGTCGGCGCCTCGGCTGCTGTCTTCGGCCTGCTCGGCGCGGCCGTCTACTACGGGCGGCGCACCGGATCGCGCGCTGTCGGCAGCCAGGCCTGGAGCTACGCGCTGCCGCTGTTCCTGTTCGGGTTCATCATGCCCGGCGTCGACAACTACGCGCACGGCGGCGGCTTTCTCGGCGGCTACCTGGCCGGGCTCTGGCTCGATCCGATGAAGCCCGAGCGGATCAATCACATGCTCGGCGCCGTGATCTGCCTCGCGCTGTCGCTCCTGTCGGTGATCTATTCAGTGGTCGACTACTTCGTGCGGCTCCGCTGAGCCGCGCCGCGAAGGGTTCGACGTACAATTCAGCGCCATGGCCCAACTGACTGTCGAAGGAGTGGGCACGTTCAGCGTGCCCGACGGAAAGCGCCTCGTCCTCGCGCTCGAGCAGGACGCGGGCATCGATCAGCTGCACGCCTGCGGCGGCCACGCGCGCTGCACGACGTGCCGCGTGGAGTTCATCTCGGGTGAGCCCGAGCGGATGACGAAGGCCGAGGCCGAGGTCCTCGAGCGCCGCGGCCTGACGGGCGTCCGCCTCTCGTGCCAGATCCTCGTCGATCGCGACATGACGGTCCGCGCCATCAGCCGGCTCGAGGGCAGCGGCCGGGCCGATGCCGGTCCGGCGCCCGCGCCGCACATCGAGCCGCCCCCCGAATACTGACGCCGTGATCGATCCGGGCCTGCTGCTGCGCGCCTACCGCGAAGGCCTGTTTCCGATGGCGCTCGACGACGGCGACATCGGGTGGTTTTCGCCTGATCCGCGCGGCATCATCCCGATCGACACGTTTCACGTACCGAAGCGCCTCGCGCGGGTCGTCCGCTCGGGGCGCTTCGAAATCCGCATCGATACGGCGTTCGTCGAGGTCATCCACGCCTGCGCGCTCAATCGCGAAGAAGGGACGTGGATCAGCGACGAGATCATCGTCAGCTACGCCGCGCTGTTTGCCATGGGCTACGCCCACTCGGTCGAGGCGTGGCGCGACGGGCGGCTGGCCGGGGGCCTGTATGGCGTGCACCTCGGCGGTGCGTTCTTCGGCGAGTCGATGTTCCACCGCGAGACCGACGCGTCGAAGGTCGCCCTCGTCGCGCTCGTCGAGCGGCTCCGCGCGCGCGGTTTCACGCTGCTCGACACGCAGTGGGTGACGCCGCACCTGCGCCGGTTCGGCGCGATCGAGATTCCGCGCAGCGAGTACCGGAAGCGCCTCGAACGCGCGCTCGCACAGCGCTGCGAGTTCGTCTGAGCGCCGTCCGGCCGGCTCAGTGCACCGTGTAGGCTTCGCTCAGCGTGAAGGGCGCGATCTGCGCGTCGAACATCTCGCCCGACTGCGTGACCATCTGATAGGTGCCCTCCATCACCCCGAACGACGTCCGCAGCGGACAGCCCGAGGTGTAGGTGAACGATTCGTTCGGCTCGAGGACCGGCTGCTCGCCGACGACCCCGGGGCCCTTCACTTCCTCGACGTGGCCGTTCGCGTCGGTAATCTTCCAGTGGCGCGAGATCAGCTGCACCGTCTCGTCGCCGGTGTTCGTGATGGTGATGGTGTAGAGAAAGAACCAGAGCTGTTCATCGACACGCGACCGGGCCGGCGAGAACTCCGCGACGACCGCGACGTGGACGCCGCGGGTGGTGGCTTCGGACGTGAACATGGGGGTCATGATGAACCAGTCGCCGACGGCCGGGCAACCGTCCCCGATCCACCCGGGACTGTGTGCCCGCTGCGCGCACGCCCGGCAGGTCCGCAGCGACCGGGGCTCGGTCTTCTGGCGCTGCGCGCTCGCCGACCGCGACCCCGCCTTCCCGCGCTATCCGCGCCTGCCCGTCGTCGATTGTCGGGGCTTCGCGCCGGCGTCCGGCGGCGAGCCGCAGCCGCGGTAAGCTGAACCCGCTCCGCCGGAGGTCCCGGGCATGACCGAATCGCTGATCGCGCTGGCCACGCTCACGCTCCTCGAGATCATCCTCGGCGTCGACAACGTCATCTTCCTGTCGATCCTGTCGAGCCGGCTGCCGGTGCACCAGCAGCGCCGGGCGCGGCGCGTCGGGCTGTTCGCGGCGATGGGCATGCGCCTCGCCCTGCTGTCGGTCGTCGCCTGGATTGCGGGCCTCGTCGAGCCGCTCTTCGAGGTACTCGGCCGCGGCATCTCGGGTCGCGACCTGATCCTGATGGGCGGCGGCCTGTTCCTGCTCGCGAAAGCGACCTGGGAGATCCACGAGCGGCTCGAAGGACCCGGGCAGCAGGCGGCGCGCGTGGCCGCGTCGTTTGCGAGCGTCATCGGTCAGGTGATGCTGCTCGATCTCGTCTTCTCGCTCGACTCGGTCATCACCGCCATCGGCATGGCGCGCGAGCTCTGGGTGATGATGACGGCCGTCGTCCTGTCGGTGTTCGTGATGCTCGTGGCCGCCGAGCCGATCAGCACCGTCGTCGAGAAGCACCCGACGCTGAAGATTCTCGCGCTGTCGTTCCTGCTGCTGATCGGCCTGTCGCTGCTGCTCGACGGCATGGGGCAGCACATCCCGAAGGGCTACATCTACTTCGCGATGGGCTTCTCGGTGATGGTCGAGATGATCAACCTGCGGGTGCGCCGCGCCGAGCCGGTCGCGCTCAAGCGGCCGATCGGGTAGGCCGGCGACGCCGTCGCCGCCGGGTGTCGCGCGCTCAGAGCGCGACCCGGTGCCGTCCGGAGTGCAGGAAGTTCATGGTCTGCACCGTGACGAGCACGGCGAAGTCGTTCTTCGTCCGTTCTTCCGGGTGCTTCAGCCGCAGGTTCAGCTCGTCGGCGCGCCGGATCATGTCCTGGAGCACGCGGTCGATCGTGTACTGGTAGATGCCGGTCCACGACGCGACGCGGCGGCGGATGTCGCGGCGCACGGCCTTGATGAAGCGCGACGCCTTCCGGTTCTGCCGGTACTCCGGCGCGTCGGAGAACAGCTGTCGCAGATCGCGGTCGTAGAAGTGCGGATAGTCGAGGCCGTAGTGCCGGCGCTTCCGCGCATAGTGCCGCCGCAGCGTCGTGCGCAGGCGCTCGAGCGGATCCAGCCGGCGCCGCGTGTTCACGAGCGGCCTGCGCCCCGCCAGCGATCGCATCAGCTCGTCCATGTATTCGAGCTTCCGCAGCGCCGGCCAGTCGGCGTAGCGCGCGCGCCAGTCGCTGTCGGGCGCAAGCCACACGGCGAACGTCTCGGCGAAGTCCTCGTCGGGATGGCTCTGCGCGTACCACGAGTCGAGGTGCAGGACGTAGCTCTTCGAGTAGGGCCGCGGCAGGTAGAAGTCGGGATACGGCACCGACGGCTTGCCGAAGAGCCGGACCCGCTTCTTCCGCCGGCGCAGCTCGAAGGCGTTGTCAATGGCGTGTCCGGCCTCGTGCCGCAGGATCTTCATGCACCACTCCACGGTGCCGCCCTCCACCTCGAGCATCTGCGCCTCTTCGAGCTTCATCAGCCGCGGATGGGCCAGGTAGAAGGGGATGGCGATGCCCGGGATGCCGTCGGGAGTGAACCACTCGTTCGACAGCCAGAAGTGCGGCTCGAACACGAGGCCCCGGGCCCGCAGCTCCTCGCGCAGCGCCTCGATGCGCGCCTCGAGCCAGCTGCCTTCGATGCTCACGCCGAGCTCGTTGAAGCGCAGGTCGAGCAGCTCTTCGTCGGACAGGTGCTCCCAGTCGGCAGGGCTCGGCCGGCGTCGGGGCGTCGGGTGGGGGAGCGACGGCTCGGGGACGTCGGCGACGGTCACGGTCACGGGTTGCGGGGGCAGGTCCAGCATAACTGAAGGGGCGCCGTGTATCCTTGAAGGAGTTTGCGTACGCACCCCGGTATCTCCTCTGAACGTGCCCAGCGGGTCGGCCACCGCAGCGCCCACGGCGCGGCCGACGAAGGCAAGCGCAAGGTCCGATGGTCGGCTGCCTGGCAGGAAGCCCGGCAGCTCGTCTGGGCCCGTCGGGGCCGGCTCGCCCTCGGCCTCGGCCTGATGCTCGTCAGCCGGCTGGCCGGCCTGGTCCTGCCCGGCCTGTCGAAGTTCTTCGTCGACGAGGTCCTCACCCAGGGCCGGACCGAGCTGCTGCCGACCCTGGCGCTGGCCGCCGGCGCGGCCACGGTGGTCCAGGCCGTCACGGCCTTCGGCCTGTCGCAGGTGCTCGGCGTCGCCGCCCAGCGCGCCATCACCGACATGCGCCGGCGCGTCCAGGAGCACGTCCTGCGGCTGCCCGTCAGGTATTTCGATACCACACAAACGGGCGTCCTCATCTCGCGCGTGATGACCGACCCCGAGGGCATCCGCAACCTGGTCGGCACCGGCCTCGTCCAGCTGCTCGGCAGCGTCGTGACGGCCGTCGTCGCGCTCGGGGTGCTGCTGTACATCAACTGGCAGCTGACGCTCGTCACGCTGCTCGTGCTGGCCGCCTTCGGCGGCGTCATGAGCTACGCGTTCCGGACGCTCCGGCCGCTCTTCCGCGAGCGCGGCCGGCTGCACGCCGAGCTGACCGGCCGGCTCACGCAGGCGCTCGGCGGCGTCCGCGTCATCAAGACCTACACGGCCGAGAAGCGCGAGGACCTCGTGTTCGCGAAGGGCGCGCACGCGCTCTTCCGCAACGTCGCGAAGTCGATGACCGGCGTCTCGGCCACGACGGCCTTCTCGAACGTCGTCATCGGCGCCATCGGCATCGTGATGATCCTGATGGGCGGCAGCGCCATCGCGAGCGGCCGCATGACGCTCGGCGACCTGTTCATGTACATGCTGTTCACCGGCATGATGGCCGCGCCGATCGTGCAGATCGCCTCGATCGGCACGCAGCTGACCGAGGCGTTCGCCGGCCTCGACCGCATCCGCGAGATTCTCGACACGCGGCGCGAGGACGCCGACGATGCGTCGCGTCAGCCGGTGGCCGACGTGAAGGGCGACGTCGAGCTCGAGGACGTGTGGTTCGAGTACAACCCGGGCGTGCCCGTCCTCAAGGGCGTCTCGCTGCACGCGCCGGCCGGCACCACGACGGCGCTCGTCGGGTCGTCGGGATCGGGCAAGAGCACGCTGATCAGCCTGATCATGGCGTTCAACCGCCCGACGAAGGGCACCGTCCGCATCGACGGCCGCGACCTGAACGACCTGCGGCTCACCGACTACCGCCGGCACCTCGGCGTGGTGCTGCAGGACAACTTCCTGTTCGACGGCACGGTGGCCGAGAACATCGGCTACGGCAGCCCGCACGCGACGCGTGAGGACATCGAGCGGGCCGCCCGCATCGCTCACGCGCACGAGTTCATCTCGGAGTTCGAGAAGGGCTACGACACGGTCGTCGGCGAGCGCGGCGTGCGGCTGTCGGGCGGCCAGCGGCAGCGCGTGGCGATCGCGCGCGCCATCCTCGCCGACCCGCGCATCCTGCTGCTCGACGAGGCGACGTCGAGCCTCGACAGCGAGAGCGAAGCGAAGATCCAGGACGGCCTGCGGCGGCTGCGCCACGGGCGGACCACGTTCGTGATCGCGCACCGGCTGTCGACGATCCGGAGCGCCGATCAGATCGTGGTGCTCGAGGATGGCCGGATCGTCGAGCGCGGCACGCACGCCGAGCTGCTCGCGCTCGGCGGCCGCTACCGCGAGCTCTACGATCGGCAGTACAACTTCGAGATCGATCGCTTCATCAACCCGGGCGAGGAGCTGCCCGACGGCGCGCTCGGCCCGGAACCGGAACCGTCCGCACCGGCGCCCGCGGCGCCGCGGCGGCTCTAGCGCGGCCCTGCCGCGCCCGCCACGCGCCGTGCGCGGCACCCGCCGGGGAGATTCGTCAGCGACATGGCACAGTTCATCTACACGATGAAGGGGCTGGGCAAGGTCTACCCGCCCGACTCGGTCGTCTTCAGGGACATCTACCTCTCGTTCTTCTACGGCGCCAAGATCGGCATCATCGGCTCGAACGGCTCGGGCAAGTCGACGCTGCTGCGCATCATGGCGGGCCTCGACGAGGACTATCTCGGCGAGGCCGTGCTCTCGCAGGGCTACACGGTCGGCTACCTGCCGCAGGAGCCCGAGCTCGACCCGACGAAGAACGTCTGGGAGAACGTCAACGAGGGCGTTGCCGAGGTGCGCGCGCTGCTCACGCGCTTCGACGAGATCAACGCGAAGTTCGCCGAGGAACTGTCGCCCGAGGAGATGGAGAAGGTGCTCGAGGAGCAGGCGGCCGTGCAGGACAGGATCGACGCGGCCGGCGCCTGGGATCTCGACTCGAAGATCGAGCAGGCGATGGACGCGCTGCGGCTGCCGCCGCCCGATGCCGACGTCACGAAGCTCTCGGGCGGCGAGAAGCGCCGCGTGGCGCTCTGCCGCCTGCTGCTGCAGTCGCCCGACCTGCTGCTGCTCGACGAGCCGACGAACCACCTCGACGCCGAGTCGGTCGCCTGGCTCGAGCACTTCCTCAAGGAGTACAAGGGCAGCGTCGTGGCCATCACCCACGACCGCTACTTCCTCGACAACGTCGCCGGCTGGATCCTCGAGCTCGACCGCGGCCGCGCCTATCCGTGGGAAGGCAATTACTCGTCGTGGCTCGAGCAGAAGCAGCAGCGGCTCGCGCAGGAGGAGAAGGCCGAGAGCCGTCGCCAGCGCACGCTGCAGCGCGAGCTCGAGTGGATCCGCATGTCGCCGCGCGCCCGGCAGGCGAAGGGCAAGGCGCGCCTGAACGCCTACGAGCAGCTGCTCGCCGAGGAGACGGCCGGGAAGATCGAGCGCACCGAAATCTACATCCCGCCCGGCCCGCGACTCGGCAACGTCGTCGTCGAGGCCGAGTCGCTGCGCAAGGGCTACGGCGACACGCTGCTCATCGACGACCTGAGCTTCACGCTGCCGCGCGGCGGCATCGTGGGCGTGATCGGTCCGAACGGGGCGGGCAAGACGACGCTGTTCCGCATGCTGGTGGGACAGGAGAAGCCCGACGCCGGCACGCTGCGCATCGGCGAGACGGTGCAGATCGGCTACGTCGACCAGACGCGCGAGGCGCTGTCGCCCGATCGCACCGTGTTCGAGGAGATCACTGGCGGCGAAGACGAGGTGCAGCTCGGCAGGCGGACGGTCAACGCGCGCGCCTACGTCTCGTGGTTCAACTTCAAGGGACGCGACCAGCAGCGGAAGGTCGGCACGCTGTCGGGCGGCGAGCGCAACCGCGTGCACCTCGCGAAGCTGCTCCAGCGCGGCTGCAACCTGCTCCTGCTCGACGAGCCGACGAACGACCTCGACGTCGACACGCTGCGCGCGCTCGAGGAGGCGCTGCTCGAGTTCGCCGGCTGCGCGGTCGTCATCTCGCACGACCGCTGGTTCCTCGACCGCATCGCGACGCACATCCTCGCCTTCGAGGGCGACAGCCACGTCGAGTGGTTCGAGGGGAACTATCAGGAATACGAGGCCGACCGGAAGCGCCGCCTGGGTGCGGCGGCCGAGCAGCCGCACCGCATCAAGTACCGGAAGCTCACGCGATAGGAACCGTGCCCGTGGCGCGCACCTGGGTCTATCCGCCGGAGTTCCTCGAGTCGCTGGCCGGCCTCGGCCTGGCGCCGACCGCGTCGACGCCGCCGACGCTCGTGCGCGACGCGCTCAACGACCTGTACCGCTACGAGCTGCGGCGCGAGCGCGACCGGCTGCGCGCCGGCCAGGTCGAGAAGTCGGCCTACCTCGACATCGTCGTGGCGCTGCGGAAGAAGTACTGGCTGCTGTCGTTCCAGATTCCCGCGTGGGAAGCCATCTGCGGGCACGAGACGCCCGATCAGCCGTAGGACGGGACGACACCCGGCGCGTCGTCCCGGAACGTGTCAGCCGCGGCGCGCCGGGTCCCAGCGCAGTCCGGTCGTCAGGATTCGCTGCAGCAGCTGCGGATAGCTGATGCCGGCCACGTCGGCCGAGCGCGCGAAGTCCTCGCCGTCGGCAATCTGCGGATTGGGATTGGCTTCGAGCACGTAGAGGCGCCCCTCGCGGTCGAGGCGGAAGTCGATGCGCGCGTAGCCGCTCAGCTCGAGGATGCGGTAGACGCGGCGCGCGATGTGCTGCACCTTCGCCTCCAGCTCCTCGGAGATTTCGGCCGCGCCCGTCATGATGCCGACCTTTTCCTGGTACTTCGGGCTCCACTTCACCCGCTCGGTGGCGATGCGGTAGCGGCGCTCCGGCAGGTTCTCCCAGAACATCTCCCACACGGGCAGCGGCTCGAGCCGGTGGTTGCCGATCACGCCGCAGTAGAGCTCGCGCCCGTCGACGTACTCCTCGACGATCGCGTCGGTGCCGATCGAGTCGTGGATGAACTGGACGCGCTCGACGAGCCGCTGCTCGTCCTCGACCACCGACGCCTGCGAGATGCCGATCGACGCCTCCTGCGTGAGCGACTTGACGATCAGCGGGAACGACAGGCGCTTGACCATCCGCGCCTTCCGCCCGCGCCGCACGAGCATGAAGTCGGGCACGCGGATGCGGTGATAGTGCAGCAGGTTCTTCGAGAGCGCCTTGTCGCGCGCAAGGAACAGCCCGCGCGGGTTGCAGCCGGTGTAGGGCAGGCGCAGCAGCTCGAGATAGCTGACGACGTTCTGATCGAAGGAGCCGATCTCGTGGAAGGCCTCGAGCAGGTTGAACGCGATGTGCGGCCGGAACGAGTCGACCGCGTCGCGGATGACGCCGAGGTCGTCGTGAACCGCGAGCGGTAATACGTCGTGCCTGAGCTTCCGCAGCGTGCGCAGGACGTCGTACTCGGTTCTCCAGATCGCCGTCTTCGGGTTCTGCCCGGCGATGTCGTCGGGCGGCACCATGTAGTGGTGCATCAGGACGAGCACCCGGAACTTCTTCATGGACGCGTGAATGATATCAGGCGATCCCGCGTCCGTGTGGAAATGCGTCGCGGTACGGATCGCGCGGCGGCACGAAGCGATCGCGATCGGTGGCGTCCTCGGGGACGATCGGACGCAGGTAGTACGCGATGCCGTACTCTCGTCGCCAGTCGCGTGGATAGCCGAGCGAGACTTCGTCGTAGCGCACGCCTTCACGCCACAGCGTCGTGCGCAGGTGCAGATGGCCCGAGATCACCGCACGCGCACGATAGCGACGGCCCCAGTCCTCGGTGCGCGTCGTCCCGCACCAGAGCGAGAAGCGCGGCACGCGCGGCGCGCGCGCCAGGTCGTAGCGCAGCGGCCAGTGGTTGACGAGGATCGTGCGCGTACCGGGCGGCAGGGCATCGAGCCGCGCCTGCGTGTACTCGCAGCGTGCCTCGCACCACGCGTCGCGCGATGGCCACGGATCGCTGGCGAGCATCAGTTCGTCGCCAGACACCACGCCGCTCGCGCGCGCCCACGCCACGGCCTCCTCGCGCGCGACCGACCGCGGGCGGAAGCTGTAGTCGAACAGCAGGAACATCGGCACGACGACGGTGTCGGGCAGGCCCGGGACACCCGGATAGTCGTCCTCGGGGGTGACGACGCCGAACGACTGGCAGATGGTGACGAGCTCGTCGTAGCGCGCCTGCCCGCGCGTGCGCGCCGTTTCGTCGGGCATCGTCCACAGATCGTGGTTGCCCGGCGTCCAGATCACGCGCTCGAAGCGATCGGTGAGCCGCTCGAGCGCGAAGCGCAGGTGATCGGGCCGTTCGCCGACGTCGCCGGCGACGATCAGCCAGTCGCCGGGATAGGACGGCAGATCGGCCAGCGCGTCGCGGTTGAGCCGGTGGCCCAGGTGCAGGTCGCTGATCGCCCAGAGGGTCATGACGCGTCATCCGTGCGGACGCTCATGGCATCCATTCAGTCGGAAACGGCAGGCGGACGAACTGCGGTCGCGTGCCGCCCACCGGCGAGACCGCCACCGCCAGGTAATGCGTCGAGCCGAGCGTCGTCAGGTCGAAGGCCCAGCCGGCGTCGGCGCCGGCCAGCGATCCGCGGAAGCACGAGCGCGGCTCGCCGTCGATGCGGAAGCAGACTTCGTCGAGCGGCACCGAGATGCCGAGCCCGACCGCCTTGAGGTACGACTCCTTCAGCGTCCAGTACTGCAGGAAGCGGTCCCGCCACTGATCGCCGTGCGTCTCGACGTCGGCGGCTTCCTCGGGACCGCAGCAGCGCGCGACGAGCGCGCGCTCGAGCTTCACGCGCTCGCGCGCCTCGACGTCGACGCCGACGAGCCCGCAGTCGGCCAGCGCGCACACGACGACGCCGCCGCTGTGCGCGAGGTTGAAGGTGATGGAGCAGTCGGGCAGGTCGACCTCGGGACGGCCGCGTTCGCCTTCGCGCCACGGCCAGTCGTGCGGGTCGAGTCCGAGCGCGTCGCCGACCGCCGCGCGCGCCATCACGCGACCCAGCAGGAACATGCGGCGGTCGACGTCGTGGCGGAAGCGCGCGTAGCGCGCCTGCTCGGCCGGCCGCAGCCGGGCGACGGCGCGCGCGAGCCGGCCGGGACCGTCGAAGACGTCGTCGACGTGCGCGTGCCAGACGCGCACGACGCGGGGAGCCATCGATGACGTCGGAACGGCCATTGGGATAGTATGTCGCGGCCCGCGGCTGCCCTGCTAACCGCGCGCATTCACGTCACGTCGACGACACACACACGCACATGTCCATCGTCTGTCTGTTTCCAGGTCAGGGGTCGCAGTCCGTCGGGATGGGGGGCGACCTGTTCGAGCGCTACGCCGACTGGACGGCCGAGGCCGACCGCATCCTCGGCTACTCGATCCGCGAGCTCTGCCTCGAGGATCCGCGCGGCGAGCTCGGGCTCACGCAGTTCACCCAGCCGGCTCTCTTCGTCGTCAACGCGCTGACGTGGCGCGCGCGCGTCGACGAGGGGAAGCCCGCGCCCGCCTACGTGGCGGGCCATAGTCTCGGCGAGTACAACGCGCTGCTGGCTGCCGGCGTGTTCGACTTCGCGACGGGCCTCGAGCTCGTGCGCGAGCGCGGCGCGCTGATGGGGCGCGTGAGCGGTGGCGGCATGGCCGCCGTCATCGGCCTGACGCCCGAGCGGATTGCCGGGATTCTGGAGGGCAGCGAGGCGGGGCGGCGCATCGACGTTGCCAACTACAACGCCTTCGACCAGACTGTCATCGCCGGGCCGCAGGCCGACCTCGAGGCCGTCAGGCCCGACTTCGAGGCGGCCGGCGCGCGGGCGTTCACGACGCTCAAGGTGAGCGCGCCGTTCCACTCGCGCTACATGCGCGAGGCCATGGAGGAGTTTGCCGCGACGCTCGAGCGCTACACGTTCGCCGCGCCCGCCATCCCCGTCATCTCGAACGTCACCGCCGAGCCCTATCCGGCCGACGACGTGCGGGGGACCCTGGCGAAGCAGATCGGCAGCTCGGTGCGCTGGCTCGACTCGATGATCTGGCTGCTCGATCGCGGGATCACGGACTTCGAGGAGGTCGGCCCGGGCAACGTGCTTACGAAAATGATCGCGCGCATCCGCAAGGCGAGAAAGTAGCGCACGATTGCGGTTTTGTAATCGGCGCGCGAACGGGACTTTTCTTCCATGTAGAAAAGACCCGGGTGTGTAGGAAGGAAAAGCCCGCAGCGGACGGGCCGGCCGTGGAAGCGCGCGAAGCTCCCGTCGTCGGGATGGCACGCACCGTGCTACCTGATAAGGGCATCAGGTTCGCGGCGCGGATGCGCCGCCACGAGCTCGTTTCCTGCCCGCCGCGGTTCCATCCCGCACGGCGCGTCAGGTTCGAGACGACAGGAGCGCGGGACGCCAGGGTCCGGGAGGGGGCCATGGCGTTCCGCCTCCCGTCGATTTTTCCGTCCCGCCTTCTGCTACGCTTGCGCGCGTGAGCGCGAGCGTTTCCCCAGACGACTCCTTCGATCTTCACTCAGTCAGACAGCGACTCGGCACCCGGGCCATCGGTCTCGATCTCGAGAGCGCTTTGACTCGATGGCGCGCGGCCGGAGGTGCCGGCGACGAGCAGGCGTTCGTCGACTGGATCCTCGCCGAGCAGGCCGGCGAGGCCGTCATGGTGACGGCGGTCCTGCCGCCGCGGCTGCAGGCCGCGCTCGCGTCGCCCGAAGCAGCGGCCACCATCCTCATGGCGCCGCCTGATGCCGAGGGGCTCAGCGAGCGGACCATCGTCGGCAGCGTGGAGGCCGACAGCGCCGACGCGACGGTGATCGGCGCGTCGACTGGAGCGCTGGCGCCCGGTGGCGGTGATGTGTCGGCGACGGATCGTGACGCCGATGCGTCGACGCCGGGTGGCGGCCGTCAGTCAGTGGCGGCCGGTGCGGGCGGCTCGCTGCCGCCCAACGCGCGCTACGTGATCCTCGGTGAAGCGGGCAAGGGTGGCATGGCCGTCGTGCACGTGGCGCGCGACCTCGAGCTGATGCGCCGGGTCGCGCTGAAACGGCTGGCCGGGAGCGCCGCGGCGCACGCCGGGATTCAGTCGCGCTTCCTGCGCGAGGTCCAGATTTCGGCCCAGCTCGATCACCCCAACATCGTCCCAGTGTACGGGCTCGAGGTCGGTCCCGACGGGCTGCCGGCCTACGCGATGAAGCTCGTCGAAGGGAAGACGCTCGAGGCGTACCTGCACGAGGCGCGCGAGTTCTACGAGCGGGGCGGCCGGCCGCCCGACACGCACGACCTGCCGGCGAGGCTCGAGCACTTCCTCAAGGTGTGCGATGCGATGGCGTACGCGCACCGCAAGGGCGTCGTGCACCGCGACCTGAAGCCGGCCAACGTGATGATCGGCCGCTATCACGAGATCTACGTGATGGACTGGGGCATCTGCCGCGTGCTCCAGCTGCCCGACGACGACACGGTCGACGGCGTGGAGGTGCCGGGCGCCGATGCCGATGCCGACACGCGCACGCGGATGGGGACCGTGGTCGGCACGGCGCGCTACATGGCGCCCGAGCAGGCGATGGGGAAGACCGAAATGGTCGGCCCCTGGAGCGACCAGTACTCGCTCGGCCTCATCCTGTACGAGATCGCCACGCTGCAGTCGCCCTACGCGGGGAAGACGATGGTCGACGTGCTCGCGCAGGCGGCAAAGGCGGAGATTCGCCCGATCGAGCACGCCTTCGGCGATCGCATTCCCGACGAGCTCAAGGCCATCATCGCGAAGGCGACGTCGCTCGAGCGCCAGGCGCGCTACGCCGACGTCGGCGCGTTTGCCGACGACATCCGGCGCTTCCTGCGCGGCGACGAGGTCGAGGCGCGGCCCGACACGCTCTGGCAGAAGACGGCACGCCGGCTCGCGCGGCACCGGCAGGCGGCGCTGCTCGCGCTCGTCGGCCTGATTGCGCTCGCGTCGCTCGTCACCGCCGGGCTGCTCTATCGACACGAGCGGGCGCTCGAGGCCGCGGCCGTGCGCGAGCGCGAGATTCTCGAAATCGTCGACTATGTCGCCACGCGCGGCGACGTGCTGCAGCGCCGGCTCATGGAGCTGCAGGGTGAGCTCGACGCGCTGACGTCGGCATCGGCGCTCGCGCTGCAGCACACGACGCCGGCGCCGGGGGCGCGCTTCTACTGGGTCGAGGACTTCTCGTCGGCGTCGAGCCGGCCGCCCGACCTGGTGCAGGTCGACTATCTCGACGAGCCGGTCAGTCTCGAGTTCGGCGCGTGGAGCCTGGCGCCCGGCGTACCGCAATCGCGCATCGTGCCGCTCATCGGCCGGCTCGTCAGGACGCGGCACCTGCGCAACGAGCTTTTCGCGCGCGCGCGCGTGCTGTTCGGGGCCGGTGATGCCGGGGATGATTCGGCCGGTGATGCGACGCTGCACCTGCACGATTCGGGGGTGCAGGCGTTCCTGATCGGCCTGGCCGACGGCGGCGCGCTCCATCTGCCCGGCCGCAGCGGCCTGCCGCCGCAGTTCGATCCGCGGAACACGCCGTGGTACCGGCTCGCCGCCGGGCGCCAGGGCGCCCACTGGGGCGAGCCGTACATCGACGCCGCGTCGCGCCAGCTCGTCGTACCCGTCGCGCAGGGCATCTACGCCGAAGACGGGCGCGAGCTCGGCGTGGTGGCGGTGCTGCTGCGCCTCGATGCCGTGATTCAGAACCTGCTGCGCGACGCCTCCGATACGAAGGTGCGCGCGACGCTGCTGCTCGACGCCGAGGGGCGGGTGATCGCGTCGAGCGGCCTGCTGCATCCCGAGCTGGCCGAGGACGGCTCGGATGTTGTCACGCTGCAGACGTTCCCGGAGCCCGCGCTGCTCGAGGCGATTGCCGCACGCGACACGGGCTACGTCGAGAGCACCGTCTTCGGCGTGCCCGACGTGCTCGTGTTCGACACGATTCACCCGATGGACTGGGTGCTCGTGAAGGTCGTCGAAGAACGGCTCGTCGAGGAGGATTAGCGGATGGCCGCCGGAGCGAGCCGGCGGCCATCGCCACGTGCGGTGCCGCCTGGCGTTATCCGCGCAGGTGCCGGTTGAACCAGTCGAGCGTGCGCTGCCAGGCGAGCGTTGCGGCGGCCTCGTCGTAGCGCGGCGTCGTGTCGTTGTGGAAGCCGTGCTGGGCGCCGGGGTAGATGTAGCCTTCGTGCACGACGCCGGCCTTCTCGAGCGCGGCCTGGTACTCGGGCCAGGTGCCGACGAGCCGCTTGTCCATCTCGCCGTGGTGCACGAGCACCGGCGCCTTGATCTTCATCGCGTCCTCGGCCGAGGGCGGTGAGCCGTAGAACGAAACGGCCGCGCCGAGATCCGGCATCCGCACCGCCAGGCTGCTCGCGACGCCGCCGCCGAAGCAGAAGCCGACCGCTCCCAGCCGGCCCGTGCTGGCCGGATGCGACTTGAGCCATGTAGCCGCCGCGACGAAGTCCTCGAGCATCTTCATGCGGTCGACCTGCTGGAACAGCCTGCCGCCTTCCTCGTCGTTGCCCGGGTAGCCGCCCACCGACGTCAGGCCGTCGGGCGCCAGTGCAATGAAGCCCTCGACGGCGAAGCGCCGCGCGACGTCTTCGATGTACGGGTTCAGCCCCCGGTTCTCGTGAATGACGATGACGGCCGGGAACCGGTCGCCCTGCGCGGGGCGGGCGAGCAGCCCGCCGATCGAGCCGTTGCCGCGCGGCGACTGCACGGTGACCCGCTCGGTCCGGATGCGCGGGTCGTCGGGGGCGACCTGCTGCGCCCACGCGTAGTTCGGCCGCAGCGCCTCGAACAGCATTGCCGTCGTCATGCCGCCGACGGCGAAGGTTTTCGCGCGGTCGAGGAACGTCCGGCGGTCGATGTCGCCGTGCTGGTAGAGGTCGAACAGATCGAGCAGTTCCTGCGGAAACTCGGTGGCCTTCCTGCGTTCCATGGCGGACTCCTGGTTGTGACGAGCGGGAGGACACGATACCGCAGGAGGGGATGATCAGGACGTGAAGAAGGAGGATGG
>ERZ777003.458-NODE-458-length-79209-cov-18.446901_pt1 | contig 79209 bp, 70 predicted proteins | sample MGYA00374956_ERZ777003 | MGnify/ENA primary metagenome ERZ777003 (study PRJEB29302, sample SAMN06268252) | bioreactor metagenome | isolation source: Joint BioEnergy Institute, California, USA | place: USA:Joint BioEnergy Institute, California, USA | collected...
CGCGTCATTGGTAGGTCGCTCGCCCAGTGCCTCGCGCAGCTCGGCAAGCAGTTCCTTAAGCCGCTGGTTGTCCTCCTTGATCTCGCGCAGGAAGGCAGCGTTGATCGTGACCGTGGTCGTGCGGATTGCCATGGGATACCTCCCTAACTGCTCGGGCAAAGCGCACGCGCAAGCGTCAATCGTCGTACATGCGATTGGGCAAAATTCGCTACAGCACGATGCGCTCGGCAATTACCGAGCCCCTTCAGAGCCGATTGCCAAACAGACGAGATGAGTGATGAGCTAATGCGAACGGGATGGCGGCCAGCCCCAACAATTCAAAGCCAACCGCCAATGCAACCGGCATTCAGGAATCTAGAGGAGCCGAAAATTAAGGTCAATCAAATTCCATGCTCCGCTCAAACACACGTTTGAAACGAAGTGAATCTGCATTGCCTGTATTTGCATGTACGATGAGCACGAGCAGCTGGTTCGCATGCCGGCAGAACTTCGCCGAGAAACGCGGCTATTTCTTCGCCCGTTGTTGCCAGGCCCAGCGATACAGGTTGCGAGAATCGACGTACCGGGCGTCGGGACTGGTGGCCCCCAGCACGACCATCAACAGATGATCATCGCCGCGGCGCGCACTGGATACGAGGCAAGCCCCGGCCGCGTTGGTGGTCCCCGTCTTGATGCCGTCGTATCCGCTGATGCCCAGCAGTTGATTGGTATTGCGCCAAGTCACTTCCCGCGTACTGCCATCAGCGGCTGTCAGCTTCGTCACATGTTCACGCGTGGACACGTACTGGCGAAACAGCGGGTTTTGCATCGCGGCGTGGGCCAGAATCAGCAAATCGCGGGCGCTGGTGCCGTGGCCGGGCACGCTCAGCCCATGAGGATTCTTGAACTGCGTGTTCTTCATCCCCAGCCGTGCGGCCTCGCGGTTCATCTGGGCTACAAAGCGGTTGAGGGCATCGTCGGCCGCGTTCTCGGCCTCGGCGGGCTTGCCGTTTTGCAATTCTTCGGCCGGCTTCGTGCCCGCGTTCCCATTGGTATCGCCGCCGGAACGATCCGAGCGGACCAACAGTTCCTTCTCTGCTTCAGAAAGTGCGGCAAAGCGGCCGCCAAAGTGTTCGGCCAAAGCCACGCTGGCGTCATTGCCCGAGGGCAGCATCAAACCGTAGAGCAGCTCGCGAACCGTGAGGCTTTCGCCCGCCTTGACGCCCGCGGTGCTGCCAGGCGTCTGGTCGGCCCGTTCGGAGAACGTGATCACTTCGTCGAGCACCGCAGGGTCGGCCTCGGCCAGCTTCAACACCAGGTAGATGGTCATCACCTTGGTGGTGCTGGCGTTATCGAGTTTTTGATCCTCGTTGTGGCCAAACAGGAACTCGCCCGTGCGTCCATCGGCGATTGCCCAGGCTTTGCAGGTGACAAACGGCGGACCGATCAGCGCGTCGGGCGGAGCCAGACGAGGTGCTGCCAGCTCCTGGCCATACACCGGCACAGGGAGCGTAGCCAGCCCGCCGGCCAGCACCACCATCGCAGGCCAGAACGGCTTTCCCAACCAACGCACAGCAGCGGTAAACCAGGTGTGTTGCATGATGACTGCCATGGGATTCGAAGCGCAATGCGCCCCTGGGATCGGTCCAGTTTACCAAACGTTTGACCGGCTTCCGTGCGAGGTTTCTGTAATTGCCCAGCTCGGAGACTGGTGAAAAGTTCGCCCCGCCTTACCGGACGCCAGCGAGTTTCTTCCAGATCGGTACGTTGGCCTTCATGGAGCCGAGGATATCCTCAGGCACCTTGCCTTCCTCGATGAGCGTCCAGCCCTCGTACTTGATGCCACGCAGCAGGGCGAAGAACTCTTCCCACGGATAATCCTTGTTGCGCAGGTCGTGGATGTGCACCACGTCGCTCATGCGGTGCTTCACCAGGTTGAAGTTCGCCTGCAAGCCATCCCCCTTGAGGTCCGTGGGATTGCAGTTCCAGCAGATGCCGACGCCCGGATTGTCGGCCACGTCCATGATCTTCTTGATGTTGGGCAGTTCCTGCGTGCCGCGGCCGTGGACTTCCAGACGGATCGAAACGCCGAAACCGGCACCGTACTCGGCCACTTCGTTGAGAGCCCGGCCGATTTGCTCAAGTGTCTTGTCAACCGGCACGCCGTCGGGCAGCGCATTGGGACGCACCTTGACGCCGATGCCGCCGATGTCGTGGCACAGGCGAATGAACGCTTTGGTTTCCTCAATGTTCTTTTTCAACACGGCCGGATCGGGCGAGTGATACTCGCAGGCCGTGCCCAGCCCGACCAGTTGTACCGGGCTATCGGCAAACCGCATGGCCACTTCGGCCCGCTGCCGCTCATTGAGATGAGGCTCCACGCCATGCTTGTGGGTGCTGCGGAGTTCCACGCCGTAGTAACCGGTGGCCTCGCAGTTTCTGAGCAGGGTCGGCAGATCCCAGTCCTTCCCCCAGTTGTAGGTGACCAGTCCCAGTTGCATGGCAGATACTCCCCCAGCATGTGGTAGATGATGAGCGCCGCGGGAAGCGGCGGAGGGCACGGGCTAGACCGGTGGTGAGTATATTTCGCGTTCTGCGGCCATGTAAGAGTTTGCCGCGGAAACATTCCCCGCCGCAGGCACAAGAATTGCCACCTAAACTACGTGAGATGGCCCGGGTACTGCGGCCTGAAACGCACCCTACCGCATTTTGTTGCAATCGAAATTCGTGACGAGTAGGATCGGTTGACGCGCTACCAGCCGGGGCGTTTCGCACATTGGCTTGGCGGATACCAAGCCCCCCCCTGCTGAAAGCGTGCTGGCTTCGCACGCTAGTATCTGCTGGACTTGGGGGGTACCTCCCGGCCCGCGCATGGCACCGAGGCTACCTTTCAACCGGAACCCGTCATATCTCTGGGAGTAATGAACCGATGCGATCGTTCTCCATGATGCAAGCCGTGGCCGCCGCAGCCGTTTCGGGCGCGCTGCTGGGCGGTGTGGCGCAAGCGCAACAAGGCCTCCTGGAGGATCTCTACGGCAGCGGTGCTCATGCTTATTTCGCGGGTCAGCCGCTGGAAGCGTTTGAGCTCCTGAACACCGCGATCGAAAGCGGTTCGCAAGATCCCCGGGCCTATTACTTCCGCGGTCTGACCTACTTGCAACTTGGCCGTCCTGAGGAAGCCAGTGCCGACTTTGATCGCGCCGCCGAACTGGAAGTCTCGCAGGCAGGCGGACTGTACAACGTCGATCGGGCCCTGGAACGCATCCAGGGCAGCGTTCGTTTGACCATCGAGAAGCATCGCACCAAGGCCAACATCGCCGCCGCCCGCAAGGCTGCCGAGGCGATGCGTGCCATTCAGGCTCCGGCCGATGTCTACGGGCCGGCCACGGCGCCTGCGCAGCCGATGGCCCCGGCCTTGCCTGCGGTGCCCGCCGATCCGAATGCCGACGTCGACAATCCGTTTGAATCGCCGGCCAGCGCAGTGCCCGCCGCTCCGGTTCCGGCGGCGCCCATGCCTGCCCCGGCCGCTCCGGCTCCCGCTGCCGATCAGGACAAACCAGCGACGGCGCCGGCCGACCCGGGCAATCCGTTCGAACAGCCTGCCCCCGCCAAGCCGGCCACTCCGGCCCCCAATCCGTTCGAGCCGGCGGAACCTGCCGCTCCGGCCAATTCGCAGCCGCCCAAGCCGGCTGCCCCGGCAAACCCAGCCAACCCGTTCGAAACGCCGAGCCAACCCGCCACTCCGGCGCCGGCCAATCCGTTTGAAACTCCTAGCAAGCCGGCTCCGGCCAACCCGTTCCAGAATTAATCTGCCTTGCACGGCCCTGATGCAGGCCGTGCCCGAGTGCAATTCCAAACAGCCAGCCGCGGTGCCCCCGGGTGCCGCGGCTGTTCTGTTGCGCCTGGTTTGCTGCCTGAAAGGCGCAACGGCTGATTCAGCAAAGGCGATGCAGCTTTGGCGCGCGGCCTGCACACAAGGCGGGACCAGCATGCCCCAAAGGTATGCTGTCCAAAGTCATCACCTGCTCCCGCGTCCGCGCGACACTCCAAAGGCCCCCTTAGCGCACCGGCGGCTCGCCAGTATTCTGGCAGTCAGGCAGCCTATCCCAGGACCAGACGGTTGGGTCGCACGGTCGGGGGCTTGTGCTCGTCGTGACGGCAATCCATGCAATTTCGCACCTTCCATAACGCAGATCCTCCCCGGCTGGCTGCTATCTGGCAATCGTGCAACGCTGGCACCGGGCTGTCGCAGCCGATCTCGGCCTCGCTGCTGGAAGACGTTGTCTTCTCCAAGCCCTACTTCGACCACAAAGGGCTGATCGTGGCGGTCGATGACGACGAGATCATCGGCTTTGTTCATGCCGGCTTTGGCCTGGACGAACAAGCCGACGAGCTCGACCACAGCCAGGGCGTGGTGAGCATGCTGGTGGTTGATCCCAAGCATCGTCGCCATGGAGTTGGCCGCGAACTGCTGGCCCAGGCCGAAGCGTACCTGGCTCAACGTGGTGCCCGGACGATTCAAGCCGGCGAATGGGGAAACCGCTCGCCGTTCTACGTGGGGCTGTATGGGCTGGGTGCCTGCCCCGGCTTGTTGAAGTCAGCCGCCCCCGCCGTAAAGCTCTTTCAATCGCAGGGCTACGAGCAGCAGGCAGAAACACGGGTCATGGGCCTGGAGCTGAGCCGCTTCCGCCCGCCCATCGATCGCAAGCTGCTCCAAGTGCGGCGGACCGTGGAGGTCACGCACACGTACGACCCGGTTCCCAATAGCTGGTGGCAAGCCTGCCGGCTGGGCGTACTCGAACGGGTACAGTTCGAGCTGATGCCAAAATCGGGCGTGAGTGCTCAATGCCAGGCGATGTTCTGGTACCATGAGCCCATGTATCGCGAGGTCAGCGGCGATTCGGTCGTGCTGTCGTGCGTGACCACGTCGCCCGAAGTCCGCCAGCGTGGGTTCGCCACCTATCTATTGTCCGAAGCGTTCAAGCACCTCGCCAGCAGCGGCTTCGCACAGGTTACCGCAGTGTGCGAAGCGGACAACGCCTTGGGCATGGGCCTACTGAAGAAGCTGGGCTTCGAGGAACTGGACCAGGGCCTGGTGCTCTGCAAGCAGGTGGGCTAATCACTACCTAGCGCTGCCATTCACCACTTCCGGCGCCTTCTTGCCCTGCTGGCGTTTCCTTATCGGCCCAGCAGTTTCTTGAGCTGCGGCCAGGTGCGCGTGTTGGCCACATCGGCCTTGGTCAGGCCGGCACGCCGGGCTTGCAACACGCCATAGCGGAGATTGCCCAGGCTTTCTACGCTGTGTGCGTCGGTGGAAATGACAATCGGGATGCCATAGTCCCGGGCGGTCGCACAGGCGACGTCGTCCAAGTCGAGCCGCTGCGGCGAACAGTTCAACTCCAAGCACTTGTTGTGTTTCTTGGCGGCGTCGAACACGGCCTCCAGATCAACGTCGTAGCGATCACGGGCGTTGATCAGCCGGCCCGTCGGATGTCCGATGGCGCACACGTACGGATTTTCAAGTGCCTCGACGATGCGGCGAGTGATCTGCTCACGCGGCTGGTTTTGCCCGTAGTGCAAGCTGGCGACGACCCAATCGGCGTGGCGCAGCACGTCATCGTCCAGGTCCAAACCGCCGCGTTCGAGGATATCGACCTCCACGCCCTTAAGCACCGTAAAGCCGCGGAGCCGCTCGTTGAGCCGGTCGATTTCCTCCCACTGCTTCATCAGTCGCGGACCATCCAAGCCACCCGCCATCGTGACCCGTTTGGAGTGATCAGTGATGGCGATGTACTTGAGCCCGTTGGCTTGCGCGGCGGCCACCATTTCTTCCAGCGTAGCCTTGCCGTCGGTAGCGGTGCTGTGCATATGCAGATCACCGCGCAGGTCGTCCACGGTAATCAGCTCCGGCAATTCGCCGGCATCGGCCCAGTGAAACTCGCGGCGGGCTTCACGTAGCTCGGGCGGAATCCACGGCAAGCCCAGCAGGGCATACACCTCTTCTTCGGTTTCGCCGCCTACGCGCTGCTCGCCGCGGAACACGCCCCACTCGTTGATCTTGAGCCCTTCCGCTTTGGCCCGGCCACGCAGGATCACGTTATGTTCCTTGCTGCCGGTGAAGTACTGCAGGGCCGCCCCAAACGATTCGCTGGGCACCACGCGCAGATCGACCTGGAGCCCATTCAGCAGGCGAACGCTCATCTTGGTATCGCCGCGAGCGAGGATGTCGGCCACGCCGTCGAAGGTCGCGAAGCGGTCCATCACCTCGTTGTGGTTGGTCGACGTGACCAGAATATCGAGGTCGCCCACCGTCTCGCGGCCGCGGCGATAGCTGCCTGCCAGTTCAAGTTTCTCAATCGAAGGACAGGCCAGCAGGTGCTCGCGCAAGGCTTGGGCGTAAGCGTCCGCCTGGGCCCAGAGAAACCGCGTCCCGGCCGAGGCGGCAAAATCCAGCCCTTTGAGGATCTGTTCCTCGGTCTTGGCCCCAAAGCCTTTGAGCTCGCGCACCTTCTGCTGCTCGCAGGCCGCCCGCAGCATATCGAGGTTTTGAATGCCCAGTTCGCGGTGCAGGGCGGCTGCTTTCTTGGGCCCCATACCAGGTACCCGCAACAGGGCCAGCACGCCGGCAGGCACCTGTTCGCGCAGCTCGCGCCACTGCTTGAGTTCGCCTGTTGTGATGAGACTGTTGATCTTGTCGGCCAGATCCTTGCCGATGCCGGGAATCTCGGTCAGTGCCCGCCCCTCGTTGACCAACTTTTCCAGCGGCTCGCCCAAATCGCCGATCGTGCGCGCGGCGTTGCGGTAAGCGCGAACGCGGAACGGGTTGGCCCCCTGAAACTCCAGGATGTCGGCCATCTCGTCGAACACGGCGGCGATTTGGGCGTTATTCATGCTTACTCTGCTTAGGCTGGAAACCGGGGGGACGAAAGATTGCCAACGGCACCTGCGGGCCTACAACCGAGGCCCACGCCGCCCGCTGCCGGCATTGGCAGCAGGGCCAGCAATCCCCCCGCCGGAACGGATGAAATTGTATTTGCCCGGCGTTTCGTTAAGGTATCCCCTACGGTCATTGCTAGCGTTCGCCCCGTAACATACCCCGCGTCCCCCGGTGGTTGAAAGCAACCCCAACAAAGTAGCGACTTGGCCTTTGTCGCACGGGGGCATTTTCGTATTCTCCGGAGCCCAATACGTTGCGCGTTGTGATTCTACCCGAGTACGAGTCTTTGAGCCGCTGGGCGGCCGAACTGGTAATCGATCGCATCCGCCGGTTTCAACCCACGGCCGAGCGACCGTTTGTGCTGGGGCTGCCCACCGGGTCGACCCCGCTTGGCATGTACCAGGAGCTGGTTCGCCGACATCGGGCGGGCGAAGTCTCGTTTCGGCACGTCGTAACGTTCAACATGGACGAATACGTGGGACTGCCGGCCGACCACCCCCAAAGCTACCGGACGTTCATGCGGCGCAACTTTTTCGATCACATCGATCTGCCCAGCGAGCAGGCTCACATCCCGGACGGGAATGCGGCTGACTTGCAGCGGCAATGCGCCGAATACGAAGAAAAGATCCGGGGCGTCGGCGGCATCCACCTGTTTATCGGCGGATTGGGCCAGGACGGTCACCTGGCGTTCAACGAGCCGGGCTCGAGCCTGACCTCTCGCACCCGGGTGGTCACGCTCACGGAAGACACCATCCGCGCCAACTCGCGGTTCTTTGACAACGATATTTCGCAGGTACCGCGGCGAGCGATCACGGTGGGCATCGGCACCATCATGGCCGCCCAAGAGGTGCTGCTGCTGGTCAGCGGCGCCGCCAAGGCCCGCGCCCTCCAACAGGTGGTGGAAGGCGGCGTGAGCCAGATGTGGACGGCCTCGGCCCTGCAACTGCACGAACACGCGATTGTTGGCTGCGACGACGAAGCCACATTGGAATTGAAGGTGGGGACTGTGCGTTACTTCAAGCAGGTGGAGCAAGCACACCTCGCCTAGAACTGGCAAAACGGTAAGCGATGACAAGCAGGTGCGGCAGCCGTGCCGCTTGCTGCGACACGGCCCGCTAAATGCCTGCCGGCGCAGGAAAGCCGCCGACACGGCAATTTGGACAACCTACCCCCCGAACCATTCAGCTTGTCGGGCGAAATAGAATTAGGTTGTTCTCCGCGCACCTCATCCTTACCGGCGGCCCTGGCAGCCGCAGCCAGAACATGTCCCAACCTAGAACGACACGCACAGGGAGGTGCGGGCCGTGAATATCGCATCGACGACACTTACCGCGAGCTATCGCCCACTCTCCGACTTCGAGATCATGACCCTCGAAGTGGCGGGCTGCACGGCCGAGGACTGGAGCCGCGTCCTGGTTGCCGAGGACTTTAATCCTCGAGCGATCGCCCATGTCGACTTCTCCGGCGATATCCGCCTGGGCTCGTTCAACGAAACGGTCCGCTTGATGGGCGGCGTGGAACGCCCCACCGGTATCCGCCACGCCTCGCTGCATAACTGCACGATCGGCAACGAGGTCTACATCCGGCACATCGGCCGGCACATCGCCAACTACGACATCGCCGATCGCGTGGTGATCGAAGATGTCAGCCTGCTGGCGGTCGAGGGCGAAACCACCTTCGGCAATGGTGTCGAAGCCGAGGTGCTCAACGAAGCCGGCGGCCGCTCGGTGCCGCTGTTCGATCGGCTCAGCAGTCAGCTTGCGTACCTGTTGGCCATGCACCGCGATCGCCGCGATTTGCAGAAGAAGCTGCGGCAAGCCATCGCGGAGTACGTGGATACCGTCCGCAGCAGCCGCGGCTATATCGGCACCGGCGCGCGGCTGACGGGCTGCGGCGCCCTGATCAACGTACGCATCGGCCCCGCCGCGGTCTTGCAGGGTGTGCTCAAGTTGACCGATGCCAGCCTCAACAGCAACCCGCACGCGCCAATCATCATTGGCGAAGGCGTGGCTGCCGAGAAAGTGGTGGTCGCCTCGGGGGCCAGCATCGATCACAGTGCCCTGCTGACGCGCTGCTTTGTCGGGCAAGGTGTGCGCATCGGCCGGCAGTTCTCGGCCGATAACAGCCTGTTCTTCGCCAACTGCGAGGCGCAGCACGGCGAAGCCTGTTCGCTGCTGGCCGGCCCGTACACAGTGACGCACCACAAGTCGAGTCTGCTGATCGCCGGCTTGTTCTCGTTCTACAACGCCGGCAGTGGCACCAACCAAAGCAATCACCTGTACAAGCTCGGCCCGCTGCATCAGGGCGTGCTGGAGCGCGGGGCCAAGACGGGCTCGTCGAGCTACCTGGTGTGGTGCAGCCGAGTGGCCCCCTTCACCACGGTGATCGGGCGGCACACCCGGCCGATAGATGTTTCCGACTTCCCGTTCTCGTACCTGTTGGAATCGAACGGACAAAGCCTGCTGGTACCGGCCGCGGGTTTGGCCAACGTCGGCACGTTGCGCGACATCCACAAGTGGCGTGATCGCGACCGCCGTACTGATCCCGACTTGCTCGATCGAATCAACTTCGAGGCGTTCAGCCCTTACACCATCGGGCGGATGCAGCGGGCGGCCGAGATGCTGAGCGGCCTGGCCGAACAGGAATGGGGCCACCGCGAGTTCGTGTCGCTGGGCGGGGTCCAGATTCGCACGTCGCGGCTGCACCGGGCCGCCGGCCTGTACCGTACGGCCGTACAAATGTATTTGGGCAGCAAAATCGCGGCCCGGCTCGAAACGTTCTTGGCCTCGCGCGAAGGGCAGGCCTGTTCGCTGGCCGAGCTGCAACAGTTGCTCAAAAGCGACGGTCATGGCCAAGGCGAATGGGTGGATATGGCCGGGCTGCTGGCTCCGCGTTCGCAGGTGACCAGGCTGATTGAGGACATCGAGTCGGGCGAACTTGCCTCGCTGACAGCGATCGAAACGCGGCTGTTGGACCTGCACGCCGCCTATGAAAGGCTGGAATGGGACTGGGTCGCCGGCGGCTGGCTCGCGCTGCTCGGCCGGACCGCCGAGCAGGTTACCCTGGACGACTTCCGCCAGGCCATCACCACCTGGAAGAGTGCCACCGCCCAATACAACCAGGGCGTGCTACGTGACGCCGAACAGGAGTTCAAGGAATCGGCCCAGGTAAGCTACGGCATCGGCGGCGACCGCGAAACCCAATTGGCCGACTTCACCGCCGTGCGTGGGTCGTTCAACGATAATGCCTTCGTCCGCAAGGTGAAGGATCAAACCCGCGAGATTGCCGAACGGGCCGACCATCTGCTCGCGTGGCTTCAGGAAGCGTCGCCGGCCGCAGCCTGAGACGAGGCCGACGGTGGCCTGACTGGCACCATACGCATGCAAGGAAGCTGCCGGCTTGTTGCCACCCCCGCAGTGCCATGTGGAACGACACCCAAGATCCGCTGATCCGGCAAACGCGCGAGGAGTCGATCCTGGACGCCACCAGCGACGAGGCCCCCCCTGATCGGGAACTGCTGCCCTTGCCCAACTCGGAGCACCGGCCGCAGTCCACGGAGCTGTCGGGGCAGCCGGCAGCGGAAGTTCCCACCCCTTCAAGCGGTGAGCCCCCTGCCCGTCTGTCCCACCAGACGCCGGTCGAGCGGGCGTTTGAGGAAGCATCGCCCGACTTTCTCACCGAACTTGAGAAGCTGCGCGACCCGGTGTTAGCCGCGTCGCTGGCCGACCGCTGGGCGGCCGATACCCGTTCGTGGTCGCGGGTACAACTGCTGGCGTACCTGGATGGGGTGCTGCGTTACCCGGGGCACCAGCCACTGGTGAAACGGCTCTATCGGGCGGCCGAGCGGCGCAACGACATGGAACTGGTGGGGGCGTTCCTGGTGGCGTTCGACCGGCTGGTCACGCACGCTCGGCGTCCAGCCCCCAGCGGTGATATTCGCCTGTCGGCCCTCCAGAATGTGATCCCCTCCTTCCGCCGCCGCAAATCGGACGACACCTGGCACGATCACCGCAGCAAGGTGCCGCTGCCACACCGAGGACGGATCTTCTCGTACCGTACCCGGTATTACTTACGGCGCAGGGCGTGGCGAGCGATCCGCCGGTTTGCCCATCTGGAACCGGAACGATATCCAACGATCGCGGCTTCACTGCTGGCCCGCTACACCGACGACGACCTGGCCACCGGTGAACGTGTGCTCGACCGCTGGGGACTGCTCCAGATCTGCTACCGGCATCATCCGGTGCTGGCGTTTGGCCGCCATACCGTGCGGTTGCAGCCGGGCCGGCGGCTTGCGAGTCTGACTCCTGCGCCCAGCTTCCTCTCACTGTGGCAAATGCCTGCCGCGAGCGACGCCCTGCTGCGGCTGATGGTCGAAGCACGGAGCCACCTCGTAAGACGGTGGGCCCATCAACTGTTGCTGGCCGAACACGCCGCACGGTTGCGGTCGGTTTCGCCGCTGTGCTGGTTGCCGCTGTTGGAGCGTGCCCGGCCTGAGATTGCCGACTTTGCGTGCGAAGGCCTGAAGGCTTCTACCACGCTCGACAAGCTGTCCGTCGACGAATGTTTGCCGCTGCTGCAAACGCGGCATGTGGGCGCACGGCAATTCGTCCGGCAACGCCTGATCGAACGCATCGACTGCGACGAGCTGAGCCGTGCCGACCTGGTAACGCTGTGCACCCAGAGCCATCCCGATTTGGTGGCGGCCGCATGGAGCAAGTTCTTGCCAAGTACCGCGCAGGCCCCGGCGGCTTTTAACCGGGCCATGGCGCACCGCCTGGCCGGCGTGCGGTGCCACCGCTTTGCAGTGCCCATTGCGACCTGGGCTCTGTCGCTGATTACGGAACATCGCGCCCAGGTGCGAGCGATCGATGCCGAGTCCGATGCGGCCCTGTGGGCGTACTTCGACCATCCGTTTGTGCAGGTGCGCAAACTCGCTTGCCGCTGGTGGACTGCCCGAAAACCGGCGGAGGTGGAACCGGCCTTTTGGGCCAGGTTGTGCACCAGTCACCGCGACGACGTGCAACACGCCATGGTGGCCTGGCTGGCTCGCCACACGGGCGACAGCCTGCTGGGCAAGGCCCGACCGCTTCCCCCGGCTATTGTCCAGCACGCCTGGACATTGTGGGAAACCATCCTGGCACGCGACGACGCCTCGGTGCGGACGCTGGAGTTGACCATCGACGAGGCAGCCGCCGCAGTAGCGCACACGCTTACCGATGGAACCGCAGCATCGCAATCCGGCGGAGATCATGCACCGCCGATCGAGCGTATTGTTCACCTGCTCGCTCGGTGGGCAGGCGCAGATTGCGAGGCCGTCGCGGCCCGGGCGTTAGCCGGCCTGGCTCACATCGCCCAGGCGAGCGAAACCGGCAGCCAGCTCGTCAACCAGGCGTTGCCGGCGCTGGGTCGGGCCGCGTCGTGACCCCGGCCGGCGGCGAACTGCCATTGCCAAGGAGCGGCCAGTTGTGGCATGGTGGGCGGTCGTCAAGCGGCTGCTCACGGCGGCAGCACCAGGGCGAACTGAGACCTGCGTAGCTGCGGCGTTCCGCCGCGGTAGCGATTGCCTGAGCTTGCTTTCCCCAGGCGGCGTCCTGGCTTTCACCGGCGACCTGTCGCCCATGACCAGGACAAGCCACGGCTTTCCACGGCGACAGGCCGCCAGTGGCCACTCCGCTTGGGCCTCGGTCCGAAGGACGAAGTCAGTCTCCCCGCTGCCGCCGTGAGTGGCCGTTTGTGCGTTCTTGCCCCGGCAAGTGTTCGTGCCCCTGCCTCGAGGCATCATGGCTTGGCTTGAATGGATTCGCCGGTTGTTCGGCCACAAGCCCGCTGGCGACCGCCAGCAGCAGACCAGCGTCTGCCCTCGCTGTGGCTGTCGGCTGCGCTCCAGCCGGGCTCGGCAATGCCTGACCTGCGGGGCCTCGTGGCACCGCCTCGACGACTCGGCGGCGTTGTCGTCGCGTCGCCGACTGACCGACGACTGGTACTTCACGCCGCGCGACGCTCCGGCTCCCTTCACGCCCGCCACGGCTCGGCTGCTGGAAAACTCGTGGGAGCCCGAACTGCTACCGCCCACCAGCCTGCGCGCGGCCCTGGACCTGGGCACCCTTGCCCCGCCCAAGCCAACAACCGTTAGGCGTGCCAAGAAACCCCATCAAGTCGACAAGCCCCAAACCAGCAAGAAGCACGCGGCACGAGCAGCATCGAATTGCGAAACGGCCGCCGATGGCTCGTCCTCTCCGGCGCGTCCGCAGCCCAGTTGGTTGTACCTGGGACGCGGCGTGTCGCGTCACTTGAGCGAATGCACCAGCGACACGGCACGCCTGGCCGAACTTGAGCTTCCGCTGCTGCACACGCCCGACGACGTGGCAGCGGCGATCGGTATTGAACCACGCCGGCTTCGCTGGTTGTGTTGGCACACGGCCGCCACGCCCCGACCGCATTATGTGACCTTCGAAGTCTCCAAACGTAGTGGCGGCACACGACAACTGGCGGCTCCACATGCGCAATTGAAGCAATGCCAGGCGTGGATCCTGCGAAACATTCTCGACCGCGTGCCCACGCACGACGCGGCGCACGGCTTCGTCCGCGGCCGCAGCACGCTGACCAACGCGCAAGGCCATGTCGCCCAGGACGTGGTCGCCAACCTCGACTTGAAGGACTTTTTCCCGTCGATCACGTTGCCACGCGTGGTCGGCATCTTTCGCAGCCTGGGTTACTCGCCGGCGGTGGCAACCGTGTTGGGCCTGCTCTGCACGGAATGCCCTCGCCGCAAGGTGGAGCTGGCCGGCAGAACCTGGTACGTGGCCACCGGCCCGCGTGCCCTGCCGCAAGGGGCGTGTACCAGCCCCATGCTTTCGAACCTGGCCGCCCGCCGGCTTGATCGCCGCCTGGCAGGCCTGGCCCAGCGGCTTGGCTGGCATTACAGCCGCTACGCCGACGACCTGACGTTCTCCACCGCGACAGCCGCCGACCGCACGGCTTACCTCTTGGCCATGGCGCGGCGGATCGCGAAGGAAGAAGATTTTGAGGTCAACGAAACCAAAACGAGGGTGCTGCGGCAAAACGCCTCGCAGCGCGTGACGGGCGTGGTGGTGAATCGCCGCGCCGGTGTCCCTCGCAAACTGGTTCGCCGCGTCCGGGCCATTCTCCATCAAGCCCAGCAAACCGGGCTGGCCGCCCAGAACCGCGAGGACCGCCCGGATTTCCGCCGCTGGCTCGAAGGCACGGTGGCCTACATCGCCATGATCAATCCCCAGCAGGCTGCGCCGCTGCAACAGGCGCTGGCCCAGGTCAAAGCGGCCGAACGTGCCCAGGGCGTCTCGCAATCCGGGGGCGTAACGTCCTCGTAACCTGCCGCGCCACCGGCATTTCTTGCCCAACTCGCACAAGCATTCCCCCGCCGGTGAGCGGCTGGCCGCATCGGGCTTGTCGAGTAAGCTAGAGGGCATCACGGACCGGCGGCCGCATCCTTGTCCGGCTGCTGGCATGCACTTAGAATTAACCGTCCGCTTGCTTAGCCAGCCCCCTCTCAACGGTGGTGCCGCGGCTCACCTCGCAGCGAAGGATCCAGCCATGCTCCAGCGGAAGCCATTGTTCCCCCACGTCATCGAGATGAATCACCAGGCGGGTGAGATCCTCGGCTGCAACGTCTACCTGGTGTACGACGATCAGGACTGGCTGCTGATCGACGTCGGTTTCGACGATACTGTCGACGAAATCATCGAGATGATCCGGCAGATGGACTTTCCGCTGTCCAACTGCAAGACGCTCATCGCCACCCACGCCGACGTGGATCACATCCAAGGGCTGGCTCGCGCCAAGCAACTGCTCAAGACCACGGCCACCGCGCACCGGCTGTGCGCGGAAACGCTGGCCAGCGGCGACCCGATCCGGACCTACGCTTCGATTCCGGCTCAGAACATCAGCATGGAGATGCCGCCCATCAAGATCGACCACCTGGTCGAGGATGGCGACATCATCGAGGTGGGCAACCTCAAGCTCGAAGTGTGGCACACGCCGGGCCATACCGATGGCCAACTGGCCTTCCGGATGGGCAATCTGCTGTTCAGCGGCGACAACATCTATCGCGACGGCTGCGTGGGCGCGATCGATGCCCACCACGGCAGCAACATTGAGGATTTTGTGCGGTCGCTGGAGCGGATTCGCAACAGCGATGTCGAATGGCTGCTGCCCAGCCATGGGCCCATCTTCGCCAAGGACAACGCCCTGCTCGACAAAACGATCGAGCGGCTCAAAGGCTACATGCATATGGCCGACTTCGGCACCTGCATGAAGGATTGGCCGCTGATGGACGAGTTCGAGCGCGAACTGGAACAAGGCATCCTTCCCGAGGGTGTGGCCGAGAACCAGGGCTGAAGTTCCCTACCCTCGCTGCTACCCGAGTGCCGCTAGCCCCCAGGCGCGCGTACAGGCCAATGAATCAGTGCTGGCGCTGCGTGGTGAACTCCCGCTGCTCGTAGGCGCGGCGGCTTGCAGGTTTTGTTGCCGCATCTTGGCAGGCCGAGGCAGCTCTGGCATTCTGGCAGCTTTGCCCCTTCTGTTGTCTGGCCCCCCGTGAAGCGTCGATGGATTTTCTTCAACTCAGCGGCAAGACGATCCTGGTGACAGGCGTTGCCAATCGCAAGAGCGTGGCGTGGCACGTGGCCCAAGTGCTGACGTCCGCCGGAGCCAACGTGGTGTACTCCGTTCGCAGTGAAGCCCGCCGCGCAAGCGTGGCCAAACTGCTGCCTGAAGGCACGCCGATCTACGTGTGCGATGTCGAGCACCAGGATCAGATCGACGCCCTGGGCCAGGCGATGGTCGAGCACCATGCCCCGCTGGCCGGCGTGCTGCACTCGATCGCCTTTGCCGATTACGCCCAAGGGCCGGTGCCGTTCCACGAAACGCCGCGTGACGCGTTCCTGCGAGCGGTGGATATCTCGTGCTATTCGCTGGTGGCGCTGGCCAATGCCGTAAAACCGTCCCTGGCCGAAGATGCCTCGGTGGTGACGGTCTCCATCTCCACCACGCGGATGGCCAGCGAGAACTACGGATTCATGGCCCCGGTGAAGGCCGCCCTCGATTCGTCGCTGGCGTTTCTGGCCAAGAGCTTCAGCCAGTTTTCACGGGTAAGGTTCAACGCCGTGGCCCCCGGGCTGCTCAAAACGTCCGCCTCGGCGGGCATTCCCGGCTATGTCGACAGCTACCTGTACGCGGAGCAGGCCACGCTGCGCAAACAAGCCGTGCGGACGGAAGAAGTGGCCGCGGCCGCAGCATTTCTGCTCAGCCCTGCGTCCTCGGGCATCAACGCCCAGAACATCGTGATCGACGCCGGCATGAGCGTGAACTACTTCGACCGCGACCTGGTACGCCGGGCGCTGCGCGAAGAACCACCTGCTGGCCAGTAACGGCCGCTGGACCTTGCCTGCTGTACGATCACTCGCAAGCAAGCCTAACCTCTCACCCGGTAAGCAAAGCCGCCATGACCACCAACGCCTGGGATCGGCTCAACCGCGAGATCATCGCCTGCGAGCGATGCCCCAGGCTGCGCCAATACTGCCGGGAGATGGCTGCCACCAAACGCAAGGCGTTCCTCGATTGGGAATACTGGGGACGGCCCGTTCCCAACTTTGGCGATCCCCAGGCCAAGATTCTGATCGTGGGGCTGGCGCCCGCGGCCCACGGTGCGAACCGTACCGGCCGCATGTTCACCGGCGACCGCAGTGGCGACTTTCTGTACCGCGCACTGCATCGCGCGGGCCTGGCCAATCAGCCGCACGCGGTCGATGCCAACGACGGTTTGGAACTGATCTCCTGCGCAATCACGGCCACGTGCCACTGCGCACCGCCGCAGAACAAGCCGACGCGTGACGAAATGGAAGCCTGCTCCATCTGGTTCCGTCAAACGCTCGACCTGGTGCCTGCCCGAGTGTTCGTCGCCCTGGGCAGCATCGCTTTTAACGCGGTGATCGACGAAGCTCGCCGCCGCGGCTGGTACACCGAGCGCAAGCGTCCCAGGTTTGCCCATCAGGCGACCGTTTCGCTGGCCGACGGCCGCAGTCTGATCGGCAGCTATCATCCCAGCCAGCAGAACACGTTCACCGGCGTACTGACCGAGACGATGTTCGACGCCGTTTTTGCCCAGGCTGTGCAGGCGGCAAAGGCCTGACACTTTCCCTGGCTCTTATCCCACATTGCGGCCACAGCTAGCGAGCGCTGAGCTTCGCAACACGCGCCATTGCGGTCGGGGCCATACACCGCTTTGCAAAGCGTGCAATTTTTTTCCCTGACACTTGGCAAACCTTACAAAGGCCGGGGCTGCTTCCCGTCATCAGACGCCAGATGGCCGCGCCACACCACACTTGCAACTTATTTCCAATTCAAACGTTGCGATCTTTTCTCAGGATTCTTCGATCAGTCCGCGGTCCCTTTGGCATCGCCCTTGCTTTTAAAGGCTAGCGATCGCGGCCCAGTCGCGATCACGACCACCAGGCGGTTGGCCAGGACACACCGCCGTTCCCGCATTCCAGAGGAGCTTCCAGGATGGACCACCAACACCGGCTGATGCTGATTCGTGACCTGTTGGACCGCCTCAGCGATAACGCCGAAGCCTGGGAACGGGCTGACGAACAATCGGTCAACTTCTGGGAAAAGAACCTCCGCCGCGATATGGCCGAACTGCGCCGCATGTGCGCCACCATTCGCAGCGATCGCGTTTACGGCCTCACCGCCGCGCACGAAGCCGAGCGCACGGTACGTCCGCGCTAAGCTGGGCAAGCTGTTTGCGGTGGGCGGTCACGCCACCAGGCAAGCATCCGGCAGGCCGGGCAGAACGCGTAGCTTCCCGCGGCTAGCACTCCCGGCAATCGCCGCAGCGGCCCTTGAGCAGCACCTCGGTGACGTCCAGCGCCAGCTTTTCTCCCGCAGGCTGAATGCGCAGGTCGACATCGTCCAGGCAAGTTACCTTGCCGCAGGTGGTGCAGAGAAAGTGCGGATGAACCTCCTCATCCTGAGCTGACTCATCCAGCCGCTCGAAACGCCAGACGTGATCGCCCAGATCCAGCCGCAACAGCAGCCCACAATCCGCCAGTTCCATCAAACACCGGTAGATGGTGGACTTGTCAAAGCCGCGAGGTGCAAGCTGCTCGGCCACCTCGGCGTGGGTGAGCGGATACCGAGCCTCGGTCAAATGCTGCAACACCGCGATCCGGCAACTGGTACAGCGCAGATCCTTGGAACGCAGCAGATCCCGCGCGGATTCAAGCGATAGTGAAGCGGGTTGAGAACTCATTTCACTAGGGTGCAGCCCGACCTCCTCCATCCGGTGCGGCCAAACCGGGCGTAGCATGTGCGACCGGGCGCCCGAAGCCAGCGATTGGCGAGTCGCCAGGTACCGCCCTCGCACACGTCCGAGCTAGCAGGATACCAGACCACGGCGGGGCAGGCAATTCGCCGGCGGTCCCCCCGCCCCCCCTCTCTTCGCCGCGTTCCTTCTTGTTGGAAGCAGCTCCCCCCGCTCCTCGCCCGGCGGGCGACACTCCATTTACCGCCCCCACCGCGGTAACTTGTTCACCATCCGTCGGACCATTATTGTGTGGTCAGCGGCACGTACCGCCGGACATTGGGCGACACGTGCGGCCTTTGGGGGAAATCTAGAGGTGGCTCGCGACCCGCACGGCCGCGAGCATGGCCCACAATAGGCTGGGGGAATACCGATGGGATTGCGGATAGTCGGCTGCTTGTTGCTGGTGGCTCTGGCGGCGTGTGGATGCCGCAACACCGGTGAGGGCTATCAGGAAGGCAAGAAGAACGTCGTCCTGCTGCGCTACAAGCAGGGCAGCGAAAGCACCGAGCAGCGCGAACGCGGCTTTCTCGACACGCTTGCCAAGGAATTCCCCGACATCAACGTGATGCTCTCCTCGGAGTACGCCGGCACCACGCAGGAGTCGGCCCTGGATAAAGCCCAGCAGGTGCTCAACAAGTACGGCGACAGGGTCAACGGCATCTTCGCCGTGTGCGAACCCAACGGCGTCGGCATCCTCCAGGCCTTGGAGAACGCCAAACTGGCCGGCAAGGTCAAGCTGATCACCTTCGACCCCAGCCCTCGTCTGATCGAGGCGATGCGTGCCGACAAGGTCCACGGCATCATCCTCCAAGATCCGTACCGCATGGGCTATGAAGCCGTGCACAGCCTGGCCAAGCACATCGCCGGCGAACCGGTCGAGAAGTACATCGACACCGGCGAGTACGTGGCCACGTCGGAGAACATGGACGGCACCGACGAGAACGGCGCCGACATCAAGCAACTGCTCCACCCGATCCAATACACCGACGAACTCAAGGCCAAGCCTGACACTGCCAAGTACACCTTCGCGGTCATCCCCAAGGGCACCACACACGAGTTCTGGAAGTCGGTGCATGCCGGCGCGGAAGCCGCCGCCAAAGAACGCGGCGATATCGAAATCATCTGGAAGGGCCCGCTCAACGAGGACAACACCGAGGAACAAATCAGCATCGTCCAGAGCTTTGTAGCCCAGAAGGTCAGCGGCATCGTCCTGGCCCCCAACGATTCCAGCAGCTTGGTGCAGGCGGTCAACGAAGCCAAGAACGCCGGTATCCCGGTAGTGATCTTCGACAGCGGCCTGGACGATCCTTCGGCCTACGTCACCTACGTAGCCACCGACAACTACAAGGGCGGGGCGCTCGCCGCGCGGCAAATGGCCAAGGCGCTGGGCGTGGCCAGCAAAGCCCCGGCCGAGTCTGCCGCGCAGCAGCCGGCTTCCCCAGAACCTGCCGCGGAAGAATCGGCTCCTCAGGAACCGGCGCAGGCCCAATAACCCTGCCAGGCGGCGAAGCGAACGGCAGTTACCTCGACCGCCTGCAATGGCTTCATCGTGCCTAGACTGGATTGATAGCTCCCATGGCATCGCAAGCCCTGGATTCCCCGCTGCTGTCGATGGCCGGCATTTCCAAGCAGTTCGGGGCGACCCAAGCGCTCAAGGGAGTCTCGCTGCACGTTCACCGGGGCGAAGTACTCGCCCTGATTGGTGAAAACGGGGCCGGCAAGAGCACGCTGATGAAAATCCTCAGCGGCGCCCAGCGGCCCGACGAAGGCACGATGCAGCTTGATGGCGTCCCCTACCAGCCCAGTGGCCCGCATGCAGCCCGGCTGGCCGGCGTGGCGATGATCTACCAGGAACTGAACCTGGCGCCGCACCTGTCGGTCGAAGACAACATCATGCTGGGCATCGAGCGGCACACCGTCGGCTGGGTGCGGCGGAGCGTGCAGCGCCGCGAGGTGCGCGAGGCCCTGGCGCGCCTGGGCCATGCCGATCTGCCGCTGCACATGCCGGTCGCGCACCTCTCGGTGGCGATGCAGCAACTGGTCGAGATCGCTCGCGCCCTGGTTGGCCGGCCGCGCGTGGTGGTGTTCGACGAGCCGACCAGTTCCCTCACCCAGGCTGACACGAAGCGATTGTTCGAGGTGATCCGTCGCCTCAAGGCCGATGGGCTGGGCATCATCTACATCAGCCACTTTCTGGAAGAAGTCCGCGAGATCGGCGATCGCTACACCGTGCTCCGCGACGGCACCTTGGCCGGTTCCGGCACCTTGGCCAATGTCTCCGAAGAGCAGATCGTCGCACTGATGGTCGGCCGCAGCGTGCAGGAACTGTTCCCGCACGTGCCGCACGAGCCGGGCGAAGTGATCCTGACCGTCGATGGCCTCCAGGGCCGGCGCACGCCCCGGAATGTGTCGCTGGAACTGCGCCGCGGCGAGATCCTGGGCATCGCGGGCCTGGTCGGCGCCGGCCGCACCGAATTTCTGCGGACGCTGTTTGGCCTGGATGCCGTGCGTGCAGGCCGGGTGACCGTGGCGGGCCTGCCGCCGCGGCACACGCCCTCCGGTATGATCGCCGCCGGCCTGGGGCTCGTTTCCGAGGACCGCAAGGGCGAAGGGCTGGCCCAGAACCGCTCCATCGAAGACAACCTCACCTATAGCCGGCTGGAGCCGTACAGCACCTGGGGCTGGCTGAACCTGCGGCGTCGCCGGCAGGCCGTCAAAGAGAGCATGGCCGCCTTGCAGATCAAAGCGGCTTCGCCGGCCCAAAGCGTCCATCAGCTTTCGGGCGGCAACCAGCAAAAGGTGGCGATCGCCCGCGTGCTGCACCAGCAGGCCGACATCATCCTGCTCGATGAACCTACACGGGGGATCGACGTGGGCACGAAGGCCGAGATTTATCGGTTGATGGGCGAAGCCGCCGCAGCCGGTAAGGCGGTGATTTTTGTGAGTTCGTACCTGCCGGAACTGATGGCGGTATGCGACCGCATCGGCGTGATGGCTCGCGGCGTCCTTCACGAAGTCCGCCCCACGGAAGCCTGGACGCCTGAAAGCATCATGGCCTGCGCCGTAAGCTGACGCGGGCGTGCGCCCCGAGGCAGCCGGCAGGCAGCGTGTCCCTGCAATTCTTCCTTCTTCACTTCTCTTACTTGCGTGAACCGCCATGCACATCCGCCCCGAGCAGATAGACGATCGGGCTTCCATCTACGACCTGCTATGCCACGCATTTCCCACGCCGGAGGAAGCCCTCTTGGTGGAGCGGCTCCGGGAATCAGGTTCCGCGCCCGTGGCGCTGGTGGCCATCGAAGAAGACGACCACGGCGAGCAGGATGTGGTGGGCCATGTGGTGTTCAGCCCGGTGGAGCTGGAACCGCAGGCACCTTGGCCTGGCCTGGGACTGGCTCCTCTGGCGGTGCGGCCGCAAGCGCAACGCAGAGGCATCGGCAGCCAACTGGTGCAGGCCGGGCTCGAAGCATGCCGCGCCTCGGGGGCCGGCTTTGTCGTCGTGCTGGGCGATCCGGCCTACTACAGCCGGTTTGGTTTTGTGCGTGGCAGCCAGTTTGGCCTGGTCAACGAGTACGGCGTTGACGAAGAGTTCATGGCCCTGGAACTGAAGCCCGGCTGCCTGAGCTACGGCGGCCTGGTGCGTTATCACGCGGCCTTCGCGGCGTTCGGGCCTGGTTAAGCCAATCAAAGCTTACCGCAGATTCCACGGCCAATAGTCGCGCTGATAGCCGCCGAAGCGAATCTCCAAAGCGCCCAGCAGCGACAGGCTATGGATGTCGGACATGCCCGACGTTCGTTTGCCCAGCGTGAGCGTGTCGGCCACATCCACCCGGAACACCAGCCAGTCGTCGTGGCGGTACTTCACGCCCAGTCCAAACGGCACGGTGACCACCGACTCGGTCATCGGCAAGTAGCGGTGGTCCAGTACGTCGAAGTAACCCATCCCGGCCCCAAGCGCGAAGTAGGTCTTGAATCGCGGCCGGGTGAACAGCGACATGTGCAATTGCAGATCCCAGAAGATGGCATCGCCGGTGGTGCTTTCGATGTCGGTGCCGGGGTAATCGACGGTCACCGAAGCGAATCCCAACCGGCCTTCCCAACCCCAAAGATCGTCAAAGTCCCAGCCGAAGCGGCCGCCGTAGATCAAACCGCCATCGAGTTTGACATGGCGGTCCATCGCCACATCGCTCCAGAAAACGCCGGTGAACATGCCGGCCGTGAGCGGCCGCTGCGACCAGGGTTCGCTCAGCACCGGCAGCCAGTGGACCGGCTCCGGTTGCGTGGCCAACGGCAAGAATGGACTTTGCGGCACCATGATCGTCGGCAGGTTGTCGACCGGGTCGGCTGGGTTGCCCAGCGGCACTACCGGAGCGATTGACTCGCCCAAAGGGGTGAATTCCTGAAACGTGCCCGGCGGCAACAACTCCGGCTGCGCCGCGGCAGGCGTGTGCGTACCTGGGTTCACCGTGCTCGGAACCAGGACACGATCGCTGGCAGGGTTCGCCAGCGCCGCGGCCAAAAGCAGCGTGCTGCTGTCCGACGGGGGCACTTCAATCCGCCGTTGCGCCGGTGCTGGCGTGGCTTGCTGCTGTGATTGCTGTGGCTGCGGCTGCTGCGATGAAGCGGCCGCAGGCGCAGTACTGGCCGGCTGCTGCGCAGGCGCGATCGCCACCGTGCCGGCGAGGCCGGAACTGGCAGCCAGGATCAGCGCGCAGTGCAGTAGCGTACGCCAGTGCATCGCCATGTTCAGGCAGGGATGCTCCGCGACGAGGAAATGGCCGAACGACCGTATCAAGGGAAAAAGGCCGCGGATTATTCCTAGCCCCGGCTAACCTGTCAACGCGGGTTTGTTGCCTAGCGCTGCGGCTGAAAGCACCGTCATCGCACGCTGCCCGAGGCCAACTCCGACTCGCAGGCCGATTCGCCAGCGGTACCCGGCGACGTTTCGGCGGCGTGTCCCTCACTCGTTAAGTCGGCAACATGCACCGGGCGATCCATAGCTGCTAGCGTCGCTGGCACGCGGCGAGGCTCGATCTCGCCGGGCAGCCGCTCCAGCACTGCCACCAGGCTGACACCGCGGCCATAGCCGCGCATGCCGCGGCGCATGCTGCGAAGCAAACGCGCCCGCTCGCCTTCGAAGATGCGGCGCAGCAGCCAGTTCACCGGAGCGTTCGGCAGCTCGAAATCGGTTCCGGCATTGCCGGCCGCCTGACCTCGCCGACGATTGCGGTCGCGCACCCAGCGGATCGCCGAATAAAGCCGCGTATTGAAGTATGACAGCAACCGCTGCCGCACCGGCAAGCCCTGCCACACAGCCGCCAACCGCTCAGCATCGTAGCGGCGGTAATGGCCAAACGCTTCATCGTGAGGGCTCCACAATGTCATGTCGGCCGGCACCGTGAGCAGCACGTGCGCCCCCGGCTTGGCCGCTGCCAGCAGTTCCGAGAGCATCCAGAAATCGTCGGGCACGTGCTCCAGCACGTCGGTCAGCAGGAACAGATCGGCTTGGCCCGCCGCCTCGCCCAAGGCTTCCGGCGCCTTGCCGCACACGAACCGCACGCCTGGGAACCGAGCTTGCGCCAGGCGAATGCCGTCGGCCGAGGTGTCCACGCCCAGGCATTGATAGGCGTCGGCCAGTTCCGCCAGATTGCCGCCGGTGCCACAGCCCACGTCGATCACCAGGCGGTTCTGGTGCGGAGGGACGATCGCCTCGATTAGCGAGCGGAGGATGCGTCGCCGGGCAACGAACCACCAGTGCTGCTCCTCGATTTGGGCGTGAAGATCAAACTGGGCCTGTTGCATCGCGTGAACCTGGCAAGAGAACGCCGCGCGCAGCATGTGCGCCCTGCGGCTGATCAGCCCCTGCCCCAAATGTAGGCCGCAAAATACCGGGGCGGGGCTCGTGGCGTTTGCCCAGGGGCAGATTAGCGCGGCCGTGCCGGTTATACTTGGCGTGCCGGCGGCCGATGCCCGACTGGCTTTATCCGGCCTTCTTCCCCACCGACTCCTACCCGTGCGTGTCATGGCTTCCCTGCATCTAGCTTCGCAACGATGGATCTTGGCGGCTCTGGCCGCGGTGCTGTTGCTCGTTGGCCCGGCGGCGGCCCAGGAACAACAAGCCGCCTCCCAGGCCTTCCCGGCGGAACTGGTCGAATTCACCGCCTATGACGGCAACCCCATCTTCAAGGGCGCCGGCCCGGGCCATTGGGACGTGAAGATTCGTGAGCGGGGCTGGATCATCAAGGAAGGCGATCTGTACCGCATGTGGTACACCGGCTTCGACGGTACCCGCGAGGGGATCAAGATGCTGGGCTACGCCACCAGCCGCGACGGTATCCACTGGGAGCGTTGGCCGGGCAACCCCATCTATCGCGACCACTGGGTCGAAGACGTGATGGTGCTCAAGCACGACGGCACCTACTACATGTTCGCCGAAGGGACAGGCGACGAAGCCCACCTGCTCACCTCGCCCGACGGCATCAACTGGAAGCGAGAAGGCCGCCTCGACGTGCGGCAGACCAACGGCCAGCCGATCTCGCCGGGCCCCTACGGTACGCCGTTTGTGATGGTCGAAAACGGGACCTGGTACCTGTTCTACGAACGCGGCGACCAGGGCGTGTGGCTGGCCACCAGCCGCGACCGCAAGGTGTGGACCAACGTGCAGGACGATCCGGTCATCAAGCTGGGGCCCGGCGAATACGACCGCGTGATGATCGCTCTGAACCAGGTCATCAAGCACAAAGGCCGGTACTATGCGCTACTGCATGGCTCCGGTGACGAGGAGCGGCCGCGGCTATGGTCCACCACCGTGGCCGTTTCCGACGACCTGATCCACTGGACCAAGTACCCCGGCAACCCGCTGTTCCCGATCAAGGAGAACAAGTCCAGCGGCATCTGGGTGCACGACGGTCAAGGCTTCCGCCTTTACACCATGCACGACGAAGTGAACCTGCACCTGCCGCGGCGCTGAACCAATCGCCCCACGGAGAGCGCGGAGAGACTGCTATGTGTGGCGAAGCAACCGGGCCAGACCATCCCCAGGTGCGCATTCGCTGCCGGCTCGATGGCCCGTTGATCGTGGAAGGACCGGTAGAAGTGCTCGACCACCAGGGTCGCCCGTTCCCGCTGCCCACCCACAAACCGCTGCTGGCGCTGTGCCGGTGCGGAGCGTCCGGCAACCGCCCCTTCTGCGACGGCAGCCACAAACGGATTGGCTTTGCGGCCGGCGAAACGGCGCCTGAGTAAATGCCGTCCGCAGCGTTATTCGGCAACCAGCCGTACATCGTCGCGCAGCGTCAGCGCGGGCGGTTTGAGCCGGGTTTCTTCGGCAATTTCGCGCAAAGTTCGCCCCAGCGTGGGGTGTCGATACCCAGGGTCCAATTCGGCCAGCGGCACCGCGACGAACGGCCGGCGCGGAATATCGGGATCGGGAATCTCGCGGTGCTCCAGGCTCAAGACTTCGTCGTTGAATATCGACAGGTCGATATCGATCGTCCGCGGCGCGTTCTTGTAGCCAGCCAGGCGAACACGGCCTAGCTGCGTCTCGATCGGCACGATCACGTCGCGATGAAACTCGGCAGATGAATGGGGTGTTTCGACCAAGACAGCCGCGTTCAGATAGTTGGCCTGGTCCGAACCGTCGTACGGAGCCGACTCCCAAACGTGGCTCACCGCCACCACGCGGCAAACCTTGGCCAGCGCGGCCACGGCAGCCGGGAGGTTCTTCTCCGGCTCAATATTGGAACCTAGGGACAGATACGCCCGATTCACGCTGTGCTGGGTCGCGGCCACGGGAGGCGCGCCTTTCTGTGCTGCAAGTGCTCTGCTGCTCTCTGGAAGAGGCCTAGTATAGTGAAACCAGCGTGCCGTCGGGCAGTCTCCCGGCCGGTTGGCTGCGCCGCTGTTCGTTGCCCCAAAAGATCCGGTGTTCCGGCGCCAGCGACCGCAGATAGAACCAGCGTCGGCGGGGCGGCGGCTGCACGCTGGGAGGCTCGCCATCCAGCCACGGTGCCAGAATCTCCCCCCAGGCTTGCCGCCAATGCTTGAGCCGGATGTGGATCGGGTCCCAGCCGTACCAGTCGGGCCGCTGCTCCACGGTCGCAATGCCGCGTGCCCGGCACAGCTCGACCACGCGTTCGTTCAACTCAGCGGCGCGGTCGCGCACTTCGTCCAGGCTCAGGCGGCAACTGGGGAACAGCATCGCCCGAAACAGGCGAAACCGCATCTCCGAGATCGCCAGACCGTTCTTCACCGGCAACTGCGTAACGACCACCTTGGCCTGGTGCTCCAGCAGGCGATCGAGGCATTCCTCCACCCACCGGGCAATGGTTGATACCGGGGAACCGTACAAAAGATCGTTGCCGATATCCGTCACCAGGGCGGCCAACGGAGCCGGCGGGCGCTGCTCAAGTGCCTTCCAGATTCCGCAATCGCGGATGCTACAGAGCACGCGGCCAAACACGTTGGTCGTGACGCCGTACGACCGTCCGTGCCCCAAGGCCAAAAGCGCATCAACCGGTTGCGCACCCCAATAGGCCTGGGCCGTGGCCAAGATGGTGGAGACGCCGCGGGTCAGGTTGCTGGCACCCAACATCACGACGCGTCTGGCCGGGAACATGTCTTGGCCGGCAGCCGCCGGCTGAACGCCCGGCGTTGGCAACCGACGATCCGTGGACTTTGCCGCGGTCATTTCTTCCACCAGTCGTCGTCATCGTGCTCGATGCCGCCGCCCCCGTACACGTCGAAGCCGCCGTGGGCGCGAATCATCTGCAACGCCCGATAGCTGGAAAACGCCAGCAGGCCAAACATCAGCCCGATGAACAGGCCAGCTCCAAAATCGCCGTTCCGCCAGAAGTGAATCGCCCCCAACAGCGCCACCAGGCTGCCGGTGATGGCCGATACCTGGAGCGACCGCTCGATGCCTTCGCGGGGGTTTTTGCGGCTGAGCAGCTCCCGGGCAATCTGGCCGCCATCGAGCGGGTAAACCGGCAGCAAGTTTACCAGCCCCCAGAAAATGTTGATGTACAGCATGAAGCTGATGAGTGCCGCCAGCCGGGGCGGCACCGCCTCCGACAGCGTCCAGCCGATGCCCAGGATCGGATTGCCGACCGTGAACCCAAATCCAGAAGCGGGAATGGCGTACAACAGCCCAATCAAGATGCCAGCGAGCAAGAAGCCCGCCCCCGGTCCGGCCAGGGCGATCAGGATCCGGGCTTTCGGGCTACTTTCGGCTTCGTTGTAGCTGGGGAGCCACGGCTCCCCCGATTCCACCGTCGCCAGTCCGCCCAGCTGATAGAGGATGATCCGCGACCGCCAGCCGTAGTAACGGGTTACGATCGCGTGGCCCAACTCATGCACCAGGATCGAGATGAACATGGCCACGATCCAGATCAGCACTACGCTCAAATCGTATCGGCCCCGCGACTGACTTGAGAGTCCCAGCACCAGCCCCATGAACCAAAACCAAGGGCTGATGCGGACCGGAAAGCTGGCCACGTTGAAGTGCAAATCGAAGCGGGTCCGGGGAGGTTCAGCGAACATGCAGTCGCAATCCTGCGAATGGGGCGCGGGCTGCAGCCACGACGACGGAAGCACGGGCCGGGAAGGTAACTGCGGCAGTCTCGCCGCCAGGCAATTGTATGCACTTTCAGCTTAGCCGGTGCCTGTCCATTGCCCAAGGGAGCGAGCCGCCCCCTACATTCCGGGGCGGAGGGGGGCATGCGCAGCAGCATCCGGAGGGCGGACCTGGCGCCGAACTTATGTGCCGCGAACCGCCCCCGACGTGCCGCGCGATCAATCGATCAGAATCACGTGCCACGTGCCGGGCCCATGAACGCCCGTGGTAAGATACAGCTCGATGTCGCCCGTCTTGCTGGGCCCGGTGATCAGGGTCACATTGCTGGGCAGGCGATCCAGGCCGGCAGCGTCCAAACGTTCGAACAGGTCGAACAGATCCGGCGACACCTGGTCGCGGCGAATCACGCTGATGTAAACCGGCGGCAACAGACTGGCCACGCGTTCCTGACCGGGACGGGCACACACAGCCAGCGTCCCGGTTTCGGCGATGGCGTAATCGGCGCTAGTGATACCGATGTCGGCGGCCAGGATACGGGCCCTGCGTTCCTGCACCGGCAGCGAGGCCAGCGAGCTGTAGCTGAGCAGCGTGATACCCGCCTGGTTCAGAACGTCGGCCAGTCCCAGCTCGTCCAGCAGCGGATGCTCCCAGGACAGGGCCGACTTGGGCTTATGCTTGCGCAGCAATTCGGCCAGCACCTCGCGTGCGGCGGTCAGATGCTCGCAGCGGTGCGGAATGCCACCGACCTCGGCCACTTCCCTGGCCATGCGGTCCATGTAATCGCCGGCTACGCCCACGTAACCGGTGCTCGGCGGCAGGTCGCGCGTGGCCACCTGGAAGGCGTTGCCCCGCAGCACAGCATGACGAACTTGCTGCAAGAAGGTATCGCGGTTCATGCCTGCCCCTCCTTCTTCCACCAGTCGCGGAACCGCCTCGGGGCGGGTGCCGGGAAGTCGCGTTCATCGGTCCAGCCTGCCAGCTTGCCCGGCAGCGTCTTGAGCCACCGTTGCTGCCGGAAGGCCAATCCCAACGTCCGCGAGGCCAGCCAGCTCCCGATACGGTACCGCCGCCCAGACCGCAACGAGGCAGCCCAAAAGCGATAAGCCAGCCGTTCCAGCCGGCCGTGCCGCTCCGGCGTTTCGTGCAGGGCCTCGCGAAGCTGAATCAGCATCTGGGGGATCTGAATCTTGACGGGGCAGGCCGCCTGGCAGGCACCGCAAAGGCTCGAAGCATGCGGCAAGTGTTCGTTGGCCACCAGCCCGTCGTACAGCGGCGTCAGCACCGCGCCGATCGGCCCGGCATACACACCGCCGTAAGCATGCCCACCAATGTTGCGATAGACCGGGCACGCGTTGAGGCACGCCCCGCAGCGAATGCAGAACAGGCTCTCGCGTAGCGGGCTGCCCAAGATCCGCGAACGGCCGTTATCGAGCAGCACCAGGTGGAACTTCTCGGGCCCATCCAGCTCGCCGCCGCGGCGAGGTCCGCTGATGATCGACGTGTAGACCGAAAGCTTCTGCCCAGTGGCGGCCCGGGCCAGGATCTTCAAGAACACCGGCAGGTGGGCCAGCTTCGGGATCACCTTTTCCATGCCCACGATCGCCACGTGTACACGAGGCAGGGTCGTCGTGAGCCGGGCGTTACCCTCGTTCGACACCACCACGATGGTGCCGGTTTCGGCCACGGCAAAGTTGGCCCCGGTGATGCCCATATCGGCCGTGGCGAACTTCTCACGCAAGGCACGCCGGGCAAACGCCGTAAGTTCCGTGGGCTCCTCCGGCAGCGGATGGCCGGCCGCACGGCTGAGCGTTTCGGCAATCTCCTTGATCCGCATGTGGATCGCCGGAGCCACCAGATGGCTGGGCCGCTGTTGGGCAAGCTGGATGATGTACTCACCCAGGTCGGTTTCCACCACTTCGATGCCGGCTTTTTCCAGCGCGGGGTTGAGGTGGATTTCCTCGGTGGTCATCGACTTGGATTTGACCACCCGGCGGACGTTTTCTTCGCGGGCAATCTGCGTGACGATCCTGCAGGCATCTTCCGCATCGGCGGCAAAGTGAACCTGGCCCCCGCGACGTTCGACGGCATCGGCCAGCGTAGCCAGGTGCTCATCGAGCGAGGCCAAGGTAGCGTTCTTGATCGCCCTGGCCCGCTCCCGCAATTCGGCCGAACACTCCAGCGCCGCGAAGGCGGCCTTGTTCCGCTGGCCGAGTGTGTCGCCCAACTGGCTCAGAGCCAATTGCAAGTTGGCGTTGTGCAGCGCCTCGTTAGCGGCCGCCAGAAACTCGTGGTGCTCGTGCTTCGCGTAGGCGGTAGTCACAGCGGTTCACGGCCTCGAGAAAGTCGTTGAAGCAACGTCGTCGGCAATCCTGGCAAACCGCGGACCGCGCGATCTCAGGTGAGCCAGGCTGATAGCCCCCACAATACCAACGTCACGATCAGCATGAAGCCACCCAGCCAGACCGCCGTACGGATCGCATGCGAGATGATGAATTCCATCGGCTCGTAACGCGTGGCCGCGTAGACCAGCGAAACCGACACGATCAGCGGGAGGGCATACCAGAGCTCGGCGGCGGACACGGGGAGTTACTCCTGCTGCAGCGGGTCGGGAAAACTTGCCATGCGGACCAAACCGGCCAGTTGATCGCAGCCAGCCGGCGAATCAAGCGTCGGCCAGATGCTGCTGAGGGTGCTCGCCTTCGCCGGCCTCGTCGCCGTCGCCAGTCTCGGAAGCATCGCCTTCCTTCCGCGACCGCCGCGCGACGCTGTAGGCCGGCCCACACACGGCATCGTAGATCGCCAGCACGTTGAGCAGCCCGGCAATCATCGTAAACACCGTGCCCAACTCAAACCGCCGATTGAGCCGCAGGTGCAGCTCATCCAATTCGGGCGACTTGCCACCGATGATCGCCGGCGGAACGTACCACTTGGTGCCAAAGAAGCTTTCACCGCCCGACCAGGCCAACAGCACGGCCGGCAGCGACGGCAGCCCCACGGCCGCCTGGCAAAGGAATGGGTAACGGCGGAACTCGGGACCATCCCACTGGGCGTACACCACGCGGCCTTCGCCCAGGAACATGCCGTACATGAACGTACCAAAGATGCAGACGAAGAAGATCACGGCCTTGGCCCGGCGATGCTGGTACCAGTGGCCGGCACCAGGCAGCAGCCACGCCAAGACGCCAGCGATAGCCGGATCCTTCAGATTCACGACAATCTCATCGTTCTCTTTGGCCACGCGAGATTCCTTACTGGATGTCGCTGGGGTGGAGGGCGATTTCCGCCGCTCCGCACCGAACAAGTGCAGCGGCCAGGGCCCACGGCACCAAGTAACAGCGCGGCAGTCCTGCCTGAACGCTGGCGGTTGGCCCCAATCGGAACAACAGATCGGCACGCGCACGCCGCCCGTGGTCCAGGGCCAAACGTTGTAGGATGCGACTCGCGGCGGAGGTCATGCCGCACCTCGGACGCGCGGCCTCAGGGCGGGCATTCCAGCACACGGTCGCCACAGGTACTTCGCCTGCGTAAACCAACTATTGTACTTGCAGGTGCTGGGATGCCTAGATCAAAATGCGTCCATCCACACCGTTACTCTATGCCGTGTCGGTAGTTCCGACGGCACGGCGGCTGTGTTTCCCGCCCGCGGCCGCAAGCGGATTGCGCCGCGGCTTACCGCTTGTGCTTGCGCAGGAAAGATTGCAATGCCTCGTCGTGTGCCCACTCAGCTCGGTCAGTATCCGGCCACCCGGCCCCGCCGCAACCGCCGTCTGGCTTGGAGCCGGCGACTGGTCCGCGAGAACTGGCTGCGTGTCGACGACCTGATCTGGCCCATCTTCGTGCGCGAGGGCAGTGGCCAGCGCGAGCCGGTAGCCTCCATGCCCGGGGTGCATCGCTTGAGCATCGACCTGCTGCCCGAGGCAGTGGGTGAAGCCGTCGAGCTGGGCATCCCGGCCGTGGCCATCTTTCCGGCCACCGATCCGGCCCTGAAAACCGACGACGCCCGCGAGGCCTTAAACCCCGAGAACCTGGCCTGCCGGGCCGTACGCATCATCAAGCGAACCTTTGGCGACCAGATTGGCGTGATCTGCGACGTGGCGCTCGATCCGTATTCCAGCCATGGGCAGGACGGCCTGGTACGCAACGGTTATGTGGTCAACGACGAAACCGTGGAAGTGCTCTGCCAGCAGGCCGTGGTCCAAGCCCAGGCAGGCTGCGACGTGATCGCGCCCAGCGACATGATGGATGGCCGGATCGGCGCCATCCGCGCGGCTCTTGATCAAGAAAACCTGCAGCACGTGCAGTTGATGTCGTACGCAGCCAAGTACGCCTCGGCTTTTTATGGCCCGTTCCGCGATGCGGTCGGTTCCGCGGCCAACTTGGGCACCGGCGATAAGCGCACGTACCAGATGGACCCGGCAGCCGGCGACGAAGCGCTGCGCGAAGTGGCCCTGGACGTGGTCGAAGGCGCCGACATGGTGATGGTCAAGCCGGGCATGCCGTACCTGGACATCGTGCACCGCGTCAAAGAAGCCTTCGGCCTGCCGACCTTTGCGTACCAAGTGAGTGGCGAGTACGCCATGCTGTGCGCCGCGGCCCAGCACGGCTGGCTCGACCGCCGCAAGGTAATGCTCGAAAGCCTACTCGCCTTCAAACGGGCAGGGGCCGACGGCATCCTCACCTACTTTGCCGTCGACGCCGCCCGGGAACTGAAGCACGGCAACGTCGAAGGCCTGGTATAGATGCTACTTGGACAGCACGGCCAGGTATCGGCACAGCGATACGCCGCTCTGGATAAAGGTCTGCGAGCGAACCACGCCCACAGGCGGCACGCCGGCCCCGCCCTGCTTTCGTTCCGTCGGCCCGTCAGCTGCCCCCAACCAACCGCGACGACTAGCTTTCAGGGTGTTCTCCGCTGGCCGATCCCCGGGGTGCTAAGTATAACAGGGATGAGAATCTGGCGCCGGTGTCTTGCTGTTTCTGCGGTGTGGAAACGGCCCGGTTGCCGGTACCTACGGCTGCCCGCTGGGGCGCAGCCGAATCCGCCGTGTGTCTGTCCACTCAACCAACGCCATGTCAGCTAGTGCCGTGGGGAACCAGCCAGCCCAATTGATGTGCCGAGGAGTTCGGGGAGCCACGACGGTCGAGAACAACGACCGGCAGGAGATTCTCCACGCCGCCCGTCAGTTGTTGGCGCTGCTCATCCGCCGCAATGGGATCGAAGCCCGCGACGTGGCGAGTGCCATCTTCACGCTCACCCCGGACCTGAACGCCGAGTTTCCGGCCCTGGCCGCCCGGCAGTTGGGCTGGCTCGATGTCGCGTTGCTGTGCTCGCACGAAGTGGCGGTGCCGGGCTCGCTGCCCAAGTGCATCCGGGTGCTGATCCACTGGAACACCACCAAGCAGCCGCACGAAATCGAACACGTGTACCTGCGCAAAGCGGCCGCGCTGCGTCCCGACCTCTCCAAGTTGCCCCCGGTGGATTGGGACGAGTTGGAAGCCTGGATCGAGGAACAAATCGCGGCCCAAGCCGCGAAGTAGGCCCGCGATGTCTGCCTCGTCCCCACGGCCGACCCCGCCTCACGATCCCGCGGCGGCGGACGCTGCTCGCCGCCGGGCACCGCTGGGCTATTGCACCAATGTCCATGCCGGGGCGACGCTGCAAGAAACCCGGGCAAACCTCCAACGGTACGCCACCGCAGTTCGCGAGCAGTTCTCACCGGGCCAACCGATGGGCGTAGGCATCTGGTTGTCGGCCGCCAGCGCCGGAGCCTTATTGGCCGATCGTCAGCATCTAGCCGACTTCGCCCGCTGGCTCGATGAAGCCGGCCTGGTGCCGTACACGTTCAATGGTTTTCCGTACGGCGATTTCCACCAGGAAGTCGTCAAGCACCGCGTGTACGAGCCCACCTGGGCCGAACCTGCCCGCCGCCGTTACACGCTCGATTTGATCCAGGTGCTCGACCAACTGCTGCCGCCAGGCGAGGAAGGCAGCATCTCGACGCTTCCGCTGGCCTGGGGCATGCCGACTCCCACGCCCGACTTTCTGGCGGCCGCCGCCAGCGAACTGCTCGCCGTGGCCCAGCACCTGGCCCGACTGGAAGAAGCCAGCGGCCGGCTGATCTATGTGTGCCTGGAACCTGAGCCTGGCTGCGTGCTCCAGCGTGCCGGCGACGTGGTGCGGTTCTTTGACGAGTATCTGCGCCCCGGTCCACTGGGCGACAACGTTGCCCGCTACCTCCGGGTCTGCCACGACATCTGCCATCAGGCCGTGATGTTTGAGCCACCGGCCGAGGTGCTGGCCCAGTACCGCCAAGCCGGTATCGCGATCGGCAAAGTTCAAGCCTCGGCGGCGGTACGGTTGCCGCTGGCCGACCTGTCGCCGGCCGAACGGGACCAGGCATTGGCCCAATTGGCCACGTTCTCGGAAGGGCGTTATCTCCATCAAAGCGTCGTTCGCACCGCAAGTGGCGACCGCTTCTTCGAAGACCTCGAGCCGGCCCTGCTCGCCATTGGTCATGCCGATGCGGTCAGCGAAGTGCGGGTTCACTTCCACGTGCCGGTGTACCTGGATCGGTTCGGGCATCTGCACACCACGCAGGACGCCATCCGCGAAACCCTGGCAGCCCTGCGGCCCGAGGACTGCCACCACTTCGAGGTTGAAACGTACGCCTGGGAAGTGGTGCCAGAACCGCTGCGGCGTCCCTCGCTCGCCGAGGGCATCGTCCAGGAACTGCGCTGGTTTGCCGACCTGACCGCGCAGATGGCCCCGTAGTGGTCGACTTCTTCCGCCGCCTGCTTTTTGAACGGTGCCCCCCACGAATTGGGCGTCCCCCGTAACAGCCCACAACGCGCGAGAGTGGGCTTCTGTGCCGCCGGAGCGGCCGCGCGGTGCAACCGTTGTAACCGTTACGGTCGTTTCATCCGGCATCACTGCCAGAAACATTTTAAAGAATACCCCCGGAACGACTCGAAGATGTATTCCGGAAGGATTGATCCAGCCGCTGGCGATTGGAGAAGACGCGGCTGGAGCGATTGGAGCAGTTCAAGGGGGGAATCATGCCGCTAGGCGTCTGCCTGCACTGCCGATGCGCCCGCTTGGCGCGTTTAGGCCGGCCTCTTCGCTTCTTGCGACAGCTCCCAGCTTCGTGCGCGGATGTTCCGGAACATCCCTCTTGAGCGGGCTGAAGCACGCCTTCTCTATTTTACGGATTTTCCCTGGGTGATGATTGCTTTGATTGCCGATGAGTATAACACGGCGCGGGTCAGACGGAGCTGAGCCAATCGCCAAGGAGAAGCACTTGTACGCCCCGGACCCAGTTGATTTCCACCCGGCGTTTTGTGGATCCCGACGCAAGACCCGGTGACGCGGAAACGAGGGGGCGTTGATGTTTCAGCCGGTTTCCTCGGGCCGCGCTGAAACGGAGTTCCAACCGAATCACAGAACGGAGAGCCTGCAATGAAGGTCTTCACTACTGGACAGGTCGCCAAGATCTGTAAGGTAGCGCCGCGTACGGTGAGCAAATGGTTCGATTCGGGCCGGTTGAAGGGTTACCGGATTCCCGGCTCGCAGGACCGCCGTATTCCGCGCGAGTACTTGATCCGCTTCCTCAAGGAGCACGGCATGCCCTTGGGTGAGCTGGAAGACGAAACGATGGCCAAGGTGCTGGTCGTTGCCCAGGACCAGGTGCTGATCGAGAACCTGAAGCGCGAACTGCCGATTGAGCGCAATTTCAAGGTGGGCGTCGCCGCCAGCGGCTTCGAGGCCGGCATCCAGGCCGAGAGCTTCCACCCGGATTGCATCATCGTCGACTTCTCGATCGGCCGCACCGAGGCGCTGCAGATCTGCCAGAATCTGCGTCGCAACAGCGAGTTCGCCGAGACGATCCTCATCGCCCTGTTGCCGGACGATGGCAGCAGCATGAGCTTCGATCGCTCGAGCATCAACGAGACGTTCAAGAAGCCGTTCGATGCCGCCCTGCTGGCCGAGCGTCTGCGGACTCTGATCAGCGCTCGCAAGGAGCTCGTGTAAGGCGGTACCCAGGGCTGGACGGCGAACCACAAACTACCCGCCGCTACCCACGGGCGACGGATTGATGGGACGGCCACAGGAGGGGCCGTATCGAATGGCCGGACATCCCGGGTCCGGCCGACATCCCATCCCGCCAGACACCAACCCCGCTATGAGCAGAAAAACCGGCCACAAGCCGGTTTTTCTTTTTGCGCGATCCAGACGGCCAGGCCCCCCTACACCGTGCCGGTGCCGCGGTCAAAAGCGTCCTGCTCCCGCTTGTAGAGGGCCAACTGCGACTCGAACATTTCGCTCGAGATTTTCCACCGAGGGTTGTCGTCGGTATACGCGTTGTTATGCGCCGCGATCAGGCGGTACAAGAACTTGAACATGTGGCGCGGCACCCGCAGATCGCGCAGCGCATCCAGCAACCGTGCCTTGGTCACGTTCTCGTCAAACAGGTCCACCAGCGTAGGCGGCTTGGCGTTGGATGAACACGCCGCCAGCCGCGCGTTGGCCACGTCGTACAAGGCTTCTCCGGTCCAATCCAGCGAGCGCACCAGGTTCTGCTTGTCGAGCCGGGCCCGCTGATTGAAGTCGCGTCCTTCCTTTTCGATGTAGTACGACAGCTCCACCGGCAACAGTAGTTTGAAACCAATGCCGGGGTGCTTGAGCAGCTTGTTGTCCAAGAGCGGCCACAACAACGCCCGCATCTTCTCCGCCGAACCGTTGATCAGATGCGGTTCGTCAACGCGGTCGACCAGCACCACGATGCCGGCGTATCCCAACGTGCGGAGAATGCCCTGGAACTTGGTCAGGCATTCGTACCGGTCGTCGGTGCGGTCCTGCGTCGGCAGCGGCTGGCCGGCGATCTCCTCGCGGCGAAACTGCATCAACACCCGTTGCAGACCTGGCCGGTCGTGATGGACGGTGCGAATCTGCCGGGCGATGCCGCGGGCCTTGAGGAACACGTTCCAGGCCTTCCAGAGCCAGGGAATCCAGCCGGCCAGAATCACCAGATACATCCAGTAGTTGGCAAACGCGTGCCAACCCTGCGCGTAAGTGAAAAGGCCGAGGGCCGCCACCGTCACAATCGCCCCCAGCGCCAGCGGCCAGCGCGACCGCCAGGTGTGGAAGTGCAGCTTCCGGCGCAGCCGGTTCCACCGCTGCGCGAACGGCTCGCCCAGCGACTGGTCGTAACAGGCGGCCAACAGCAACAAGTCGCGGGCTTGCAGCCGGTCGAGCGCGCGGAGATCGAGCCAGGTTTCATCGTCACTGTCGCGCGGACGACGCTTGGTTTCCAGGATGCGATCCACCAGGTCGGTCACCCCCAGCGCCAGGATCGAATCCATGTGATCCCACAGCTTCCACTCGTTCAGCAGCCGATCACCCTTGCGTTTGCGCGCGGGCAGCGCGTCGCGGAAGCGGTCGAGAAACATGTTGAAATCATCGTATTCGATGATGAATACCCGCTGGTCCGGGTGGCGGCGGTTGAACTCCGCCAGGTGCCGCACGATCTGGAGCCGCATGGCCGTTTTGCCGGCTCCCTTTTCGCCGAACACGATGGCCGTGGCGGGCTCGGCAGGATTGCCGTAAATCTTGTCCCAGGTGGGATGATAGGTGCTGGCGATGCAGTGCTGCTTGAAGACGGGATCGGTCTGGGCATCTTCTTCGGCGAACGGGTTCTTGTCGATCCCGTAATGCTCCAGGAACTGCTGCGCTTTCATGCTCTTGGCATCCTGCTCGTCGGTTCTTGCGGACGATGTATCGGGCACGTAGCTCTTTCCCGGCGGGCGGCCTGTAGGGGCAGCCGGTCAGGAAAGGGACTCATGGAGGACGTGGGCCTGCGGCGAAAGGGGGGATCCGCATTCGTGCGGCTGCCCCTTGGTCGGCATCGACGAGCCCCCCCCTGCAAGCGGTCGAGCGGCCGCGGGGCCGCCTGCCTAAGGACGCCGCCTCCGCGGCCACGCTGCCGGCCGGTTTCGGCTCGGCGCAGGTTGGAAGGCTCCACACAGGGCACGGGGAACGCGCATCGACGGACGGCATTATGGAGGGTAACGGGGAGGCTGTAAACCGTTGCCGCTGTTGGCCGTGGCCGCCTGCACGCCGCCGCGACGGTATTTCGCTGTAGCACCATTTCGCGGGCCACGCTATGCTTCCCAGCCCCGCCGTGGGAATCCCTCCTGGTCATCCTTCCTACCTAAAGCACGGCTGAACGGAATCCCGACGATGCGCACCGTGGAACTGCTCGAGGCTGCCATGACCGCCGCCCGTCAGGCAGGCTATAAGATCCGCATGGAGTGTCTGGGCGATACGTCTGGTGGAGCGTGCCAGATCAAGGGGCAAAAGCTACTGTTCATCGACCCGGCAACCTCGCCGGCCGAACAGTTGGAGCAGGTGATCGCCGCCCTCCAGGGCGATCCCAAAGTGCTCCAGTTGCCGATGCCGATCAAGCTGCAAGAACTGCTGGTCTTCCGCCGCTCGGCTTAAGACGTCACCGCCGGCAACGCCTGTCGGCAACGACCAACGGCAATCGAACCAACGCACAAGCAGCGTGGCTCCGGGCAATCCATTTGCCGGGCCGCGCTGTTTTTTATTTCAAGAACCGCTTGCGCACGTTGGCCAGGCTTTGCACGGCCGGCTTCACGCGATCTTGCCCATCGAGCAGGCCGCTATGCGGGAAGTGGTGCGGCTCGGCATCGCGATACTGGTTCCACACCACGGCTTGAACCATCGGCTTGGCGATCAAGAGCGGCACGTAGCGTTCAATCCAGGCTTGCTGCGCCGTGGGGCTCCAGCCCTCGGGCACGGCGGCCGGCAGCGGGGCAGCCTCGCCGTTGGCGTGCGGATCTTCGCCCGATGCACTCGGGAACGACAGAAAGATGTGCAGCGGCGCCCCGACCCAACTCCACATGTCGATCATCTGGCTCACGTCGAGCAGGTCGCGGGTGGAGCTGCCGCCGGGATAGTAGCCCAGGTTGATTTCCAGCCCGATCGCGGCGATGCCCAGCCCGGCCCGCACCAGCGTATCGGCCAGGTAGATCGGCGGGTCGGCCGCCTCGCGATTCATGTATTCCGCCCAGGGCTGGTCGAACGAAAGCGTGATGGGCGTTTCCGGATCGATGCGGCGGGTAGTTTGAATCACCTGCACGGCCAGCCGCAGTTTTTCTTCTTGCGAGAGCCCCAGGGCAGTGCCCACGTTCAGCCGGGCGGCACATTGCCACCAATGCACCTGGCCGCGGTAGTGTTCGACGGTCTGTTCGACGAACTTGGTGCTGCACTTCAACAAGTCGTCGTATTCGCCTTCAAACAAGAAGAGCCAGTCCGGCAGGAGCAAGTCGTCGAACGAGAGCAACGGACCGGCGTAGACCGGCACGCCTTCCTCGCGGCACCAGGCGATGATCGCATCGCTTTCGCTGTAGTTTTCGCTGCCTTCGCTGGGCTCGATTTTCCGCCAGACCAGCGGCACCTGTACCAGGTTAAACGCCCGCTTGATGATGCGGTCGGTCACGTTCACCGCAAAGGGGCTGTGCCCCACGTTGATGCCGAGCCGCGTTTCCAACCGCGAGCTATGACGCATCCGGGCGGCCACGGCTTGTTCGGTGTAGAGCATGCCCAAGCGCTGGGCGGCAGTCATCGAATCGGCCAACGACGACTCGGCAAATTGGGCAGCCAGTTCCGGCTCGTCGGCGGCTTTGGTGGCAGCCTGGACAAACCGCATCATCGCCTGGGCGATCAGGTCGTGCAGCTCCTGGGGAACCGCCAGGCCGATCGCCATCCAGTCGTTGAGCTGGTTGCGAACCTGGTTGAGCTTGCCCCGTGCGAGTTCGAGCTGAAGGTGATAAGGCCGGTCGCGTTCCACGATCCAGGCCGTGGAAACCATGATTTCGCCGTGGCCTTCCACCACCCACGGCAGGCTGAAATAGCCCGAATCCGAGACACCGCGTTCCACCACCAGACCATCGTCCGTGACCTGCGTGCGGCTTTGCCAATGAAAGCGATCGCGGCCGGAGAAGCATGCCCGGGCTGCCTGATCCGGCCCTACCCGGCCAGGGGGAAAGACTTGGAAACGGATTACGCCCATCAAATCCTCGGCCGGGGTGGCCTTTGGAACGCGCTCACATCAATCGGCGGAGTTCAATCAGGCGAGTCTACCGGAGGCTGCGCAGCCGTTCAAGCGAGCCCCCGCCTGCGGCACAGCCACCTCTATCACCATAAAACGGCAACTAGTTAGGACACAATGGGAAAGTAACGCCTCGGCCGCTAAGACCTTCTGAATCCAGCCGCCTCGCAGGCCAGCAAGGCCCCCGCCCCAGTGGCAGGTTCTACCGGGGCGGTTGCACCTGCTCGAAGCTGCAGCCGGCAAGCTCGCGTTGACGCAAGTTTTGGGCGATTTTAGTATTAGGATAAATGGGGGCAACTGCGCCGTCTTTGCCGACGGCCCGCTCGTGCGGCCTGTCAGCACCTCATTCCGCGGAGTCCATTGGCCATGCAACCCGAATCGGCCGAATCCATGCGCAGGCGGCTGCCGGCCTGGGGCGTCTCCGTGCTGTTCCACGCGGCGCTGATCGTCATGTTGGGGCTCACACTCAAGTTCGCCCCCAAGAGCATCTCGGGCGAAGAAGTCCGCGAGATTGCCGGTGAAGTCGTCCTCAAACACGAAGGGCCTGAAGGCGAGTACTTCGAAGGCCGCGAAACCACCAACACGCTCGATACCATCGCGGAATCTGCCTCGCCGGTGGGGGCATTGAGCGATCAGGCGCCTCTGCAACCCAGCCTGGAACTTCCCAACCGGGCGTTTGGAGTCGCGGCATCTGAAACGGCGGGCAGCGGCACTGGCCGAGGGCTGACCGACGGCGTAAGCCAGCCGCGCGGGCCGACCGGCGGTGGTGCCAAGACCAGCGTGTTTGGGATCGATAGCGAAGGCTTCAGCTTCGTCTACGTGTTCGACCGCTCGGCCAGCATGGCTAGCCCCAGCAATCTGCCGCTCAACGCGGCCAAGGCGGAGTTGCGGGCCAGCCTCAACCGGCTGGAGGACATCCACCAGTTCCAGATCATCTTCTACAACGACCGGCCCACGGTGTTTAACCCCACCGGCGTGCCGGGCAAGCTGTCGTTCGCCAACGAACGCAACAAGCTGATGGCCGGGCGGTTCATCGACTCGATCACGGCCGACGGCGCCACCAACCACTTTGACGCGTTGCGGATGGCCCTGCGGCTGGAGCCCGACGTTATCTACTTCCTCACCGACGCCGAAAAGGAAGATGCCCTGAGCGATTCGCAGTTGGCGCAGATTCGCGCGTCCAACCGCGCCGGCACCACGATCCACTGCATCAAATTTGGCCATCACGATACGCCCAGCCAGTACGAGTACCTTGCCAAGCTGGCGGAGCAGAACGGCGGGCGGTTCACCTACGTCAACGTCCGGACGCTGAGGGAACCATGACCTGCCCAACTTCCTATGTGCAAGGATGGCTTTGCCGTGTTTGGCGGCCAGCGCGGTTGATCGCCATCGCCGCGCTGCTGATGGGCGCCGCTCCGGCACTGGCACAAGACGTGGTGTACTACGGCGAGGACTTCAGCCGCTGCACCAGGCTGCAAGGCGGCGTGATCGACTACAACGGCCAGGAGCTGGTGCTCTCCATTCCCGGCGGCATGGAACGCCGCTTCCCTTCCGCGGGCGTGCTCAAGATCGAAACCAAACGCACGCCGCAACAGGAAGAAGGCGACCGGCTGTTTGCCCAGGGCAAATGGCAACAAGCCCTGCGGGCCTACATGGCTGCCGAAACACAAGAAACCCGGGCTTGGGTGCGTCGTGAACTCATGGCACAGGTGGTCTGGTGCCACCACTATCTGGACCAGGATCATTTGGCCGGCGAACATTTCTTGGCGCTGTTGGCCAGCGATCCCAAGACACCTTATTTCGACTGCATCCCGCTGGCATGGATCACGCGAGAAGTTTCGCCCACGCTCGAAGCCAGGGCACTGCAGTGGCTGCAGAATCCCAACACGGTTGCTCAACTGCTGGGATCCAGCCACTTGCTGGGCACCTCGCAGCGTGGTCAAGCCATCGAGCGGCTGCGGCAACTGCGGTTTGATGGCGATCCTCGCGTCGCGGCGCTGGCCCGGTGTCAACTATGGCGAGCACAATCGCCGATCAACGCCAGCACGATCGCCGAATGGGAAAAGACGCTGGCCAGCGTGCCGGAATCGCTTCGGGCTGGCCCTTATTTTGTGATGGCGTCGGGCTATTCGCGGCAGGTGCAGCCCGAGTCCGCCGCGTTGACCTATCTCAAGGTTCCGGTGCTGTTCCCCAAGGCGAGGCGGCTGGCGGCTCGATCCCTGGCCGAGGCCGCCCAGGAAGCCATACGCTTGGGTCGTGAAGACGACGCGCGCCTCATGCAGCGCGAGATCATCGAAAAGTACCCCGACTCGCCCGAGGCAACCGAGGCCGCACGGCTGCTGCGAACACGGGGCGATTCGTAACCGCCCCCCATTAGCCGTTACCGGCAAGAGGGGCCTTACCGGCCCGGGCATGATGGCCCGGAGCTTGTCGCCAGAGCCAACAATCCCAAGGAGGTTCGGTGTTGAAACTGCTTATGTCAGGCGGCCTGGCTCGCGTGTTCTGGCTTCTGGCCGCGCTGCTGATTGTGATGTTGCCGGCCAGCTTGTGGAGCCAGGCGGTCGGCCAGGATGGCCCAGGCACCCCGGCTGCGCAGGCCGCGACCGATGGCCAGGCCGTGGAGACACCGCCGCCCGACGTGCCGGAGTCGTTCTTCGACATTCTGGCAGCCAGCGGCGTGGTGGGCCTGCTCATCATCCTGCTGTCCGTGGCGGTGGTGGCGCTGGTGATCGAGCACCTGATGACCATCCGCAGCTCGGTCCTGTTGCCGCGAGGTCTGGCCGACGAAGTGGTCGAAGCCCTCAAGGCCGGCAACGTGCCGGCGGCGGTACAGCGTTGCAAGCTGCAGCCGAGCTTGTTGTCGTCGATCGTGCTGGCCGGTCTTACCGAGCCCGATGGCAAATGGTCGTCGCGCGAGAAAGCCATGGAAGACGCGGCGGCCGCCGAATCGGCCCGGCTGTACCGCAAGATCGAATACTTGGCGGTGATCGGCAACATCGCGCCGATGCTTGGCCTGCTGGGCACGGTGATGGGGATGATGCTCTCATTTCGCACGGTGGCCAGTGCCCAGGGCGTGGCCCGGCCGGAAGACCTGGCCGGCGGCATCTACCTGGCCCTGGTGACCACGGTCGAAGGGCTTGTGGTGGCGATTCCGGCGCTGCTGGCGTTTGCGTACTTCCGCAACCAGATCGACCGGCTGGTGGCCGAAGCCGCCGTGGCCGCCACCAGCATTTTCGCTCCGTTCCGCCGCGCGGCTCGGTCGGGCGAAAGGGATAGCTGATGCGTGCTCCCACGCAGGTGGGCCGTCGCCCCATCGGCTTCAACATGACGCCGATGATCGACATCGTGTTTCTGCTGCTGATCTTCTACCTGGTGTCCAACACCATGCAGCGCGATCAGCAGGAGCGCGGTGTCACTCCGCCCGCATCGACCATCGGCCAGCCCCAGGCTTCAGATGGCAGGTTCGTGGTGTTCAACGTATTTGCCGACGGCCGTATCCGCGTGGCCGGGCTCGACGTGGCCCAGGCCGGGCTGGTCCCGCTGCTTCAGGTCGAGAACCAGAAGGCCGGCGGACGGTTAAAGGTGCGCATCCGCGGCGACCGCAACGTCCAGTACCGGCACGTGGAGCCGATCCTGTTGGCGTGCGCCCAGACCGGCGTGTGGGACGTGGTGTTCGCCGTGACACGGCCCGGTGCGGTGCCCGGCAATTGAGGCGTCGTTGGGCTACGATGCCGCGGCCACCTGCGAGCAGCCAGGGCGAACTCACAAAACGTGGAATAAGGTTTTTCGTGCAGCTGTTTCCGTGAGCGGTTGGTAACGACATGAGGCTACCGGCACACCAGGACGCCAATCGCGGACGGTTCGAGGTGGAGATGACGCCGATGATCGACGTCGTCTTTCTGCTGCTGATCTACTTTGTATGCACGGCGAGCTTCCAGCCGCTGGAACAGTCGCTACTGACACCCCTGGCGGTGCCTGTCGGCGGCGCCAGCGTCGAACCGGTAGACGTCGAGATCGATGATTTTGAGCCGATCGTCGTACGGGCCCAGGCGAACGATGCCGGGCAGGTTAGCTGGTTGATTGGCGAAGCCCCCTGTGCGAACCTGGCGCAGGTCCAAGCCACCCTGGCGGCGTTGTACGAAATCCATAGCGAGCTGCCGGTCATCCTCGATATCGATGGGCTGGTGCCGCTGGGCGACGTGGTCGGCTTGTACGACGCCTGCTGGCTGGCCGGATATCGCAAGATCCAGTTTGCCACGTCGGTTCCCGTCCCCTCGCAGGCTGCGCCGTAGCAGAGGTTAACAGCCGCAACCAACCACCCTTTGTGCGCCATCGGGTCAAAGGCCGGCGGCGTCCATGCCCAATAGGTCGAAATGTCTGAACCGCAACCGGAACACCAGCCGCCCCATTCGCCCTTTGATCCGGCCCACGATCAGCATGTTGATCCGCTGGCTGCATACGTGGGCGAATATCCCCCTCCCCCACCGCCCAGCGAAGCCGATCTTGAGCGCATGCGGGTGGTGGAATTCTTTCAACGCCTGCTGGCGCTGACGCCTAAACCGTGGGTGTCGCGCGTGCTGATGGTAGCCATTGCCGCCTGGTTCGGGTTCATGGCGGTGGCCGGCGTCGACGTGCTCAATCCCGACAGTAACGAACTGATCGCCTATGGCGCGAACTTCGGCCCGGACACGCTCTCCGGCCAATGGTGGCGGCTGGTCTCATGTATGTTCGTGCATATCGGGCTGATGCATCTGGGTGTGAACCTGTGGGCCTTGTATGCGATCGGCCCATTGGTCGAGCGCATGCTGGGGCACGTCGGCTACTTGCTGCTGTACTTCCTCAGCGGTGCGCTGGCCAGTTTTGCCAGTGTCTGGTTCAGCCCTCTGGTGGTTTCAGCCGGAGCATCGGGGGCGATTTTTGGCCTCGTGGGCGGCCTGTTGGGCTTTCTGGTCCGCAGCCGCCATAGCGTGCCGACCTCATCCTTCCGCGGCTTGCGCAATCAACTGGTGATGTTGATTGTCTTGAATATCGCGTTGGGCTTTTCGATGAACGGCATCGACAACGCGGCCCACCTGGGCGGCCTGGCCAGCGGTTTTGTCCTGGGATTAGTCCTCGGCCAACCGATCGATGAGAACACGCGCGTTCGCCGCCACTGGCACAACCTGGCGGCGTTGCTTGTCGGTGGTGGCGTACTCACCGGCCTTGTACTGTTTGTCGCGCCGCCGGCTCCACCCAACGTACTGGGAGCAGTGACCGAGTTTGAACGGCACGAGCGGAGCTACCTGGACCACGTCCAGAAGCTGCACGAAGACCTCAACGCGGGCCGCATCAGCGATGCCCAATTTGCTGAGTCGCTGCAGCGCGACGTGATCGAGCCCTACCAGGTGCTGCACGATGCGCTGACGGGCGCGCGGCCCTACCTGAGCAGCCTGCCTGAGCAACAGCAGAAGGCGTACAACCACATCCTGCGATACGCCGATGCCCGGCTCAAAGCCTGGCGCGCGCTGCTGGAATGGTCACAAACGCAAGGATTGGATCAGATCGAGAAACTGATCCAGTACCGCAACCTGATGGAAGAAGGCAACCGCATCGCCACCGAGTCGGCACCGGAAGACGATCGCGAGCAGTAAGCCGCTTTGCGGCCTTCGTTAGGCGTCGGCCTTGGGGCCATTGGCGTCGGCATCCAGGTACGTCCAGCGATCGAACGTGGCCGCTTGCCCCACGTATTGGCCGGCTTCGTCGACCACGTTCCAGACGATCGCCCGTTCGATGCGGAAACGCCGCCCGGTGCTGCTGATGCGAATGCCCTGGTAGTCGTCGACGTAACCTTGCCGCGCGGTGCGTTCCAGCAGCCGCGCGCGCTCGTCGCGGTGCATGGGCTCGGCCGTTTCGCGGCTGGGCATCGAGCGCAGCGTGGCGGAATCCACTTCCCACAGTCGCAGCGCCGCCTGGTTGCCGTAGTTGATGATCGGGTCGGCTTCGCATCCGTGCGACACGACCACGGCCGGCCATTCGTCCAGCCGCCGGGCCTGCTCTTCCGGCGTGCCGTCGCGCGGAATCAGGTCATAGCCCATGTAGCGGCGAAACGAGTTCAGCAGCCGCTGCACGTGGGCTACATCGTCCGTGTTCTGCGAAGCGTGAGAATCTGCCATCGAAGCATGGAAACCTTCAAGCGGAGTGCGGCGTGTGCGCCGCGCAGTAATCTAAGCATCAAAACGCGGGCGGGCGCATCTTACAGGTCGAAAATCCCGCTGAGCCGTTTGTATTCGCCCTTCATCCAGCGAGGAATGTCGCTCTTGTACCAACGGCTGAAGCGGCTTTCGCTGGGGCCGCCCGGCAGGTTGGTATACGCCTCGTCCGTGCTCATATCGGTGGTGAAGTGATACGAGGGGGCGAACGTCGATTCGCGCCGGGCCACCCGCAGCAGGTGTCCCTGGAACGGCGTGGCAAAGCAGCCGCGCATCGGCAAATCGCCGCTGTGGAAGCCCAGCGCCCAGCCCACCCGTTGGCTCTCGAAGAACCGGTTGGTGAACGAGAACGCGTTGGTCTGTCCCCAGGGCGGTGTCGGTTCGTTCTCGAGGATGGTAGCCGCCCGCCGGATCAGCTCGCCCTTGTCGCGGCCGTGCAGCCACACCGATTCTTTCTGTTGCAGCAGCTTGTCAACCCGCGTGATCACCATGATCGAGAAGCCGGCCCGGCTGCACAGGTACACCATCCGCCGCCAGCCGATGCCGCCTTCCTTCTCCGGCTCCTGCCCGAACACTTCCAGCAAAACGCGGCGATACAGATTGTTGAACAGCGTGGCTTCCTCGCTCTCGGGGCTGTAATTGCAGTCCCATTGCGACAGCCGGCGTTTCACTTCGCCTTCGGGCAAGTGCGGCAGAAAGACGTTCAACAGGTCACGGGCTTGCAGACTGATGACGTCGTACTGCAACTCCTGCATGTCCTTAAGCGTGGCCTGCGGCAACTCGGCCAGCCGCTCGTCGATCCGCCGCTTGCGATAGTCGGGCACCGGGATGGTAACCAGCAGCGGCCCCTCGGGCGGGTTGAGCGCCTCGTTGGCCGTGGCGATGAAGCCCTCGGGCGGATCGTACACCCGCGGAAACAGGTCGGCCGGCAACCGGCCACGCCAGTGGTTGGCAGTATCCCAGGCAGGGATCGGCAACAGGCCGTGAATGTGTGGTGGCCGCCGCGGCACCCAGCCGGCGGCCTGCATGCCGATGTGGCCATCGCGGTCGGCGAAGGTCCAGCACAACGTGGGCTGAGGGCACTCGCGCACCAGGTCCATGGCTTCGGCAGCGGTGCGGATGTGCAGCAGCTTGCTCCAGGTGGCCACGCTGCGAGCCGTGCCGGTGTGCAGGCCCATGATGGCCATGTTCAGGTGCAGCCCTTCGCCAAGTTCATCGGGGTCGCAATCGAGCGTGCCGATGTCGTTGTCGAACGCCTGCAATTGGTAGGCATCGGCGCCCTTGATGATAATCGGTTCTTCGCGAACCTTGAAATCGTGCCACTGGTCGCCGCGGCGGTATTGCCAGCGCCCATCGACCTGGCGGCATTCCTCGATGAAGAAATCGGATGTATCGCCCTTCAGGTACGTCACGCCCCAGGCCAGGTCGTTGGTACGGCCCACGCCCATGATGGGGCAACCCGGCAGCGTGGCCCCAACAGCGTAGCGGTTGTCCCAGCGAAGCACGGCCTCGTACCAGATGGCCGGCAGGTGGTTCACTTCCAGGTGCGGGTCCGAAGCCAGGAGCGCCCCGCCCGTCGCGCTGCGTTTGGGGCTTACCGCCCAGGCGTTGCTGCCGGCCATGTACGGCAGGTCGGCCATCAGCTCCAGCGCCTCGTCGGAGAGCCGCCGGGCCATCTTCACCTTGCGCAGCAGGTCGAAGTCGGCGTCGTTGAGCAGTGGGCTGAACAGCTCGCGCATGCGGTCGTCGCGCACGCCGGCCTGAATCAGCTCAAGCAGCAGCTGCTCCTGCCGCAGTTGGCCGACCGCCAGGCCATTGAACGCCAGCAGCTTGCCCAGCAGCATCGACGACTGGGCATCCCAGGGCTCGATCTGAAACCGCGTCGCCCACATCGGCAGCGACCGCCCGGCCTGTTTCATGCCGTCGGTCACGCCCTGGCAGTAGGCGTCAAACTCGGCCCGCTCGGCGTCGCTGAGCGAGTCGACCTCGTCGTCCAGCCGCAGGTGCAATCCGACGCGGCGAAAAAAGCAGTCGGTTTCAAACAGCTCAGGCTTGTTGGCGATCAGTTCGCACGAGCGGCCGCTGGCCACGGCCCGAGCAAACAGAATCTGCGTGGTCCGGTCCATGGCGTGCATGTAGCCCAGCCCATACAGGACCGAGTGCCACGAATCGGCCACGATATGCGGTACGCCGTTGTCGTCCCGAGCCGCCAGGAAGGGACGGCGGTTGTACTTGATGCGTATGCGCTTCATCCTTGGCCGTGACAACAAGAGCGGGGCGGGGGCATGGGTCCGCGGGGCATGCGACTGCGGGCCGTACCTCCGCAGGCGGTGCGCGGCTGCCTGGGTCAGATTCTGCGTCAGTTTATCGCAGCCATAGCAACGTGGCGAGTCGGCATCACGGCGGTTTCAACCTGGCACTGCCTCAACCACCATCCATACGGCCGGCGCCCGGCACATACCCATGCGCATTGCGACGACCGATTTGCCCCACCGCGCCACCATAAGGTATCCTACAAGCAAGCAATTGGATCATCACTTGCCACTGGTCCGGGCAGCCAGTTCGGTCTGCCGTGGCGCTGCACCCCACCTCCTTGAGATTACGCAATGGAACACGACGATCTGGTGACCGTGTACACGCTCCAGGACTCGGTCAAAGCCGAGATTATCAGAAACTTCCTGGAAAGCGAGGGGATCAAGTGTCGGCTCGATGACCAGAACCAGGCAGGGTTTTCCGGCATTTTTGAGATCGGCATCCTGGTGCGGGCCGAGGACGCCGACCGCGCCTCCAAGCTCATCCACTCGCACCTGCACGAAGAGCGCGAATAAGCCGCCCTTGTTTCTGGATCACCAGGTCGCAGAGCCACCGCCGCGGGTCCCACGGGCCCGCGGCATGCTTAGCTGCCGAGCCGCCACGCACGGCCGTCGCGAGCCAAGAGTTCCGCAGCTTCCTTGGGGCCCCAAGTTCCGGCGGCGTAGTTGGGGAAGCTGCGCGGCGGCAGCGACTGCCACACGTCGAGGACTGGCGTAAGAATGTTCCACGCCGCATCCACGAAATCTTCCCGCTGAAACAGCGTGCCGTCGCCGATCATCGCGTCGTACAGCAGCGTTTCGTAGCCCGTCACCGGGTAGCTGCCAAACACCTCGTCGTTGCGGAACTGCATCTCCACCGGCTGGGTGCGGACGGTGATGCCGGGCAATTTCACCTGAAACCGCAGCGAGATGCCCTCCTGGGGCTGAATGTGCAGGATCAGCTCGTTGGTGGGCATGGCATCGACGTTCGTTTGCCGGAACAACGTCATCGGTGCCCGTTTGAAATGGACGGCCACTTCGGTGGTGCGTTCCGGCAGACATTTGCCGGTGCGGATGTAGAACGGCACGCCCTCCCACCGCCAGCTTTCGATCTGTAGCCGCAGGGCGGCGAACGTTTCGATCGGCGAATCGGGACGCACGCCTTCGGACTCGCGATAGCCGGGCACCTTCTTTCCGTCCACGGTGCCGGGCCCATACTGTCCCCGTACGGCATGGATCAGTACTTCGTCCTCGCGCATGGGGCGGATCGCCCGGAGCACCTTGGCTTTTTCGTCGCGCACGGCATCGGCGTCGAACGAGATGGGCGACTCCATCGCCACTAGCGCCAAAACCTGAAAGATGTGGTTGGGCACCATGTCGCGCAGCGCGCCGGCGTGATCGTAATAGGACGCCCGATGCTCAACGCCCACCGTCTCTGCCACAGTGATTTGAACGTGATCGATGTATCGGCGGTTCCAGATCGGCTCAAAGATGCCGTTGGCGAACCGGAACACCATCAGGTTCTGCACCGTCTCCTTGCCCAGGTAATGATCGATACGGAAAATCTGCGACTCGTCCAGGCAGCGGGCCAGACGGCGGTTCAGCTCCCGGGCCGAGGCCAGATCGTGCCCAAAAGGTTTCTCGATCACCACCCGCCGCCAGTTCGCCGGTTTGCCATTCTCGCGGGTTTCGGTCGTAAGCCCGGCCGCCGCCAGTTGCTCGGCAATCGATCCGAAAAACCGCGGGGGCGTCGCCAGATAGAACAGATAATTGCCGGCGGTGCCGCACTTGGCATCGACCTCGGCCAGTAACTGCTTGAGCTGTTGATAGGCCGCGGGATTCTCGAAATCGCCCTGCTGGAAGAACAAACGTCCCTTAGCTAATTCATCCCACCGCGCCGGATTGAATCCGGGGCTGGCCATCTGGTGGACGCCCTGCGAAATGGTTTTCGCAAAGCTGTCCGTATCGAGCTTGTCGAAGGCGAAGCCCACCACGGCAAACTGCTCCGGCAGCAGCTTGCGGTCCGCCAGGTTGCACAGCGACGGTAACAGCTTTCGCTGGGTCAGATCGCCGGTCGCCCCGAAAATCACCATCGCACACGGACCAGGAGGCGCGGGGGCATCGGCAAACATCTTGGCTTCGGTGCTCATTTTTGAGTCCTTTGTGCGCGTGATGCAGGAGCGAAACTAGCGCGAGGGCAGCAGAGCGATGCGGTCGCCCGCCGCGTGAATATGGCTCGTCGGCACGTCATCCGCAATCGCCGCTTACGACACCGCCTTGGCAGCAGTGTACGTGTTCTGAAGCAGCATGGCGATGGTCAGCGGGCCAACTCCGCCGGGAACGGGTGTGATCCAACTGGCAACCTCGCTGACAGGGCCAAACGCCACGTCGCCCACCAGGCCGGCGTCGGTCCGGTTGATGCCCACGTCGACCACGGCAGCACCAGGCTTGACCATATCGGCGGTGATCATTTCCGGCCGGCCAACCGCGGCAATCAGGATATCGGCCTGCCGCGTGATCTCGGCCAGGTTGCTTGAACGGCTGTGGCACACGGTCACGGTTGCGTCGCCGCCTGGCCCGCGGCCCAACAGCATGTTGGCCAGCGGCTTGCCGACGATCTCGCTGCGGCCCACCACCACCGCGTGCTTGCCGGCCGTTTCGATCCCGTAATGCAGCAGCAGCCGCTGCACGCCGGCCGGCGTGCACGGCAGATACCGCGGCCGCCCTTGCACCATGAGGCCGACGTTCACCGGATGGAAACAATCGACGTCCTTGCTGGGGTCGACGTGATCCAACACCCGCGTGGTATCGATCCCCTTAGGGAGCGGCAACTGCACCAGGATGCCGTGCACCGCCGGATCGGCATTGAGCCGATCCAACAGCGTGAGCAGTTCCGCTTCGCTCGTGTCGGCAGGCAGGCGATGCAGTTGGCTATCCATGCCGGCCTGTTCGCAGGCACGGCGTTTGTTGCGCACGTAGACTTCGCTGGCCGGGTCGTCGCCTACCAACACCGCGGCCAGGCAGGGCGTGGGACCTCCCTGGGCGCGAAGCTGCGCCACTTGCTCGGCCGTTTCACGCCGCAGTTCGGCGGCCAAGGCTTTACCATCGAGAATATTCGCCGTCACGCTGATCTCTCTTTCCATCCGTGAAGGGCGATGCGCGCCGCCCCGCTTGGATTCACAGCAAAAACTCTAGCATCCCCGCCGCAATCAATCCGTGCAACGCCAGGCACGCATAAATGCCGGCCATGGTGTCGTCGATCATGATGCCCAGCCCGGGCGGTCGCAACCGCTCAAGCTGCCGGGCGGGCGGCGGTTTGGTGATATCGAAGATGCGATGCAGCACAAAGCCCATCGCCAACAGGGCAATCACGCGGCTGGGCGGACCACTCTGCAGGTCGACCAGGGTAAATACGATCGGCATGCTGGCGATCTCGTCGAAAACCACCGCCCCGGGGTCTTTGCGGCCCAAGGCTTCAGCAGCTCGCCCGCAGATGGGAATCCCGATCAGCAGCAGGCCGACCACCGCCGCCAGTTGCCAGCCGGGATGCAATTGGCCCAGCCCCCAGGCCAGCGGCACGCCCCAAAGGGCGCCGACCGTACCGGGCAGATAACGCGAAAAGCCCAACCCAAAACCGCAAGCCACCCACACGATGGCCCGTCCCAACGGCGTCGTTGGAGGATGGCCTTGAGGTGCGGCAGGTTCGGCGGCTGGGGGCACGGACGCGGTCATGCCCGGCATGCTAGCAATCGCCCCGCCCAGCGACAATGGTGGAAAGCAACGCCAGCAGGAGAACGCGTTGCGCCGTTCGAGCTCAGGCTGTCAACGATGGCCATACCCAACACCGCGACGCCCACCAGGTTGCCAAGCTGGACCTACACCGCCTGAACGCGGAACCTGGCGACGCTCTGCGCGAAGATTCCCAATTCCCACAGGCGACGGACAATCGTCGCTTGGATCAGCACCAGGAACAGCAGCAAGATCCCAAAGGCAATCGGACCGGCGATCTTAAAGCTGGCGGGGAAGAAGTAGGCCACGCCCGCCAACCCCAGCAGGATGGCAATGGTCCCGCACGTCGACAGCGACCGATGGCCGGAGAAGGCATCGGTTACTCGCACCTTTTCTTTGGCGTCAGCGTTTTGAAGTTCCGTTCGCTTAAGAAGCGGTTCGGTGCGATCGTCACCCAATAGACAACAAAACCAATGACAAAGTACGTATCTGGTCTGATGCGTCGCGTACCGCTGCCCAAGCGGAGAACCAATCGCAGCCACCTCGCGGCCTGAACCGGCTACACCGCCACAGGATGGTGTTCCCGGGGTCGGTCGAATCCTCTAAGAGTCCTAGCTACGGTACGCATCCTTGTCGCCCGGTTGAACGAATAGCTCGGCGACGTGCGAAGAGATTCGGCCCCAGGTGTGCTTCACCTAGGACCGCAATGTTGCGTGACAGCCGAATCAGAAACGGCCCACTAGACTATCCGCCGGGCAGCTCCCAGCAGACACCGCGCACAAAGACCGCTTGTCGCCCACTGGAGCGAGCGATTGGCCCTAACGGCCACCATCAACGTGACGACGAACGCCAGCAGGGCCAGGCCAGTCAACAGCCACAGCAGGGCGTTGCGGCCGTACCGCAACAGCGCGACGAGGCCACCCATCAACGCCGCCACAGCAGCCAAGCTACGCCAGGGCTCATGGACGCGAAATGTTCGGTGCATTCCGTTCGTTCCCATGTTGCAGCCCCTATAGGAACAACCGGCATAACCTCCCCCAAATTACCACATTTGAGGGGAGCCACCAAGACGTTTCTTCGGGCTGACAGGCCGAACAGCTTGAGCCGGTAATGGGAAAGCCGCCTGTGGCGAGACCATGCCACTTGGCGGACTACCATTTCAATCGCAAACAGCCTGCGGTTGTTATCCAGAAAGTTGTCTTCTTACTTTGCGTTCGCCGCAGCCAGCGTTGAGCGCAGTGCTGTTACCTGGATGAATCGTGTGCGCAGCCGCCCCCCAACTTCCTGCCCACCGCATCTGTAGGTGCATCGCCTTCGCGCGCACGCTATCATGCGGTTCTGCCCGACGGATGGGGGGACGAGCTACGCCGTGTCACGCTGGTCCCAGCGGATTTTGCGAAGCACCTGTTGAGCAGCGTGCTCCCTCGCTTGCCGCTGTCAGGCCGGTGATACCGCGTACGGTGTACTTCTGGAGAGACTGCCGCCATGCTCGCCGTGCTGCAAAACGTGGATTACGCCGTCTTGATCGGTTACATGGCGGCGATGTTGGCGATGGGCGTTTGGTTTTCGCGTTACCAGGAATCCGACGACGATTACTTCCTGGGCGGCCGTAAGATGCCCTGGTTCGCCGTGGGGCTAAGCGTCATCGCATCGCTACTGTCGAGCCTGACGTATCTCTCCGAACCGGGCGAAGTGTGGAACTCAGGCGTCACGCAGTTCTTCGGCAAGATGCTGGCGATTCCGCTGGAGATGGCATTCGTCATCATCTTCATCGTACCGTTCATGATGCGGTTCCGCTTCACCAGCGCGTACGAATACTTGGAGTACCGCTTCAGCCGCAACGTCCGCACGCTGGGCGTGATCCTGTTTGTGGCCATGGCCGTGCTGTGGATGGGCTTTGTGGTGTTCCTTTCGTCGCGGGCCCTGGCCGAAGTGATGCGCGTCAATCTGCTGGTGGTGATCCTCTCCGTAGGCATCGTCTCCACCATTTACACCTATATGGGCGGACTGAAAGCCGTGGTCTGGACCGACGTGATCCAGGTTCTGTTTCTGCTGGGCGGCGGCCTGTTTGCCATCGGGTATGTCGCCTGGACCACCGGCACCTGGCTGCCGCAGTGGTACGAAGCCGCCGGCCAATGGCTGCAGCTTGCCCCAGCCGCCAACCTGGCTGCCGGTCAGAGCCGCCCCGAGCCCGCGGCCTTCTTCGACAGTAGCCCCTTTGTGCGTTCGACGATTATCACCGTGGCCATCAGCATGTCAGTCTGGCACATCTGCACGCACGCCGGCAATCAGATGACACTTCAGCGTTACTTCAGCACCAAAGACCTGAAGGCGGCTCGCCGCAGCTTTATCACCGGCAGTCTGGCCGGCGTGGTGCTCAACCTGATGCTGCTGGTGGTCGGGATGGCGATGTTGTACTTCTACTTCTCCCAGGCCACGATCACGGCCAATGGAACCATCGACATTCCCTTGGACGGCAACCTCGACGAGCTCAAGCGCCGCGACCGCGACCTGATCTTTGCCACCTTCGCCACCGAGCGACTACCGGCCGGGCTGGGCGGAGCCATCATGGCCGCTCTGTTGGCCGCCGCCATGTCGAGCATCGACTCCGGCATCAACTCGATCGCGACGGTGATCTCGGTGGAGATCAAACGGCACCAGCAGACCGAGGACGCCATACTGCACACGCACACGGCCGCGCAGAGTCACGTGAAAGAAGCCCGCTGGATCACGCTGGCCTGCGGGCTATTCATCACCGTGGCCGCCTACAGCTTGAGCTTTCTGCCCGAGAAGTGGGGCGCCGTCGACGCCATGCCGCGCACGTTCAACGCCATCACACCAGCCATGGGGGGGCTGTTCCTGGTCGCGTGTTCATGCCGCGTGTGGGCGCCAAGCCCATGATCATCGGCATCATCCTAAGCCTGGCGACCAGCATCAGCCTCGGCTACTTCACTGAGATTGGCCACTGGCTGCAGAGCAAGAGCTGGCTGCCGGGCATCGGCTATACCAGCCCCAACATCGCATTGCTTGGCGGCACCGTCACCGGCACCGCCCGCGCGCTCACGCAGGTGCCCGGCATCAGCTTCGCCTGGATTATGCCGTGCTCGCTGACCGTACTGATGGTTTCAGCGTGGCTGCTAAGCTTTGTCTTTCCCAATCGCAAGGATTTGGCGGGCCTGACTTGGCAGACCCGAAAGCAGCCCTGCCATCTGGTGGCCGATGAGGCGTAAGCCGATGCTGCCGCGGCGCCTCAGCTCAGACAGCTTTCCATGGTTTCTTGCAGATGCTCCGGCAAGAACGGCTTGGCGATGAAGTCGTAGGCACCTTTGCGAATGGCTTCGGCAATCAGCTTGGTCTGGTTGACCGCGCTGATCATCACCACCTTGGCGTTGGGATCAATCTCCCGGATGCCAACCAGGCCGTAGATGCCATCGTAATCCGGCATCACCACGTCCATGGTGACGGCGTCGGGCCGCGTCTGACGAAACTGTTCGATCGCCTGCTGACCGTCGGACGCCTCGCCGGCGACCTCCCATCCGACGTCCTTCAACGTTTCGGCCACCATCCGCCGCATCAACAGCGAGTCGTCGCAAATCAGCACACGCTTGGGCATCACGGCACCTGTATGAATCGGAACGTCTAACCGCTCGCCCGGCAGTCGTCGCCAAGCCGACGGCTGCACAAGTCTACGACATTGTCGTATCCCCTTGTGGAAAATCGGTTAGCCGAAACCGCCTGTATTTAAGGTCGCTCCACAACGTGTTTATCGATTGTGCGGGGCAAGGCTCCCCCCTTGAGGGAAAAGCAACGGCGCTTTTCACCGATCCAACTCAAGACGCGGCAGCCGTGGCGTCCCAAACTCGCGGGCTTGCATTCGAGCCTACCCCCAGTTTTGGCTATGCTGAGCGTGCCCAATGTTACCCCGGAAGACGCCCCTTTCCGTACAAGCCCAGGTGGCACACCGTGTCGCAAGCCCTTCCCCCAATCGATCAATCGCAGCGGTGGTATCAAGGCATCAGCCGGTATCAATGGCTGGTGCTGGTCATTGCTTCGTTGGGCTGGGTGTTCGACATCTTCGAAGGCCAGATCTTCGTGGCCGCCGAGCGCGAAGTGAGCGCCAGCCTGCTGCCGGCCTCCGCCGCTGAAGGCGATAAGGAGCTGTTCAAGAACGCCTCGTTTGCGGTGTTTCTGCTGGGCGGGGCGTTGGGCGGCGTGTTCTTCGGCTACCTGAGCGACCGCATCGGCCGCACCCGAACCATGATCATCACGATCCTGGTCTATTCGATGTTCACGTTCGTTTCCGCGCTGGCGATGCAGCCCTGGCATATGCTGGTGTGCCGGTTCCTGGTGGCGATGGGCGTCGGCGGCGAATGGGCGGTGGCCAGTGCCCTGGTCGCCGAGGTGTTTCCCAAAAGGGCACGCGCCTGGTCGCTGGCCATCTTTCATGCATCCAGCGTGCTGGGTACCTTGCTGGCCGCGCTGGCTGGAGCGTTCCTGGTGGTGAACCCGGCCTTGGGTGGCCCCGGCGTCCGCTGGCGCTGGGCGTTCGTGGTCGGCGTGCTGCCGGCGCTCTTGGTGCTCTGGATTCGCATGAGCCTCAAAGAGCCTGAGGAGTGGAAGCACGCCAAGGCGCAAGCCGCCGAAGGAACCGGCCCCCAGATGGGCCGGCTGGTCGAGTTGTTTCAAGGCACGCTCCTGCGGCACACGTTTGTTGGTTTGACGCTGGCCGCCGTCGGCCTGGCCACGTTCTGGGGAGTACACGTCAACGGCAAGAACCTGCTGATGCGCACCGCCGAGGCCGAGGTCCTCCAGGGCATCGCCAAGCTGCCCGATGATCAGCGTCAATCCGTCCTGGCGAATCTGCGGCAAAAACTTGCTCCAAGCACGCCGGACAGCGAGGTAACGGGCACGGCCAATCAACAGCCGCGTGGCAACCAGCCTGATGCCGAGCATGCCGCCCAACTGTTTGACCGTGTGGCAGCCGAACTGCCACAGCGCAGCTTTGCCAATATCGCGGCGCAGCTCACCTCCGAAGCCAGCCCTATGCAGCGGAAACAGGTCTCCCAGGATCTACAGCAGGTGAAGAACGTACTGCTCGACGTGGATCGCCAGTCGATCAAGCGTTGGGAAATGCTCGGCATGATCCTGGTGACCATCGGTGGCGGCGTTGGGCTGGTCGCCTTTGGCCCGATCAGCGAACGCCTGGGACGCCGCGGAGCCTTCCTCTTTTACCACCTGGGTGGGCTGGGCATTTCGCTGCTGCTGTTCCTGGGGCTGGCCGGAGAGTCGGCCACCGTCATCGGCACGGCGCTGCCGGTGTTCGGCTTTCTCACACTGGGCATGCACGCCGGCTATGCCGTGTACTTTCCGGAGCTTTTCCCCACACGGTTGCGAGGAACCGGCGGCGGCTTCTGCTTCAATGGCGGCCGCGTGGTGGCAGCCCCGATTCTCTTCCTCGCCGGTTGGATGCAAAGCGATTGGGGCTTTTCGCTCAACGGCGCATCAGCACTGCTGAGCCTGCTGTTCCTGCTCGGCGTGCTCGTGCTGCTGATCGCCCCGGAGACGCGAGGCCAAGACCTGCCCGAGTGATGACGCCCCCCGCCCGGTGCCGTCTGTGCACTAGGCTCAGCCGTTCTCAACAAAGGCCGGCGTGTCGGGATACGTCGCCAGTTCCAGGTGATGCCCGTCGGGATCGCGGAAGAACAACTGGTGCAGGTTACGGTCCTCAATCAGGTTCTCACGGAACTCGATGCCGGCCTCCACCAGCCGCTGCCGGGCAGCCTGGAGGTCGTCCACGTGGAAGGCCACGTGATTGGCCCGGGTGATGATTTCGCCCTGCGGATCGGGCGCGGAGGGGTGCTCAATCAGGTGGATCTGCACGCCGTAGTTGTAGAGCCAGGCTCCAGCGAAGTTGAAATTGGGCCGCTCGATTTCGCGGAAGCCCATGATTTCGCAGTAGAACTTTCGGCTTTCGGCCAGCCGCTTGGTCTGCAGGCTGATATGGTGTACGGCGCGGATCGGGAGTGGTTGCATGCTATACGCGGTTCATCGTTAGGCGTTCAATAGGTCTCCTCCGGCGATTCTAACCATTTCCATTCCGGCACGGAATGACTCTCCGGCCCCCCAGGCCGAAGGTATGGCCCATCGAGGGCAATTGCACAGCTGACGGCCTTGGCATACAAACAGGCCATGGCAAAACGCCGTCCTCCCGGCCCGCGCAGCGGCATCTTCGGATTGGCCACTTACCGCCAGGTACGAGCTGATTACCTGGCGATTTCGCGCGCGCTCGCGGCGAAGTACGGCGACGCCGTCTATTACCGCCTGGGCCCGATCCCCTGCTTCCAGTTCACCCATCCTGACCAGGCTCACGAGGTGCTGGTCAAGCATTGGCGGTCGTTCCAGAAGACACAGCGTCTGCGGCAGGTGCTGGGCAAGTGGAACGGACGGGGCCTATTGCTCAACGAGGGCGATAGCTGGGCCCGGCAACGGAGGATGGTGCAATCGGCCTTCCATCCGCGCCGCGTGCAGAGTTACGGCCGGCTATTTGTCGATCACGCCTGCCATTTGGCCAACCGCTGCGCAGGGCATACCGTCGACCTGGCCGAGGAGTTCAGCCGCCTCACGTTTGCCACCACGGCCGAAGCGTTGTTCGGTGCCGAAGTCTCCTCCATTGCCGACACGTTCCGCACCCACGTTCAGCGGCTCCAGGTGATCGGCACGCAGATGTTGGGCGACCCGATCATCTGGCCGCTCTGGATGCCCACGCGTCGGAACCGCCAACTGCTGCCTTCGATCCGGTTCCTGGACGAACTGGTGAACCGCTTTGTCACCGAGCGGCGTGAAAGCGGCGAGGACCGTGGCGACCTGCTTTCCGTCCTGCTCACGGCGATCGATGAAGAAGGTGAAGGCGGCACGATGACCAACCGGCAAGCCCGCGACGAAGCGGTGAACCTGCTGTTGGGCGGCAACGAAACCACCGCCACGGCGCTTACCTGGACAGCGCATCTGCTTGCCCAGCATCCCAACGTCCAAGACCAGGTCGCCCAGGAAGTCCGCGACGTTTTGAACGGCGGCAGGGCCACGGCCGAACATGCCTCGGTGCTGCCGCTGACCACGGCAGCCTTGAAGGAGGCCATGCGGCTTTATCCGCCGGTTTACCTCCTGACCCGCGAGGCTGTCGAACCGGTCGAGATCGGCGGTTACCTGGTTCCCAAGGGAGCGAATGTCGTCCTGCTGCCGGCCATCATGCACCGCGACGCACGCTGGTTTGATCGGCCCGACGAATTTTGCCCGGAGCGTTTCCTCACCGACGAAAGCGAAATTCTGCGCCGGGCGTACATCCCGTTTGGAGCCGGCCCCCGGGCATGCATCGGCGCCGGCTTTGCCATGCTCGAATGCGTGCTGGTGCTGGCCACGCTGCTGGCGCGCTGCCGCCTGGTGCCCGAGGGCACGGTCCAGGTGGAGGCCGAAGCGCAGATTTCGCTGCATCCTCGCGGCGGCTTGCCCATGCGGCTGGAGCCGCGCTAGCCGCAGGCCTTTGCCACCTCGTGATCGGCTCACAACCGAAACATCTGCCCCTGAGCCAGGCAATCGCACAACCGGCCGTACACCTCGTGCAAGTGCCGGCGATCAGGGTTGGTGCCCAGGGCACGGACGATGCGGCGTGCAAGTGGCCCTTCATCCACAATGGTTTGCAAGGCCTCCGCCGTGGCCGGCTCCAGTTTGCGCGGCGTCGCCGTTGCTTCAAGCAGATACTGCCATAGCTCGCCGGCCGTGAGCGGCTGCTTCAGCCCCCAGATCGCCAAGTACTCAGGGCTATCCAGCACCACCTGGTCGCCGGCCTGGGCCGTCGCCAAGAGCAGGCGATGCAGCTCGCGGGTATCGACGGCCTGCTGCTGCGGAAGTGGGGCGAACTGCTCGGCCACCAGGGCCTGAAGCACGCAGATTTCAGCCTGCACAATTGCCAGGTCGGCGGCCGGACATTCCTGCACGTCGACCACGCGGATCTCGATCGTACCGCGGTCAAATCGGGCGATCGCGCCCCGTGCGTTCGCCCATTCAAACTGCAAAATACCGTCCGGATCATGCGGGGCCAGGTCGGCATATATCCGCTGCAAGATCTCCTGCTCGTACGCGGAACGCGTGTAGCACGGCTCAGGCACAACGAAGCCCGATACCGATGGCACCTTGCGGGCGTTGCCCCGGTACACCTCCAGCCGGGTATCGAGCATGCCGGTAGTTACGCCTTCGACCACCGGGCTGCTGGCCGCCAGCGCCGGCAGGATCGGCAATAGCAAGCGGATGGCGGCGTGCAACCGGCCGAACTGCTCATCACCTGCAAACGGCAGGTTCAAATGGGCACTTTGCAGGTTGGCCCAGCCGTGACCACGGCAATCGAAGATTCGGTCAAACGCCTGGTACACCGGGCTGTAATCGTGCGGCCAGAGCCGCATTTCGCGCTCAGGGTCCATCCAGGGATGCATGGCCGTGGGCATCAGCCGCGCGCCCTGCGGCGCAAGCAGCTCGTTTATCCGCCGCACGTTCTCTTGAAAAGCCGCCGCCAATCCAGCAGGCGAATGGGCCGGCTCGGTGGTCTTGAGCTCGATCACGTGCAGGGCCAGTTCGTTCGACCACGAAATGGCGTCCTGCTCCCACTCGCCCACGTATTCGCCGGCCACGGCGTACATTACGCGGTCGGTGATCGGCCGCACATCGAGCGTATCGGCCGCCACGATCATGTATTCCAGTTCGACTCCCAAGGCTTCGAACAGCTGCAGCGCCGGGCGATGGTTCATAGAAAGCGGGCTCCCAGCTTGCGCTGCTCGATGCGATTGAGGAATACCTGCATGATGCGGCGATACAGTTCGTCGCCCAGGATGCTGTCTTCTTCACCCGAGTCGATGGTCGGGTTATCGTTGACTTCGATCACGTAAAAGTTGTCGTCCGACTGCTTCACGTCCACGCCATACAAGCCGTCGCCGATGAAGTTCGCCGCCTTGAGCGCGACGGCCACGGCCTTCTTGGGTGCCAACTCCACCGGGATCGTTTCCACGGCCCCGTAGTCGGCCTTCTTCCCCTGGTCGTTGTGCTTGATGATCTGCCAGTGGTTACGGGCCATGTGGTACTTGCAGGCGTACAGCGGCCGCTGATCGAGCACGCCGATCCGCCAGTCGAACGTGGTCGGCAAGAACTCCTGGGCTATCACCAGGTCGGAATCGGTCAGCATCCGCCGCAGTTCGGCCTCCAGCTCGATCACGTTGTTGGCCTTGGACACGCCCGCGGAGAACGCGCTGTCGGGCCGCTTGAGCACCATCGGAAACCCGATTTCCTCGCGCAGTTGCTCCACGTTGTCCTTATGGACCACCATGGTCTTGGGCGTGGGGATCTTGTGACGGGCCGCAAGCTCGGCCAGGTAGACCTTGTTGGTGCAACGAAGGATGGACACCGGGTCGTCGATCACCACTAGCCCTTCGTTGGCTGCGCGGCGGCTGAACCGGTACGTGTGATGGTTGACCGCGGTGGTTTCGCGGATGAACAGAGCATCGAACTCCGCCAGGCGACCAAAGTCGTCCTTCTCGATCAGTTCGGCCCGCATGCCCAGCAGCTCGGCCGCCTTGATGAACTTCTGCAACGCCTTCGTGTGCGAAGGCGGCTCGGGATCATCGGGCCGGTAGAGAATCGCCAGGTCGTACCGCGGAGCCGCCTTCTTCTTGATCCGGCTGCCGCGACCGGCGAAATGCTGGGCGGCCACCTCAACCACGAACTCGCGATGGCTCTCGGGAATATCGTTGGCCGCGATCGTCGAAACGCGCTGCAGTTCCCATTTCTTGTCCCGCACAAAGTGAGCCCGCAACAACGGCGACTCGAACAGCGCAAAGAGCTGCCGGCTCAGCCGATCGTAGCGTTTGGCCAGGTTGCGGCCAAAATACACGCTGAGCGTGAAGCGGTCCGACTGGATGCGGCTTAAGCTCTGCTGTATCAGGTCCTCCAGCTCGCTGGAAACGTACCGCATCATCGCCTGGCTTTTGAGGTCCTCGATCGTGGTCACGCTGGGGCGTGGCTTATGGCCTCGGGCTTCGGCCAGCAGCGAAACGTAGTACCCGGTGGTCTGGTAACGGTACGAGCGGCAGAGATTGAAAACCTTGATCGACCGCAGATCGCTGTACTGCGGCTTGGTGAGATAGCTGCGGGCGTCAACGACCTCCACGCCGGGGATATTAAAGGGCCATTTTCGTGGATCATTGACCACGATCAGGATCGCCACGAATGCCTCCTTGGCCACGTGGGCAGGGGTTAGCAGGTGCAGTCCTGGCGGCTGATAGTTCCGCGCCGAACGGGCACGCCGCGAAAGCGCACCGGCGACCGGCTGGACCGGTACCTTAGTTGGTTCATGATGGCTCGAATGTTCTGCCTGCGGCACGGCCGGCCGCGCGTGCGTTCCCGGACAACTAGCTCAATGCGCGTGGTGATTGAGCGGCGGGGATGGCTGCGGCGGCTCGTGATTGACGCGGCGCTGCTGTTCTGCTCGCGTGGGAACCGACTTGGGCGCCGGCTCCAAGATCAGCAGATTGGCGTCGTAAGTAAGTGTTCCCAACAGAATTGCGCAGACCACGCGGTCGACATCCACTTCGTAGTAGTGGTCCAGTGGCGCAATTGGGTTGGGCAAGTAGGGATCGGCAATGCGGACCGTTTTGCTATCACGGTCGTAACCGCACAGCACGACAAAGTGTCCTTGCGGGACGCCGCGAATGTCGTCCGGTTCGCAACGCGGTCCGAACTCGCGCGGGGCCCGGTACAGAAACGTCGAACTGAGGCCCGCGAGGATGGGGATGCCCCGGTTGAGATAGCGGCGGATCAAGCCACGGGTCAGGTCCTCCATCAGGACCTTGCCGCCCAGCCGGACAAACTCCAGGTAGGCCTGGCAGGCAAGGATCAACTTGGGATCGGTTTTCACGGCCATCTGGGCCGTGAGCTTTTCGACCAGCGGCGCCGATCCGGCGAAAAACCACGACGGATCAAACACCTTCAGATTGTAGGTGAACACCGTGGCGCGATAGCCACGGCTCAGAGCGTGGCACCCCAGCAGCGGCGCCAAGGTGCCGCCTTCCTCCAGCGCCACGCAATCGTTGATGACCTGCTGCAGCGGCAAGTGATCCCCAAAATAGCCGTACACGGCGTGCAGGCAGGTAGGCCCGCAAGTGGTGTCATCGGGCTGGGGTTGTATTTCAAGATGAACCCCTTCCATTTGAAATCCTCGCTGCAGGCGTTCTTGCCGGGCCGGTGATTCTCGCCAAGCTCCCACCGCCTTGCAGCCGGATGAGCATTGCTTGCGCCACTTGCGTCCTATTTGTGATTCAGCCGTGCGGCCGAAGGATTGTCAAGCTAATGCCGGCGCGGAATGTGGAACCGGTACCGCCGTAATCAACAAGCGCGACAAGCGGCTTCACCCTTCAAACAGTGCCCGGAGCCGCTCCAGCCCTTGCCGGGCCACTTCCAGCGGCGGCTGTTCCCAGAGCTCGCGATTGAACAGTTCCAGGCTCACCGTGCCGTCGTAGCCGCGAGCCTTGAGATGGCTGACTTCCGCCGCCAAGTCGGCCACGCCGTCGCCTGGCATCACGCGGTCGGGATCGGTCTGCTGCCCGGCCGGCTTGTCGCGGCCCCCGTCGCTGACGTGGTAATGGCTGATCCGCTCCAGCGGGATCTCCGCGAGCTGGGCTACCGCGCTGTTCGTGTTGAAATTGTGGAACGAATCCAACAGCAGCGTGGCGTCGCCGTCGTCGATCGTCCGAACCACTTGCCAGGCATCGGCCAACGACCGGGCCGAAGCGAAAAAGCTGATGTACTCAAACGTGGGTTTCACGCCCACCTCGCGTCCGATCGCCGACAGGTCACAATAGCGATCGCGAAGCTGCTCCAGCGGGCACACCTCGCGGGGCGGCGTAGCCACGATGTACGGCGAACGAAACCGGGCCGCCAGCTCCATCCGCCGCCGGCACTCGCCCAGGGCCAGTTCGTACTCCGAACCGACGGGTTCGCCCCAGTTGCGCATGGCGATCATGCAGGGCACGATCAGACCATAATCGGCCAGGGCGTGCTCGACATCGCGCGCTTCGCCTCCGCGGCCGATGTACTCATAGATGTCATTGATCCACAGCTCGACGCCCTGATAGCCGGCCTCCGCGGCGATGCGAATTTTGTCGATGAGCGGGCACGGCCGAATGGTGCTGGTATTGAGACAGTACGTAGGCATCGACGGCTCCCGGCGGCATCAATCCACAATCAACCCACAATCAGCGCATATTCCTAGCGCCAACTGCCGTGATTGTACTGCCTGGCCGTACCGCCGGGGCGGTGTTACTCGCCGTTGCCGCGGTTGAGATGCTGCCGCAGGTAGCGAGCCCGCTCGATATTGCGGTCGGCCGAATCCAGCTCGCCGCCGCTGAGCTTTTGCAGGTGAGCGGGCTGCGTATAGATGAAGAGCTTGTTGACGGTGGGGATTTCCACCTCTTTGATCAGCCCCATGTTGACGCCCATGCGCACGCTTGAGAGCAGGTGCATGGTTTCCTCGGAGCTGATGGTCTGCGCGGTGCGCAGGATACCGAACGCCCGGCTGATGCGGTCGTGCAGCTTTTCGTGCCCGTCGTTGAGCAGGAACTCGCGGGCTTTGCGTTCGTAGTCGATGATCGTCGGAACGACGTCGCCCACCTGCTTGAGCAGTTCTTCCTCGCTGCGGCCCAGCGTCACCTGGTTGGAGATCTGGTAGAAGTCGCCGGCAGGCTGTGACCCCTCGCCGTACAGACCGCGGACCGCCAGGTTGATCTTCTGCAGGCTGCGGAACATCTTGTCGATCTGCCGCGCCAATACCAGGGCCGGCAAATGCAGCATCACGCTCACCCGCATGCCGGTGCCCACGTTGGTCGGGCAGGCCGTCAGGTAACCCAGCTGCCGGCTGTAGGCATAGGTGATGTGCTGCTCGATCTCGTCGTCGATCCGGTTGATCTGTTCCCAGGCGCCGGCCAGGTCAAAGCCGCTGTGCATGACCTGGATGCGCAGATGATCCTCCTCGTTGATCATCAGGCTGGCCTGTTCACTCAGATCGATGGCCACGCCCCGCGCGCCGTCGGCCTCGGCGTGCTCGCGGCTGATCAGTTGCCGCTCGACCAGGAACTGCCGGTCCAAGCCGGGCAGGCTGGCCACGTCGACATACATCAGGTTGCTCGCACCGGGCATGCTCAACACGGTGTCGCGCAGACGACGTTCGATCTCCTGGCGATCGGTCGGAGTGCAGCGATTGATGAACGGGTAGTCGGCCAGGTTCCGAGCAAGGCGGATCCGGCTGCTGATGACAATGTCCGACTCGGGCCCGGAGCCGCGCAGCCACTCTCCGCTGCTCCGCGCCAAATCGTCTAGTTGGATTGTCATGACGCCACCCGAATCCCTACCACGGTCCAGCGGTCGCGGGGGAACGCCCGCCGGGGCCGCTGCCGGTGAACCAATCAGTCACGGGGCCGCTGGGCGCGGGCCGCCTGTTGAATATTACGCATCTGGTCACGCAGTTGGCTTGCGCGCTCGTACTCTTCGTGGGCGACGGCCTCCTGCATCTCTTTGCGCAGGCGGATCAGCGTCGTCTGTTCGCTGGAGTCCAGCGGGCCGAACTTGGGCTGCTTGCCGGCGTGCACGTTCTCGCCGTGGATGTTCAGCAGCAGCGGCTCAAGCTCTTCCGCGAAGCACACATAATCGTGCGGACACCCCAGCCGCCCCCCCTTGCGGAACTCGTAAAACGAGATGCCGCACATGGGGCAAACCTGCCGGTCCAGCTCGGCCAACTGTTCGGCGGTACTGGACACAGCCAACTGCTGGGCCAAGGCTCCCGCCAGACTGCCCATTCCGGGCCCCGAAGCTGCCCCCGAGGTCAGAAACTGATGGGCGCAATCCTCACATAGGTGGAGTTCCTCGGGGGTTCCGCCGGTCAGCTCGGTGATGTGGAAGGTCGCCGGTTTCTCGCACTTCTGGCATTTCATGGCAGTTTCCGTTCCGAGCCAGCGGGGGGCACCCCAGCGTGCCTACTCCACCCACCTTTCGACCTAGGGGCCTGTCATTGCAAGCCTTGCGCCCAGGGGATTCTAGCAGTCCCCCATAGCCTGTCAAGGCGGGCAACCGGCGGCAAACTGGAAGTTAAATCATTATCTGACCAAGAGATAGCACGCGAGAAAATCGTCCCAGGCGTGCTAGCAATGCCACCGCTGCCGCGCGCACTCACTGGCGGATTGGGCGGCTAGGGGAGGTCACGCGCTGACCACGATCGCCCCCACCATGGAGGCAGAACCTCCCCCACGTCGGAGTTCCAGTGCCAAGGGACGCGGCGTCTCCGGCCTAGGCCACCCCCAGTTCCATCAAGGTGATGGGCGAGTGGTTGCCCAGGTATTTGCCATCCTTGAGCGGCCGGCCGTTCCCGTTGCTGCCGCGCGAGGTGGAGACCACCACCAGTCGCTGGCCGCTGGGATGAAGGGCCACGCTGTGGCAGTTCTGGATGGAGTTGGGGGCCACCAAGAAGGGCTGGGCTTCGCCGGGCACCGTGAACGATAGCCGCCCCGAGCCCGGCGTGCCGCTGGTTACGGAAATGAGGAAGCCCTCGTCGTGCAGGATCACTTCGTGGGCGTAGCACTCGTTCTTGGGGCCGAGCACCACCTTGTGAAGCTGCTTGCCGCTAGCCCAATCAAACAGCAGCACGCACGGTTCGCCCTGCACCGTGCCGCCGCCCGTGGGAATCGTGCCGCCGGCAGCCAGGGTCTTGCCTTCGCGATCGAATGCCAGGCAGCGGACACCGCCCACATCCTGGAGCCGGGAGAGCATGTAGAAGATGCCGGCATCGAACGTGCGCACCTGCTCGCCATCGGCCAGGTTGGTTTCGACCACGTGGCCCAGGAGATCGCCCCACACCAGGTGTTCGCCCGAGGGGTGAAACGCCACGGAGCACACCGGATGCGGCCGGCGGGGAAGCTCACGGACCTTCTTGCCGTCGGCGGCCTTCCAGATGCGCACGTACCCGTCGCTGCCGCAGGTGGCCAAGAGGTTGCCGTCGGGCGAAATCGCCAGGCATTGGATCCAGCCGTCGTGGGCCTCGGCGATGGCCCAGGCAGGCTGCGGCATTTCCGCCTGGCTGTCCCACGCCTGAAGTTTGCCCCAGGAGTCGGCCGAATACGCCATCGCCTGCTCGGGATGGCAGACCAGGCCCGTCACCCAGCCGCCGTGGCCGCCCACGGCTTGCAGCTCCGTCGGCTCGCCCTCGCCCAGCCGCCAGCGATGCACGCGTCCGTCGAAGCCGGCGGTGAGCAGCAACTGGCCGTCGCTGCTGAAGCGGGCCAGCGTCATTTGCGTTTCGGGGACCGAGAGGACGGTTTGTTCCTTGAGCCGGTAGCGCTTGAGCAGTGATTCGTTCACGCCAGCACCTCTTGAATCTCGTGGCATTCGTCGTGGGCGATCGGGAGCGGCTGCCCGGCGTTGTCGTACTCCACGCGGTGTGAGTCGATCCCCAGGGCGTGGAACCAGGTATGGAACATGTGGCCGATATCGTGTTCGTCGCCTTCGACCCAGGTGCCCTGCTGGTTGGTCTTGCCGACGACCACGCCCCGCTTGAGGCCCGTTCCGCCCATCACCACGCTCCAGGCCTCGGGCCAGTGATCGCGGCCAATGTGACCGTTGATCCGCGGCGTGCGGCCGAACTCCGACATCATGATCAGCAGCGTGTGTTCCCACATGCCGCGGTCGACGAGATCATCGACCAGGGCCGCCAAAGCCTGATCGACCTTGGGCACCAGGCTTTGATGGCCGTTGAAATTATCGCCGTGGGTGTCCCAGCCGTACGAATTGATTTTGACGAACGTCACCCCGGCCTCCGCGAACCGCCGGCCAATCAGCATGTGCCGCCCGAACTCGGTGCGGCCATAACGGTCCCACTCCTTGTCGGGCACTTTCGATTCGTCGAACAGGTCCATCCGCCGCATCAGGGCCGAAGCCATGTCGTACACGTAGCTGTTGGCTTCGTTCGATTGCGGGCGGCGGTTGCGGGCATAGCGCTCATTGATCATTCGCCGCAGGGCGTTGCGTTCTTCGTCGTCTCGCTGCGAGAGCTTGGGATGCCGCAGCAGATTCTCAGGCGGCTTGCCATCGCCCAGGGCCAAGGCCCCGTATTTGGCTCCGAGGAAACCGGCATCCTGATCGATGAACCCGCCGCCGCCAGGCTTCACCCAGATGTAAGGCGGCAGGCCGCTGTCGCCGGGCCCCAGCAGCTTGGCCACGGCCGAACCAAAGTACGGGTACGTGACGCCGCGGTTCTTGGGGTCGCCTCGTTGAATCCGGGCCACGCCGGCCGAGTGCGAGTTGTCCTTGGTGCATAGGCTACGGACCAACACCATGTGGTGCATCCGCTTGGCCATCTGCGGCATCAACTCGCTGATATGCAGGCCCGGCACGCTGGTGGGAATCGCCCGGAACGGACCGCCAAACTGAGTGCCGGGCTTGGGATCCCAACTTTCAAGCTGGCTGAGGCCGCCATCCAGCCAGATGAAGATCACCTGCTTTTGCTGCTTCTTCAGCTCTTGAGCCAGCATGGGCTGGGCCAGCGTGCCCAAGCCTAGCCCGGCCGCCGCGGCACCGGCCAAACCTCCCAACACCTGGCGGCGCGAAAGGCGGTGTTCCCAAGGCTTACACAGCGACGATGCTTTCATGGCACCAACTTTCCCAGGGGGAAGAAAGATTCATCGCGGCCGGCTCCGCGGCCCGCATGCTCGGCAGTTGCCCAGCGACTAGTGGTTCAAGCAGAACTCCGTCGAGGCCAGCAAGGCCCACGCCAGATTTTTGACGGCCTGCAGACGATCATCAGCCCGCTGGGCGAGATACTCGGCCACCATCGCCTGTTCCTCAGGCGTAGGCCGCCGCCCCAAAACCGACAGGTAGGCTTCCTCGGCCACGGCGGCCGCATCGGGCGCGGCCATCAGCCGAGCGGTCAGGTTGCCCGGCCGCGGCTCCAGCAACGTGATCACGGAGTCGTCGTTGGAAAGGAACAATGCGGCCTTCACCGACGGCTTGAACTCCACCTCCGGCTCCATCGCCGGATTGGCAAACGCCTTTTCAAACTTCTGTTGCAACACGTTGAGCTTGGGCAGTGGGTCCACCTTCGCTTCGCCCTTGGCTTCGGTCTGCCCTGCCCCCGTCAGCCCAGGCAATTTGGCCGCTTCGCCACCGGCAATGGCGGCGAGGTTGCCGGTCGCCTGCAGCACGCTCCACGTCAACTGCTCGGCCGAAAGCGGCTTCTCCTGCGCCACGGCGAACGATTCAGGCGGAATGTTCACGCCCTCGGGCATCGTGCCGCCGCGCTGGTAGGTCTTGGTCAACAGCAGTTCGCGGACGAACCACCGAATGTCGTAGTCATGGGCGGCCAGCTCGTTGGCCAGCAGGGCCAGCAGTTCCGGGTGCGAGGGCGGATTGTCCGAGTGCGACAGGTCCAGCGGTTCTACAAGCCCACGGCCCATCACCGTCCACCACAAGCGATTGGCCGCGTTAAGCCGGAAATTGGGGCTTTCCGGAGCCTGCTCGGCCAACACGCGGCGAGGGCTGAACTTGGGCACGCCCGGATGCTTCTTCTTGGGATCGGGCGGCACCGCGTACTCTTCGCCCTTGGGAAACTCCGGGATGGAGACTTCTTGTAAACCCGGCACCTTGGGGCCAATCGCCATCGGCACGTTGTCAAAGACCGAAGAAAACTCCAACTTGGCCGTCAGCGGTTTTTCCACCAGCCGGATGCGATTGCCGTCCTTGAAGTTGGCGGTGCCTGAGATCAACAGGAACAGGCCTTTGTAGTCGGGCTGCTTGTAGTCATCGATGAACAGGTGGTTGTGGCAGTTGGCGCATTGCAAATCAACGCCAAAGAACAACCGTCCCACGTCGCGTGCCAGGCCGTCGTAATCCACGGGGTTCTGGCCGTAGCTCTCCAGCCGCTTGGTGTACCAGAACTCCACACCCAACCGGCTGTCGTCGTCGCCCGGATCGCCAGCCAGGATCTCCCGCGCCATCTGATCCCAGGGCTTGTTGGCCGCGAACGATTCTTCCAGGTATTTGTTCCATTCCGGGCTGCTGCCGCGGCGCTCCATCAACATCACGTTAAACAGCTCGCGCATGCGGCGAGGGTAGGCTTCACTGGCCAGCAGTTGATCGATGAGTCTGGCTCGCTTGTCCGGCGACTGGTCGGTCAGGAAAGCTCGCACATCATCGGCCGAAGGCACCACGCCCGTAAGGTCGAGATACAACCGCCGGACAAAGGTTTCGTCGTCGGCAAGCTTGAGCACCTGGTCGGGCGTTACGCCCTGGGGAAGAAATCGCGGCAGGGCAGCTTCAATAGCCGCGTCGATCCGCTCGTGCAGGGGCGTTTCTGCCCGGCCCGTGCCAGGCGTTATCGCAAGAGATACCACCGCCAGTGCGGTGAACCAGCCCCAGGACTCCAGGCGGTGCCTGAATGCCCCATTCCATGTCAGCAGACCAAGCATGAACGTCTCCGGCGGGCGGCGTGTACGCATGATGGGGGGTGGAGCTATCTTAACAGCGCGCATTGATCGGTCCAAAGGCTATTTGGCACCAGGAGGGCGCTGGTTACGCCGCGAGCCGGCTTCGCTTTGCCCTCCGGGCGACTTCGTATAGCCCCCCTGCCGCCCACCAGCCCACAGGTCGAAAGCCGGGCGCATCGTGCAGCTTTCGTTGGTATAGTCAATGTTTAGGACGAACCGGACGAGGCCGCCGCGGCTGCCACTGCGGGCGGCTTGGTGTTCCATCTTCCCGACCGGAGTAAGACGTCATGAGTGTGAGCCGCCGCCAGTTCTTGCATACCTCGGCCGGAGCCGCCGCCGCGGCTTCCTTGGCATTGACCGCCCAACAGCGCGCGATCGCCCGCAGCGCGAACGAAACCATCGTGGTGGGCGTGATGGGCGTGAACGGACGAGGCACGGCGCTGGCCAAGGAGTTCGCCAGCACGCCCGGCGCCCGCATCGCGTACATTTGCGACGTGGACGAACGGGCCATCGAAAAATGCCTCAAGTCCATCTCCAATCTGCAGGCGGAAGCCCCCAAGGGCGTGTCCGATTTCCGTAAGATCCTCGACGACAAGTCGATCGACGCCCTGGTGTGCGCCGCCCCCAACCACTGGCACGGTCCGGCCACCATCCTGGGCTGCACCGCCGGCAAGCACGTGTACGTCGAGAAGCCCTGCTCGCACAACCCGCGTGAAGGCGAGCTGATGATCGAAGCCGCCCGCAAGTACAACCGCGTGGTGACGATGGGCAACCAGCGGCGGAGCTATTCCGGCATTCAAGAGGCCATGAACGAGCTAAGCCGCGGCATCATCGGCGACGTGCATTACTCGCGCAGCTGGTACGCCAGCCTGCGGGGTTCGATCGGTACCGGCAAGGAAGTTCCGGTGCCCAGCTACCTGAACTACGACCTGTGGCAAGGCCCGGCTCCGGAGCGGCCGTTCGTCGACAACCTGATCCACTACAACTGGCACTGGCGGTGGCACTGGGGCAACGGCGAGCTGGGCAACAACGGTGTCCACTCCATCGACCTGTCGCGCTGGGGGCTGGGCGTCGATTTCCCGATCGAAGTTTCGTCGACCGGCGGCCGCTTCTACTTCCAGGACGACCAGGAAACGCCCGACACGCAGGTGGTCACCTTCAAGTTCCCGGATGGAAAGATGATCATCTGGGACGGCCAAAGCTGTAACCGCCACGGCTGCGACCGCACCAATTTTGGCGCCAGCTTCCACGGCTCCGAAGGTTCGCTGTACCTCACCGCCAACGGCTACGAGGTCTACGACCGGGCCAACAAACTGGTCCGCGAAAGCAAGGGCACCGGCGGTGAAACCCACGTGCAGAACTTCCTCAACTGCATCCGCTCCGGCGAGCGTCCCAACTCCGATATTGAGGAAGCCCACAAGAGCACGCTCTTGTGCCACCTCGGCAACATCGCCTACCGCAAGGGCCGCACGCTCAAGTGCAATCCCGAGAATGGCCACATCGTCGGCGACGAAGATGCCATGCAACTTTGGAGCCGCGAATACCGCAAAGGCTGGGAGCCGAAGGTTTAACACATAGCGATGCGGCCTCGCGCATCACGCTTGATCGCGACAGGCGATTGCGGCGGGTCGCAGAGAGGCAATCGCAATCAAACGCGGGCACGCTTTTTGAATGATGCCCGCCATGCCGATTACGCCCTGGGGCTGGCCGCCACCTTCACCTGGCGGCCAGCCAACCAGGCGATGGCTCGTTCGATGACGCCCGCGGCGTTCTCCGCCGCGTTCTCTGGGGCGTCTTGGCTTGGTAGTACCTCGCGCAGCACGCGGTACTTGCCCTGCTGGAGCGTTTGCTCCAGAGCCTGCAATTGTTCCGCGACGCGGTGCAGAAACGCCGCCTGCTCGTCGTCGGTCAAGTCGTGCCGCAGCAGTTGCGTTTCCTGCTCGGTGCGGTTGCGGCGAAGTGAGGCAAGCCGACCTTTCTCGGCCTTGTACAGCAGGCCGTTGACGTACGCCCGGCGCAACTCACCGGCCGGGTTAAAGTGGTACGCCTCGTCGGGCGAGAAATAGAAGCTGGCCCCACCCTCGCGGCGAAAGCCGAGCACCAGGGGTTCCTCGCTGCCTTCGACGGCGATTTCGGCCCTGGCGACCAGCGTCTTGGCCTCGGCCAGCAGGTCTTCGCGATCTTGTTCGAATCGGGCCATGGGTTTGGCGATCCCCTCTGTGGATCTTCAGGTGGTATCCTCGAGGCTGGCGCCGTCGGCCGACGCCGCACCCACCACCGCCCGGCGTGCCAGCAGGTCATCGAACAGCCCCCACCCGGCAGCCAGGATGGTACCGGTGAGCATGCAGCCGAAGGTGTACAACGCCGGTGCCACGGCCACGGCCTTTCCGCCCGAAGCCGCAAACAGGCTCACGGCCAGCGTGCTCCCCAGCCCGGCGTTCTGCATGCCGATCTCAAGCGTTAACGCCCGCCGCATCGACCGATCGAGCCGCAAGGCAAGTGCGCCAACGTACCCTGCCGCATACCCGACCATGTTCAATAGCAGCAACACGGTAGGCAGCAGCCAGGTGACCTTCTCCACGCGGTCCCGGTTGAGCGCCACCACCACGGCAATGATCCACAAGATGGTAAGGTTGGCGATCGTGCCGCCGACAGCGCGGAGCACACGTCGGTACCGCATCAAGAAGCCTCCCACCACGTAGCCCGCCACCACCGGCAACACTACCGTCCAGGTGAGTGTCTTCAGCGTTTCCCAGAAGGGAAGCTCGACCGTTTTCCCCAGCGTAAGCCACAGGGCAGCCGGCACCACCAGCGGCGAGAGCATCGTGGCCGAGGTCGTCAGGCTCACCGAGTAGCTGACATTGCCGCGGGCCATAAGCGTCAGCACGTTGGAAGCCATCGCTCCCGGCACGCATCCGGCGAGGATCACGCCCACGTAGTCGGCCCCGGACAGCCCAAATGCGGTTGCCAGGCCCCAGGCGGTAAGTGGCATCGCCGTGTACTGGATCGCCGTGCCGGAGAGCACCGCCGGCCAGCGTCGGGCGACCTGCACCAGTTCATCGCGGGGCAGCAGCATCCCGATGATGAACATGGTGAAAGCAAACGACGGCAGCAACCAGCCCTGCGTCGCTACAAACGGGTCGAACGTGAACCACCGGTCCCACTGGTACGCCGCCCATGAGGATAAGCACAGCAGCGGCAGGATCAGGCGGTCGAGCATGGGAGGGTGGGCCAGGGTGGCGCTAATGGTTTAAGAGGCGAAGCTGCGGCTGCTGCGCGGGAGCTTACCTGGCGGCGGTTGCCGCGGGTGCGGGCGGTTTGCGCGCCGGCGGAGGAGTGGGCGACTTGCGCAGCCCCCAGCCCACGCCTATCACCACCGCGCCCAAGGCGGCCACGACTAGCGAGGCGATTCCCCAGTAGCCCCGGGCAGCCAGGCGGCGTCGGTACTCGCGGACTTCAAAACTGTCGATGTACCGCAGCCCACTCTGCACCTCGTTCCAGGCCCGGTACAGCTCACCAAATGGCGAGTCGACGCTGAGCGGTGTAGGCGGCTTGTACTCGCCACCGCTGGGAGGCGGCGGCGTCACCGTGAGCAGCCACAAGCCGAGCACCAGGAAACCGGCCAGGATCACCCCGCCGACGGTCATCAGCGCCTGCGGCACTCCCCATTTGCGCTGGGTTTCTTCGGGAGCCTCGGTGGCAACGCGTTCCAACTGAGACAGACCGCGAATGGTGGGCACATCGAGCGACGTACCGCACTTGGGACATGGCACGCTGAGACCGGCCTGGCTGATATCGACAATCGTCGAACCGCCACAATCATCCTTGGTGCAAGGGAGTCGGTATTGGCTCATGGCTTGATCTGTTGCGAACGAGTATGGCGAGCGATTGCGTCCCGGTGCCGCCTGCGAACCACCACCATCAGGCCGGAGGTGCCCCCGAACCCGGCGAGGTCCACCACGGCAGCGTAATGCCGCCGTCGATCCGCAGCATACTACCTGTAATATACTCACTCGCCGGATCGCAGAGGAAAACCACCCCGCGGCCGATCTCGGCCGGCGTCCCCAACCGGTGCATCGGCAGCCGGGCGGCCGATTGGGCGATCTGTTCCTCGGTAAAAAACTTGCGTTCTCCCGGCGTGTCGATCCAGCCGGGGTGGATGATGTTCACCCGGATGCCGTAGCTCACCAGTTCGATGGCCGCCGTGCGGGCCATATGATCCACCGCCGCCTTGGAGAGGTTATACGCCATGGCCGTGGGAACCGGCACCTCGGCGTGGGGCGAGCTGATCGTCACGATCGAACCGCGCACACCCCGGTGGATCATGCTGTTGGCAGCCGCCCGCAGCACGTAGAAGGTGCCCCACATGGTGACGTCGACCGTCCGGCGAAACCCGTCCATGTTAGCGGTGTGGAACGGTTCGCGGTCGCTGTACGCGGCGTTGGTCACGGCGATGTCGAGCCCACCGCCCCGGGCCACGGTTTCTTCCACCACGGCCTCGACGGCTGCCTGGTCGGTCACGTCGCATGGCACCGCAAAGGCGTTCCCGCCGGCGGCTTCGATCAATCGGACGGTTTCTTGCAGGTCGGGCGAGGTCGGCAGATCGTTCACGGCCACCTTGGCACCGGCTTCGGCCAGGGCCAGTGCGATGCCTCGGCCAATCCCTCGACCGGCGCCGGTCACCAGCGCCACCTGCCCCGCCAACACCTTTGCGCCCGGCGTGTGTTCCTGCGACATAAACTCCGTACCTGTCAGCTAGACCACGAGAAGGGGGATGCCGGCGGTCTTCCCAGACGCAACCGCCAACGTGGGTCTAAGTTAAACGAACCCAAGGCACTTGCCTATCGGGCTGTTGACGGCGTTTCGCCCACCGCTACGCACAAGCCGGCCGGATGGTTCGTCACCGGGGGCGGAGCTGCCGGAAAGCCCCGCTCGACAACCGCGGCCGATTGTTCGCCCTCGCCCCCCGAACGTGACTATACTGGCGCCGCGTCGACCTCGCCGCGAAGGTCACTTGGCAACCGTCAATCGCCGGGAAGTTCACCATGTTTCTACGCTCCATGCGCTTGTTCGACGGATGGTTGGTTCCGGGGCCGGCCTGCTGGGCTGCCCTGTTGCTGTTGGGCTGCCTGGCGGCCAGCGAAACGCCTTGCGCGGCGGAAGCCCCCTCCAAACCCGCCAAACCGCTTGGCTGGATGGACGTATTCGAACTGGAGTTTGCCTCCGATCCGCAGGTTTCGCCCGATGGCCAGCAGGTGGCCTTCGTCCGCAACAGCATGGATATCATGACCGACCGGCAGCGAGGCCGGTTGTGGAAGGTGGACGTCAATGGCCGCAACCTGCAGCCGCTCACCGCGGGCGATGGCCAGGAATCGCAGCCGCGTTGGTCGCACGATGGCACCCGCCTCGCGTACGTCTGCAGACGCGATGGCCGCAGCCATTTGATGGTGCTCTGGATTGCCACCGGCCAAACGGCATCGCTGGCCCAGCTTCCCAACAGCCCGGACGACCTGGCCTGGTCGTACGACGACGAGCATATCGCCTTCACGATGCTGGTGCCGGAGAAGCGGCCCCCCTTCGTGAAACTGCCCGAAAAGCCCGAAGGGGCCAAGTGGGCCGACTCGCCCAAGGTGATCGATCGGGCGCAGTACCGCGTTGACGGGCAGGGCATCTTGAAAGACGGCTTCAAGCACGTGTTTGTGGTTTCGGCCTCGGGCGGAACACCGCAGCAACTGACTTCCGGCCCTTACCACCACCGCGGCCCGCTGGCCTGGACGCGCGATAACAAGCATCTGCTGTTTTCGGCCAATCGCAACGACGACTGGGAATACCAGCGGCGCGAAAGCGAACTGTACAGCGTCGCGGTCGACGGCGGCCCGCTGAAGCGGCTCACGCATCGCAATGGCCCGGACGATACGCCGGCCGTACACCTCAACAACGAACTGATCGCGTTCACCGGCTACGACGACGGGCGCCACGGCTACCAGGTGCGGCGGCTGTACGTGATGCAGCGTGACGGCAGCCAGGTGCGCCTGGTCAGCGACAAGTTCGACCGCGATGTTTCCAACCCGGTGTGGAGTTCCGACGGCGCCGGCTTGTACTTCCAGTACGACGACCAGGGCACGACGAAGCTGGGCCATATCACCCTGGACGGAACCGTGCAGACCGTGGCCACGCATGTCGGCGGCACGACGCTTGGCCGGCCGTACGCCAGCGGTTCGTTCTCCGTACGGGGCCTCTCCGGTGGCGGCGATTTGGTGGCCTTTACCTACTCCACCCCGGAGCACCCAGCCGACGTGGCCATCGTGGAGGTCGGGCCGAACCGGCAAGCCGCCGCGCCCCGCGACGGCGAAAAGGCTGCCGCGTCTGGCAACACCATTCAGCCTGCCAGCACCGCACGCGCAGCCGTTCTCGCGCCTCAGCGGCTGACGCAGCTTAACGCCGACCTGTTGAGCCAGCGCACCTTGGGCGAGACGGAAACCATCTGGTACAAGTCGTCGTTCGATGGTGAAAAGATCCAGGGCTGGATCGTCAAGCCGCCCGGATTCGATCCCAAGAAGAAGTATCCGCTCGTGCTGGAGATTCACGGCGGCCCGTTCGCCAACTACGGCGACCGCTTCAGCATGGACATGCAGCTCTATGCGGCCGCCGGCTATGTGGTGCTCTACACCAACCCGCGCGGCAGCACCGGCTACGGCCAGCGCTTCGCCGACCTGATCCATTACAACTATCCGTGCGAAGGCGACTTCCAGGATCTGATGTCCGGGGTGGATGAGGTCATTCGCCGCGGCTACGTCGATCCCGATCGGCTGTATGTGACCGGCGGCAGCGGTGGCGGCATTCTGACCGCCTGGCTGGTCGGCAAGACCGACCGCTTCAAAGCGGCCGTATCGCAGAAGCCGGTCATCAACTGGTATAGCTGGGTGCTGACGAGCGACTATTACACCTACTTCGCGTACTACTGGTTCCCTGGCCCGCCCTGGGAACACGTGGCCCATTACCTGGAGCGGTCGCCGCTGTCGCTGGTTGGCAACGTAAAGACGCCGACCATGCTGATCACCGGCGAGCTCGACTACCGCACGCCGATGTCGGAGTCGGAGCAGTACTACCAGGCGCTGCGGCTGCGCAAGGTGGACACGATGCTGGTCCGCATCCCCGAGGCGTCGCACAACTTCGACGACCGGCCCAGTCGAATGATGATGAAAGTTGCCTACATCCTGAAATGGTTTGAACAATACGGAGGCGAGGTAGTGACGACGTCCGGCAATACGGCTGCAATCTCCGCCGGCGAAGCCGCACGATAAGTGAAGTCCGGCCCCTCTCAACGGCCTTCAGGACGTAGACTCAGTTGTATTCGCCGTGCTCGTCGTAATGGGCGAACGAGCGCTTTCCCGTCTGTTCAGGCATCAAGGGCCCTATGCCAGCCTCAGCGCGTTCTGGCTCCCAAATTCGCCAAGTATGGCGAGGGCAGACGCGCAACACGAGCCGACAGTCGAATCGATGTGGCCGTTAGGTAAGTCAATTCGCGTAGGCCGATGAGTTTCCGCATCCGCCAACGACATATAACATGCCGTTTCGTTCATCTAACTGGTTCTGTTCCAGCAACCATTGCACCTGTTCTTCAATCACTTCACGGATTTGCGCCGTGATACGACCGTAGCCGAGCAATCGGGCCGTTTCGCTAACTGCGTCCGCGCGACTGGCCCCCACATGAAGCTGGACGACCGCCAGCATCGCCTCGCGGATTTCCGCCGGCGGAATCAACTCTGGCCGGCGCAGCCGCGGATCGACATCACTACGGTCGCGGATGGGCGGCTTGGACAGGTTACTGGGAGCAAAGAAATCCCGCTCTTGGACACATTGTCCTTGGAGGTAAAACTCGTTCAGCACCGCGTCGACTCTGTCGCGGACACGGCTGCCAGCGCGCTGACCCCATAGCTGTGCAACTCGGCGCGCGATCTCCTCGCGGTGAATCGGACCTTCTTCGTTAATGATACGAGCAATCACCGCAGCCAGTTCGCTGCGTGGCAGTTCATGGATGCCGAGTGAAGTGGAAATGCGAACGCTGCAGACACGGTAGGGGACGGTTTGAATCGTCGCCATGTGCCGCTCGGAACCGCTATCGTCAACTCGGTTGATGGGGCTCCGCTCCATCGGAAGAATCGGCGGCGAATCTTCATTGCCGTTGTCCCTTCCCGCCCATGCAATCTTGGCCTGCTCAATAGCCTCCACGGCCTTCCGCAATTCTTCGTCCGGCCGCTGAAACCAGTCCGTGCTCCAAATGCGGTGAATGATCCAATCACGATCTTCCAGTACATTTTGCCGCAGGCGATCGCGATCGCGTGCCCACCGCGCTCGGTGGTAATTGGCACCGTCGCATTCGATCCCAATCAGGTATCGACCAGGCTGATCGGGATCGACTACCGCCAAATCGATATAGAATCCAGCCACTCCCACCTGCGGATGCGTTTCATAG